>Ga0126376_10000921_pt1 | contig 15216 bp, 11 predicted proteins | sample PanSoiMetPlot_15_FD_92760 | JGI IMG/M metagenome (GOLD analysis project Ga0126376, IMG submission 92760) | Tropical forest soil microbial communities from Panama - MetaG Plot_15 | ecosystem: Environmental > Terrestrial > Soil > Tropical forest > Bulk soil | place: Panama | collected 2016-02-17
ACGGTGACGGTTGAGGTAGTACGTCCATACTGGCTGGTCGCGTAGAGAGTGTAGGTGGTCGTCGCCGTCGGATTCACCGTCACGCTCGCTCCCCGCACCGCACCTGGCCCAGGAGAAACAATCACATAATCTCCGCCACTGACACTCCACGAGAGCGTCACACTCCCTCCGGATGCAATGTGCGTCGGAGACGCAGTAAAACTGCTGATCGTCGGCGCAGCGCCGGTTGGATAGTTCGATCCCGTATACACGGGATTCATCTGGACAACTTCAAACGCAGATGCCGGCACTGTCTTCAGCGAGTCGAGATCCGATCCCCAACGACTGTCGGACACACCCGTGACGTAGAGCGCACTGCCGTTGTCTGCCAGAATCAATCCGTAGTGCTGCATCGCCGTCAGAATCACCTGCATCTGCGGCGAGAATCCGGAGATGTCATAGCTTGACTTCAGGCGCAGCCGCATCCCCATCGGCGGTGCCGTCGTGTTACTCGTATTGCCGGCGTAGTGCGATGCAGGCGGCGTAAAAGCCGCGCTAGTCTTGGGCAACGTGAATCGGAATGCGTGCTGAATCTTTCCCGCCGCAACTTCGTCGTATCGCACGAGGCCGGGAAAGATCGGCAATCCCGCAGCGTCGGCCGATGTCCACGTATATGGCCGCTGCTCACTTCCCAGCAGATCCCAGACAGCGGTCGAGTCGGCGTTCCAGCTGCCATCCGCATTCACCGACGAGTTATACATCTCGTAGAGAAAGCAGTTGCCGCTGTCGAGGACCAGCACGTGGCGGTCTCCTGTACTGGATGATCCGCCCTCGACCGGGGCATTCGCTGGAACCGGCATCGGCCCAGGATCGCTTTCGTCCCCATACGCATTCAGATTGATACTCACCAGCGGCTGTGTGCCGTCGACCACGACGTAAGGAATCCCGTATGACGGATCGTTGCCCCAATCCGGATGCACATTCACCGAACCAACCCAATTGGTGATGATCGAATTGGAATTGGGATCGACAGGTGCAGAAGAAATATCCGTATTCCACAAGCTGCTGCTGGAGAAAGGAACGAATCCGTTCAGACTCGCCATCTGGCCAGTCGACATCACGTTGCAGTCAAGATTGGTACTGCCAGTGCCGCCGTTATTCCCGCCGGAGCCTCCGGAACCGCCCGATCCGTTGTTGTTATTGGATGGTTTCGAGACACCCGAGCAAGCTGTCAAGACCGCTAACAAGGCCGCAACGACGATAGACTGGGCGAATTTCGCCGCTGAACAGGGACAGGACATGATCCTCTTATTGTCTTGGAGCAGACGCCCCCTGCTAAAGAGGCCTTCGGGACATGTCCGAATTCGCAGAGCCGAATTAACGACCGATGATAGGCCTTACTTTCCCTTCAAAACGGACTTGGCAGCGCCCATGTTCTCGTATTTATCGTAGACACGTACGACTACGACATGTTCCGACGCCGCGTCTTTGGCAGATTCCAGGGCGACCTTGAAGTCGTAGTCTTCAACCTTTGAGTCTGAAAGCTGACCTACTGGCTCCAGATACTTCCAATCGCCCGCATCCACGGAATATTCCGCGCGCTTGATTGCCGAGAATCCATCTTCGGCTCTGAAACGGACGTGAATCTGCGATCCTTCAACAGCAGCGTTCAGGTTTTCGATCCGCGGCGGTGTGGTATCGACTTCGAAACGCCGGCTCTCGCGCGAAGCAGTTAATGCTTCGCCTGGCGAATGGGACGGAGCATCCGAAGCGACAACCTTGATCGTGTAACCACCATCCGGCAGAAGGCTGGCATCGAAAGAATAAGCCTTGTCGGTGATGTTGTCCTTCAGCAGAAGCCAGCGATTTTCCCCGTCTCCGCGGTAGTAGACCGAGTAGACGAGTTGATCGTCGTTATCATCGTGTGCGTTCCATTTCACTCCAATCGCATCGCGATCGTGGGTGCTGGGCACCGGCGATTCAAAATGCGTGCCCGAAGAACCGCTCAAATCAGCACCGAGATTCAGGCCCGTCGACTTTGCGATCGGCTGATAGCGCGTGCCTGCCTGGACGGAAACGTCTTCAATTTCCGGCGCAACGTTGCGCGACAGATAGTTCAGGGTCACGGAATCGACGCTGGGCTTGGTGATTCCCGCATGCAGCACGGCTTTCCACTGCGCATAACGGGCAGGGGGAACATTCATCTCCGCGCCTTTGCTTAAATCGACGGGCTTCCAGGCGCTCCAATTACGATCAGGATTATCAACGTTGCCGCTACGTGCGAGCAGCTCCACATTGCCAGTGCCGCGAAATTCTGCACGCCCCCAGCGCGAGAAAATCTTTGCGTCATAAACATCGCTCTCGTAGGTACCCTCGGTCTCCGGTCCAGGGCCCAAAACAAAGACCTTGCCCAGATTGCTGGTGGTTACATAAAGCGCGCCACCGGGAGCTTTCGCAAATCCCGTCACCTGTGAGGCCGGTGCCTTTAATAAATCCAAGAATTCGTCAGGACCCTTGATCGCAAAAACATGGCCGCGATTCCCCGTTCCTGCGAGCAGCGTGTCGTGAGAATCGAAAGCAAGCGCGTAAGCGATGTCTTCGCGGGACGACCAGAGGCGCGTCGGCGATCCATCGGCCGCAATGCGATAAACGTCCGATCCACCTGTCGTTGCCGCGCCAACCGGGAACGAACCGATCGGCACCGCCGATGGAGTCGGAGTAATTGAAACAGTCCCGGCCGGAATAGCCACCGGAGCCGGGGTAGTTTGGATGCTCATCAGCATCGAAGTAGCCGAAGCAATCCCCGAGCCAGCGCGTTTTTCGCCCACACCCGAGGCGTAGATATTGCCGTCGTGATCCAGAGCCAGAGCCGTGATCTCTTTCTTCGGTGCGCTGTAAAGAACGAATCCTTCCCCCGCCGGCGAAATGCGATACACGAGTCCGCTACCGTCCGTGCCCGCAATCAGATTGCCCTGAGCATCCAGGGCCAGCGCGCGAATGTGCGTTTCATCGCTCTTGAAGAAAACCGAGTGCTCTCCCTTAGGTGTGACTTTATAAATCTCGCCGTGGTCGCCTGTGGCGATGTAGAGATTCCCGACCTTATCGAGGGCAAGGTCCCAGATGTATTTCGTGCCGGGCGCAAAGTACTCCGACGAACTCCAGGCAGAATCCACGGCCGGCTTCGAGTCTTTCTGCGCACTGTCGCTCGACTTGTCGTCAGACTTTTTGCCCTCGGCCTTCTCTCCGGCCTTATGGTCGATCTTGTAGACCTTCCCGTCGGGCGCGGTCGCCGCGTAAATCACGCCACCAGGGCCGACAGTCAACGCTTGCACCTGCAATTCTTGCGGTTGAAAGATGATGCTCGATTTTCCGTCGGGAGTAATTCGGTAGACACGTGCTGGAGACCCAGTCGCGGCGTAAACATTTCCGGAATCATCGGAGGCCACTGCCCAGATATAGGTCGAAGGAGTGGCGTACAGCAGCTTGAACGACGGTGCCAGTTCCAGGCCGCCCCCGCTGCGGATGGCCACGCCGGTCGCAGTGCCTTTCACCAGATCTTCAAACTTCGATTGCTCCCAGGAGCGCGTGCCTTGCGCAGTGGCGGGGAGCAATTGGCTGGCGATGGAAAGAAGAAGGAAAAGACCGCTGAGAGCGGTTCGTACCCTGACCGAACTGTGCAATGTCATACCTCGATTCAAAATCCGCGCGGAGACGCCGGTTGGGACAGGCCCAAAAAGCCCGAAATATAAAGGTTAACACGCGTGGAGGGCATGCTGGCTAGATCAAGGGCGTAGCCCATCTGAAGGAAAAGCGCGGATGTGGAGCCCCCGACGCCTTCGTCCGGGATTGTGCGCTGAAAGCGCGCAATGAGGACTATCGATCACTAAGATACTCTCTGCAGCGTTCTCATAAGCCAAGCGACCGACCTCAGGCACGATGAGCCACTTTGCATCGTGATATCGTAAGAATTCATGCATTCCAGCCGTCAGATGTTGCTCAGCACGCTCGCCCACAAGTCTTTTCGGCTGGGAGAGTTCAAGCTCTCCTCGGGGGGAACGAGCGACTATTACATCGATTGCCGCACGACAACTCTCGATGCCAAGGGCTCGCGTCTGACGGGTGAAGTGTTTCTGGAAGAAATTCGCCAGCGCGGCTGGAACCCGCAGGCAATCGGCGGATTAACCATGGGCGCCGACCCGATCGTTGTAGCTGTATCGGTAGTGAGTGGCGAGCTCAACGGATTTCTCGTACGCAAAGCCGAGAAACAGCACGGTACGGGCCAGCGTATCGAAGGCTTCCGCGAAAAAGGAGCACGCGTAGTCATCGTAGATGATGTCTGCACAACCGGAGCGTCCACGGTACAGGCGATCGAAGCCGCGCGCGAGTTTGGATTCGAAATTGTCGGCGTGATGTGCCTGGTCGAACGCGAAGAGGCCAAGGGCCGTCCGAACGTTGAGAAAGCCGCCGCGCCTGCGCCGTTCATCTCGATATTTACGGCAAGCGATGTGCGCCAGCAGCACGTTCTGCAAAACGACGACACCGAGCCAAGTATCTTCGCGGTATCAGCAGTTTGCGAACTCTGCGGAAGGCCAGCAGTCACCAACAATCCCAGAACGCGCTGCGAGGCACACAAAGCCTGAGAGCATTTAATCAATTAATCATTTGGTCATTTAATCAATGCTTGCGCCATCATTAACTTGTGTGGTTTTGGTTTTCAATGACTAAATGACTAAATGATTCAATGACTAAATTCCCATGATTCAAACTCTCGAGTGGACCGACCAAGGCGTGCGCTTCATCGATCAGACGAAGCTGCCGACCGAAGAAGTGTACGTAACCTGCAAGACGCATGAGCAAGTCGCCGACGTGATCCGCAACATGGTGGTGCGTGGAGCGCCCGCGATTGGCGTAGCAGCCGGCATGGGCATCGCGCTCGGCGTCAATAACTCCAAGGCCGAAACAACGGGCGACCTCAAGCGCGACTTCGACGCCATCTGTGATCTGATCGGTAAAACGCGCCCTACCGCCGTAAATCTTTTCTGGGCAATCCGACGCATGCAGGAAAAATTCGAGCGCATCCGCATCCGCTCGATTCCGCAAATCAAGCAAGAACTCATCGATGAAGCGCAGCGCATGCACGCCGAAGACGTCGCCGCGAACCAAGCCATGGGACGCCACGGCGCGACTCTGATGCCGAACGAAGGCGGAGTGCTGACGCACTGCAACGCCGGCGCGCTTGCGACTGCCGGTTATGGCACGGCCCTAGGCGTGATCCGCGCGGCCGTCGAGCAGGGCAAGAAGATTCACGTTTATGCCGACGAAACGCGACCGTTCCTGCAAGGCTCGCGCCTCACCGCTTGGGAACTGATGAAAGACGGCATCCCGACAACCGTGATCTCCGACAACATGGCAGGTGCCATGATGAAGCAGGGAAAGATCGGCGCCATAGTAGTCGGTGCAGACCGCATCGCCGCCAACGGCGACGTCGCCAACAAGATTGGTACGTACACCGTCGCCATTCTCGCCAAGGAGCACGGCATTCCGTTTTATGTCGCCGCTCCGATCTCAACCGTTGATCTCGAGTGCCGCGATGGCAGCGGGATTCCCATCGAGCAGCGCAACGGTAAAGAGGTGACTCACATCGCGGGCAAGCAGATGGTGCCCGATGGCGTCGAGGTCGAGAACCCTGCCTTCGACGTTACCCCAGCAAAATATGTGGCAGCCATCGTTACCGAAAAAGGTATTGCGAAGGCACCCTATGAGGAATCTCTGCGCCGCCTCGCAGGGCATGAGGCCGAGGTGCATCGATAGAAACACTTTGTCGAGAAAAGTTTGTTCTACGTAAAAAGATGTAAAAGCGCAAAAATCCTCGGCGTAAACCGCTACTAATCGTCCGCACCTGGGTTGAATTCAGCGGCAAGATGACGTGCTAATCTGAGCTCAGAAGTGCCTCTCTGGCCCAACGTCTTCAGGGGGATGTAATGTCGCTAAGGAATCGCATTTTTCTGCCAGTCATTCTTTCAACCATGGGTGTGTTGGTGGGTTGTGGCGGAAATGGACTGAGTATCACGAGACCAACGCCGCCTCCGACCGGAGGCTTCAGCCAGAGTAAGCTCAACGGCACTTACGTCTTTTCGGCGTCAGGGACAGATATTAATGGCTTCGCATATGCCATGGTTGGAACGTTCAGCGCGAACGGGAGTGGTGGAATTACCAGCGGCGTGTTGGACCTCAACGACGCAGGATTTCCCCTATCAAATCCGGTCATCAGCCCGGTGGCGAATGCCTCGATTACGGGCGGTTCCTATACCCTCGGAGTTGATGGACGCGGACAAATCAAACTCAACAACCGGACAGCATTCTCGTCTCCGATCATTCTCGATTTCGTGCTGCAGGACAGCACGCACGGCCTGGTCACTGAGTTTGACGGCAACGCGAGCGGTAGCGGTTCACTGGACTTGCAGTCTTCTGGTTCAACGCCGACCGGATCTTACGCCTTTATTCTTTCAGGAGCGTATAGCAGCGGCTTCTTGGTAACCGTGGGGGACTTCACTCTGAACGGTGCCTCCATGACTGGCCTGCAAGACTTAAATTCGCAAGGCATCCCTTCCGCCGGCGAAACACTGACCGGAGCGTTCGCTCTGGGACCATCTTCCACTCCGGCTACACAAATCTCGTCAGCTCCCTCGGGCAGCAGCCCGAACTTCACGATTACCTACGACGTCATTGCGATTGACGCAACGCACCTCAAGTTCATCGAAATGGACGCCAACGGGACCCTTGCAGGAGATGCCTTCGCTCAATCGAGCACCATGCTGCCAACGGGCACCTTAGCCTTCACTTTAATTGGATCTACCAGCACGTCTGTGACGGGCGCAGGCGGTTTCATGGTGACTGACGGCAACGGCAACATTACCAACGCCTCTACAGAAGATGTGAACGATACCGGCAATGTTTCAGCTTCGTTCATTAACTTCTCCGGCGTCTACGCAGCGGGCGGAACTGGCAGATACACTCTCGGCGGCTTCGTGAATTTCATTGGCGGCACTGAGTATGTCGCTTACCCCTCGAACGGCGGCGTATTACTGCTGGAAATGGATGACGCTGGAATGATGGCCGGTGCTGCATATCCCCAAACCTCAGGTGCAACGTTGGACGCGTCACAAGGCTACGCACTAAATCAGTCAGGGACCAACCTGGGTCTGGCGACAGGGCAACCAGTCGAAATCGACGATATCGCCGAGTTTGCCACCGCCAGTAGTGGTGGGACTTTGACCGGCATCATCGATGAAAACTTCGCTCCCGGTTCGAGTCCAATTTACGCTCTCGCACTCAGCGGGAACTACACCACGCCAGACACCACCGGCCGCGGTCAACTCGGCGCGAACGCCGGCAACGGTAACAACACCACCCTTAACGGCGGATTCAATCTCACTTACTACGCGGTCGACGGGACGACCTTTCCCTTTATCGAAACGGATAACGGTCAGGTCACGGCGGGTGTCTTCGTGAAGCAGAACTCCTCCGCCTCATCGTCGGCCGCAACCCGGGCGCATATGTATGCGCTCCCGCCCATGGTCCGTCCACGGATTACACGGAAACAAAAGTAGGAGACTATCGCGGCAAAAAAGGGCGCGGCTATAGTCGCGCCCTTTTCTTTACGTTGCAGGAACTAATGGATTACCGCCGGAGGTCACCCAGCCGTTGGCACGGCCGCCCGCGATTCGCGATCCACGCGAGTCTTAGACACAATCCACGTCACCATCCGATACAGCAGCAGCGCACCCAGAACAAAGGCGTACTCCAACGGCTTCTTCAGATCGGCTTTCACCAACCAGATATAGTGAATCACTCCCGCAGCCGCGCTGAAATAAATCAAACGATGTAAAACCTGCCAGCGCTTGCCCAATTTGCGGATCGACCATTTTGTCGAAGTCAACGCCAGCGGAATCATCAGCGTAAACGCCGTCATGCCCGCCGTGATGAATTTACGCTTCGCAATGTCGTGCAGCATTTCGTGAACATCAAAGAATTTGTCGAGCCACACATAAGTCATCATGTGCAGGCAGCCGTAGAAAAACGCGAACAGGCCAAGCATCCTGCGGTAACTGATCAGCCAATATTGGCGGGAGAGTTTTCGCAGCGGCGTGATGGAAAGCGTGACCAGCAAAAACACCAGTGTCCAGTCGCCGGTAGAGTGCGTGATGAACTCGATTGGGTTCGCCCCCAGCCCACCGTGAAACCCAAGCCAGACCAGTCGCGCCAGAGGCACCAGAGCCGCGAGAAAGAGAACGGGTTTGATAAAACGAAACATAAAATAGGAAGAAGTTGTCATTCCGACGCGATAGCGAGGAATCTGCTTTTTGCATACAGCTCATCCGCTGCATACGTACAGCAGATTCCTCGCGCCCAAAAACCGGCGCTTCGGAATGACAACCTTCCGGTAGGTACACACCGGCTTACCCCTCTTAGAAGTTTTTCTTCAAATCCATTCCGCTGTACAGGCTCGCGACCTGGTCCCCGTACCCGTTGAACATCAGCGTCGGACGCTTAGAGAATTCGCCGAGCCGCCGCTCCCTCGCCTGGCTCCAGCGCGGATGGTCCACATTCGGATTCACGTTGGCGTAGAAACCGTACTCCTGCGGTGCAGAAAGGTTCCAACTGTTGTTCGGCTGCTTCTCGGTAAAGTGGATGCGCACAATCACTTTGACGCTCTTAAATCCGTACTTCCACGGAACGACGAGCCTCAGCGGCGCGCCATCCTGATTCGGCAGATCCTCGCCGTACATGCCAAAACAAAGGAGAGCAAGCGGGTTCATGGCTTCGTCCATTCGCAACCCCTCAACATAGGGCCATTCAAGCACTGGACGCCGCTGGCCGGGCATTTGCCCCAGATCCATAAGCGTGGTGAACTCTACGAATTTCGCTTTGCTAGTCGGATTCACACGCTTGATCAATTCGCTCAGCGAGAATCCCACCCACGGAACCACGATCGACCAGCCTTCCACGCAGCGGTGACGATAGATGCGCTCCTCGGGCGGCGCCATCTTGACAATCGTATCGATATCGAGTTCCTGCTTCTTCTCCACCGCTCCGTCGATCTTCACCTTCCATGGATGCGTGCGGAAATTTTTCGCCAACTCCGCCGGTTCGTCCTTCTCGGTAGAAAACTCGTAATAGTTGTTGTAGTGCGTCACATCCTTATATGGCGTGATCGTTTCCGTCGTGCTGAACTGGCTCTTCTGGATGCCGTCGATTTTGTTTCCCGCCAAAGCGGATGCGGAAGGTGCAACAACTTTCTTCCCCTCGAGGCCAATGGCTGCAGCGGCACCGGCCATCGCCACTCCCGCCAGGAACTTACGGCGATTCAAATACAAGCTCTTCGGAGTAATTTCCGACGAACGAATGTCATCTGCCCGCTTGATCAGCATAAGAACCCCACGAGAGGTACGCTCCTCCGCCCTTAGCGGATTTGCCTAATAGCCCCTGCTCTCTATTTTTCCACCAATGGGACGCCCGGAACGAGGAAAAGTTACAAAACAAGACGAAATTGCTTGGAGCGCGAGGCTAAGCCGGAACGAGCCTATCCGAGCACTTCGCGGACCTTCCGAGAGAGGTTCTGCAATGTAAAGGGTTTCTGCAGGAATGCGGTGCCGTTCTCGATCGACCCGTCGCTAATGATGGCATCTTCGGTATAACCAGAAAGGTACAGAACCTTCATCGCTGGCTGGCTCTGGACGAGCTGTTTCACCATTTCCCGGCCACCCATGCCCGGCATGACAACGTCGGTGATTACCAGGTTGATTTTTCCTTTGTGTCGCGCGGCCGCGATAACTCCAGCCTCGCCATTTTCGCCTTCGATGACCTGGTAGCCCTTCGCGACCAGAGTATCGCGTACGAGCTGTCGAACAGACTCTTCATCTTCCACCAACAAGATCGTCTCGCTCCCGCCTAGCGCTTTATCGGCTACCGGCGTCGCATGCGGCTCGGTCGCAGCTTCCGTCAACGGCAGGTAGATGTGGAAGGTCGTGCCGCGCCCAAGTTCACTTTGCACCATGACGTAGCCTCCGGTCTGCTTCACAATGCCGTACACCGTGGAGAGGCCAAGTCCCGTGCCCTTGCCCTTTTCCTTCGTGGTAAAGAACGGCTCGAAAATCCGCGACTGAGTCTCGCGATCCATCCCCATGCCGGTATCGCTCACTGACAGCATGACGTAATTTCCGGGCCGAATGAACTGCTGGCCCCAGCGATGATTCTCATCGACAACGATCGTCTGCGTCTGAATTGTGAGCTTGCCTCCCGCAGGCATCGCGTCTTTCGCGTTGACCACCAGGTTCATGAGAACCTGCTCCAACTGTCCCGCATCCGCACGGGTGTGGGCTGCCTGTGGAGCACGGATCGTGACCAGTTCCACATTCTCGCCAATTAGCGGACGCAGCAGGCGCTCCATGTCTTCCACGATGGCGTTTACGTCCACGACCTTGAGCTCGAGCAACTGCTTGCGGCTGAATGCAAGCAATTGCCGCGTCAGCGTCGTGGCGCGATCTGCGGCAAGTTGGATCGCGCGCCCTTTGTCGTGGAGAGGATGATCCGAATCGAGTCCCGACAGAATCACTTCGGCATAACCGCTGATCACCATCAGGAGATTGTTGAAGTCGTGCGCAACGCCACCCGCCAACCGCCCCACCGCTTCCATCTTCTGCGCCTGTCGAAACTGATCTTCCAGCGCCCTGCGGTCGGTAACATCCTCGGCGATCGCTTCCAGCACGTCGGCAGGCTCATCGGCGCTGGAGACGGCGCGACCGCTGATGCGGACCATAATGTTACGGCCGTCCTTGCGCCGCCATTTCACTTCGAATCCATCCAGTCGACCGGTACGCTGGAACTCGTCGAACAGCCGTGCGTGCTCCTCTGGCCGCGCAAACACATCCTTCTCCGGATCGAGCAGCAATACCTCTTCCGGTGATGAGTACCCGAGCATCGCGATCAACGCAGGATTCACATCCAAAAATCGTCCTTCCATGCTGGAACGATAGATCCCGTACACCGAGCTCTGCACCAGCGACCGGTAACGCGCTTCCGAACGCCGCAGCGCCTGCTCATTTCTTTTAATCTCGACCGCGCTGGCTAACTGCCGCGCGACGAAAGTCAGAATCTCTTTGTCACGTTCGAGGTACCGTATGTTCTTGGAATACGTCTGTACGACCAAGGCACCGAATGTATGATTGTTGACTTTCAGCGGCACGCCCATCCAGTCCAGCGATCGCGAGCCGTTGCGGGCCACTTCGCCCCGATCCTCCATCGCCTGCAGCACTTCTGGCGTGGCAAGCAAAGGTTCTCCGCTGCGAATCAGAAAGTCGGTCAATCCGCGGCCCAATTTTTTCGAAGCTGGCACCGAGTCATGCTCGTCCACAAAATACGGAAAACTGAGAGTGTCAGTAGCCGGATCGTAGAGCGCGATATAGAAGTTCTTGGCATGCATCAATTCGTCGACGATGCCATGCACCGCCGCGAAGAATTGCTGCAAGTCGTGAGCACTGCTGCTCTTCTCGGCGACACGGTAAAGCGCGGAACTCAGCGCCTCCACGCGCTTGCGATCGGAGATGTCGTGATACCCGGCGTAAAAGCCGTTGAATCTCTCATCCAGCAGAAGCGGAGCGCACGAGACGGACACGTCGACCAGGTTTCCATCCTTCTTTCTTCGTTTCGTCTCCAGGGTGATTCGTTCGCCGCGCGCCAGCGCTTCGGTTACCCACCTCGATTCTGCTAGCCGCTCCGCCGGCACAATCAGACTCTCCAGCTGTTGACCGACAATTTCAGACGCCGCATAGCCAAACATCTGGCTGAATTTTTCATTCGCCCACATAACCCGGTGGTCGCTGTCGGCAATGCTCAAGCCATCCGGATGAGCCTGAAACATCTGATCAAAGAATTGCAGCCGAACGTTAGACGCGGTCTTAGGATCGCTTGGCTGAGGTGAAAGGGCGCTAGGACTTGTGTTCTCGGAGTGCGCACCGTTAGCAGGCTGGGACGTCGGGACGAACGCAGGCGGAGCTCCGCTCTCCAAGGCCTTCTTCAGACGACTGGCGCGAGCTAGATCTCCACGAACTGGACCTGACTGGGTGACACGTTCACCCATAACCGCGGATCCCCCCTCCGAATACGCAGTGCATATGCATCGTAGAACCGCAGTCATACACGTAAAAGTTACGGGGGTAATCCGCAAATTCCGGTTCTGGAATGCGTTTCAAAATCGATTTTCCCAAAGGCTTACGTTACTTTGGTGAGGCTCTCTCGTAGCCCGCCGCTCCGTCCCGTGTCACAATGGCTCCAATCTCACGCACATTGCAAAATTGAATTCCTCAGCGAGTGTGGCCCGGTGCGGGGGAAATACTTGTACGAGGGAGTTGGAAAATGGACGACCATGCGGCATGGTCCGTTCGCGGCTGCTGGCACATCGCGCTCCTTTGCGCGCTGATGGCTAGCGTCACGGTCTCTTCTTCATTGGCGCAAACGCCGGGCGTTACCGACAACAGCGTATTGATTGGATCGTGCTCGGCGTTGGATGGCCCCGCGCACTTCCTTGGCCGCCAGACGGTGCTCGGAGCCTCCGCCTATCTCCACATGATCAACGACGAAGGCGGAGTGTTTGGCCGCAAAATTCAGCTGCAGGCATTTGACGACAGCTACGATCCAGAGAAAGCTCCCGCCTGTTTCAAGCGCATGACTAAGGAAGGGGTTTTCGCGCTGGGCTTTTTCGTGGGCACCCCGACAGCCAAGGTATATGTGCCCCTGGCGCAGGAGGAGAAGATTCCAGTCGTCGGCCTTTTTACCGGCGCACAAATGCTCTACGAACCGTTGAAGCATGAAATCATCAACGTTCGCGCCTCCTACTACGATGAAACGCGTGAGCAAGTCGACAAACTCTGGGAAGTAAATACTCGCAAAATTGGCGTCATCTACCAGGACGATCCTTTCGGGAAGGCCGTACTCGATGGCGTGAAGCTGGCGCTGCAAAAACACGGAGCGGCTCCGACGGCGCTAGGCACATTCATGCGCAATACCACCGACATCAATGATGGTCTCAAGCAGCTAATGGCCGCGCGTCCGCAAGCGGTAGTGATCGCCGGCCCTTATGCGGCCGCCGCCGCGATCGTGAAACAAGCGCACATGGATGGGTGGCACCCGCAGTTTCTTACCGTCTCATTCGTCGGGACCGAGGAGTACATCAAAGAGGCCGGATCCGATGCCGAAGGAACCATCATCACGCAGGTCATGCCTCCTTACGATCACACGGACTACGCCACGGTTGCGCTCTACCGCCAGTGTCTGACGAAATATTCTCCCGGCGAGGCACCGACCTTTGTCAGCCTCGAAGGCTTCGTCGACGCGATGGTGCTGGTAGAAGGCCTCAAGCGGGCGGGCAAAGAATTGACGCGCGAGAAGTTTATCGCCGCGATCGAGTCGATCCACCAGATGAACGCAGGACTCGGACCAAAACTGATCCTGAACTACAGCGCATCAGACCACAAAGGATTTGACAGTGTGTATCCGACGGTCGTGAAGAACGGGCAACCCGCTTTGCTCACCGACTGGTCTGGGATCAAATAACCACGCGTTTTGTTTTCTCAACAAAACGTTACTTCACTCTGATGGCCCCGCTTCTTGCCGGCCACAGGAAGTAGCGTGGTGTGGTGCGCTTGTCATCCTGATGGCGCCGCTCTTTGGCGCCGGAGGACCCATGCAACTTTGCCTGCAGCGCAGGTGCAGACCGGGACCGCACAGGTCGTCTGCGCACTACCTCCGTTTGTATAAACCCCGATGTACGTACAAAGTTGCGTCGGATTCTTCTCTGCTTTTTTAAAGAAAGTGATCAGTTTTTTACATTCGCGAAATGCATCTTCGCCCCACACCTCCGCATCCATTGAACTAACCGAATAGTTAATTCGTAAAGATTCGTCAATGGGTAAGGAGGTGACCTTATGAATCGAAAGCAAGGTTTCAAGAGGGTTTTTGGGGTGTTGTTATCCGTAGGTTTGTTGAGCGCTGCGCTGGCGGCGGAAACGTCCGCAGCATCGCGCTACGACAACCAGTTGCAAACTGCCGCGACGCAGAAACTGGCGTCCAAAAATCAGTACAGCAATGTGAAGGCGAGCGTCGAGGATGGCATTGTTACGCTCACCGGCACGGTTGATCTCTACCAGCGCAAGCTCGACGCGGCCAAACTGGCGCGCAAGATTCCGAATGCTCAAGGCGTTCGCAATCTGATCACCGTCGCAGGTGCCAACGTCTCGGACGAGCAACTGGAGCAGAAACTGGCGACCAAGCTAACCTACGTGCGCGAAGGCTATGACAGCACGTTCAACTACTTCGCTCTCGGGGTAAAGGACGGAGTGGTGACGGTGGAAGGCCAGGATCGCACGGGTGTTGGCCACGACGAAGCCATGTCTGACATCGCGAACATGCCAGGCGTCAAGGACGTGATCGACAGGGTGACGATCGCGCCAGTGTCAAACTTCGACGACGGCTTGCGCCTGCGTGCAGCACGCGCCATCTATGGCGATCCTGCGCTGCAGAAGTATGCCATCGATCCGGCACGTCCGATCCGCATCATCGTCGACAACGGCCACGTCACGCTGGTCGGTGCGGTGAACAGCGCGATGGACAAGCAGATCGCCGGAATGCGAGCCGGCCAACTTTTCGGCGCCTTCAGCGTCGAAAACAAACTGGAAGTGGTAAAGGGCTAAGTGATGTAGGGGCGGACGCATTCGTCCGCCCCGAGTCGCAAAGCGACGAGTCCCACCGCCATACCTCCGCACAACAGTTTCGGGCTAAATGAACCCGATTTCACCTGACACTTCTCGGTGTCGCTCATTACTTCGGCGGCGTGTGCTCAAACGGCAACTTCGTATACCGCGCCTTCTCAATCCAAACCGGCACAGACTGCGGCGAACCGTCAGACATCAACGTAGCGAGGTGCGTGAAGTTGGGGCGATCGATCAGTTGCTTGGCTTCAGCAGAAAGAGGAGAAGGCATCGTTGCTCCTTTTCACAAGCTTAGATGATGGGGGAGCGTATGGGACTCGGTTGGGAGCGGACTTGATCTGGGCGAACAGATCGGCTTCATCTGTCCTTGCTAGAGGCGATTGATGAGCGAGGCCACGTATCCCGCGCCGAACCCATTGTCGATATTCACGACGCTGACGTTCGAGGCACACGAATTCAGCATCCCGAGCAA
>Ga0126376_10000923_pt1 | contig 15214 bp, 10 predicted proteins | sample PanSoiMetPlot_15_FD_92760 | JGI IMG/M metagenome (GOLD analysis project Ga0126376, IMG submission 92760) | Tropical forest soil microbial communities from Panama - MetaG Plot_15 | ecosystem: Environmental > Terrestrial > Soil > Tropical forest > Bulk soil | place: Panama | collected 2016-02-17
CATCGCGGCAGTGCGGATGATCTGCACGCCGATCGAGTGCTGCGTCCAGCCCAGCGCGTAGGTGATCGTACCGACGCGCGGGGCATTGCCCGTGGAAGTCACGATCTCGGCGACCTTGAGGAATGTCTCCTTGGGGACGCCGCAGATTCGCTCCACCATCTCCGGCGTGTACCGGTCCACGTGTTTCTTCAGCAACTGGAAGACGCAGTGCGGATGCTGCATCGTGGGATCCAGTTTGTACGCCTTAGTCTTCTCGTCCGGGTCGTAGGCCCAGCTGTCCTTGGCGTATTCCTGCTTTGCCTGGTCGAAGCCGGAAAAGAGCCCATCATTGAACGCGAACTTCTCATTGATGATGTATGGCCCGTTGGTGTGGATCTTGACGTAGTCCTCGTGGTAGCGCTTTTTGTCGATTGCGTACCGGATGATGCCGTACAGGTACGCGATGTCGGTTCCCGCCCGGATGGGCGAATAGACATCCGCGACCGCCGCGGTGCGCGTGAAGCGGGGATCCACCACCACCAGTTTGGCGTTGCGCGTCCTCCTTGCCTCCATGAACCACTTGAAGCCGACGGGATGGTTTTCGGCCGGGTTGCCTCCCATCGCCAAAATCACGTCAGCGTTCTTGATATCCACCCAGCCATTGGTCATTGCACCGCGACCAAAGGTGGCGGCCAAACTGGCCACCGTGGGGCCGTGTCAAACTCTTGCTTGGCTGTCTCGGTACGGCACGCCCAGCGCGGTAATCGCCTTCCACTGGAGGAAGTTGAATTCGTTCGTGTCGGTGCAGCCGCCGATCCATGCGATGCCCGGCGTGCGGTTGACGAGCTGCCCCTTCGCATTCTTGGCGACGAAAGTTCGGTCGCGCGTGGTCTTCACGTGGCGCGCGATCTTCGCGATCGCCTCGTCCCACGAGATGTCTTCCCACTTGTCCGAGCCCGGCCGGCGCACTTTCGGCGTCAGAACTCGATTCGTATTGGTAATGTCGTCCTTCAGCGACGCACCCTTTGGGCACAGCGAGCCACGGCTGACCGGGTGATCGGGATCGCCCTCGACGTGCACCACTGAGGGCACGACGTTCTTCGATTTGTCGCCAAGCGTGTGGATGATCACGCCGCAGCCCACTGCGCAGTACGGGCAGATGCTGCGCGTTTCCGTGGTGCGCGAGATTTTGAATTCTCGCATCTCCGCTCGGGCCTTCGAGAGGTCGAAGAAACCCGCGCCCATGCCGACGGCACCGCCGAATGCCGTGGCCTTCAAGAAGGTTCGCCGTCCGATCTGCATGACCGCCTCCATCCAGCGCAGAGCGCCAGGGCAAAGCCGCCGCGAGCGTCGTCCCCCCCTACATCGTTGTCAAGCTGCTTTACCACATGGCGCGCTGCGTCCAAACTCACCTGCGCGAGAAACGGCGCTGCCGAGGCCCTTGCGTCGAATTATGCTTAAGCCGTACCCAGTCCACCGAGCTGGAACCATGGAAAGTCAGAGGTCTTGATGGCAGGCAGCGCTTCCAACGACGTGACCGCAAGCGCAGGCGCCCGGGCGGCGCCGGCGCGTGAAAAGCTCCCCGGCATCCGCCACGTGATCGCAATTGCCTCCGGCAAAGGGGGCGTCGGCAAATCAACGGTCGCCGTCAACCTGGCGCTGGCCCTGCAGCAGTCTGGCGCGCAGACCGGCCTCGTCGACGCGGATATCCTCGGCCCAAGCGTGCCGGTCATGCTCGGCGTCCCTCGCGGCCAGCCGCCGGCGGTGAATGCGGAAGGTCGGGCGATTCCTACCCAGCCTTTCGGCCTGCGGACGATCTCCATGGGCATGCTCACCGGTGACGATGCCCCGGCGATCCTTCGCGGACCGATGGTGACCAAGTACCTGCAGATGTTCGTCGGCGGCGTTGCCTGGGGAAAGCTGGATTACCTCATTCTCGACCTGCCGCCCGGGACCGGCGACACGCAGCTGACGCTCGCCCAGAGCACGCCCCTTTCCGGAGCGATCATCGTCACCACGCCGCAGGACGTGAGCTTGAACATCGCGCGGCGAGGCCTTCGAATGTTCGAGAAGGTCCAGGTCCCCATTCTCGGGATCATCGAGAACATGAGCACGTTCGTCTGCCCGCACTGCGGAAAGGCAACCGAGATCTTCCGCCATGGTGGAGGCGCCCAGATGAGCAAAGACTTGGGGGTGCCGTTCCTCGGGGAGATTCCTCTCGACGCCGAGATCGTCACCAGCGGAGACGAGGGGCGGCCGATCGTCGCCAGCAATCCCAACTCGGCTGCGTCTCAAGCATACCGCGCCATTGCCAAGCGGCTGGCGGGGGAGCTTGACGCTGCCGGCAGCACGGTCCTCGACGCCTTTACCTGGAACTGGGAGGACGATCGAAGCGGCCCCGGCTGGGTCGAGAGCGCGATCTCAACGAGCGGAAGCCGAACGATGCCGGTGGGCTTCCGCCGGCGCGACCCGAGGACGCTTTCGGTGCTGTGGCAGGACGGCCGCCGCGACGACCTGGACGTGCGCGACCTCCGGCTGGCGTGCATGTGCGCCCTCTGCGTGCACGAGATGAGCGGGAAGAAGATGCTCGACCCGAAGACGATTCGACCGGACGTCGCCCCAAGGACGATCACCAGCGTCGGCAGCTACGCCATCACCATCGCTTGGAACGACGGTCACGGCTCGGGGATCTACTCCTTCGAGCACCTGCGCTCGCTGGGAGACAGCGCGAAAGCCAGAGCTTCGTACGATGTCTGAGGTAGCGCCACACCCCTCGATTGCAATTCGAGCTGAGCCCTCCCAACTCGATCCGCGGCTGTGCAAGTTCACCGTCAGCCAGTCGGTCCACCCAGGCGGCCCCTTTTTTTTCGACAGCGCAGATCGCGCCGCCGGCTCGCCGTTAATCGAGCGGCTGTTCCAGATCCCCGGAGTCGCGAGCGTGCTGGTGGCGGACAACGTGGTAACGGTCGGCAAGAGCTCGGAGACCTCCTGGTTGCAGTTGATGAAACCGGTCGGCAGCGCGATTCGCAATCAGCTGCTCTCGGGGGTGCCGACCATTCTGGAGCGAAGCGCGGCCGCGGTTTCGGGCGGGCGAAGCGATGACGAGATCCGCCGCGCGGTCGAAGAGTTGCTGGATCGCGAGGTCAATCCCTCGGTGGCTTCCCACGGCGGCAAGATCTCCGTGGTCGAAGTGAGAAATGGAGATCTGTACATCGCGATGAGCGGCGGCTGTCAGGGATGTGCGGCGTCTCAAGTGACGCTGAAGCAAGGCGTCGAGGTGATGGTGCGCCGCGTAGTGCCCGAGGTGCGCGCGATTATCGACGCAACCGATCACGCCTCTGGAACGCAGCCGTATTATCAGCGCGTCCCTTAGATCCGATCGGCGCGCATCACTCGGTGACCGCCACCTCGCGTCCGTTGAGCGGCTGCGGCGGGCGGGCATTGTTTCCAAACATCGACTTGAAGACTTTGTATTGGTTGCTCGAGATCGAAATCGAGTTTTTGAGCAACACCCAGTTGACTCCCTCCGAGCACGGGGGCGTGGTGAGCGAGCCCTGGTAGGCGAAGTAGGCATGGGCAACCGGAGGAATCTTTGGAAGATCGATCGGAACTTGGCGTCTCACCGAAGTCGTCCGCGGCGGCTTGATGAACACCGGCGCGAGCGGCTCATTCTTGCCGGCCACCTGGATCATCACTCCCACCACGAGCAGCTTTCCATTCGAGCCGCGGTGGACGAAATGCACCTCCATCGGAGCGTTCCTGCCGTCGAACCGATGCTCGGAAGGCACGTGAAAATGAAACTGGGTGAGCTCGTAGCGATCACTGCCCACGCGGGTTTCATTGCCGCGCCCGACGTTGACCTGCAAGGTATGGCCGTTGTTGATCACCTCGCCCTTCGATTGCTTCCAGCGGAAGATCAAATTTGGAAGGGACTTCGGCTTGGCTGCGGTTTGGCCCATCCGCGAGATATCAATCGGCGATTGTCCCTTGCCGCTCCCGCAGGAGCCGCCAAGATCGCCCCAGGAATCCGGTCCGGTCTTCCCTTCGTATCCCCAGTGGGAGCTCTCCGCGTGGGCGAATTGATTCAGCATCAACGCCAACAGCGCCGTCAATCGAGCCAAGCTCCGGCCGGCCGCGCTGTTCACTCGGTAGCTCCCCTGACTGAGTCTTGCGCTCGATCCTCGGTTCGACCGCGCCCTGCGAAACTCAACATCGCCAGGCTGCGGCGCTGCGTTGCCCGTTGGGTCTGGATAACGAGAATCGATGCCCAATCGTGCCACGGCCAGATGGGCGGTGGCGAGCCTGTGGGCGCGTTCGGCACCCCGCCCGCGCCTTCGCGGTCAGCGGTTTCGCGCGACCGGGCTCAGGACGAAGTGATTGCCGCCGGCTCGGCTGCCGACTTCCTCTTGCGCCATCGCTGGGCGAGCCGCTCCATGTAGAGATAGATGACGGGTGTGGTGTAGAGCGTAAGCAGCTGTGAGATGAGCAGTCCGCCGACGATGGAGATACCCAGGGGCTGCCGCAGCTCCGAGCCCGTTCCCCTCCCCAGCGCGAGCGGCAGTCCGCCGAAAAGGGCGGCCATCGTGGTCATCATGATCGGTCGGAATCGCAGCAGGCACGCCTGGTAGATGGACTCCTCTGGCCGGAGCCCGTGCTGCCGCTCTCCTTCCAGCGCGAAGTCGATCATCATGATCGCGTTTTTCTTCACAATCCCTATCAGCAGAATGATTCCAATCAGCGCGATGATGCTGAACTCGGTCTTGAAAAGCATCAGCGCCAGGAGTGCCCCCACCCCTGCCGACGGCAGTGTCGACAATATTGTTATCGGATGGATGTAGCTCTCATAGAGGATGCCCAGCACGATGTAGACCGCAAGCAGCGCAGCCAAAATCAAATACGGCTCGCTCGCCAGCGAGGATTGAAACACCTGTGCAGTCCCCTGGAAGCTGGCCTGCACGCTGGAGGGCATCCCGATCTCCTGCTGCGCGCGGTTGATCGCCACCACCGCGTCTCCCAGCGCCACGCCCGGGGCGAGATTGAAGGAAAGGGTTATCGCGGGAAACTGCCCCTGGTGATTCACCGACAACGACGTCAGCTTCGGCTCATAAGTGGTGAACGCGCTCAGGGGCACTTGGTCACCAGAGGATGAGCGCACGTAGATGTGCCGCAAGGCATCCGGGTTCTGCTGGTACTCCGGCTTTACCTCGAGGACGACATGATACTGATTGAGCTGGGTGAAAATGGTGGACACCTGCCGCTGCCCGAAGGCGTCGTACAAGGTATCGTCAATCACCTGTGGCGAGATGCCGAGGCGCGACGCGGTGTCCCGATCGATTTTCAATGTCGCCTGCAATCCCGCGACCTGCTGGTCGCTCGCGACGTCCCTGAGCTCGGGCAACGATTGAAGCTTCTGTACCAACCGGGGCGCCCACTGGAGCAGCTCCGCCAGGTTCGCATCCTGAAGCGCATACTGGTATTGGGTCCGGCTGAACCGTCCCCCCATCCGCACGTCCTGCACCGACTGCAGATACAACGTAATCCCCGGGACCTGAGCGAGCTTCGGCCTCAGCCGGGCGATCACCTGATCGGCCGTAACCCTGCGAGGAGGTTTGGGCTTGAGTTGAATGAACAGATTGCCGGTGTTCGTCGTTCCACCACCGAATCCTCCGGTGAATGAGTTGACGTGATCCACGGCGGGATCTGCTCTGACGATGGCGTCGACCTCCTGCTGGCGTTCTCGCATCGCTACCGACGAGATGTCCTGACGCGCTTCAGAGAAGCCGGAGATCATCCCGGTATCCTGCTGGGGAAAAAAGCCCTTCGGGATGACGACGTACAGGTAGACGGTGAGCGCGATCGTGCCCAGCGTCAGCAAGAGCATGAAGCGTTGATGCCCGAGGACCCACTTCAGCCCGTGTTCATACAGGTTCAGCCAGCGCGTGAAGAACCGTTCCGAGGCGCGGTACAATCGACCGCGGTCTTGCTTGTGCGGCGCCAGAAACCGCGAGCACATCATCGGGGTCAGGCTGAGTGAAATCACAGCGGAAAGGGCCACCGCGACGCTGAGGGTGACGGCAAACTCTCGGAATAGACGACCGACCAGGCCCCCCATCAAAAGAATGGGGAGAAAGACCGCCAACAACGAAGCGGTGATGGAGATGATGGTGAACCCGATCTGCCGCGCGCCCTTGAGCGCCGCTTCGAATACCCGATCACCCGCTTCGATGTAGCGGGCGATGTTTTCAATCATCACGATCGCATCATCGACCACGAATCCAGTCGAGATGGTCAGCGCCATCAAAGACAAATTGTCGAGGCTGTAACCGAATAAATACATCGCCCCGAAAGTGCCGACGAGCGACAAAGGAACGGCGACTCCTGGGATGAGCGTGGCGCGGGCATTCCTCAAAAATACAAACACCACCAGCACCACCAGGCAGATGCTTACCAAAAGCGTGAATTGCACGTCCGCGACCGAGGCGCGGATGGTTTGAGCACGATCGATGGCGGTGGAAATCTTGATTGCTGGTGGGATCGACTCCTGGAGCGTGGGGATCAGCGCTTTAATCCTGTCGATCGTCTCGAGGATGTTCGCGCCCGCTTGCCGACGGATGATCACCAGGATTGCGCGCTGCCCATCCGTCCAAGCCGCCACGCGATTGTTTTCGACGCTGTCAATCACATTCGCAACGTCGCTAAGCCGCACTGCGGCGCCGTTGCCGTAGCCAATGATCAGCGGACGATAAGAAGCCGCGTCGTAAAGTTGATCGTCGGCTGCAATCAATGCCGACTTCATCGATCCGCTCAGGCTTCCCTTCGGCGCGTTGACGTTGACTCGCCCAATGACCGCGCGCACGTCTTCCAACGTCAGGCCGACGCCGGCCAACGCAGCAGGATCCACCTGAATGCGAACCGCCGGTTGCTGCCCGCCCCCCACGAACACCTGACCCACTCCGGGCACCTGGGAGATCTTCTGCGCCACGATGCTGTTGGCCACATCGTAGACGATGGCCCGGGGAACGGTGTCCGAAGTCATGGCCAACAGCAGGATGGGAGCGTCCGCCGGATTCGCCCTGCGATAATTCGGCCGGCTGGGAAGATTCGGAGGCAGCTCTCCGCCCGCGGCGTTGATTGCGGCCTGGACGTCGCGAGCGGCCGCGTCGATGTTGCGGTCCAGATCGAACTGCAAGGTGATCGACGTGCCGCCGAGGGTACTGCTGGAGGTGATCTCCGTAACGCCGGCGATCCGCCCGAAACGGCGCTCTAAAGGCGTGGCCACCGCGGAGGCCATCGTCTCCGGGCTCGCGCCTGGGAGCCCGCCATTGACGTTGAGGGTCGGAAAGTCCACTTTGGGAAGCGGCGCTACCGGAAGCAACTTGTAGGCCCCCGCCCCGGAAAGGAGAATTCCCGCCGCCACCAGCGACGTGGCAACCGGTCTGCGGATGAATGGCTCGGAGAAGCTCATCGCGCTGCGCCTTGTATGTCGGTCCTAACCACCGCCGCTCTCGCTTGCGCTCGGGGCCAACGCCGCCGGAGCCGCGGCGGGCGCTTCTCCTCGACGCCGCCGACGCCACTCCATCAGGCGCCTGCTGATCCGGTCCATGTATAGATACACGACCGGAGTGGTGTAGAGAGTGAGCAGCTGCGAGATGATCAGCCCACCGACGATCGAAATGCCGAGCGGCCGCCGCAGCTCCGACCCCGTCCCGGTGCCCAGCGCCAGCGGCAGACCTCCCAAGAGCGCCGCCATCGTCGTCATCATGATCGGACGAAATCGCAAAAGGCACGCCTGAAAGATCGACTCCTCGGGCGGCAGGCTCTGCTGTCGCTCCGCATCGAGCGCGAAGTCGATCATCATGATCGCATTCTTCTTCACGATTCCGATGAGCAGGATGATTCCGATCAGCGCGATGACGCTGAAATCCGTCTTCAATAGCATCAGGGCCAACAGAGCTCCGACGCCCGCGGAGGGCAATGTCGACAATATTGTTATCGGATGGATGTAGCTCTCGTACAAAACCCCGAGCACGATGTACACGGTGATCAGCGCTGCCAATATCAAGAGCGGCTCACTCGCCAGAGAGGATTGGAAGGCCTGCGCCGTCCCCTGAAAGCTTGCGAAGATACTCGCCGGCAATCCGATCTCCTGCTGCGCACGGTTGATCGCCGTGACCGCTTCGCCCAACGCCACCCCCGGCGCCAGATTGAAGGAAAGTGTTATCGCCGGAAATTGACCCTGGTGATTCACCGCGAGCGGCGTCAGCGCGGGCTCGTATTTGGTAAACGCGCTTAAAGGCACCTGATCCCCGGACGAGGCGCGAAGGTAGATGTTCTTCAGCGCTTCCGGGTCCTGCTGAAACTCCGGCTTTACCTCCAGGATCACCCGATACTGGTTCAGCTGTGTGAAAATGGTGGAGACCAGCCGTTGCCCGAACGCGTCGTAGAGCGTGTCGTCAATCGCCTGAGCCTGGATTCCCAGCCTCGACGCGGTGTCTCGGTCGATCTTCAGCGTCGCCTGAAGTCCCGCCACCTGCTGGTCGCTGGCCACGTCCTTGAGCTGCGGCAGAGATTGCAGCTTCTGCAGCAGCCGAGGTGCCCACTGCTGCAGCTCCTGAAGGTTCGCATCCTCAAGGGTGTACTGGTACTGCGTCCGGCTCACCCGCGTCTCTACTTGCAGATCCTGCACCAGCTGCATGTAGACGGTGATGCCCTCCACCTCAGCCAGCTTCGGTTGCAGACGGGCGATGATCTCATCCGCGCTCGCCCTTCCCTGATCCCTGGGCTTGAGGGTGATCGACAGCCGCCCGCTGTTCGGCGTGGCATTGGTTCCATCCACGCCAATGAACGAGGCGACGCTGGCAACGTCCGGATCGGACATCACCACCCGCGCCAGCGCCTGCTGGCGATTCATCATTCTGGCAAAAGAGATGTCCGGCGAGGCTTCGGTGATGCCGATGATCAGACCGGTGTCCTGCTGGGGAAAGAAGCCCTTGGGAACGATGATGAAAAGAAATACGGTGAGGATGAAAGTCCCGATGGTAATCGCCAGCGTCAACGGTTGATGCTTCAGCACCCGCTTTAGGCTGCGCTCGTATCCGCCGATCATCCATTTAAAGAACCGCTCGGACGCCCTGTAAAAGCGACCGTGGCCTGCGTCGTGCGCCGGCCGGAGGATCTTCGCGCACATCATCGGCGTCAAGGTGAGCGACAACAGCGCGGAGACGACGATCGCTACCGCGAGCGTGATGGCGAACTCTCGGAAGAGCCGGCCGATCAGCCCGCCCATGAACAACAGCGGTATCAGCACCGCCACCAGCGAAACAGTCAATGAAACAATGGTGAAGCCGATCTGCCGCGCGCCCTTGAGAGCAGACTCGAACACGCCTTCGCCCGCTTCGACGTAGCGCGCGATGTTCTCGATCATCACGATCGCGTCGTCGACCACGAAGCCGGTGGAGATGGTCAACGCCATCAGCGAGAGATTGTTCAGGCTAAAGCCAAGCAGGTACATCACTCCGAATGTGCCAATCAGCGACAGAGGCACCGCGACGCTTGGAATCACCGTCGCCCAGAGATCCCTCAAGAAGAGGTACATCACCAGGACCACCAGGACGATGGTGAGCACCAGGGTGAATTGCACATCCTTGACGGAGGCGCGGATCGTCTCGGTGCGATCGGTCAAAATGGACAGGTCCAAAGACTGCGGCATGGTTGCCCTAAGCTGCGGCAACAGTGCTTTGATCCGATCCGCGACCTGGATGATGTTCGCGCCGGGCTGGCGCTGCACGTTGAGGATGATCGCGGGTTGATCATTCGCCCAGCCGGCCAGCTGGGCATTCTCGGCTCCGTCGATTACCTGCGCGACGTCCTGCAGCCTCACCGGGCCGCCGGCGCGATAGGCGATCACCACCGACCGGTAAGCCGCCGCGGTGAACAGCTGATCGTCCGCGGCCAGCGTGTAAGCCTGGCGCGGACCGTCGATGTTTCCCTTCGGCTGATTGACGTTCGCCTGCGTCACCGCAGCGCGGACGTCCTCGAGGCTCAGCCCGACTCCTGCGAGGGCCACCGGGTCGACCTGGATCCGCACCGCCGGTTTCTGGCCCCCATTGAGGGTCACCAGGCCGACGCCGCTCACTTGGGAGATCTTCTGCGCCAGCACCGAGTCGGCGTAGTCGCTGACCTGCGTCAGCGGCACCCGATTCGAGCTGGCGCTCAGCGTCAGGATGGGCGCATCGGCCGGGTTGCTCTTGCTGTAGATCGGCGGGGCCGGCAGGCTGCGCGGCAGCAGGTTCGAAGCGCTGTTGATCGCCGCTTGGACGTCCTGCTCGGCGGCATCGATGTCGCGGTCGAGCGCGAACTGGAGGGTGACCTGCGAATTGCCGAAGCTGCTGGTGGAGGTCATCCCGGTGAGGGAAGGAATCTGTCCGAATTGGCGCTCCAGAGGCGTGGTCACCGCCGAGACCATCGTGGTGGGGCTCGCGCCGGGCAGGAAGGTGGACACCGCGATGGTCGGGTAGCTCACCTCCGGCAGCGCGGCGACCGGCAGAACGGAATAGCCGGCCAATCCGGCGAGCAGCAGCCCTACCATCAACAGCGAAGTGGCGATCGGGCGGCGGATGAAGGGCTCGGAAATGCTCACGGAACCGACCCAGCCGTGTCGTGGCTCTCCCCGCCCATGCCGGTTTCGGCGACCGCCTGCTGCGGCTTTGGAAGGACTCGACTCCCTTCGCGCAGCTTGTACTGGCCGTCGACGACCACCGTCTCACCCGGCTGGAGCCCTTTGTTCACGAGGGCCAAATCCCCTTCGCTAGTGCCGACCTCGATCGTCCGCGCTTCGACGGTCTTGTCGTTCTTCACCACGAACGCGAATGACCCATTCGGCCCGCGCTGCACCACCGGAGCGGCCACCACGATCGCATTCTTGCGCGTGCTCAGCAGCACCCGAGCCTTGACGAACTGGTTCGGCCACAGGGCACGCTGCGGATTTGGAAAAATCGCCTTCAGCTTAACCGTCCCCGCGGTCGGGTTGATCTGGTTGTCTACCAATGAGACTTGCCCGCGCCCGAGACTGACGCTTCCATCGCGACTGTACGCATCGACGAAAAGAGTGTGCTGGGCCATCTGCTCGGAAATCGCCGGCAGATGGTCCTCGGGCAACGTGATCAAGACGGCGATCGGGTCGAGCTGAGTAATCACCACCAGGCCGTTGGGATCGTTGGCGTGAATCTGGTTGCCGGCATCGACTAAGCGCAGCCCGGTGCGGCCGTTGATCGGCGAGGTGATCTTCGCGTAGCTAAGCTGCAGCTTGGCGTTGTCCACCGCGCTGCGATCGGCTTGTACGGTCGCTTCGAGCTGCGCGACGAGCGCGTTCTGCTGGTCGAGCGCATCCTGGGCAATCAAGTTTTCCGCGCGAAGAGCGACGCTTCGCGATCTCGTCAGCCGAGCCTGGGTGAGCTGAGCCATGTCTCGCGCCTGCGCAGCCTCGGCTTGCCTGACCTGAATCTCGAACGGGCGCGGATCGACCTGCGCCAAAAGGTCCCCCTGATGCACTTCCTGGCCCTCGACGAAGGCCACCTTCACCAACTGCCCGTCGACGCGCGACTTGACGGTGACGGTGTTGAACGCGCTGACCGAGCCAAGGCCATCCAGGTAAATCGGCATATCGCGCTGGCTCACGCGCGCCACGACGACCGGTACCGGAGGCCCCCCGGCAGTGTTCCCCGACGCACCCGGTTGACCCTTGGCCGTCTTGCCGCGTCCATAGAGAGCCAAGCCCAACACAGCGACCACGCCCAACACAGCGGTCAAACCAATCCATCGCTTTCGTGTCATGGACGCACTTCCCGCCCTGCTGAGCTGTTTACTTGATTCCATTCGAACCTACTACGAGGCGCACCAAAACACCTCCGATTCAACGCCCACGGTGGTTCTAACAACGATTCCCAGCGCTTCATTGCCCAACCAAACAAGATACTTTCGGCTGTCCACCAGCGCTCAGAACCGCTATTGGGGAGCGCGTCAGAGGTGCTCTGGATGGTCCCAACTACTTTCGTATCGATGGCACTGATGTATTCCCTGCTCGAGGCCGAGCCGCCTAACCCCAGCCGTCCGGTGATGAACCTCAAGGACGCGGTGCAGATGGCTCTTGCGATTCAGCCGCAGCTGAAGCAATCCCACGCTGGCACCGAAGCGGCCTACGCGCGGGCCGATGAAAGCCGCGCGGCGCTTTTGCCGCAGCTGAACCTCACCGGCACCTACCTGCGAACCACCGCCAATTTCACCGCTCGACCGGGAGCGCTTCCATCGACCACTGCGGGGGCAGCATCGGCGCCGACGAGTTGGCGAAGCTTCAATTACTACCAGCTGGGCGCCACCGCTTCGCAGTTGCTCTGGGATTTCAACTTGACCCTGGACCGCTGGCGCTCCGCAAAATCCAACGCGGAGGCCGCCCATTTCAGCGAGCTCGCGGTCAAGCTCCAAACCATCCTCGCGGTGCAGGTCGCTTATTTCACCGCTGGGGCCCGCAAGGACCTCGTTCGCGTCGCGCGCGAGACGCTGGACAACCAGGTTCGGCATCTTCGTCAAATCGAGGGCTTCGTCCGCGTCGGGACGCGCCCGGAGATCGACCTAGCGCAGGCGCGCACCGACGAGGCAAACGCGCGCGTGCAGTTGATTACCGCGGAGAACAATTACGAGACTTCCAAAGCGCAGCTGAATCAGGCAATCGGAGTCGAGCAGTCCACCGATTACGACATCGCCGATGAAACATTTCCCCCTTTCCGCGAGGAGGACGAGCCAACCGATCCGCTGATGCAGCAAGCCTTGAAAGCGCGGCCCGAGTTCGCCACCTTGGATCAGCAAGTCCGAGCCCAGCAGTTGATCGTCAGCTCGGCGCGTGGCGGGTACCTGCCGAGCATCAGTCTGGGCGCGAGCTTCACCGACAACGGACCAGCTCTGGATTCGTTGACCTGGAACTGGAGCGCCCAGCTTCAGGTTCAATGGAGCATCTTCCAGGGTCTGCTGACGAGCTCTCAAGTGCGAGAAGCGCGCGCCAACCTGGTGTCGGTCGAGGCACAAAGGGACATCCTCAGACAACAGGTGCGGCTGGAGGTTGAACAAGCGCGTCTGGCGCTGCGCGGCGCGAAGGCTGCCTTGGTGGCAGCCGGCGAAGCCCTGGAGAACGCGCGCCTAAGGCTACGGCTGGCGGAAAGAAGGTATCAAACGGGCGTCGGCGACGTCATCGAGCTTGGAGACGCTCAGGTCGCGTTGACCAATGCCGCGGCGCAGGAGGTCGGGGCGCGGTTTAACCTCTCCGTCGCCCGAGCCCAGCTTTTAAAAGCATTGGGTGAAACATCTTGAGGCTCCCCGAGCGTTATCCACTTGCGAGTCGCTCGCACTAGCGCTCTAAAAGGCCCCCCAAGGCGATCATGGCCGGCGACATTATTCTGGAGACCGAAGGACTGACGAAGGAGTTTCGCGGATTTGTCGCGGTGAAGGGCGTCAACCTGCGCGTCCGCCGCGACACGATTCACGCGTTGATCGGCCCCAACGGCGCCGGCAAGACAACCTGCTTCAACCTGCTTACCAAGTTCCTGAATCCCTCCAAGGGGAGAATCCAGTACAAGAAACAAGACATCACCCGTGAGCGGCCCGCCGACGTTGCGCGCCTGGGCCTGGTGCGATCGTTCCAGATCTCGGCGATCTTTCCGCATCTCACCGTGCTGGAGAACGTGCGCATCGCCCTGCAGCGAAAGCGAGGCACTTCGTTCGACTTTTGGCGTTCGGACCGGGTGCTCGGACGATTCGAGGCGCGGGCGATGGAGCTGCTCGATGCCGTCGGCCTCGCCGATTTGGCGCATATGCTCGCAGTGGAGCTTTCATACGGCCGCAAGCGCGCTCTGGAGATAGCCACCACGCTGGCGCTCGAGCCCGAGATGTTGTTGCTCGATGAGCCGACCGCCGGCATGGGCCATGAGGACGTGTCGCGCATCGCCGCGCTAATCAAACGCGTGGCGGCCGATCGGACAGTGCTGATGGTGGAGCACAACCTGAGCGTCGTCGCCGACCTGTGTCACACGATCACGGTGCTCGCTCGCGGCGAGATCCTCGCAGAGGGCGACTACGCGGCGGTGTCCAAGAATCCCAACGTCATTCAAGCGTACATGGGGTCAGGCGATGCCTGAGCTGGACAGGCCGGACAGGGAGCAGTCGGCAGGCGTCCCTGACATGCAAGGCGTTGCAGCGGCGGCGTCCACCGAGCCGCTGCTGGCGGTCAGTGGTCTGCAGGCCTGGTACGGCGAATCGCACATTCTTCACGGCGTCGATTTCCAAATCCGGTCTGGCGAGCTCGTCACCATCCTCGGCCGCAACGGCGCCGGGAAGACAACCACGCTCAAATCGATCATGGGCATTATCCGCAAGCGCAAGGGATCGATTCGCTTTCAAGGCCAGGAGCTGATCCAGCTCTCATCGCACCAGATCGCGCGAAAGGGAATCGCCTTCTGCCCCGAGGAGAGAGGGATCTTCGCCAGCTTGAACGTCGACGAGAATTTGCTCCTCCCGCCTCGAGTTCGGGACGGAGGGATGTCTCGCGAAGCCGTTCTCGAGCTGTTCCCCAACCTAAAGGAGAGGCTCAACAGCCAGGGCACCAAGCTCTCCGGCGGGGAGCAGCAGATGCTCGCCATCGGCCGCATCTTGCGGACCGGGGCGCGCCTTCTTTTGCTTGACGAGCCGACCGAGGGGATTGCACCGGTGATCGTCCAGCAGATCGGCGGGACCATCCGCCGCCTCAAGCAAGAGGGCTTCACCATCGTCCTGGTAGAGCAGAACTTCCGCTTTGCGCAGAGGATCGCCGACCGCCACTACGTGATGGAGCGCGGCAAGATGATCGACATGATTTTGAATTCGGAGCTCGAGGCAAATATGAGCAAGCTTCGAAGTTACCTCGGAGTGTAACAAGGATGTCCTTTCCATTTTAACTCACGAAAAGGAGACGCGAAGATGATTAACCAATGCAGCCTGAAAACAGTGCTCATTCTGTCCTGTTTTGCCGGCGCTGCGCAGGCGCAGATGAGCGACAACGTTATCAAGATAGGCGTCCTCAACGATCAATCCAACGTCTATGCCGATCTGGGCGGCCAAGGATCCGTCATCGCTGCACGCATGGCGATCGAGGATTTCGGTGGCAAAGTGCTTGGCAAGCCCATCGATATGTTGGTGGCCGACCATCAAAGCA
>Ga0126376_10000925_pt1 | contig 15194 bp, 17 predicted proteins | sample PanSoiMetPlot_15_FD_92760 | JGI IMG/M metagenome (GOLD analysis project Ga0126376, IMG submission 92760) | Tropical forest soil microbial communities from Panama - MetaG Plot_15 | ecosystem: Environmental > Terrestrial > Soil > Tropical forest > Bulk soil | place: Panama | collected 2016-02-17
CCATGGTGCAATCGGCACCGACGAATTGACAACGACGACATCTCGGCGCGCTCAACCAGACGGCGCAAGTCCGGCTCCAGTCGCCAAGAATAACTGCTCTCGCGTCCGCCGTCACAAATCTCGGCTGTACCCTTCCTTGCTGGCTCAGGTTCCCGCTGAGTTCAGGCCGTGCGCCATTCGATCGACGGCGTCGTCGATCTGCGCCCGAAGCTTTTCAACCAGGGCGCCCGTGTTTGCGTTTTGCCTTGTTCCCTGGCCGATGTCGTCGATGATCGCGGCAAAGATGGCTGCGACGGAAAAGCCGAGCGCCTTCGCGGACAGCGGCGGGAGCCTGCCTCCGCTTTCCTCGATCAGGACCTCAGCGATGGCTTTCGCGTATCGCTCGACAGCGGCAAGCCAGGCGCGGCGGAGGGCCGGGCTAACGTTGACGAGATAAGGCAAACCGCCCCGGCCTTTCTGGCCTTTCGGTCGGGCTGCGGCCTCGATCAAGAACGCATGAGCGCCTGCCCGAACAGCTTCCGCGATCCTTGTTCCGGCAGGTCGTCCACGAATCATACCTACAAGGCGTGCTTCAAAGGCAACGTCTTCGTCGATAACAAGCTGCTCCTTGCTGGGGAAGAAATTGTAGACCGTCTGTTCGGAGACGTCGGCCAGGCGTGCGATATCGGCCACGGTCACGGCGTCATAACCTCTGGCTGCAAACAGGATCCTCGCCGCGTCCGCGATTTGCTGGCGTGTCTGCATCTTCTTTCGGACACGCAGCGGCACCTCGTTGGCAAGTTTTTTCGTCATCTGCTTCGTTTCCCGTTGACTTTAGTTACTATAATTTTATAGTCAATAAAGTTATTTGCTCGAAGCCGGCAACCTGAAACCAGCCAAAGGGCACCATGGGGATGCGTAACCTTGAGTACATTGGCAAGCAGATGGTCCTTGAACGCGACGCGCCGATTACGATGCGGGATGGTGTGGCGCTGCGGGCGAATATATTCCGCCCACCAGGAGAGGGGCCATTTCCGGTGATCCTCTCCGCGACGCTGTATGGCAAGGACATCACGCCCGACACCAAGGCGATGTTCTTCATGCGCCTGTTTGGCGTTCGCTTCGGCAAACTGGGATATTCCAGGTGGACCGGGTTTGAGGCGCCGGACCCGCTGCACTGGACTGCGCGCGGATACGCTGTCGCAATTTACGATGCGCGCGGCATGCACAAGTCCGAGGGCGCCGCCGAAGTCCTGACCGCCCGGGACGTCGAAGACTACGCGGAGGTGATCGCGTGGATGGCGGACCAGCCCTGGAGCTCGGGCAAAGTCGGCCTTCTCGGTGTGTCCTTTCTGGCAATGACGCAATGGCGTGTCGCAGCGTTGAGGCCAAGGGGCCTTGCGGCGATTGCTCCCTGGGAAGGAGTGACGGATCCCTATCGCGAACTCGCCTTTCACGGCGGCATTCCCGAGACAACCTTCAACGCGCTGTGGTTCAAACGACGAATCGTTGCAGGGCGTCACAGAGGTTCGCCTTCGCCGGAGCCCTACCTCACGCTGAGAGAGCAACATCCCTTCGATGATGACTATTGGGCGGCCAAGCGCCCTCATCTTGAGAACATCGATGTGCCGGCGCTCGTTTGCGTGAACTGGTCGGATCAGTGCCTGCACACGAGGGGCTCGCTCGAGGGATTCCGCCGGATACACTCGCCGTTCAAGTGGCTTTACACCCACGGTCGGCGCAAGTGGGAGGTCTTCTATGGGGAGAAGGCGACAAAGATTCAGCAGGAATTTTTCGACTGTTTCTTGAAAGGCGTGGACAACGGCTTCTCGCGTACGCCGCCGATTCGGCTCGAAGTGCGCACCGGAGGTGGTCAGTACGAGGTGCGCCACGAGAGCCGCTGGCCGCCGCCTGGGGACGAAGTAACATTGTTCCTTTCACCGGCGAAACAGATCCTTTGCAAGGCGCTTCCAGCGGAAGCGAGCAGCGCGAGCTATGATACAGGCGGCAGAGCCAAGGTAAGTTGCACGTACCGATTCGAAACCGATACAGAGATCACAGGCCCCATGCGACTGCGCCTTTGGATTTCCACCGACGATGCAGACGACGCCGATGTATTCGCAACCGTGCATAAGCTCGACGCAAATGGGCGAGAGGTCGTATTTCCTGGATTTAGCGGCATGGCGCGCGATTGCGTGGCCCGCGGGTGGCTGCGCGCATCGCATCGGCGGTTAGATCCGAGTCGTTCCACATCCATTCAGCCGGTCCACACACACGACGCGCGTGAACCGCTCCCTCGACACCCGACCGCAGTCGACGTCGAGATTATTGCTGCCTGCACTCTGTTCGAAGCGGGCTGTAGCATTCGGATTGACGTGCAGGCGAGAGATCCTTTGCGCTATCCCGCTGTGGGTCACGCTCAAACGGTGAATCGAGGTCGCTATCACGTATACGCCGGGGGGCAATTCGATTCGAGCATCACTTTTTTGCGAACAAGGTGAGTGACATAGCAAAAAAGCGGAGTGACACTGCTCAAATCATATGTGCTGTCAGTAAGTGGTACTTGCCACTACTTGCCACCAACCCCCCGGCGTTGCACGCGCGAGCCAAAATCTCCGTAAATCAGCATTGTGCTCGTCCACAACCACAATTTGGGGACGAAGACTGGTGCCAGCGTTAATATCCGTTGAGCCTCACCGGCTGAATTGAGTTCGACGGAGGGTAAATGCCTGTTTGGTGGCCGATGTCTGGCTTGGATCTGATCCCAGGTGCCGAGACCGCTCTCAAGATTGGCAGAGTCATCCTCGAAAGGTACTACGGTGACGGTCTCGTCCGCAGATATGAGCCTTACCGCGTGAGCCCCGACCCCATCAATGCTGAGGAATGGGTGGTGTCAGGAAGTCGCGAGGACAAATCTTCCGCCAGACCTGGTGGTGGCTTCCCAGAGCTTTCGATCGCCAGAAGGGACGCTAGAGTGACGCGGATTGCACTCTCAAGATAGATGATCGTGTTCCAGCCTCTGCTAATGGAATGGTCCGGCCGTGCTCCGGCCCCACCGGCGAGTATGCTGGGAGGGCGAGTGTCACACGGAGCACCGCCATGTCCAACAAATCAATCGCGACTATTGCCACGATGGGCATCGATATTGGCAAGAATTCGTTCCACATCGTCGGCCCCGATCGGCGCAGCGCGATCGTGCTGCTGCAGAAGTGGTCACGCGGCCAGGTCGAAGCACGGCTCGCCACCGCCAAGAAGCGGCTGCACCACAACGTGGTGGCGATCGCGCTCGCCAACAAGCTCACCCGCATCGCCTGGTCGGTTCTCAACAAGGGGCGTAACTTCCCGGCGCATGCGAACCCTGGTCCCGTTTGAGGCCGTCCGATAATGAGGACGCATCTGCGCTGATATCCATGATGGCCCTGAGCGAAACACGCTCCAATCGGAGGCTGATACATTGATGCAAGACCGCAAAGCCGCCAGATCGACGGAACCTCTTGCGACGTACGGCCCGACCATACATCCGGGTCATTGACCGATCTTTCGCGGCAAGTCGATGACCAGCAAGGGTTCGTGCTCCAGTGGTGCTCGACAATTGCCTCTGCCGTGTGCTTGGTGTCCTTGAACGTGTCGAGTTCGGTCCGTTGACTGACTGTTTGAATCTGAGCATGGTCATCTCTTTCTTAGTCCAAAGGGAGAACGAAAATGATACAACTGTCCGCGGCCCTCTCGCGTGGATCCTTCATTGGCGCAGCGATGGTCTTTGCGGTTGGTATCAATTATCTCGGCACCACGTACGCATCTGCGCAAAACACGCCTGACTACGCGGCCCTCATGGCGGCGCCTGACCGCAGCGATGCAGATCGTGTGGCCGACAAGCGCCGCGATCCGGTGCCTTTCCTCGCGTTCACGGGGCTAAGGCCTGGCATGAAGGTGCTCGATATTGGGGCGGGTGGCGGTTACAGCACCGAGCTCGTGGCGCGCGTCATCGGTCCGACCGGTACGGTCTACGGTCAGAATCCTGCGGACAATTTTGAGCGTGCAAGGGATGCGTTCGCCGCACGTGCTGCCACGCCCGCAATGAAAAACAGTGTCACTCTGCTGAGACCTTACGATGATCCATTGCCGGCAGACGTTCACGACCTCGATATGATCACCTACTTGTTCTTCTACCACGACACAACTTACCTGAACGTCGATCGCACCCAGATGAATCGAAAGCTATTTGCCGCGCTCAAGCCCGGCGGCTTTTTGGTGATCGCCGACCATTCAGCTAAGGCCGGCTCGGATAGCTCGGTGGGTAAAACTCTCCATCGCATCGACGAGGAGATGTTGCGCCATGAGGTTGAGTCGGCGGGTTTCAAACTAGCGGCCGAAGGAAATTTTTGGCGTAACCCGAGCGATCCCCGTGATTATTCCACGCAGCGGCCGCCCGGCCCGGTGGACAACTTCGTGCTGAAATTCCAGAAGCCGCTGTGAACATGAAGGAGTCGGCAGCCCATCCCCCGATAGCCTTCCGCACCGACAGCAGCCTGTGGTCCGCAGAACCTTCGATAGATGCCCTGCTGACGTGTTCGAGGGTCACAGTCGCTCAGCGACATAACCGGAAATAGCGGGAAGGCAACTGGATTGCGGCAGTGACGGACGGCTAGTCGTACGTCATTCTGAGTGGTGTCATTGGGTGCACGCCTCCTTTTTGCAGTGCTGACACAAGCCTTGTGAGTGCCGCGCCTTCCAAGTGGTCGGCATCACATCGGAGGTCAGGACTCCTGCTAGGGACTTCAATGATCTTGGCGTGAGCAGCTTTAGAACGAACACGACGCTCTGACGCTAGCTGCCTTCCCACCGTCCGCGAGTCACACCGGAACTCGCGCGAGAACTCCAACATTACCGGGAGACTCAGCCTTTCTCGCTGACGCCTTGTTCAACGGCGCCGGCGCTGAGGCGCGCCGTCGTCCGGCTGAAGTTTGCCAATCTCGGCGGAAAGCTTGTCGATGCTCTGCCGGACTGCGGCGAGAGCGAGCGACGTTGCTTTCAGGCGTTCGGCAGAAGTGCCGGGCGTTGTCGCTGGCGCTACCCAGGCGAGGTGTCGGGACCATCCAGCGATCGCTTGTCTGACCCCGCTACCGTACGTTTGCCAAACCATGCCGGCAGCAAAGCCAACGACGAAAATGATCAGGACGCGGGTAAAGGCGAACGAGACTAGCTTGCCGAGCCACGACCGTGCTCTCGTGATCGAACTCCGCACCGCCGAGCGAAGACGCGACCCGTTCGATGATTCAGCGGCCGGGCGGCTTCTGGAAAACTCGGATACTGTCATCGGCGTCCCTCCGTCTGCTGGCGGGAAGAATTATCGTCAGCCAATAGTTCTTGAACTGGTTTCGATTCGCAACCCGAAAGTGCAGGTTAGCATGGCATAAAGGCCGCTCGTATTGGCGACGGATCGATCTTGGGGTAGGTTTCAGTTGGCGGGCGCTGGGAGGCGCCCGCTGCCAAAATGCCCAATCGCTCAAGCTCGCCTTCGTTGTCTCCGCGTTCGCTGCTTATGGCAGCATCGCCAATGCGGCGGATGAAAACATGCGGGCGCTCAGGTAGCCAAGTGAGATCCCTACGATAAGGGTGGTCCAAGGAAGCGCGGTCGATTATCTGGTAACGTTGTTACCAAAATCGATCAATTCCGTTGTCGCTAAGCTCAGCGCCAACTGGACCCTCCGCGCCCAGGGCAGCTATCAGTTCGCCGCTCTTGAACAACGTCATCCGCCGCGACACGGCGTCAAGGGCGACTTCGGCGTGCGGCACACCTCCTAGCGTGCGATTGGCCTGCGACCTGGTTTCTGCCGGCGCTGGTCCCACCCCGCACCCGAGCGGTGCGGGTGGATGGGATGAACGCGATCTCGGCCTTACGCATGGGTTCCAGACTAGGTAAAATCCCTTAAGTGTCTTACCTTATGGAGGACCTCTTAAGAACAATATCTGAATTTTCTCAGTAATCGCCGCGGGCTAACCACTTGTGTTCGAAGAACACGGGAGCCCAGCCATGTTGATGCCGACCCAGCTTCGCACCGTTTCGCCCAGTCAGCCCCATTCGAACACGATCTCCCGCCCCGTTCCGGTCCGTGGCGGCTTCGGGGCTATGGAGACGATGGGAAGCCAGATGAGGTTTGGCCCCAACGAGGAAATTTTCGCCGAGACCGAACCGGCCGAATATATATACAAGGTGACCAAGGGCGCGGTCCGGACTTACAAGATCCTCTCCGATGGCCGGCGTCAGATCGGCGGATTTTACCTCCCAGGTGACATCTTCGGCCTCGAAGTCGGCAAAGAGCACCAGTTCTCCGCCGAAGCGATCAACGATGTAACGGTAATGGTGGTGAGGCGAAGCGTCATCGTCTCGCTGGCCGAACGCGATTGTGACACTGCCCGTGAGCTGTGGTCCTTCACTGGACGCGAACTCAACCGCGTCCAGGAGCACTTGTTGCTTCTCGTCAAGAGTGCCCAACAACGCGTTGCTTCCTTCCTGCTCGAAATGTCCGCCCGGTTCGCCGCCACCGATGCCATCGAGCTTCCGATGTCACGCCAAGATATTGCCGATTATCTCGGGCTGACGATCGAGACCGTGTCGCGCACCATGACGCAGTTGGTCTCCGAGCAGGCCATCGGGCTACCAAGCTCGCGTCGGATCGTGTTGCGCAATTCCGGTGCATTGCGCCAATTGAATGCCTGATCCTGACGGCTCATCCTCTGTCTCTGAGAAGTCATCTCACCTCCGCTATCGCCTGGCCAAGCGAGCAATTCAAGGCGAGGAGGCCTCGGCGCGCTTAACGGCTACCGCCTCGACGGCGGCAGCAGGCGCTATCGCGAGAATGAAATAGAGACCGAGCAGTGGAGCAGCATGGGAGATTCCGCACATTGCTCAACGATGTGCTCCGGGTTCGCCCAGAGCGGCCCGAATGCCTTGAAAGAGCGTGTCGTTCAGCAGCGGCTTTTCAATCAGGTGCACGCCCGCCAACGCGGCTTGGTTGCGAATCGTGGCGCTGGGATGGGTCATAATCAGGATGGCCGGCCATCGGATGTTGCGTTCGCGTAACCGGGCGAGGAGGTCCAAGCCGTTCATCCCCGGCAAATGATAGTCGGTCACAAGGCAGCCGCTCTCGGGCATATCCTTGTCGTCGAGCAGCTCCGCTCCAGTCGGGTACAGCCGCACGGAGAATCCTTCGATCTCCAGAGCGAATTTTAGGGAATTGCGCACCGCGGGATCGTCGTCGATCACGAGGACGACCGGCTTCGCCGTGGCCAATTCACGATGGATCATCATTATCTTGTTTCCGTTGCCGCAAGACGGCAACCGCGGCAAGAATTCAAGAAGCCATAGGTACGCTCAAGTTGCCTTGACCCAGGTCAATGGAGCCAACATCGAGCCTTGAAGATTCACCCGCCGGTACCCGATTTCGTCACCCCAACAACTAAAGCCATACGCACCAGCTCCGATAGGCTGGCGGCCTCCATCTTCGTCATGACATTGGCACGATATATCTCGACGGTTCGAGGGCTGATGGCGAGATCGCCGGCGATGACTTTATTCGGTTTGCCGACGACAAGCCCCTCGAGGACTTCACGCTCGCGATTCGTCAACGTAGCGAGCCGGGCCTGCACCTCCGCTCGTTCGGCGTCGCGGGCCGCGTTTTCCTGTGAACGGTTGAGCGCCGCCTGCACCGACGCTAGCAAAAGGTCATCCGCAAACGGCTTTTCCAGAAAGTCGATGGCACCAATTTTCATTGCCTCCACCGCCAGAGGTACATCGCCGTGACCGGTTATGACAATAACCGGCATTTTGATGCGCATCTCGCCGAGGCGTCTTAGGAGATCGATCCCGCTGATTCCTGGCATCCGCACGTCGGTAATGATGCATCCGGAGTCAATCGTCGGCAGCGCGTTGAGGAAGGCCGACGCAGAATCATAGGTTCGCGCCGTTATCCCGGAGGTCTCGAGCAAAAATTCGATTGACTGCCGCACGGCTTCATCGTCATCGATCACGTGAACGATCGCATCAGCCGTCATCGCGAATATCCTCCTGGCTCACGGCCCGAAGGGTGAAGCGAAAGATCGTGCCACCCGCAGGGTTTTGTTCAACCCATATTCGACCACCGTGAGACTCTACGATTGTCCGCGAGATCGATAGACCCACGCCCAACCCTTGCGACTTTGTCGTGATGAAGGGCTGGAAAAGCTGGTCGGCGATTTCGGGTGCGACGCCGGTTCCGGTGTCGACGATCTTGACGACTGCCATGCCGTCCGGGCCGCGCTCGGTGCCAATTATCAGATCGCGATGATCCGATTGCTCCATGGCCTCGATCGCGTTGCGCACCAAGTTCAACACCACTTGCTGAACCTGAACCTTGTCGGCAAGGACGGAGTCGAGCGCCGGATCAAAGGCATAAGTTACACGTACGCCGCGATCCTTTGCACCGACCAACGCCAGCGCGCTCGCCTCCTCCAGCAGCCTCTTCAGGCTCTCAATCCTGCGCTCGGTCTCGCCGCGCGCAACAAAGTCGCGCAACCGCCTGATGATGTGTCCGGCGCGCAGCGATTGTTCGGCGGCCTTGTCCATGGCCTCGCGAATCATCGTCGATTGTTGGTCTGATGAATTCTCTAACAATCGTCGTGAGCCTTTCATGTAGTTGGCGATCGCTGAGAGGGGCTGGTTGAGCTCGTGTGCAAGTGCAGAAGCCATTTCGCCCAGGGCAGTCAGTCGCGAGATGTGCACAAGTTCTGACTGCAGTTCCTGGAGGCGGGCCTCCGCCTTCTGGCGTTCGGTCAGATCGCGGATAAATCCTGTAAAGAAGCGCGTCTTGCCCGAAACCATTTCGCCGACGGCAAGCTCCATCGGGAAAGTCGAGCCGTCCTTGCGTTCGCCCACGACCACGCGGCCAATCCCGATGATTCGCTTCTCGCCGGTTCGCAGATAACGTTCCACATAAGCATCGTGATTGTCGCGGTAGGGCGCCGGCATCATCATCTTGATGTTCTTGCCGATCACTTCGCCGGCGCCGTAGCCAAACAGGCGTTCGGCGGCGGAGCTGAACGACTGCATCAGGCCACGCTCGTCGATAACGATCATCGCCTCCGGCACGGTGTCCAATATGGACCGCAGATGCGCCTCGCGTGCAGCGGCTTCACGGCGCGTACGTTGAAGTCGCTCGCCGAACCAGGCAATTCCGATACCGAGCGCCGCAAAGGTGCAGGTTCGCGAAACCTCCGCCACGAACAAAGGCGAACGCGGGTTTGTCAGATTGGAATACGCTCCAGTCCCGTGAAGATGCAGGCCGAGACTCACTGCGGTGGCAAGCAGACCTGGACCGATTCCGCCGAGGGCACCTGCGATGAGAACGGGCGGCACGAGAAAGAGATAGAGAGCCTGATTGCCGAGCGTCGGCGCGAACAGCGACTGGAGGACAAAGATGATCCCAACCAGAGCCAACGACGCCAGGTAAATCGCCGTCTGCGGTCGCGCCGGCCGCACCGCGGAACCTTGCCCAGCGTTGGCGGTGACCGAATTTAGGTTGGCGTTAACCATTGATTTCTCTTAGGAAATTTGCTCGTTCATCGTCGCCGCCGGCTTCCGAGTCCGTCGCCTCTGGAATTCTCCTTAAGCACAGTATCTGAATTTGCGGATTCTACTTAGATTAGCCGGTATCGCTAACCCATCAAACCGTAACGCAGCTGAGCCATGCCGACGCCGTCGCGTCGTCGGGCGGACTACCGTGCGTCATCTGAGGTCCCGCAGACGGTAACATCAGCGTTCCGGTCCGGATCGAACGGGCAACCTCCTCAAAGGTCACACCTAGTCCACGATCGATTTCGGGACCCCAGGGGCGCGCCACCTAACGCACCGCCCTCGCCGGACTCACTGCAGATTCCGTTCACGGCTTTGATGAAGATCAAAGTCACACGTCCTGGGATCGCTCTACTTATGATTTGGAAAGCCCTTTATCCCGGCCGCCGGCCGTTTGCGGCGCGTCCTCTCAACGATGTGAACCTAGGGTACATCACAATGCCATTCGATGATCCCGCATTCTGGCGTGCAGGCGCCATCAGCACCACCGTCGTTATGGCGATCGTCCTCGTCATGCTCACGATCGACAGCCTCGAGGCGATCGCCCCGGGCGGATCGCATGTCCCGCCTTTTACAGTGGTCAACCGTCACATCGACTACGTGCACAATGCCAAACTCGGGCGCGACATGCCGGTCGTCGGCGAGGACGAGCCGCTGTTCGGCAAAGCCGTGAACAGCCCCGAAGCCGAAGCGCTCATCGCGCAAGGCAAGCTTGTGATTCAAAGCCGCGCTTGCATCGATTGCCACACCTTCATGGGGAACGGCGCCTACTACGGGCCCGACCTGACGAAGGCCTGGCTCGATCCGGCCTGGGAAGCCTGGGTCGCAATCACCGGGGCCGAGAGCAGGGAGGAGGCGATGGTGCGCTTCCTCATGGCGCCGGATCAATACGCCACCTGGCAGCGCAGAATGCCGAACCTCGGCATTTCGCGGGACGAGGCAGTTGCGACGGTCGCTTACCTGAAGTGGCTCGCCTCGATCGACACCAACGGCTTCCCGATCCATTTCGGGCGCATCAAGGTCAGCGAATAGGAGGGCCGCCATGTCGCGATCAAAGAATCTTGCGGTCAAATACCTCACTGCCGCGGTGTTGCTGTTCGGAGTGATGACGCTCTCCGGACTGATGTCGGCCGTCTACTACATCAATCCGGACTTCCTGTACGGGCTTCTGCATTTCAGTGTCGCCAAGATACTGCATATCGACACCATGATCATCTGGCTGCTGATGGGTTTCATGGGTGCGGTGTACTGGTTCCTGCCGGATGAATTCGAACGGGAGCCCACCGGTATTTTGGCGGCGGAGATCCTGTTCTGGGTGTTCGTCGTCACCGTTCTGGTGGTCGCAGGGATTTTCACGTTCGTTCAATGGGGCCCGGGTACCGAGACGACGCTGTGGCTGTTCCAGCAGGGGCGCAAATACATCGAAGCGCCCCGGTGGGCCGCCATCGGCGTGGCGCTGGTCATGCTCGTGTTCGCCTGGAACGTCGTCGGCACGGCGCTCAGAGCGCGCCGCATCACCGGCGTGATGGCGGTAATGAGCGTCAACATGGCGCCCCTCGTCCTCCTCTATCTCATCGCGTTTCCGAAGATCGACAACATGGCGGTCGATCTCTATTGGTGGTGGTGGCTGGTCCATCTTTGGGTCGAGGCGACCTGGGAGATTCTGATCGGCTGCATAATGGCCCTTGCCATGATGCAGTTGCTCGGCACATCGCGCAGGATCGTCGAGGGCTGGCTTTACATCGAGGTGTCGTTGGTGCTTGGCACTGGCATTCTCGGCCTTGGGCATCATTATTTCTGGATCGGCACGCCTGACTATTGGCTCGGGATCGGCGGGTTCTTCTCCGCGCTCGAACCCCTCCCGCTGCTCGGCATGGTGGTGCATGCGGTCTACGATGCGGGCGTCCATCGGATGAAGACCAGCAACCGGCCGGCGCTCTATTGGACATTGGCTGAGGCGTTCGGCAACTTCCTCGGTGGGGGCATGTTCGGATTCATGATCACGCTCCCGCAGCTCAACCTGTTTGCACATGGCACGCAGTGGACGGTGAGCCATGGGCATTTCGCATTCTGGGGTGCCTATGCGTGCGGCGTTCTGTCGGTCTGCTACATCGCGCTGCAGGAGCGGCGGCGGCTCGTCACCGTCAACGGCCCTGGTTGGGTATGGGCATTCGTGTTGCTCAACGGCGGCCTCATCGGGATGGTGGGCTCGCTCCTTGTCGCCGGGATGGCGCAAGCGTTCTTTGAACGGGCGATCGGCGGCTCCACGCTGGATGCGTTTATTGCCGGCCAGGAGAACCCATGGTTCAAGCTGGGCATGTACAGCCGCTTTGGCTTCGGCCTTATGTTCGCCGCGGGATATCTGGTGCTGGTGTGGAACCTGCTTGCGCTGGGTCGCCGAGAGGTCGCGGTCGTGGTCCAGGCGATGCCGGCGGAGTGAGATCATGAGCCCTGCCCTCTTCCTCCTCACGAGCTCGTTGCTGGGGATCATGGTGCTGGCGGCGGGCACTTATGCGCTGCTGTACGGCGCTGCACGTTTCAGACGGAGCCGCGCTCTCCTGATCGGCGCCGGTTTGGCCTACGCGATGGTGGTGCTGGATGCTGCCGGCATCGTACTGACAACCCCACTCGCGCCGGCATGGAAGCTGCTGATCGCAGCCAGCGCGCTTGGCTATTTCGCCATCCCGCCACTCACCTGGCGATATTTGCAGTACACGCACCGCGAGGAGGAAGTGCACCTATGATCGCCGATCTTATCAACACACTCGTCGGCCTCTGGCTCACTTATGCGGCGATCTTCCCGCACGCGATTGGCATAAGCCGTGATCGCGGTGCCTTGTTCGCCGCTATCGGCATGATCGGACTGGCGCTGTGGGCGCGGTGGTCCGGCGCCACGCCGTGGCAAAACACGATCGCCCTTACGAACGGCGTGCTCCTTGCCACACTGATGATCGCTCACCAAGTGGTGCACGTGTCGGATGTGCTGATGTTCTGGGGCATCCTGTGGGCTGGACTGGTTTGTGCGATCGTGTCGCTATGGGCGGCGCTCTACCGGCCGCTCCAGGATGCAAGGCTCACCGGCTAATGAAGCGCAGCCCCGATTCGGAGGAGGGCTATCGCAACCAATCGATGCTCCCCACCCCTGTCCGAGCGTTACGGGCACTGGGGCTCATAAGGGATCGATTAGCGCACGCCTTTTCTGGCGCAATTGATTTTAGATCAAACGCTTAGTTGACCACGCTTCCGCTCGACGCATCGCGATGGATCAATGGGGACGTCGATATTTAGCTCAGCCAGCGGCTAATTTTTTGTCACTCGGCTGATTCGGCGGAGCTGATGTGCCGGTGACGTGCCCGCCATCGCCGTGGTCCGGATCGCAAACGTCATTCCGGACATCGGCTCGATCCAGACGATATGGCTTTTGACCGCCTTGACGCCGGGCATGGCCTCGGCTGCGGCGCGTGCAGCATCTCGCTGGCCTGCGTCCAGGACTTGTCCCCCAACAGCTCGACTACTCCATTTCGAACGATCACGTCGATCATGTCCCGCGGAGTCCACCTTTGAGGTTCCAACTCTGCGAGCACCTGGTTGCGAGTCTCGTCGGTCTGCGGTCCGGGTGCGATTTCGCCGGCGCCAGCGCCCGGTCGGCAAGCAGCGGTTGATGCCGCACTTGCGCACCTCCGGCACATCGCGCCTGACACTGCTCGACTATGCCCGGGCAATAGCTTCGCAGCGCTCGATGGCCACAACCGGGGAAATAATAAGCGTTGTCCGGCTGCACGCCGACGCCAATTGCGAGAAGGCCGAATACGCCATCCTTATCCGTTCCGATCTCACGGGGCCGGGGACTTGGCTGAGGCTGATGGTGTTGATGATCTGCTACGCACGCAGCGAAGGGCTGACGCACGCCTTCAACCCGTTTAATCAATCTCTCAAACTGCGGCCGATCCTTCCCGCGGTTGGCCGCCTCTTCTTCGCACCCAGCGGGCGGCGTGCGCTCTCGGATCATGTGCACGGCCAAGCTCGCATCGCTCCGTCCAGAGCTTAAGCAGCTGCGCTTGATCCATCGCAAGGTGCGGGTTCTCAGGCAACCTTACAAATGCCGTGAATTGAACTGGTACCCAACCACAATTCATGGAGCAGACGTCATGTTGAAGGACAAATCCGAGTCCACCCTGGAACGCCTCCTTATCGTGTTCTTCCGCGTTACTATCGGCTGGACGTTCTTGTGGGCGGCGATCCACCATCTCGGCGACGACAAATTCGTTTCCGGCTTCTTGAATAACACCAAGACGTTTCACGACGTCTACGCGCCGCTCACCAGTCCTGCGATTGCACCCACTCTTACGTTTCTGGTCGAATACGGTCACCTGCTGATCGGCTTGTCACTAATCTCGGGACTGCTGGTACGTGCCAGTGCACCGTTCGCCATCATCTTGATGCTGCTCTACTGGACCGCGCACATGGACTACCCGTACGTCGAGAGCGTCAACAACTATCTGGTTGACTATCACATCGTCTACGCAGGTGTGCTGGTCTATCTCATTGTCAAGCGTGCCGGCCACGTTTTCGGGCTCGACGGTTGGGCCGAACAGCTCATTGCCGTACGGCAGACGCCAGCGCTGCGTTGGCTGGTTTCCGCTGCCTGATCGCCCAGCTGGTTGTCCGCAGATCTTCCGGATCGGGCGTCCTCACATCGAGCCGGGTCCGGCGGCGTCGCGATGGCGCCTCGGGCCTAACAAACTTCATACCCCGCGCATCGATCAAAGGATCTCATGTCGATATCACCCCTTGGCTCCTACCTGCTTGCCGGCGCTCGACGGACGAGACTTGCATCGCGGCCTTGCGAGACGAAAGAAAGCGTCGACTGCAACCGAGTTCCGTCATATCTGCGCGCTCACTACTGGTGGGCGTATATCCACCCGTTCGGCGTCAAGCTTTTCGAGCGGCAGTGGCTCGTCAACCTCATCCTGTGGGGCAACTATTCGCGTTTGCGTGACGCTGCCCTGACTGAGCTTGGAGAGTTACTGCCCGGCACCACGTTGCACGTCGCATGCGTCTACGGTGATCTCAGTGAGCGAATCGGCAAACGCGTCGCCACCGCCCACGGGAGGCTTGACGTCGTGGACGTGGTGCCAATTCAACTTCAAAACTTGCGCGGCAAACTGAGCGCGGATACGCCGGCGCGGCTGATGGCAATGGATTCAGCACGCCTGCAATTGCCCGATCACAGTTACGACCGGGCGCTGGTCTTCTTTTTGTTGCACGAGCAGCCAGCAAACGTGCGTCGGCGGACACTCCGCGAGGTCTTCCGCGTCGTCAAGCCCGGCGGCAAGGTCGTGATTGTGGATTACGCACGGCCGCGCTGGTGGCATCCATTGCGCTATTTGTGGTGGCCAGTGTTCGCTGCGCTAGAGCCCTTCGCCCTCGACTTCTGGCGCCAGGACATGGAGACGTGGCTGCCGCCGACTCACGTCAACCGATTGTGTCTACGCAGTGTTTTCTTTGGCGGCCTTTACCAACTTGTTTCCTTGCGGGGCGGAATAGCCCTCTCGGCCGGACCACATCCGCGACCACCGCCCCCGACTGCGGATGCTTCCGTGGC
>Ga0126376_10000926_pt1 | contig 15189 bp, 12 predicted proteins | sample PanSoiMetPlot_15_FD_92760 | JGI IMG/M metagenome (GOLD analysis project Ga0126376, IMG submission 92760) | Tropical forest soil microbial communities from Panama - MetaG Plot_15 | ecosystem: Environmental > Terrestrial > Soil > Tropical forest > Bulk soil | place: Panama | collected 2016-02-17
CGCCCAACGTCAGTAGGGGTTCTCCATTTTTCGCTAACAAGTGAACAACGTGCCGGTCGCGATCAACGATAACAATGTCATCGTTGGGACCCATCGAGATCGCGTGACCATCTGATACATCAGGCAATTCAAGGGTTCGCATGAGCGCCCCAGAGGGATCGTAAACGGCGAGAACAGGTGTTCCCATTGGATCGACGTACCGGTCGAACCTGTTCAAAACGTAGAGTTGATCGGCGCTATCGATTGCTACATCTGTCATCCAGCCGGACCCGACAATGGATGGTTGAGCGGCCCATGGCCGGTCAATTTCGTATCGACGGTCACCAAGTGCGATAATGAGAGGTTCTTCCAAGTCAATCTCCGTGGGCGCTTAGTACGCTTGAGGACAATTTTTCTTGCGACTAGACTAACGACAGCGAAAATACTCTTTGACCTTGGCGGCAACCAGTAGGGAGCGATGGGATGACCGCTTCAACGCAATTTATAGCCGACGAGGCTAAAAAAAGGTCGGCGATTAGAGTTATCGGAGCGAGCCTCGCTGGCACCAGCTTGGAATGGTACGACCACGCAATCTATGGCTCCGCGGCAGCACTCGTTTTCCCAAAGGTATTTTTCCCGCAAAGCGAGCCATTGACGGCTACCTTGCTCTCAATGACCACGTATGCCGTCGGGTTTCTCTCGCGCCCGTTGGGCGGACTGGTATGCGGTTATTTCGGCGACCGTTTCGGTCGCAAGAACGTTTTGATTATGACCCTGCTCTTGATGGGCAGCGCAACATTCCTTGTGGGACTGCTGCCAACTTACCAGAGCGTAGGCGTTGGTGCGGCGATCGCGCTGTCAATTTTGCGCATCCTTCAGGGCGTTGCGCTGGGAGGGGAGTGGGGAGGCGCGTCGCTCATGGTCAGCGAAATCGATCCAGCGGGTCGACGCCGGGGACTTTATGGGAGCATGGTGCAAGTTGGTTCTCCTGTCGGATATTTGCTCGCGTATGGAATGTTCGCTTTGGTGACCTTTCTGGTAGCCCCGGATGCATTCCTGAATTGGGGATGGCGCATCCCATTTCTCGCCAGCGGCGTACTAATTGTCGTCGGTTACTACATTCGACGGAGTATCGCTGAGTCCCCTCTATTCGAGGAAATAGAGCGCCGACAACAAACGGCAAAGGCGCCCATAGGTGAGGTTCTTCGTCTGCACTGGCGAAGCGTGCTGATTGCTATCGGTAGCCGAATTGGGAGCGACATTGTTTTCTATGTTTTTAGTGTGTTTCTGCTGGTCTATCTAAGACTGAGACTGGGAATGGATGTATCGACCCTCGGCTTTGCCGCGCTACTATGTGCGTCATTAGCTCAGCTGATCGGCATCCCGCTTTTTGGATATTTGTCGGACGGTTTCGGGCGGCGTCCCGTTCTTATATTTGGCGGCGTAGGTTGCATGATTTGGTGCATGGTCTTTTTCGCGCTGCTCAACACCAAAATGACGACATGGATCTTTACGGCGACCTTTGTCGGGATGTTTTTGCATGCCGCAATGTGGGGACCGCTGTCTTCTTACATGCCAGAAATGTTTCCGACTCGGGTCAGATACACAGGGGCATCGCTTGGCTTCCAAGGCGCCAGTGTTTTTGGAGGGGCGCTGGCGCCAGTTATCACGACTTGGCTACTCGGGCTTTCGCAGAGTTCCTGGCCGATTCAATTATACGTAATCTTGTTTCTCCTGCTTCTAGTCTTTTGTGTCTATTTGGCAGACGAGACGGCGCACAAAGACCTAAAGGCCGGCGATCGCGCCGCGTAGCTCACGTGACCGCGCAAAGCGCGATTTATCCGGAAGCTCCAGCTATGTCCAGCAATGAGTGCTCGCAGATTTCGCGCGGATATTTGGTCATGAAGGATGGACCACTGTTTCCAATTTCGACCATATCGCCAATTCCCGAAGCGCCATCCTCATAAAAGAAGATTGGGTGCACCTCGAACACCATGCCTGGCTGCAAGCTGGTTGTTACGGAGCGGGCTAATTCGTCCTTAAGTTTGTAATAGGAGCGGGGAAAGGCCTCTGAAGTGCCGGGATCACTATACGAATATCCGATCCCATGGCCGAGCCGAAGCATATCGACCCCCATCTTCCCAATTGCTTCGTAGACTTGCTTGATGTGTTGAAAGCCTTCACGAACCATGTGGCTCATATTGATCCCGGGCTTCATCTGGCTGATGAACTTGTCTTGAAAATTAATCACGGCGGCATGAACGGCCGCGTGCCTATTGCTGGCCGGACCCAACGAATAAGTCCGCACCGCGTGGCCCCAAAAACCATCGACCAGGATCTGCATGCCATAGAGCAGTAGATCTCCGCGTCGCGGGATTTGGCGATTTTCATGATGAAAGTAGCGTGGATAGTCAGGTGGCGTTCCAACCGTCAACCAGTGTTGCACGAATTCAGCACCAGCCTGTTTGGCAAAGCATTCGAGCTCTGCCTTGATTTGATAGGTGAACCGACCAACGACATTCGTTTTTGCGAGTGTGGCGAACATTCCATCGCAAATCGCAGCCGCCTTACGCTGCGAGGCGAGCTGTCCCGGAGATTTGACGGCGCGCAGTGGATCCAGCCGATTTTTGATATCAACAAACTCGAACGCAGTAAGCTGCTCCTGAACGCTCTGCCAGGATCGGGCGATGACATCCTCCCACCCGCACAATCCAATTCGTCCTTTTTTTATTTGCCACTGTTCGAACACTCGTCGCAGCCCGACTCCAAAGGAGTCCTGGTCTATCCAGCTCACTTCGACAGTTGGATCATTTTGCTTCGCCATCATCATCATGCGGTGATGAGAGACAATCAGCTTTGGCGCCTGACCCGTCCGCAATATCAATGCCGAAGGCGAATCGAATGAATTCCAGCCGCACAAAAAGCACATATAGCCCTGCGAACGACCACTAAGCCCAAAACAGCTCCCATTGGTGACAATGAGAATAGCATCAAGCCGCAAGTCGTCGCATTCGGCCCAAAGCTGCTCTTGCCGCGTTTTGTATTCGCCGGGTGTAATTGTCATTTCTCGATTAGGGAGATCTTACTTGCTGCCAGAGAGGTCGATACGCAATTCAGTGCACAAGTTACGAAGGTGATGCGCGCCTTCCTTAATGAATTCCTGGGTTTCTTTAAAGCCATACGGTCTGCTTGCGTATGTTTCCCAATCGGAGATTTCGCCTCTCGCAATTTTTTCTTGATATTCCATCACCATTTGCATGTAGGCGCCGTATTCGTGGACGGTTAGGTCGGCGTGTCCGTCGAGCCACAAAGAGTCAAATATATCAACACGGCGTCTGACGATTGGCCGAGGGCGGTCGGTATGGGAATCGTCGTTTTCGATTGAAATATTGAGAGCCGGATTTGCTTTCGCCAAAATCGGCAGGAGTTCTCTAAAATTGATGATCCCCTGACCAATTGGGCGCAATTGAAAGTCGAGCGCGCCATCGTGGTAGCCTAGGAATGCATCTTTAGCGTGGGTTTGTCGCACATAACGTCCGACGCGCCGTGCCGCAAAAATTGGATGCTCTCCACGTTGAAGCGGGTTTGCTGTATCGAGCACGATACCCATCACGTCCGGGCCGATGTTTTCAACCAGGCGCACGCATTCGAAGGTCGTAATTTCCTCGTGGGTCTCGAGGTTCATGTGTACCCCGAGATCTCGCGCGATAGGCGCCAATTTGCGTAGGAAGCTTTCCGTCGCAATCAATTGTTCCCGCCAGCTAACATCTGTTCGGAAGCGATCATAGGCAAGTCGTCCGCGGTACGCTGGTTTGAAATTAGCTGTTGATATCCATAACTCCCGGCAGTCTATTTGCGCGCAAGCGTTCATCATCCTCCGAAAGCCTTCCACGATGTCGCCATCGCCGATCGCACGAAGCTCTGGCGCTTCGGCCGTTGCATACGGATTAACTTTGCCGAGCCCGGTTTCGAGATACATGCCCAGTTCATCCGCGCGTTGACGGATAGCTCTTAGCGCCGCAATATCCAAGCTCGGACTCATGTCGAGAACTGTTCTGAAAAATAATCCATCCATCCCAAGCTCTTTTCCGTGATCGAGACTCCCTATCGGGCCTCGCTTGGCGGATTCTGGGATTTTGCGACCATCAACTCCGAGACGCATTTGGTCTCCTTTTCAGTGGCGAGCGAGAGAACCGAGATCCAGTGTAATCAAACTATCGACCAACGGATGAATGGTTCCCGGATGCAGTCACACCGGAGTCAGGCGCGGCAGGCTCACGAACAACATGTTTCAGTCGTATGAACGTTTGTACGGCACATGCAGGACGACGTAATTGGGACATCAGTCTTCTGTATGGCACGTGCGAGCTTTTCCCTGAATTTTAGTAACTCGTCCGACTCTCCACGGTTTTGCAAACATTCAACGAGCCCATGCAGCGCCCAGACATTGTCCGGATGGTGCGCGCATCTTTGGATTTTTTTGGTCAGACCGAGGTCTTCGCGATACGCTTCTTCGGCCTCGTTGTAGTAACCCTGCTCCGCCAAAAGAGCTCCCAAAGCGTGTCGAGGTGGATGCATCCATGCCCAAGGTTCATGATATTTGAGATTGTCGTCGAGACGGACGCTCTCCCGCAGATGAATATATGCTTCGCCATGGTTTCCGCGATGATATTCCAACTCGCCATCGAGCATTTTTTGCCCGACCGCCAGGACGCTTTTCGCAGAGTTATTGGAAAATCTCCGCCAGTCCGGAATTCTTTGAACACTCTCAGCAAGTAATCGACGCTCTTCCTCAGCTTCCGCGATTCGCTTGAGTGAAGCGTAGGCAACACCCTTGGCGTAGTGATGCATTGCGGTTGTCACCAGATACAACTTGGGATCCTCTGGCAGTGGATCCATGACAATCGGCTGCCAGCGTCCAAAACGGACCATCACATGCAATCGCATGGAATGGTAGGCTTCCAGCGTCATGATGAGCTTCGGACGATCTTCAAGGGAGAGTATTTCCTCCGTGATGGAGCTACGGAGCTTCTCTGCGGCTTCTATTGCCGGACTATACTGACCAAGAAAATTGCACGTATAAATCATGAGATGAAGATCGTGGCAGCGAGCCGCAGTATAGAAATTAATAAATCCGGCATAGTCGACGTACATATCGTCAGCACGTATTGCCTTTTCGCTTGCCACCTTGGCCTTCTCATACTCCCCACATAAAAAATAAATGTGCCCTGGCATGTGGTTCATATGTCCTGCGTCCGGACATAGTGTTGAAAGATGGTCGGCTGAGCGCATTGCTCGCTCTGGTTCATTTGACATTTCCATCAGATGGATATGCAAATGCACAATTGCTGGATGCTGTTTTGATCCAGCCTTGTCCGCCAACGCCATCGAGCGCTCGCAGGCCATCATTGCTTCGACAGCATCGGAGTTCTTGGCCGGCGCCCCTGTCCTGAGATCCCAGAGAGCGCGCGGGGTCCGCATTATAAGTGCCTCAACAAACAGCGCCATCACGTCGTGATCGTCCGGAAAATTGTAATAAACTCTGCGCATCTGAGCAGCGTAGTCATCATCCCAGCGATCAAATTCTTCCAACGAAACGAAATGTGGCTTCTGAAATCGCTTGGCCAGAGCTTCAATTAACTGGTATTCAACCTCAGTGGTCCGCCTCGACAGTGAGCGCGCTTTCAAAATGTTTTCATAAGCAATTCGGGCGTGCGTTTCGGCCTCTCGCTCCCCCTGCTCGCGCCAGAGTAGATTATAGAAGGGGCTCTGGCTGTATGCGATGGCCCAATAGACCATCGCACAATCCGGATCATGTGCCTTCGCTTTCTGAAAGCACTTTAACCCTTCCTCAAAATTGAATCCGAAACACCAATTCAAGCCAATATTAAACCAACGTTGCGCTTCAGGTGACGTTGTCGAAATTTTCCTTGTGTGTGCCCCGAGATTGAAGCGGTCCATTGAAATCTCTCCTACTACCCCGCGCATGGAACCATACGCGCAGGGTCGAGCACTGTGAAAGCGCTCCAGATATCTAAACGAAAGGAGGCCCCATTGGAAAATCGTCGACGCGAGCGGCCGAATATTTATCGTTATTACGCATTCTGTCCCTAACAGAATCTGCGAACCATCGGTGGAGCGACGGTCGCCACCGTTTGATCAGCTCCAGCAATTGCGCGACGTAACTGGCGCGTCGTCGCTTTGTCACGCTCGCCTCCAACGTCAACGCAATATAGCATGATACGGTGGTGGCTGATAGCTGGATGTAGCAGGCTTCCGGACAGGTGGTCATTCGGTATGCTTGAATACCTGAGCAGAGCAAGAGGCACATGAAGCTCGTGCGGTGGTTTAAGCGCGCCTTCGGTCCTCACATAGTCGTCGTGTCCGAACCGTATTCTGATGGCAACGGTTGGTCATACATACTTGGCGATGAGTACAGATTTAGATTTCGCAAACTTCAGAGCGCTGAAGCTGCATACGACAGCTATAGCGCAATGCTGACCGGGCTACGGCTTGGCTCGCCTGAAATGTCAATCAAGCTCGTCAAATTAAATGTTGAACAGGCGCAGGCGTTGGTTCGGGCAGAAGTCTCCTATTACACGATGTTGGAACCACATTTGTGAGCCGCTTAAAGTTGATCTGCTAGGCCTTTCAGTCGTCGGCTCATAACTGACAGAAGTCGTAAAGGTATTGTCTTCCTAAACATAGTACCTTAGGGTGAGCACCGTTCAGCAAGGCAAGGCGCCTATGCAAAGCCACCCTACAATCGCCATTGTCGGCGGAACCGGCGACCTGGGTTCTGGACTGGCCCGGTTGTTAGCTGCTTCGGGATATCCCGTAATAGTCGGCTCACGCGTCAGGGACAAGGCCGAGCAGATCGCCTCAGATCTCGCGTCCCACCTCGGCATTACGGTGCGCGGCGATGACAATCGTGGCGCGGCGTCCGCCGCCGGTATCGTCATGCTGTGCGTGCCCTATTCTAATCATGATGCGATGCTCGAAGAGATCAAGCCGGTGATGAATGGCAAGATACTTGTCGACGCGGTCGTTCCTCTCATGCCGCCCAAGGTCGCCGTGGTGCAGCTTCCAGCAGCCGGCTCGCCCGCGCTTGTAGCGCAGCGTACGCTGGGTGTAGGCGTGCGCGTTGCCGCAGCATTTCACCATGTTGGAGCCAAGAAGTTACATAGCGGCGAAAAAGCCGACTGTGATGTGCTGGTCTTTGCCGACGACGCTGCGGTGCGTGAACAAGTGATCGGGCTCGCCAATGTTGTCGCCACTCGTGGCGTTGACGGGGGCCCACTCGCCAATGCTGTCGCCGCCGAGGCCCTCACCTCGGTCTTGATTGCGATCAATCGCCGCTACAAGATTCCTGGTGCCGGCATTCGCATCACGGGCTTGCCGGCATCTGAAGTGCGGTGAACGCCTAATGGTTGCGACAAGCCTCACGCTATGTGCTTTGGCGGGGCTTCCACTGATTAACCCTGGCGACGATCTTGGCGCGCTACTGATTACCGCGCTACGGCGGACTCAAATCGTGCCTCAGGACAAGGACGTTCTCGTTGTTGCCCAGAAGGTGGTTTCGAAGGCGGAAGGACGCTTCGTCGATCTCAAGGCCGTAGTGCCGTCCGCTCGTGCCATCACAATCGCCAAAGAGGTGAACAAGGATGCGCGGTTGGTCGAGATCATCCTGTCTGAGTCCACTCAGATTGTACGGCAAAAGCGTGATGTTCTAATCGTGGTCCATCGGCTCGGTTTTATCATGGCAAATGCGGGGGTTGATCAGTCGAACGTTGCTGGCGAAGACGACGATCGGGCATTGCTACTGCCGAACGATCCGGACGCCTCGGCAGCAGCTTTGAAGACGCGCCTTGACCACGAATTCGGCGTTGATTTTGGTGTCATTATCAATGACAGCTTCGGGCGTCCGTGGCGGTTCGGAGTCGTCGGAGTTGCCTTGGGTGCAGCCGGACTTCCGGCTGTCCGCAACATGATCGGGATTCCAGATCTGTTCGGCCGTAAGATGCGGGTAACCGAAGTCGCGGTAGCGGATGAGATAGCGTCAGCGGCATCGCTGCTGATGGGGCAGGGCGCCGAAGGGCAGCCCGCGGTACACTTGAGGGGACTGCAATGGGATGGCCCAGTCATGCCGGCATCCACACTCTTGAGGCCTAAGGATCAGGACTTGTTCCGATGAGTGCCTCTGTCTCTACAAAAAAGGTACTCGCGTTATGTGGCGGCATCGGCGGCGCCAAGCTCGCGCTGGGCCTCTTCCGCATGCTCGGTTCGGAACTGACCGTCGTCGTAAATACCGGCGATGACTTCGAGCACCTCGGTCTCCAAATCTCTCCCGATCTCGACACGGTACTCTATACGCTCGGCGGTCTGGCCGACCCGGAGCGCGGCTGGGGTCGAGCGGAGGAAACCTGGCAATTCATGAGCGCGCTGCGCGAACTCGGCGGCGAGACCTGGTTTCAGCTTGGCGACCGCGACCTTGCGGTGCATATCCAAAGGACTGAATGGCTGCATGCGGGCAAAAGCCTATCCGCTTTCACAGCGCAAGCGGCGCGCCAATTCGGGATCCAAGCGCGAATCTTGCCGATGTCGGACAGTGCCGTTCGCACGATCGTCGAGACCGACGAAGGCGCACTGCAGTTTCAGCATTATTTCGTGCGGAGGAGATGCGCACCGGTCGTGCGCTCCATCCATTTTGTCGGCGCGTCTGATGCCTCGCCGGCCCCCGCCGTGCTCGATATTATCGCCGCAACCTCTCTGCGCGCGACTGTGATCTGCCCATCGAACCCGTATCTCAGCGTTGATCCGATCCTGGCGGTTCCCGGAATTAAGGCGGCGCTGACGAGCGCGCGGGCTCCGGTAATCGCTGTGTCTCCAATTATTGGAGGGGAAGGGGTCAAAGGTCCGATCGCGAAGATCATGGCAGAACTGGGCGTCGCGATCACGAATGAATCGATAGCGGCGCATTATCGCGGGTTGATTGATGGGCTCGTCATTGATGAAGCCGACGCAAGCGACCGCGAGCGCATCGATCTGCCGGTGTTAGTGACCCGCACGCTGATGCGCGATATCGTCGACCGCGATCGATTGGCGGGCGAAATTATTGCTTTTGCCGAGATGTTGGTCCGTCCGCCGGCGGCCATGCGCGTCGGAGGCTGCCGATGATTGCGGGCGATCGCATTTGGGCTGTCGTTCCGGTCAAGCGGTTCTCGGCTGCAAAGGCCCGCCTGGCTTCCGTGCTTAATACCGGCGAGCGCAGCGAGCTGGCACGAATAATGTTTGAGGACGTGCTCGACCCGCTAGAACAATGTCACGACATTTTTGCCGGCGTACTGGTTATTACGTCCGATCCTGAGGCTGCTGCCCTGGTACGCCGCCGCGGTGCGACCGTGTTGTCCGATATGGCCGATCACGGCATCAACGCCGCTATCACTCGGGCCGTTCAGTATATTCAGGCGCACGCTGGTGACGGCCTGATGGTGGTGCCGTCCGATATTCCGCAGATTACACGCAACGCGTTCGTACAAGCTGCCGCGGCAATCGCAACTGCCCCTACTTTGGCGATTGCTGCAGCGGTCGACGACGGCGGCACAAATCTGTTTGCTTGCCAGCCTATAGGGGCTGTCCCGCCGCTCTTCGGGCCATGCAGCTTCGATCGACATCGTCGCGCGGCAATACAGGCCGAAATCGCGGTGCAGGTCCTCCGCTTGCTAGAGCTCTCTTTGGATATCGACCGGCCGGAAAATTTACTGACATTCTTGACACTCGAATCAAGCACGCGGACGCATGAATTTCTCTCTCGCATCGACGTAGTTGAACGGATTGAGCGATGTCGCGATGCCGCCAACGGGGCGCTCGATCGGACGATTGTAAGGGTCTCAGGATGACCGTAGAAGTCGAGAGTATGTTGGCCAATTTCGCCGAAGATCGCCTGCCCACGCCTGAGGAAGCTTTCCGGTTCACCGAGATCCGCGACATTGCCGGTTTGCTGGTCGCGGCGGCACAGCGGCGTGACCGCGCTCACGGGTCGGCGATATCCTATTCGCGCAAAGTGTTCATTCCACTTACCAATCTTTGTCGCGACGTCTGCCATTATTGTACTTTCGCTCACGCTCCGCGCAACAACAAACCGAGCTTTCTGTCGCTCGATGCGGTACTGGCGATCGCCCGCGCCGGACGCGATGCTGGGTGCCGCGAGGCGCTGTTCACGCTAGGAGACAAGCCGGAGCTTCGCTATCGCTCGGCACGGGAGGCGCTCGACGGCCTTGGCCACCCAACCACGTTGTCTTATCTCGCCGCGGCAGCACGCCTCGTGTTCGATGAGACCGGGCTCCTCACGCACGTCAATCCCGGGTTGCTCGACGCGACCGATCTCGCGGCGCTGCGCAAAGTATCGATCTCGCAAGGGATGATGCTGGAGACTGCATCGCCGCGGCTGGCAAAGCAGGGTGGCCCACATTTTGGCTCGCCCGATAAAGATCCCATGGCTCGGCTCGCCACAATCCGCATGGCGGGTGAACAGCGCGTGCCGTTTACCACCGGCATTCTTATTGGCATCGGCGAGACCCGGCGCGAGCGCATTGAGGCATTGCTGGCGCTGCGTGAGCTGCACGAGGCGTACGGACATATCCAAGAAATTATCATCCAGAACTTTCGTCCAAAAACCGGCACGCGGATGGCGGAAGCAGCGGCGCCAACTCTCGACGAACATCTTTGGACAGTTGCGGTGGCGCGGCTGATCTTCCCGGCCTCCATGAATATTCAGGCGCCGCCCAACTTAAGCTTGGGCGCACTGAATAGTTTGGTGGAAGCGGGTATTAACGACTGGGGCGGAGTGTCGCCAGTGACGCCCGATCACGTCAACCCGGAAGCGCCCTGGCCACATTTACACGTGCTGGAGCGCGCAACAATTGCCGCAGGCAAGCGGCTCGTTGATCGGTTAGCGATCTATCCGCGTTACGCACAGGCGAGCCAAAGCTGGGTCGATCCCTACTTGCGCAGCGCACTACTGCGACAAATCGATGCCGAGGGTTGGCCACGCAGTGACGACTGGTCGCCCGGCACGGATTTACCACTTCCACCTGAGGCCGGCAGACTGGCGGCACCTGCGGTTGTCAGCAACGACATTGCGCCGATCCTTGATCGAGCCGTGGCCGGCCGTGACCTTCCGGAAACGGACATCGCTCGTCTCTTCCAGGCACGCAACGACGACTTCGTCGCGGTCTGCGCCGCGGCCGACGCATTGCGGCGCGAGTCGCGCGGCGACGTCGTCTCCTATGTCGTAACGCGCAACATCAACTACACCAACATCTGCTCATTCAAATGCCAATTCTGCGCCTTCTCGAAGGGCAAAATGAGTGAGAACCTGCGCGGGCGCCCCTACAATCTATCGTTTGACGAAATCGCTGCCCGCGCCCGTGAGGCGTGGCAGCGCGGTGCGACCGAAGTCTGCATGCAAGGCGGCATCCATCCCGATTTTAACGGCACTACTTACATCGACATCTGCCGAGCGGTGCGCGAGGCGGTGCCCGGCATTCATGTTCATGCCTTCTCGCCGTTGGAGGTGCACGAAGGCGCGAAAACTCTCGGGCTGCCGGTCTATGAATTTCTCATGCGGCTTAAGGAGGCCGGCCTTGATACGCTGCCCGGCACTGCGGCTGAGGTGCTCGACGACGAGGTGCGGGCGCTGCTCTGCCCTGACAAGATTAATACGACGCGTTGGCTGGAGGTGATGAAGACTGCGCACCAAGCTGGATTCAAGACAACCGCGACAATTATGTTTGGCCACGTCGACAGTTATTTACACTGGGCACGCCATCTCCTTCGCTTACGCCATTTGCAGGCTGACACTGGCGGGTTTACCGAATTCGTTCCTCTGCCGTTCGTGCACATGGAAGCGCCGATTTACCTGAAGGGCCGGGCTCGGCGAGGCCCGACATTTCGGGAAGCCGTGCTGATGCATGCAGTGGCGCGGCTCGCACTCAATCCCTTCGTGTTGAACGTGCAGACCTCGTGGGTAAAGATGGGTCCAGAGGGCGTAAAGGTATCTTTGCGCGCTGGCGCGAATGATCTTGGCGGCACATTGATGGATGAAACAATCACCCGATCCGCGGGAGCGGTGCACGGACAGGAAATGACGCCGGAGATGATGGAACGGATAATTCGAGAAATCGGCCGAGTGCCAAGACAACGCGATACAATCTATCGTGATGTCCCCGCAGAGCGGTATCGAACGTCATTCACCGGGCTGCCGCGTGTAAAAAAAGAGCGGGATAATGCCATAACTCTAACGCCCTAAAATTCCTATTGTTCTAATCATAGTATGACTTTATCATCTGAGAAATCCTGCCAAACGCGACAATCTGCGGACAAATGAATTCACACGATGAGTCTTTTCATTCAGCCCGAGATTGTAGATCGCAACCGGCGCCGCGCGGCGATTGACCGACTGCGTCACGCAGGCATCCAGCTCCCGACTTGGAGTGAACTCGCGGATCCGGGGGAGATTGAACCTCAACGGTCACTTGCACATGTTGATCCCAATTCGCCAGAAGCCGCGAACCTGTGGCGTGTGCACTGGTTCAATAGCGCCGATCAGAAGTCGCTAATCGACGTTCCGGGTCATGTGGTGCTGCCCGCTGAATTGACGGGGGTGAGGGCACCGATTGTTGTCTTACTCGGGTGTCGGTTTCCGATGATTGGTGCACATAAGGTGCTTGCGGCTTACGCTTGCCTGGTGCCGCGACTAGTAACCGGCCAATTCGATCCATCTAGTAATCGGGCAATCTGGCCCTCAACGGGCAACTATTGCCGTGGCGGAGTAGCAATATCGCGAATTTTGGGGTGTCGCGGAGTCGCAGTTCTGCCCGCCGGAATGAGTCGCGAGCGCTTCGAGTGGTTGCAGAAATGGGTGGCCGACTCGAGAGACATCATACGTACGCCCGGGACCGAGAGTAACGTAAAAGAAATCTACGACGAATGCCGGGCGCTTTCGCGCGATAAACAAAACGTTGTTCTCAACCAGTTCTCCGAATTTGCCAATTACCTCATTCATTATCACTGCACCGGGCAGGCATTTGATCGCGTATTTCGCTACCTGAAATGGGACCACACCAAATATCGTTTGGCCGCGTTTGTTTCAGCGACGGGATCCGCCGGAACGATCGCCGCCGGCGATCGGTTAAAAAAATTGCACGGTACAAAAATCGTGGCTGTCGAAGCGGCAGAGTGCCCGACTATGCTGTGCAACGGATATGGGGAACACAATATCCAGGGCATTGGCGATAAGCACATTCCGCTGATCCACAACGTCATGAACACCGACGTGGTTATCGCGGTCTCTGATGCGGCGAGTGACTCGCTGAACTTACTGTTCGGCAGTGAAGTCGGCCGCCACTATCTGGCCGGCCGCCGCAAGATAGATCCCGCGCTCGTGCGCCAATTCGACGACATCGGGATTTCCGGGCTCGCCAACGTGGTTGCCGCGATCAAGCTCGCCAAACATCTCGACTATGGGCCAAATGATGTAGTCATGACGGTGGCCACTGACAGCGCCGTCCTATACCGCAGCGAAAGCGAAAGCTATGGCGCGCGTCGCTATCCAAACGGATTCGATGAGGTGAATGCGGGGGAGATTTTCTCCCGCCACCTGGAAGCCGCCACTGACGAGGGCCTGCTGGAACTCCGCCACATCGATCGCAAGCGTATCTTCAATCTTGGCTATTACACTTGGGTCGAACAGCAAGGCGTATCGGTGGAGAATTTTGACCAACGCAAGAGCCAGGATTTCTGGCAAGATCTAGTCGGCAGCATTCCGATTTGGGATCGCCTGATCCGTGAATTCAATGCTGAAGTCGGCGCCAGGACGGCAGCATGACCTTGGTCCAACCCTATGCGAAACTGCGCAAGGACCTGGCGCAGCGCGACCGCAGCCTGCGCGAGAAAGTTGTCTCGCTTGAAGAGGTCGCCTCGTTCGTGCGCGACGGTGATTCCGTCGGTATCGGCGGCAGCACCATGTCGCGCACGCCGATGGGCCTGATTTGGACGTTAATCCGCGCCAAGCGGAAGCAGCTTTTATGCTCGCGCTGCATCGTCTCCAGCGACGGGGACCTATTGTATGGGTCTGGGACCAGCGACCACATTGTCACAAGCTGGTTCAGCCAGGGCATCCTGTGGGGCGTATCAAAGGTGATGCGCCACTACGTGGAAACCGGCAAGGCGCGATACGACGAGTGGAGCCATATGGCGATGGGAATGCGCTTCCGCGCTGGCGCCATGGGCGTGCCATTTATTCCCATACGCTCGATGTTGGGTTCGGCCGTCGTCAATCAGCGGCCCGAAGCCAAGGAAATGATCTGCCCGTTCACCGGCGAGAAGCTTTTGCTCGTACCGGCGCTCAACCCAGATGTGGCGCTTATTCATGTCCAGCGTTGCGATGCATATGGGAACGCGCAAATTAGTGGATTGCAATTCATGGATATCGATCTGGCGATGGCGGCCAACAAGGTGATCCTGACTACCGAACGCCTCGTGTCCAATGATCAGATCCGCCGTACGCCGGATCAGACAAAAATTCCCTTCTTCGCTGTCGACGCGGTGATCGAACTGCCATTCGGGTCCGCGCCACATGAGTGCTACGGCGTCTACGAGCCGATGATGCGACACATGGAGTATTACGTCGACCTCGTAAACAACGATCCGGTCGCCGGGATGCACGAATATCTCGATCGGTTCGTCTACGGGCCGAAATCCTGGACCGCGTTTCTCGATCTCATCGGGATCGACGAGGTCTTGGAGGCCGCGCGGGCGGGAACGACGATCTATGACGCATAAGTCTGCATATACCGCAAGCGAGCTGCTCGCCGTTCTGAGCGCGCGCCAATTGAAGGATGGACAGGTGGTGTTTGCTGGGGTCGGCATTCCGCTGCTCGCGGCAACTTTGGCCCAACGGCTCCACGGTCCGGGTCTTACTATTCTTTTCGAAGGTGGTGTTATTGGTGCTTTCATTGAACCGGGCAAACTACCGCCCTCAACTAACGATCAACGTTGCACCATCCGCGCCAACATGGTGCTCGGCAGCGCAGAGGTGCTGTTGCTGCTCCAACGCGGGTACGTCGATGTCGGCTTCATGGGTGGCGCGCAGATTGATCAGTATGGCAATCTCAACAGTTCTTTCATCGGCGATCCGGCTAATCCGAA
>Ga0126376_10000927_pt1 | contig 15181 bp, 9 predicted proteins | sample PanSoiMetPlot_15_FD_92760 | JGI IMG/M metagenome (GOLD analysis project Ga0126376, IMG submission 92760) | Tropical forest soil microbial communities from Panama - MetaG Plot_15 | ecosystem: Environmental > Terrestrial > Soil > Tropical forest > Bulk soil | place: Panama | collected 2016-02-17
CGAGGCCTCGCTCGAACGGGTCCTGAATCAACTTTACCGAATGTGGTATCCGTGCGCCTACTATGGCGGTCGCCTCCCATGTGACTCGCGTCGCGCCGAGAACGCACACATAGGGCGCGCCCTGTCCACGCGCTTTCGGGTCATGGTGCGGCTGGTGCTCCGCGCAACCGATACGCTCGACCGCGTGCGCTTTACGGCGCAGCGCATAGCCCAGGGCGATGACCCGCACACGGTCGAGAGATCGATCGAGCAGGTGATAGACACTTCGGAAGGCTGGATGGAACATTTCGCCTACGACTGGCTAACGCGCAGCCGGGCGCGGGCGCTCTACCTCGAGCCTTTGCCCGGCGCAGCGCCCCCGGGCGGCCCCTCCCTGGCGCGCCTACCAGTGCCCGCTCCACCCGAATCGGCGCCCGCCCCGCTCGAGCGCTCGGAGGTGCCGGTGCCGGCCGCCTCCGCGCAGCCGCTCTCGGCCTGGCGCACGCTGCGGCTGCCCAACGGGCTCGAGGTGGTGCTGGTGCGCCGACCCGAGTATCCGGTCGTGACCGTGCGCCTGGGCCTTTTGCACGCCGACTCCGGCGTCCCGGGCGCGATCGAGCTGGCCGGCGAGGTGGCGGCACCCAATTCCAAATGGCACGGCCTGCCGTCCAGTCACGGCATCACGACGCTCGAGCAGATCAGCGCCGATCTGGTCGCGTACGAGATGCAGGGCGCCGCCGACGCGCTGCCGCGCCTGTTGGCCCAGCTGGGCGACCGTGTGCGCTCGATGTCGGTCAGTGGCGAAGCGCTGTCCGAGTTCCGCAAGCATTGGCTGCCGCTGCTCGAGCGCGAGGATCAGCGCGCGGAATCACGCGCCGATCGCGCCTTCTGGCACGCGCTGTATCCCACCCGCAGCTTCGGCCAGCGAGTGAGCTGGGCCCAGGTGGGCCGCGTCGATGCCGCCGCCGCTGCGAAGTGGCTGCGCGAGGCCTACACGCCCGACCGCGCGGTCCTGGCGGTCGTGGGCGAGCTCGAGCTCGACGCCACGCAGAAGCTGGTCGAGAAGTGGCTGGGCGACTGGGAGCCGATCGAGAAGCCGCGCCGGGGTGAGGTGCGGGTCTATTTCAACGATCGTACCAAGCTGGAGCAGCCAGCGCCCCCGCCGCCGCCACCGCCCCAGCCGGCGCTCTTGATCGAGCATCGGTCGAGCGCCGAAGTGGTCGAGCTGCGGCTGGCCTGTCGCGTCCCCAACGCCGAGCGGGCCGCGCAGGCTCGCGGCTACGATCTGGCAGCAGAGGTGCTGGCCGACCGGCTGCGCCACGATCTGGTCGACGCGGGACTGGCCGCCGATCTCGAGGGCCACGCCGAGACGCTGGCCGACGGCAGCGCCCACCTCGAGGTTGCCGGAGTGCTGGCCGCGCGCACGCTACCGCGCGCGCTCGAGCGCCTGCAAACCGCCTGGGATGAGCTGGGAAGCGGCGTTCTCGACCCGGAAGCAGTGACGCGAGCGCGGGCGCGACTGGCAGGACGAGTGGGTTTGCACTTCGCCAACCCACAGCGGATCGCGCGCGAGGTGCTGGATGCGCGCAAGCACGGCTGGCCGCTCGACGTGCTCGAGAGCTACTCTCGCGACGTCCTCGATACCCAGCCGGCCGGTTTGGCTGCCGCCTTCGCGCGCTGCCACGACGCGCGGGTGCTTTCGCTGGTTGGCGACGAGCCGCGCATACGAGCGGCCTTGCGTCCGTGAGCCGCTAACAGGAAGGCCCGCGGCGGCCGAGCCCGGTCAAAGCCGCGCCCTTCGAGTGCAGCTCCGAGCCCGCCATTCTGTTTCTAGGAGATACAGGCTCGCACAAGGGTGTCCACCGAGCGCACGGCCGTGTCCCGGTCCTCGGCCAGACTCGCATGCTCGAACAGCAGACGTGAGATCGAGCAGTCGACGTCGTCGCTCGCGCTCACTTCACAGGCCCGGAACTCCAGCTCGCCGTCATCCCAGTCGAGCATCTCGAGCAGCTTGGCGTAGGGCTCGGGCGATCCGGGAGCCTCGACGCCGACGATGCGTCCGGCGCCGATGTGGACACGGACCGTGGCACCTCCATGCCTGGCGGTGGCGACACCCGATTTTCGCTCGCGCTCCAAGAACGCGAGAACAGTCCCCAGGGCCAGCTCACTCAGGCTCACCCGGAGGCCGGGCGGGGGTTGCGCCACTACACCGTGCGCCAGCTCGCGCACGCGGCTGCACAGCTCGTCGTCGGTGAACGGCTTGCGGCACCAATGGATTGCTGGATCGAGGCCGTGCTCGGCCAAGCGCGCCACGTCGGCCTCGCAGTCGGACAGCAGCAGAAGCGCGAGCTCGTGGCGCGCAATCGGGTCGCGCATCCGCTCCGCCAGGGCCCATCCATCGAGGAGCGGCAGCGTATCGGTTGCGATCACGAGGCTGGGGGCGCCGGTCTGACAGGCCTCGAGGGCGGCGACGCCGTCGAGCGCGGTAGCGACTTCGAAGCCGGCGCAGCTCAAGGCGGTCGCGAGGCGGTCGAGAAATCGGGTGTTGTCGTCGGCGACCAGGACGCGGCTGGCAACCGGCGGCGTAGCGACGTCATCGGTCGCCTGCTCGAGCATGCCGCCGATGGCTGCGCAGGCCGGCGTGCCCTGCTCGATGAAGTGGAAGCCCGCTCCCGGTCGGCGGCCCAACGCAGCCGCCGCCTCGGGAGTCATTACATGAGCCACGCGGGCGAGCACCCGCACCACGACCTCGGGTGCCAGGGTGATGGCGAGCTCGACCACCTCTCCCACCGTGGGCAGCGTCTTGGTCCAGACATAGGTGCCGCGCCGGCTGATATTGCCGCACACGGTGCGGATGTGCTGACCACGCAGCGTGAGCTCGACTCTGCAGAGCCGCCAGATCCGCTGCTCACGATCGACCCGAAACAGCGGGGGCGGGACGCGCACGCTCCCCCCGGCAGGCGCGCGGCGCTTCCGCTTGAGGGTAAGCTTCATCAATATATGTACGATGGAGTCCACCGATAGGATGCGGATCTGCGCCATCATCGCGATTTTCGGCAGCCCAACGTAGGCCAGACTACCCCCGTTTCACCGTCGAAGTCGTGTAGCGCGCAGCGCTACGGCTCGTTCGCACAGCTATCAAGCTTGCCGTGCCAACATCGCCAATTCACCGCCCCGGCATCCAGTTCTGACCACGCCGCTGCATGTCGATGTCGACGACCCGGTTAGCGGTCGTCTCGACTTGGACGCGAAAGGCTGCGCCTTCGCGGTGGATGGCCTGCCAGGTGCGGTCGATCTCTGCGACGCTCGGTCCGGGGAGGCTTCGTTCAAACCGCAATGCACCCGTGAATCGATTCAGATCTGGATGGCTCGGATCCGACCACTGCGGCACCAACTCGTGCTCGCGGCCCCAGTCCCCGGCCTGGCGTCCGAATACCCGCAGCGTACGGATGCCTTCACCGTCGGCGAGTTGGAGCAACCGCCGCAGCGCCTCCCCTTGGACGTAGGCATGCAAGCGAATCCGCCCGCCTTCCCGCAGCGGGCGGTTGACTGTCCCGTAAAAGCCGCTGGTCGGGTCTCGATTGAGCGTGATGCGACTCTCGATGCGCTGGCCGCCCAGAGGATGCGCTTGCTCCTTCTCCGGCTTTGGCAGCACCCGGTCTGCCTTGAAGGAAGCCGCCTGCGAAGCCCTGCCCCTGACAGGGTAGGCTTTCCCCCGATACTTTCCCGCCGCCCGGACAACTCCCGAGCTCGCCAGCGTGATGCACAGCGTTGCAATTTGCTTCGTGGCTCTAGTCATTGATTGACCTCCTGGGAACTGGAAGTCCCTGAGCAATTGCAATGCCAGCCGCTGCAGCGGATTTTCATGATCTTAGGATCGATGTACGGAAGCAGGTATCGGACGTCTCTGCTAGCCGGCTGCTGGCGTAGCCACTTTCTGCCGTCGTGATGCCCTGCCTGCGTGAAAATGGTGAGTCACTCGAGCACGACGGCGGCACCGCCCATACCGCCCACTGAGAACGGCTCGCTAGCGCGGCCTCCTGCCACTCGCCGCAGCAAGGACAACCAAAAACAGGATTCCCCAGCTGAGCGGGCGGGGACGCCCCCCAATCTCGCAGCCACAACCGGAGCCCGTTGTTCCGCCATCGCTTTGCATCCCGCCATCGCGGGACCCATTGCCGCCATCGCCGGGCCGGCTGCCGCCATCGCCGCCATCGCCAAGCACTCCGGCGTCGACGGTGCCAAGCACGTTCCCCACGAGCGTGGTGACGCTCATGGGTGGGAAGTCGGCGCTGAAGGTCGACGCGTTGACGACGATGGGAGCTTGTTCGGCCCAACTCTCCGTGTCGCTGGTGCGAACCGAGCTGACGGAGGAAATGCCGCCCAGCGAAAGCAGGTTGAAAGAAACGCCATTTTGCGCCGATGAACTATCGTTGACGACCACGATCGTGAGCTTGTCGTTCGCCCGAAACGCCGTGACACCGAGGGACGGCTCCGAAGAGGTGGTTTGAACGCGCACGGCACCCGCTTCGATGAAGCGAGAAAACTGTCCAAAGACGTAGTAAAGCTTGTTGACCTGAAAACCCAGGTAGGTGTTGGTTGAATTATCGTAATTCAGGAGCATGAGCGGGTTGGCCGGTGCTTGACCGCCCAAATACGGGAACTCGACATCAACCAGAGCGACCTCGCAGTCCTTGAGCAGACGCAGCATCAGCATGCCGTAATTGAAGACGTTGCCCGCTGCGCCGCCGGGGCCGAGATAGTACTCGGCCATCCAGATCGGCTTGTTGGCAGCGGTGCCCGGTCCCCAAGTGTTGCGAACCAGAATGCAGTTATCGACCGTTCCATCGTCGGCATACAGGTGCCCCGTGAGGGCGCCGACATAGCCCCTCGTTTCCAGGTCGTCCATGAGTGGCGGGATGTACGCTGCGAGACCGCTTCCAAAGCCCAACGTCGTCGGCGAAAGAATCTTGGTCGAAAATCCTTCCGAAGCCAACCTGCGACCGAGCTCCCGCACAACGTCGTGAACATATTGCGGAGAGCCCGTGTTGCCCGAACCGTCCGGCTCATTCATGACATCGACGAAGGCGGGCTCGACGCCTTGCGCCTTCCAGTCGCGGAGCTTGGTCATCATGAGCTCCGCATAGAGAGCTGCATCATTCTGGTCTATCGAGACTGGGCGAAAGAAGGTGGGCGCCCACTTCTGGAGGCCGAAGGGCCGGGCCTGCTGAACCCAGTCGATGTGACTCTGGTTGAACTTCCAGCGCCTTTCATAAGCGCACGTCGGGCATCCAAAATCGGGGAGGTCACCGCGATCCACAAGCGGCTCTACATGCGTCAGCTTGAGCTCCCCGTAAAGCTTGCCCAGGATGGCAGCCTGCTCAGAAAGCGGGACGACGATACAGCTGCGCCGAAATGGCATGGATTCTTGGGTAGGCGGGCAGCCGCCCGTAATGTCGGTGTTGTCTTGAAACAGATGCGGGTCGCTCCAGACTCGCTCCTGCGTGTGCCACCCCTCGATGATCTGCCGCGGGGCGGCGCCATCTACGGTCACCGTAGCCGCGATCGCCCCCGCAGGCATCTGGATGGTGAGGACGACGATCGAACCTAGGAAACCGTTCGCTCGCATTCGGGCAGACGCAGGGTGAGCTGGTCGATCAAGCACAGTATCTGAGTATGAGTGCCCGCTCATCGGGATCCCTTCGCCCCACCGAAGGTGCCTCGATTTTGCGCAGTCCTGTGTGGCGGTCGCGCTCGAATGGCTGCCTATACCGGCCCGACCATCACGACCTCGCCAACCGATGGCACGTCCCAGCCGTCGACGCTTTTCATCAGAAACAGCAGGTAGGGCCCAGCAGGAGCGATCTCCGGCGTGGCCGGCGCCGCGATGCCGAGCGTGCCCGAGCCCTCCGTCCCGCCCGAGATCTCGACCTCGATGTGCCGCTGATTGAAGTTGAAGGCGTGCGTCTGGGCGCTCAGCCCCACCAGGCTCGCGCGCTGGATCGGGCCGCTCTCATACGCGACCGGGAGAGAGGCGCCGTACGAGAGCCTGCTTCCCCCGGGGAGAGCGCTGACGATTGGTCGGACGCCCACCCGACCTTCGGCGAGATAAGGCGGTGTCCAGATCCGCGCGTCGCTCCTTTCGTCGCCGACCGTGAACTCGGTCGGGCTGCCTGCACCCACGAGCACGCGCGCGTCCGGGAGCAAGACCGCTACATTGTGATAGCCGCGAATGTTGGCGTCGGGCCAGGTCGATCCGACGTACAACGCCCCGGTATCGGGATCGATGATGTACGCGCGCCGGAGATGGTCCGCACCCTGCGTGCCGAACTGGAAGCCATTGAAGATGCCGATTCTGCCGTCGGGCAAGAGCAGGCTGGTCGGGTGATAGTGACCTCCGAGCGCGGCGATGCCGGTGCACCAGCGGTCTTCACTAGGCACGTAGATGTCGGCGCGGCCGTCGGTTTCTTCGTCGCCTCCACCGGCGACCAGAAGACTGCCCGGGGGGAAGAAGCTGCCCGGTTTGATCGAGAGCATCGCGCTGGTGGCCCAGGAGCCGCGCAAGGCCGTGGCTGCGGCGGGTCGGATGGAGCGGGCGCGGAAGCGATCGGCCGGGTCCGGGTGCCCAGGCCCATGATCGAACAGAAACGGCACCGCGGCCGCACCGAGCATCACCTCGCGTCCGACGTATCCACCCTCCAACGCAACTGGAATCGGCAGCACATGGACCTGCGTGTAGTCGGCGCCGGTGGCGCCAATGTCCTGCCACGGCGGCTGGCTGTCATCGGGCGCGAGCACCGTCCAGCTGTCGAGCGCCGGGTCGTACAGCTCCACGCTGAACACCGGAGTGGCTCCCACGTCCCTGTATCCAGCCGTCGCCATGATGCGCGCGTCGCTGGAATCGAGCGAATTCGGGAGGCGCGTCATGCCCGGATAGTAGCGCGGCGCCGACATCACCGGCCCCACCGGTGCGAAGCTGCCGTCGGGAGAAACGGTTTGCGCGTACTCGAGGGCCGAGACAAAGTCGGTGGTGATTCCTCCTGCGACGAAGAGCGATCCGTTCGCGAGAAAGGTCTGCCCTGCGCAGAAGAGAAACCCGTCCTTGCGTTGATAGGCGGGACGGACGCTCGGCACGAATACGTCGCAGTCGGCGGTTCCGGGGCACTCGTCCACGGAGGGAGTGAAAAAGAAAGCGTCCGTCTCCGCGGGTCCGCCGCGCCCCCACATCACCAGCCTCCCGCTCGGAAGCAAGCTGGTGTGCACGGGAGCCATCAGGCCCCCGCCGGTCTGTGTGTGAATCGTGATGAGCGGGCTCCAAGCATCACTTCCGGCTGGAAAGCTTCCGCCCTCAGGACAGAGCTCGATCGCCGAAAGTGCCCCTCGAAGCGGCGCCGAGATTCGACCGGTGCATGCCGCGAGCACCGCGATGGTTGCAACGAGAAAGAGCTGCTTCATGGCCCACAGCGGCTGCAAGACATGCGCCACCGGGCGGCGCCTCCATGAAGGTGGTTCATCACCGATCATCGGACCAAGGGCGATGCGAGCACCTTCGGTGCGCTGCACCGGCCTCGATTCGATCGCCTCTGCCTACGCCCGTGTGTGCGAGTGCGCGCGCGCTTCTTTCCTGAGCACGGCTGCCGGAGAGCCGCACCACGGTGCGCGCGCAAGGCCGCAAGCCGAGCGCGCCAATGGCGCTGACCATCGCAGCGAGCGTGATGCACCGATGCCTCAGGTGCGGCGCGCCCACATCACTAAACGTCCCCAGAGCGCTACACGAGAGGATGCTGGGGCAGATCAGATTAGGGCTCGAGAACGGTCACGTTACCCTGCTCAGCGTGACCAACTTCCGTGCAGGAATAATCGAAGCTGCCGGACGCGACGAACGTGAACTCGAAAACATCGCCCGGCGCAAGCTGTCCGCTGTCCCAGACGTCGGGGGCGGTTGCGGTGTGGGTCAACGCCCCGTCGTTCCGCCAGCATACCGTCTGCCCGATCGTCACGTCGTCAAGCATCGCGGGAACGTAGCCCGCGTCCGTTATGCTGACGACCCTGCTGCCCGGCGAGCATTGTGGCGGCGGCGAATTGACGATCACGCTCGCCAACATGAACGGATGAATGTTGCAGTGGTAAGGAAAGGTCCCCGTGTCTGCGAATGTGAACTCAAACACGGCGCCAGCCGCGAGCGCGCCACTGTCCCAGAACGCCATGTCGGAGGTCGTCGTGTGGAGGGTGCCGCCCGAGTCGTTCTGCCAACACACGGTTTGACCCTGGCTGATGGTCAATATGCTCGGCGTAAACATGAAGTTCGTGATGCTGACCCGGTTTTCCGGGGGTGCTGTGCATTCGTCGACCGCCAGCTTTCGCCGCCCGACCTGGTCGCCTGAGCACGCCAGCATCAACGCTGGCGCGAGCAAGAATCTCGTCCAAGCTTGCCGTTGCATAGGTCCTCCTTTCGGGCCCCGAATCAGGACGCGGCCCAACCTCGATCTCGCGCTCAGCCGATTCGTCAGCAATGGACATGCCATGCGGGAGCGAACGCCTCGCGAGGCTGGCCCACGGTTTGCCTAGCGGTTGTCCGGAGAGGTGCGAAATGAGATTAACTCGTCGCGACCTACTTAAGCTGGGCGTGTACAGTGGAGCTTCTTTGGCGCTCAGCGCATGCGTGCCGGCTCGCTTCGCTCGACGCCGCATCACGCTCTTCGACCAGGACTGCCCGCAACTGCCGATTCCCGCGGACGCTGTGCCGATCTCGGAGAATCGCTACCGGCTGACGGTCATGCAGAACGCTGCGCAGCTCCTGAGCGGGCCTCCAACTACGATTTGGGGATTTGACGGAAAGTGGCCCGGGCCCACCATCCGCGTGCAACGGGGCCAGATGGTGCATGTCGAGATCACGAATGACCTTGGCCTGCCGGATGAGAACCTGACCATTCACAACCACGGCCACCAGGTTGCCGCCGACAGCGACGGCCATCCCGTCGACTACATCCGCCCGGGGCTCACCAAGGTGTACGAGTACCCGAACGGCATGATCGGCGATATGAACGGCGCGACGTATTGGTACCACGACCACACCATGGACTTTACGGGGCCTCACCTCAACATGGGCGTAGCAGGCTTCTACATCATCGAAGATCCCGACGAGGCTCGGCTCAACCTGCCAAGTGGCGCCTACGACATTCCTCTGCTCATCCAGGACCGCATCTTGGACGCAACCAATCAGCTGGTCTACGCGCGGCCGCCGGCAGCGGTTCAGCGCTTCTTCGGCTTCCACGCGACCACGCCCTGTGTCAATGGAGCCATTACGCCGTGCCTGAACGTGGAGACCCGGCGCTATCGCTTTCGCCTCCTCAACGGCTCCGACGCGCGACGCTACGAGCTGTACCTGGAGACCGAGCAGGGCCAGCGCGTGCCGATATACCAGATCGGGTCAGACGGCGGTCTTTTGCCAAGAACGGTCAAGCGCGGCACCCTCGAGTTTGCCGATCCAGAACGCCGCACAGTTGGCATCTCGATCGCAGAGCGGATCGATGTCGTGGTGGACTTTGGCGAGCTCTCGGTCGGCACGCGGTTGGTCTTGAAGAATAGCGACCAGAGCACTGGCAACCCCGAATTCGACAGCGAGTGTCGTGAGATCATGCGCTTCGATGTCACCGAGAAAGTCGACGATCCCAGCAGCCTGCCGATCGATCTCAAGCCGATTGTTGCTATCGATCCGGCCGGCGCAGTCGAGCGCGAGCTGCGCTTCTCTTTCAACGGCGCCGAGCAAGAATGGAAGATCAACGGTCTCGGATACGACGAGTTTGCAGTGGACTTCTGCTCGCAGCTCGGAGATACGGAAATCTGGCACATCATCAACGAGAACAGCGGGCTGTTCCACCCCGTGCACATTCACCTCAATCAAGCGCAAATTCTCGACTACAACGGCCTTCAGCCTTCGCTGGATACCGATGCGGAAGAGGGTTACAAACCCTGGCTGGCGGGCTGGAAAGACACCACCATCTTGCCCAAGGTCAATCCGCAGCGCTTCAGCTACATCATGCGGTTTCCGGATCCGGATTACTTTTCCGGCATATTCGTGTTCCACTGCCACAATCTCACGCACGAAGATCACCGAATGATGCGCCAGCATTCGGTGGGATGCGGGTAGGCAGAGTTCGATGCGGTCCTTGCGGTTGTTGATTCCAGTTGCGGCTGTGATGGCGTGCGACGCGGGGGCGTCGGATCCGCCGCAGTACGGCTACTACGAGCACGTGCTGCCCATTCTGGCGGAGAACTGTCTATCCTGCCACATCAGCGGCGCCTCTGCGCGCGTCAGGCACCTCGAAACCTACGAGGGTGCCAAGGCGGTCGCTGATCTCATCAGTCACATGGTCGAACACCGACACATGCCGATCTGGGGACCCGATGACAGCGGGACTTGCAAGACTTGGCAGGACGCAAGGTGGCTGAGTGCGGAGCAGGTCCAGACCATCACGCGCTGGGCCCTCAGTGGCGCGCCCGCAGGGCGGATCGTTCAACCCACCCTGCCGACGCCCAAAGAACCGAGGCCACTCGATCATGTCGACCGCACTCTGGTGGCGGGCGCCGGCTACGCGACTGGAGTCGGTCCACGGGCGATACGCTGCTTCGTGGTTGATCCGCAGCTGACCGGGGATCAATTCTTGACCGGCATTCGAGTCACCCCTGATTGGCCCTGGAGCGTCAAGCAGGTCACGCTATTCAGCCTCGATTCTACCGAGTCGGAGGCGCGGGCGGCTGCGCTCGACGACGCCGATCCCGACCCCGGCTATCCCTGCTCGGCCTGGAGCGGGGTCACGGACTCCCGGCTGCTCGTAGGCACCGGTTGGGGATCGCTGACACTCAAGCTCCCCGAGGGCACCGGGATTCTTCTGCCGAGTGGGCGCAAGCTGGTGGCGCAGGTGCACTATAACCTTCTCGTCGGCAGTGGGATCGAGGGGCGGGTCGAGCTCGGCCTCGAGCTGGCCAGCACGGCTCGCGCAGCGTCGCTCCTGATGTGGCAGGTTGAGAACTTTTTCCTGGATCCCGGCAAGCAGCAGACCTCGATCGTCGGCTACTTCACGGTTCCAGAATCGATGACCGTGCTGGGTATCTACCCGCGCATGCGGACGCTCGGCGGCGCCTATGACCTGGCGATCGACGGCAGCTGCGCCATGCAGATGCACCACTGGGACTTCCACGGGCTGCAACAGCTGTACAAGTACGAGAGCCCGCTCGACCTCCAGGTGGGGCAGAGCGTTCGGCTCACCTGCAGCTACACGACGTCGGGACAGCTCTCGATCGTCCTGGGCGGCACGCCTGGTGGGCAGGAAGAGTGCACGGCCTTGCTTTACGCAGTGACTCGGTAGGCCCTCGCGCCGGCTCATCGCTTCGCGGTTCGCACATACGAGGGCGGCTCGGGAAGCGGCACCGAAGCGGCCGGTGTCGCTACAACGGCGAACACAGTCGAGCAGGAGAGACAAACGACTGTGCCGGGTGAGCCGTACGCGCGCCGATCGAGGTCGCTTCCTCCGCACCGAGGACAGTGCTTGATCACCTCATCCACCATTTGATGGAAGGCAATCGCGATGCCAATCTGCTGTTCATCGGCGATCTGCTATTCATCCGAAAGTACGATGATGAGTGATCTATCTTGGTGCTCCCCGCACCGAAATGGTGCGGTTCCTTCGTTGGCGCCCCTCGTGACCGGGTGTTTTGACCCCCCTTCTCGCCGCGCGTGGCGGCGGACGGGGCGACATCTTCGCCGTCGGTTCTGCCGGCGCGATCGTCCACTTCAACGGCTCCGCCTGGTCGGCCATGACCTCGGGAACCACACAAACCCTCTTGGGCGTCTGGGGCAGCGGGCCCGGCAATGTCTTTGCCGTCGGGAGGGGCGGCACAATCCTCCAGTACTGATCGTTGACTGCACGAAGCCGTCAGCCGCGACTGCGATCGCGCGCCAAAAACCAGCGGGCTTGGCGTCCGTCGACCTAGACGGCAGTGGCCAATACGCGGGTCACGGCGTCCATGAGCTCGCCGAGATCCAGCGGCTTGATCAGACATTTTGTTGCGCCGACCGTGGCGGCAACCTCGGTCGCCCTCGCGTCACCAGAAAGAACGATGAGAGGGGTTGAAGCGAGCGCGGGATCGGCGCGGAGTGCCTGCGCGAAATCGGAGCCGCTCATGCGTGGCATTCGCAGATCCAAGAAGACCATTCCGGGCCGGCCGCGCTCACGAATCCGCTGCAGCGCGTCCAGCCCATCGCGAGCTGCGACCGCTTCGTAGCCTTCGATCCCAAGCAGGAGCACGATCATCTCGCGGATGTCTTCGTCGTCCTCGACCACGAGGATCCAGGAGGTATCGTTCACTCGGGCCTCGTCAACGGAAGCGTGACCGTGAGCGTCGTGCCAGTGCCGGGCTCGCTCTGAAGCCCGATCGAGCCGCCCAGCCCATCGACCACGCTGCGCACGATATAGAGTCCCAATCCTAGGCCGCCGTAGTGCCGCGCGGAGACAGCTCGCTCGAAGGGGGCAAAGATCCGCTGCTGTGCCTCCGTGGGGATCCCGATACCGCGATCCTGCACTGTAAGCCTTGCCGTTCGCCCATCGCTGTCGATGCGAAGGTCGATGGGCTTGCCCAGCCCGAACTTGGTGGCATTCGAGAGCAGGTTCGTGACGATCTGCTCGAGACGCGAGCGATCCCAGGTGCCGACCAGGGTGCTCGGCGCCTGAGTGGACAACGACGAGCCAGAACGCGACAGCTCGGTCGCCAGTCGCGACACCACATCGCGCGTCACTTCGACGAGGTCGACCGGGCCAAAGACAAAGTGGAGCTGCCGCGTCCGAATTCGCGCCACGTCGAGCAGTTCGTCGACGAAGCGTCCGAGCAGTCGGGCCTCCCGTTCGATGACCGCCATCATCTTATGGACGACCGCGGTCGGAGGCGACTTCTGCAGTCCCTGCACCGCCAGCTGCAAGGCCGTAATCGGCCCGCGGATTTCGTGCGCGGCGATGGAGAGGAATTCGTCACGCGCGGCGAGTGCATCCCGCGCCTTCCGGTAGAGGCTCGCGTTCTCCAGGGCGAGCTCCGCCCGCCTGCCGATTTCCATCGCCAATGAAAGGTCGGCCTCCGAGTAGCTTCGGCCACTAGCGGCGGCGAAGGAGAGCGCGCCCAGCGGTTCGCCATGCGCACCGAGCGGCACAGTCATGTACGAGGTCGATCCGACCGTGTAGATGGAGGGATTGCCAACCAGCACCTTGCGCGGCAGCTCGCCTGCGATGGACCGGCTCGGATCGCGCGAGAGAACCAGGAGCCGGCGCGGCTCACTGTCGGTGAACAGATCGATAGCACACGCGTCGCCTACGTAGGAGAGGGTCAGACGCGCCACCGCCTCCAGCGCCTTCTCGACGTCGAGCGAGGCCAGCAAGCGGCTCGCGTCGGCCAGAAAGAGGGCTCCCCGCAGCAGGCGCTCGCGCTCCGTCACGTTGCGATAGCTCCAGACGCGCCCCACGATCTGGTCGCCGATGCGCTGAGGCCGCGAGTAGCGCTCGAAGAAGCGTCCATCGCGGAAGTGGAGCGAATCGAAGCTCTCGGCCCCCGGCTGGCTCTCGAGCTCGTGAACGCGTCGCAGGCAGGCTTCGCCATTCTCGAGCTGATCGTGGACCAGCGCCAGGAGGTCTTCGAAGCTCTTGTCCGCAAAGACTTCGCGCGAAAGCTGCCACAGATCAAGCAGACGCTGGTTGTGGGCTACGACCTTGCCGCTGCGATCGACGACCAGCAAGCCGTCCGCGGTGGACTCCAACGTGGCGCGCAGGAGCGAGACCGATCGCTCGCGCTCACGGGTCGTTTCCCACAGCTCGGTCGTGTCCCAACAGGCGCCCGACATCCGCAGCACCCTGCCGTGCGCATCCGCCACCACTTCACCGAGCGTGTGCAGCATGCGCACGTTTCCGTCGGGACGGACGATCCGGTGGTCGTATACGAACGGTTTGACGTTGCGATAGGCGTCGAACACGACGGCTCGCGTGTGCTCGCGGTCCTCGGGCAGGACGCGGTCAAGGAATGCCTCATAGGTGCCGGCGAAGTCGCTTCTCGTAAGCCCATAGATGCGATACAGCTCGTCGCTCCATTCCACCCGGTTGCTCTCGACTTCCCACTCCCAACTACCGACATGCGCAATCCGTTGCGCCTCGAGCAGGCGGGCCTCACTGCGCGCCGACCGCTCCTCGGCCCGCTGGCGCTCGGTCACGTCCATGGTGACGCAGGCGCAACCGCCGATCCTACCTTCGTCGTCGCGCAGCGGTTCCATGTGTACGTCATAATGGCGCCCGCGGAAATGGTAGCGAACGGACTGCGCGCTCCCACCCAGCACCGCGCGATAGCATTCCAGGATCGGATCCTCGGGGTCGCTGGTGCCGAGGACGTCCTGAATCGTCGATCCCAGGATGCGGGCCGGATCGAGCCCGGACTCGCGAGGCCGGCCTGCTGCGTACGTGATCCTGAAGTTGCGATCGATGGCCCAGACCGCGCACGGAAGCTGCCGCAGCAGGAGCGACAGGCCGGGCCGCGCCCGCTCGCCGGCCGGGCGCTCACTCGCCTCGCCGAACAGGAGCGCACCCACGAGGCGCCCCTGGGCGTCCTCGCGCGCATCAAAGCGGATCTCGAAAGCTACTTCGCCCCTCTCGACGAGGGTGCCGCCCGACTCGCCGTCGAGCGCTCTCCGCACGCCATCCGCCAGCGTGGCCGAGTCGGCAAGCACGTCGAAGATCGAGCGGCCGACCGTCTGCTCCGCTTGCATGCCGAAGTAAGCCAACCCGGAGCCCTCTGCGAGCACGATGGTTCCGCCCGCGTCGACCAAGATGAGGACCCGTGGATTGCGCCCCGTCGCCACCCTACCCTCCGCCGAGCAGGTTAGTCCTTGTACGAATCTCGTCAAGCGCCAGATTCCGGTCGAGCCATCGACCGCGAACGGCCAGCGGTGCGGTTCCTCGGCCGAGCGCACGAGCCCAGACGCACTACGGCAGGTCGGTGATGTTGACGTTGGTGTCGGACGCCGTGGCCGTACCTGCACTGACCGAAGCCCTGCCGTCCTGCACGACGCCGCTCTCGGGCTGCATCGCAGTGGGCGGCGAGTCGGCCGCGAAGCTCAGGCTTTTGAGCAGCGTCGACCCGGGCAGATCGCCGTTGCCGTCCACCTTGAGCA
>Ga0126376_10000928_pt1 | contig 15165 bp, 13 predicted proteins | sample PanSoiMetPlot_15_FD_92760 | JGI IMG/M metagenome (GOLD analysis project Ga0126376, IMG submission 92760) | Tropical forest soil microbial communities from Panama - MetaG Plot_15 | ecosystem: Environmental > Terrestrial > Soil > Tropical forest > Bulk soil | place: Panama | collected 2016-02-17
CGAGGTCTGGCGAACGTCGTAGATCATGACGGCAGTTCCTCGCAGATCTCGATTGGCTCGTTGCGGCCAAGGAAAGTGCTGGAAATCGCCTCGGAAAGGTGCATCAGGGCGTTTTCGATCGACAGAATCAGACGGTCGTCGACCCGCGCGGCGTCGGCAGCGCGCAACTTGGCGGCGGTGGCCATGGAAATCTGGCGCGGCAGCGACAGCCTGCCGTCAGGCCGCAGGTGGGGCATCGCGGCGAGATGGCTTTCGACCTGCTCGAACTGGAACGCCACCGAACGCGGGTTGGAGGGATCGAGCAAGGTGAGATCGATCACGGGAGCACGCGCCGCCGCGATTACGTAACGCTGGCGATAGGTAATGCGGCTGTCGCAAAGCTCAAGAAGGGTGTCGAGGCCGCGATCACACCAGCCGAACTGGCGCACAAACCGGCAAGTCGCGATGGCGCGCTCGATGCGGCGGCCGAGATCGAGGAATCGCCAACCGCCGAGCCGGGTCATGTTTTCCTGGGCGAGTCCTGAGAACGACGCAATGATGCGCAGCGCCGCCTCGACGCGCTCGGCCATGGCGGCCTCGAAATCGGGCGGACCGGCGAGTGACGCATCGCAAGTGGCGACCAGCCGCGTCAAGGTCCGCCATGTGTCCGGCGACAGGCGGTCGTGGATCACCGAACCGGCTGACCGCACGGCCCTGGCGAGCGCCGGCACCGAGCCCGCCTGGTCGCCGCGCTGCAGCATCGCCCGCGCTGTCGCCGCCGGTCGCGCCGCCGCAAGATCGTCAGGCACGGCGCCCCACGACAGCAACAAGGAAGTGATCGGCTCGATGTCCTGCTCCGACCGGTCGCTTTCCGAGATCCGTGCAAGCAAGGCCCGCACCAGCCGCAGCGTCGCCTCGGTGCGCTCCATGTAGCGGCCAAGCCAGAACAGGTTGTCGGCGGCTCGGCTTGGCAGTGTGCCGGAGGCGCGCCTGATCTGGATGCGGTCGGGGCTTGGCAGCAGGCTGGTCTCAATGAGGGCAACCTTGGAGGGAATCCAAGCATCGGCCGTCAGGGCGCCGCGCTGCAGGCTGATGGCACGTACGTCGTCGGGATCGCCGATGCGTACGAAGCCGCCCGGCATGACGGCGAAGCTGTCACCATGCCTGGTGAGGAAGACGCGCAGGTTGAACGGCCGTGGCTCCAGTTTGCCGCTGCACCACACCGGCATGGTGGACAGCTGTACCGCTTCTTGCCGGACGAGATCGATGCCGCGGTCCTCGACCGACTGCGCGATGCGCTGCTGGCGCGCCGGTTTGCGCTCGCCGCCGACCACCCCGACCGGGTCGCGGGAATATGCGAAGGCCACCACCGTGTCGTCGAGCCGTTCGCGCATCGCGGCCCAAACAGCCGGGTCGCCAAGCCACCAGGTGGCGATGTTGGGAATCGCTAGCCCGTGCCCGTCGATCGCCTCGGAAAGCGCCGGGAGGAATGCCAGCATGCCGCGCTCCTCGACGAGGCCGCTCCCGAGTCCGTTCGCAATCACCACCTTGCCGTCGCGCACGGCCTGGACGAGACCTGGCACGCCGAGCCGCGAGCGCGCATCGAGCTCAAGCGGATCACAGAAGTCGGCGTCGAGCCTGCGCAGCAACACCTCGGTGCGCTTGAGGCCGGAAACAGTGCGGATGAAGACACCGTTCTGGCGCACCGTAAGATCCTCGCCCTCGACCAGCAGGAAGCCGAGATAGCGGGCAAGATAGGCGTGCTCGAAATAGGTGTCGTTCATCGGCCCCGGCGTCAGCACGCAGACACGAGAATCGTCTTGGCGGCCGAGCCCGATGAGCGCCGCCTGCATGGCCTGAAAGAACGGCGCATGACGCAGAACATGCAGACCGCGGTAGATGTCCGGAATGCTCTGACGCAGGGCCAGCCGGTTTTCGAGCGCAAAGCCCATGCCCGATGGTGCCTGGGCGCGGTCGCGCAATACCCACCAGCGGCCGTCAGCGCCGCGTGCGAGGTCGACGGCATAAATGCGCAGATAGGCTCCCCCTGGCGGCGGCACACCGACAAGCGGCCGCAGGAATTCCGGGCTGCCCGCCACGAACACAGCGGGCAGCCGCCTTCCCCGCACCAATTTGCCGGCGCCATAGATGTCGGCGATCACCGCCTCCATCAAATGGGCGCGCGCAACGAGCGCCGCTTGCAGCCGCTCCCATTCCTCGGGCGCGATGATCAACGGTATCGGCGTCAACGGCCACGGGCGCTCGACGCCGGCGTGGTCTTCATAGATGCGATAAAATACGCCGGCATCGCGCAGATAGCGGTCGGCGGCGGTAAAGCGGCGCGATAGTTCTTCGCGCCCGAGGGCGGCAAGGCCGGCCAGCAGGTCTCGCCAGTGAGGCCGCACCTCGCCACGATCGCTCATCATCTCGTCACGGACACCCGGCATTGGCCGATAGTCGGCCAGCAATTGGGCGACGAGGTCAGGGCCTGGAGGCGCGGCCTGTTCGGTAAGCGCGGACATAGGGCCGAAGGATAGGCAGTTCTGCGCGCCGCTGCCAGAGTGGCGCGCGCGACCCGCTTCGCTTCGTTGTCACGCGGATTTTGCGAAACGGAAGATAACCGGAGAGTCGCGGACGCGCGGCGAACGCTTGCAGGCGCGTAACAAGCCACCACCTCGACGTCACGCGAGTGGAGCCTGCGGTCATGATCACTGATCGCGCGAGGACTCGGCGGAATCTGTTGGCCGGCAGCGGCGTCACCATCGACGCGGTGCTTCCTGGGCCGAACCCGCTCGGCGGCGGCGCCGAATTCTTCGCCCGGCTTGCGAAGAGCAGGGCCTGTCGGCGCAGAAAATGGAACACGACTTTGTCGCCGGAATCGCCCGACCTCGCTGATCCGGCGCGTTGCGGGCGTCGGCGAGGTCGCCAACATGGTGGTGTTCGTCTGCTCGCCGCAGGCTTGCCACCACCGGGTGCCGCGTTACGGGTCGATGGCGGCGTCGTCCGCCCGACCGCGTGAGGCCCGCCTTGACCGTTTGCTCCGGCCGGTTCGGGCTACTCCGGCCGGGGTACTCTTGCGCGCCATCCGGCCAGTGGATGCCAGCGCGGATGACGCAATCGGCGGCGTGGCTGCGGCCGGCGGCTCGGTCGCGGCCGGCATCGACGGGGGCGACATGACTACCGGCTCCGGCTGGAGCGAAGCCGGTAACCGCGCAGGAGCGCGCGGGCGCATGGCCTGGCGGCTATGCTTGTCCTTCACGGCGGCGACCTGCTCCAACATGTTCTTCAGATCGTCGATCGCAGCGGTTTCCTCCTCGGTCAATGGCGTCATCGGATGAAAACGCCCCAGCAACACAATGAGGGCATCGCCGATGCGGCCAAGCTGTTTCCCATAGCTCGCCACGTCCGCAAGCACGTCCGCCTCGACCGCCGGCTCGCTCGACTGGCCGATCGTGACGTTGGCAAATCCCGTTCGAATTCCGATTGGCGACCACAATGCAGTCCATGGGCTGACCGCCTGAACCATGTCCAAGGATAAAGGCAGCTTGAATGTTGGCATGGGGAGCTCCGCGTTGCCTCTGAAAACGACGCTACGCTCCAGGGGCAAAGCAAAAGTGGGGCCAGAGCAGGGGCCGCCGGTGTGCCGCTTGTTGTTGGTGCCACGATTTGCGGAGCGACCAAGGGGGTAATGATCCTCCTCCGGGCTTCAACCTTCGTGTCGCGTTTTGCGCCGGGCGGCCTCGGCGCTGTCCTTGCGGAATGGACGCGAACGCGGGCACACCTCAGCAAGGAAATGCACCAGCGTGCCGGTGAGGGCGTCTTCCTTGAGTCCATAATGCACGTTCTGGCCGCGCTTCTCGCGCCAAACGAGTCCTGCATTCTCCAGCACAGACAAGTGCTTGGAGATGGCCGGCTGCGACATCATTGAGGCGAACCGCTGCGCGATCTCTCCCGCCGTCATGTCGGTCTTCGACAGGAAGGCAAGGATTCGCCGGCGCGGGGCGGAGGAGAGCGCCTCGAAGATCTTGTCGACCGACATCTCGGGCTCCACGGGCCTGGAGACTCAGGCGGCGATCCTGGTGCACTCCGGCAAGCCATCCTGAGACCTTGCTTATATAATCAATTAATTATACGTTCAAGACCCAGGATCGAGGGACCGGCTTTTTGTCAGGCATCAACGACCGTCAGTTCCATCGAAGACTTCCATGAAGTGCGAACGTCTCCTCGTGTGCAGGTTTTTTGAACCCGTCGGCAAAAAAATTCAGTAAGGGACCGTGCCTATGGATCTCGCAGAGCCCATCGCTCGTGAAGCGGCAGCGAGCTTTGATCCCATCGATGCTGCACTAACAAGATCTGAGAGTACGTTCAGGTCGCCACGCATGTTCGACCAGGGCGTGACCAGTGCTGACGCCGGTTGCGTGCATTGGGCACCCGGAAAATCGCTCTGGGTCACGGGCATGACCGCAGCAGCCCTGATCGGCGGCCCCCTGTATTTCACCTGGGGTGCCTTCGGCCTGTTTCTCGTAACGACGGCGACGACCATCTGTCTCGGTCATTCGCTCGGCATGCACCGCCGGCTAATCCATCGTGCCTTCGACTGTGCACTTTGGCTGGAGCGACTGTTCGTATACCTGGGGACAGTCGTCGGCATGGCCGGACCCTACGGTATGATCCGTCAGCACGACATCCGCGACTGGGCGCAGCGTAAGGCATCATGCCATCCCTATCTGGCCCACCGCTCTCCGATCCTGCGAGATTGGTTCTGGCAAATGCACTGCGAATTGTGCCTCGCACATCCGCCAAAACTCATACTTGAACGACGCATTGCACAGGATCAGTTCTACCTGTTCATCGATCGGACTTGGCAACTGCAACAATTGCCATGGGCTGCATTGTTTTTCGCGCTCGGCGGAATGTCGTGGTTGGTGTGGGGCATCGCCGTCCGTATTGCGGTTTCTCTAACCGGTCATTGGCTGGTCGGTTATTTTGCCCACAACCGTGGTCCGCGCTCCTGGCATATCAATGGCGCTGGCGTGCAGGGCTACAACGTGCCCGGTTGTGGCCTCATCACGATGGGCGAGGCATGGCACAATAATCATCACGCCTTCCCCGGCTCGGCGCGCCTCGGAATCAAAGACGACGAGTGGGACCCGGGGTGGTGGGTGCTGGTGGCGCTCAGCCATGCAGGCCTGGTGTGGGGTGTGAAGACACCTGACCGGTTACCGCCTCGCCCCAACCTCATTGCACTCGACGAGAGCCACTGATGCCCCAATCGGCCAATCTCGCGACCCGGTCGCAACAAGCACTTCCCCACCTGATCGCTGGAGGCCTCGCTCTCGCCTATGCGTGGCTGGTCTCGGGGACCCACTACGTAACGAGCGGCGTGCAATTTGTGTCTCCGTTGGCGGTGGTTCTGCTCGTACACACGGTATGGCTTGCCGTACGCCGGGAGCTCGGAGCGGGGTTCGCGAAGGTCGCCTTCGGCCGGATGCTTGCAACCGCGATCTGTATCGTCGTTTTCACAGTCGTGTGCGCCACCTATGCGCCAATACCGGTCGGGGCCGCGAATTCTGATGATGTCAAAGGGGGGCTTGGCGCCGTAGTCGCTTCGGGCGAAGGCTTTATCACGATCTTCTATCTTTTCGGGTGTCTTACGGTTCTGGCCCTCGTCGTTCTGGCTGCAGCATTAGTGATCTACGGCATTGTCTACGGTGTTGGACGGGCCCTGAAGTACATCTACGATAAGCTAACGGGACCGCCGACGGGACCTGGTGAAAGCCGTCTCTTTGATGCAAGCGTTGTCGCCATTGCCTTTCTGGCCATCGGCTTTGCAAGCCTCGAAGGCCTCGGTCCAGCGCTCACATTCGCGACTCGTGACGGCGCGTCAGTAACGGTCGTTGTTGCAGCCTCTCCGGCACGCGTCTGGCAGGAAGTCGGCAAGGCGACGTCACCGCGTTTCCCGTTGCCGATGTTGCTGCGAACGATCCCGCAGCCCGTTGCCGTCCTCACCGACGAAGGAGCAAGTCTCGGTGCCCGGCGTATTGTCCATTTCAAAGGACGCGAGGGGGAAGGCGATCTCGTTCTCAAGGTTGTCCGGCGCACGGACACGGATGCCGTATTCGAGGCCGTTTCAGATGCAAGTCCCATCGCGATGTGGGTGCGCCAGCGGTCGCTGACATTCCGCGTCGAACCCGCCGGTGCAGAATCACGCCTGACAGTGGCGTCGGATTACGATCGCCTGCTGTCACCCGCGTGGTTTTTCCGCCCATACGTTCGCTTAGCCTCATACCTCGCCGTGGATGTCCTCGCGCGCGACACGAAGGAACGTGCGGAAGCGTCGAGGGTTATCTCACGACCCTACTGATCAGCCTGGCTCATTAGTGGACACAACGACCCGAATCTTGGGCCCGCCGATCAAGAATCGGAAGGTATGGGAGTTCGAGTCTCCCCGCGCGCGCTCCGCCAAAACAGAGAGTGGGAAACTTGGGAATCTGCCTGCCTTGGAAACAGAAGATCGCGGGATCAAAGCCCGCCTCCCCGACCCTTTTTCTTGCCCCTTCCGCGCTAAGGCGAAGGAGCGGCGGCGGCGATGAAGGTCGTTCGCAAATGCCCCGGTTGTGCCGAACTACGGACCAACCGCTGCCACGCGACCGGGACATAATAAGCCTCAAGCGCGGCAGCCCGAAACTCGCAATCGAGCGATGTCGAGTTTGAGGAACGCCGGGCGGCGTGGCGACCGCGCGTATATGCGTTTAGGTCACGGCATCAATATGCCCAACAGGTTTTGTCGGTGCGCCACGGCGCCACCAACACATTCGGCGGGGCGCGGCCGAGAAGGCGTGCTATGCGGAGATTGAAATATTTTTTGCCGGTTGCGTTGTTGGGACTGGGCCTCGGCTTGACCACGGCATACGCCCTTGAAACCAGAAGTTCCGCGAATACCGCCCCGGCGGTCGGCGGAGTCCAGGGGGCGCTCGTCAGCGGCTGTGGTCACCTGGCGTTCCTCGCCCAGCAGACTGGTGGTATTGAAGCCGCGCTGAAGTCGCTGGAGGAGTTGGCCCGCAAGGGCGATGTCGGGGCGGCCTGGGAACTTGGCCGCATGTATGCCGACGGCGACCGAGTGGCGCGGAACAATCAGCGTGCTTTCGAGTATTTCAGCGGCCTTGCGAATTCCCATGCCGATGAAGAGGCGGGCACCGCGGGAGCGCTCTTCATCGCCAACGCCTTTGTGGAACTCGGTAGGTACTATCTCATCGGCATCCCCAACTACATCAAGCCCGATGCCGTCCGCGCTTACGAGATGTTTAATTACGCGGCGACCTATTTTGGCGATCCCGGCGCCCAATACCATCTCGGCCGCATGTATCTCGACGGCCAGGGCGTTGGAAAGAATACGAAGCAGGCGGTGCGCTGGTTGTTCGCAGCAGCCAACAAGGGGCAATATCAAGCACAGGCGGTTTTCGGCGCCCTGTTGTTTAAGGGCCAATCCGTAGCTCGCGACGCGGTGCGAGGCCTGATGTGGCTCATTCTCGCACGGGACACAGCTACTCCGGAGGAGACCTGGATTAGGGACCTGTATGACGCCGCGTCGAAGCAGGCGGCCGCAGGTGAGTTGGACGCAGCTTCGACCATGGCTTCGAGGTCGCGCTCACGGTTCGCACCGCGCCCGGGATTGTGCGCGAGCCGAGGACGTTAGGCGCGTTTCCTAGCCGGGGGTTTCGCCGACATCTGCGCGACTCCGCCGGACCACGAGCCGCGCAGAGCGGTACCGGCGTGTGCGGTGATCAGGCAGACAATGAACTCAGCGCGGACGCGTTGCGGATCGTGAAGCAAACTCGGAGTGACGTGCCGACCTGATTTGCCGGAGGGCCTCCGTGAAGGTGTCGGAGATTTCGTTCCAGGCTCTCAGGCGGGCGTTTGGATCGTGCGACATTGCATACGGCGCGCGATCATAGGAGTGCGGCGGACCATCGTACTCGGGGTTTGAGCCGTAGCTGGGCGGCAATCCATCGGCGTAGGAGGGTGGCCCATAACCAAATGGTGACGGAGCAAACTCGGTGCCCGGGCCATAAACGGGTGAGGCCCTAAAAGCGTGCTGCGGAGGGTGCTGAGGCGGCGCGCGGCGGCGCGCCAAACCGTAAGAGTGCGGTGCCGGCGCATAAGGTGGCGTCGGGCCATACGCAGGCTGCGGCCCATAACCGTGCGGCGCCCCATACGGCAGTGGTTCAAAACCGAGTGAAGTGGGCGACACGCCGGCCGCTCCAGCTAGGCCGGGCATCTCGACGGCGATCAGTACTGCCGACGCGGCAATCGCAATGCAAGGGTGGCGCATCACGTCCTCGGTTCGTGCCCCAGCCAAGCTCAACACCGAAGTGGGTCCGGGTGTTCCGGACAGTCGAAACGAGGGCCCGGAGATCGTTACTCCGCGCAGTAAAGGCGGGTCGGCATGGTTAGAGGGTGCGCAAGGTTGCCCGCGTGGCCGCCAGATCACGCGGCGAGCCTTCGCGCGCCCTGGAATTTCAATAGGCTGCAGGCCAGAAGGGTGTCGTGACGGACCCTACTCAGGGCGGGCGGTACTCAGGTTGAGGCCATAGCCAGGTGGCGGCCTCACGGTGGACCATAACCGGAAGGAGGGCCATAGCCGGGTGGTGGCGCCCAGTAAGCGGGCGGCGGCGGCATATAGAAAAGCGGTGGCCGACGGTACCGCATAAGTGGGTCATAATCGGGTGGCGGCCGATAAGCGTACCGCAAAGCGCCATAACCGGGCGGTGGCGGATGGTCGCTTCCCCTGGCTCGATAGTCACTGCCCCTGGGGCGCACGGCGGCGTACCAACATAGGGTGCCCTCGTGACCGGGCGCTCTTAAGGTCGAGGTCGGCCATGCTCCCGGGTGGTTCTGTTGCACGGCGGAAGCTGACGGAAAGCAAGAAGGATCGTGCGCGCTGGGCGCCGAGCGAAGCTTTCCTCTTTCTGACAATGTCTGTGGTGGTCTCGCCTCGGTCGGTCTTGTGTCCGAACGCGCTGTCGGCTGCGGTGATCCCTCGTCGGCTCGGCTCCCTACTGTGATGCCACTCGCCTTGGCCGAGAGGGCCCGGGCCGTACGGACGGCGCTCTGATCAATACTACCGGGTATCTGCTTTTGATCGGCGCTGGTCTCATTGGTGCTGCCCGACTGCTTTTGATCGGCGGCGGTCTCATCGGTGCTGCGCGACTCCTCTTGACCGGCCGTGATACTGATGACGATCTGATCGATGCTATCCGTGGCCTGCTTTTGACTCGCGGCAGTCTCCTCCGTGTTGCGCGCCATCTGCTCGTGATGGGCAGTGGTGATCCTGGTGGCGATTTGGTCGATGCCATGCATTATCTGCTCATGATCCGCGGCGATTCTGTCGACGCTTTGTCGCATCGCGTCGAGCGACGTTGCGTTGAGCTTCTCGGTAGCGGAAGCAGGAGCGGCCGGCGCGGCCAGCGCGATGATATCGGGAGAGTGACCGCTCCGCGCAATGAGTGCGGGCTGCGGCGCCAACCAGCCAAGCCGCGGGTACGAGTTTGCGATCATCCCTCTGGCTGCGTCGCCGTACGATTGCCAAAGCAAGCCGACAGCTGCACCCGTGCAAAACGCGATCAGGGAGCGAGCGTACGTGCCTGAAGCTCGTCTGCGACGTGGCGGCTGCCGGTTAGGGAACGGGACATCTTCCGGTTTTAGGTCGATCCGGCGAACGAACTCGTCCGAAGGCTCAATAGGCAACAAGCCCGCGTACCTGGAGTGAGCGCCGCCCCTCATTGTGCTCATCTTAATCCCCTCATCCGAGCTTCTCGGTGGAAATAGTCTCGCACGCAGGTGCAACTTGTCGGTCGGCTTTTCGACGCATCGGCGAAGGAGGACGCGCTGTGTTCGGATTGCAACACTCTGACGGCATTCGCGCCGATCGCCTGCCTAGAGCGTAAGCTGTCGTCGCTTGCTGCCTAGCCCACCAAAACTCATGGTTCTGTGCTGCGATCCCCTCGCCATGGCGCCGACGGCCGCGACGTCAGCACAGCGATCAACCACCACCTGAGACCTCATTGGAGCGCTGTACGTTCGATAGCTGCCGTGTAAGGACCGGACGAAATTGGCCCGATGCACGCCGGGTTGATCCCGGTTCCCATGCGGCTTCGGTCGCGATAGGCTCCATGAACAGCGAGGAAGGATCACATCACTCATGCGGCGGTGCGAGATGCATTGCGCCCCTGGCTGCGACACGCGTGCCGCGGCGAGTCGCGGTCATCATGGCATGCAGCGGTCCAACCCGCGGCGTTGGCTGCAAAGTCGGCGACCCCGCCCATTCCGATCATTTAATTCAAGAGAGAGGATACACGCATGCGACCCCTCGGCTCGAGCCTGACCGCGCTTCTGTCTCTCTTCCTCTTATCGCCGCCGGCTGCGCCGGGCTTGGCCCAAAACCCTCGCGCCGACGCCGGCTATGATGTCGTCATCGCCAATGGCAGGATTATCGACGGCAGCGGCAATCCCTGGTTCTACGCCGACCTGGCGATCAAAAACGGGCACATCGCCAAGATCGGCAAGATCGATCCCAAGGTGGGAAAGCGCCTAATCGACGCCAAGGGCATGGTGGTCACGCCTGGCTTCATCGACCTTCACACTCATTCCGACATGACGGTGCTGGCCGATGGCAACGCCGAGAGCAAGGTGCGCCAAGGCGTGACGCTCGACGTGATCGGCGAAAGCGCGACGGTGGCTCCGCTAAACGGGGGAGTGCTGGAGGAATACAAGGAGGAGGCCAAGCGGCGCAACGGCGTCGACGTCGACTGGACCACGCTCGACGGATATTTCCGCCGGCTTATGAAGAAGGGCACCTCGATCAACATCGCCTCGAGCGTCTCGCCGCAGCAGGTGCGCCGCGTCGTCGTCGGCTTCGAAGACAGGCCGGCGACGGCGGCCGAGATCGGGCAGATGACCAAACTCGTGGCGAACGCCATGGAGGAAGGCGCGGTCAATCTATCGACGGCATTCACGGGCGGCGGCTACAAATACGCAGACGAGATGGTCGCGATGGCAAAGGTGGTGGCGAGCTACGGCGGCTACTACGGCACCCATGTCGGCGGCGAAGGCGCCCAGATCGACGAAGAGCTCGACAAGGCCATCCATATCGCTGAGGCGACCGGTATTCCGGTGCACATCTATCACATCAAGGTGCGCGGCAAGAACAACTTCGGACGCGTGAAGAAGATCATCGAGAAGATCGAGGTTGCACGCGCGCGCGGTCTCGATATTACCGCGAACCAGTATCCCTACACGGCCATGGAGCATCCGTGGGCGCGGTTGTTCCCGAGCTGGGTACAGAACATGCCGCGCAAAGACGCCCTTGCGATGCTCAAGGATCGCGCGTTCCGCGACAAGATCAAAGCTGACCCGGAATTTGCCGGATACGTGAACGAGCACGGCGGCTGGGAGGGAATCGTCGGCACGGTCTTCAACCGGCCCGACAACAAACAATACGAAGGGAAATCGATCCTCGAAATCTCGCAGTTGCGCAAGCAGGATGATCCGGCTGAGACGTGCTTCGACCTGGTGGTCGAGGAGGGCGCATTCGTTCCCGGCGTGCATCACACCATGTCGGAAGACGACGTGCGATTCGTCATGCAGGTGCCGTGGGTGTCGATCGCGTCCGATGGCAGTGCGCTCAATCTGGCGGTGCCCGGCAAGCCTCACCCCCGAAGCTTCGGTACCAACGTGCGCGTGCTCGGCAAATACGTGCGCGACGAGAACGTGCTTCGGCTAGAAGACGCCGTGCGCAAGATGACGTCGCTGCCGGCTCAGACGCTGCGACTGAAAGATCGCGGGCTCCTGAAGGAAGGCTATTGGGCCGATGTCGTCGTATTCGATCCCGCAACGGTGTCGGATAGCGCCACGTATGAAAATCCGCAGCAATATGCCAAGGGCGTGCCGTTTGTGCTCGTCAATGGCACGCTCGTGATTAACGACGGCACTCACACCGGCGCGCGGCCCGGAAACATCATCTACGGCCCGGGCAAGAACAGTGGTGACCTGCCGAGGCGCGATAGTGCGGCGCAGGCGGGCGCCGAGAAATCGCCGTAGACGCGGTGATCGAGCGGCGACCCGCTACGACAACCGTGATGCTCGATCGGCAGGGACGGCAACTCACCCCTCCATAGCCGCCCGATGCCGTGAGGACTCTCCTCAACGCTTCAGGAAGGAGTCCTCCGCGATGAAAGGTAAGGTCGTAATTGTGCGGCTGTCGCAGAAGTCAGGCCTGCGTCTGGCAAAAATGAAGTGGGCGTGCCGCGCGGAATTCCTCGCATCTCAAAAACCAGGTTGGTCCGGTCAGAATGCGGCCGCCTGATCCGCCGAAATAGAATAGTCGGGGAGCGTTAGGCGATCACTCAAATCGCGCCCCAATGTTAGCCGCGCCAACCGAGGAATCCGGAAAGCCTTCGTGATTGCGTTGCGAAACACTAAGCCAAGCCGCGTTCGCGGCGCAAAGGTACTCGCGAATCGCGCCGCGCTATTCTGCTTCGCTGCGATAAACGGCCTCAACCGCCGTTCGTAATTCGCGAAGGCGAGTTCGTGGCGGCCTTTTGCATGCTTCAGCTCACCGGCCAAAACATAGGCGCACGTCATTGCCAGGGCCGAGCCTTGACCTGCAAGCAGAGAGACACATGCGGCAGCGTCACCAACGAGTGCAACGCGCCCGCGCGACCATCCATCCATCCGGATTTGGCTGACGCGGTCGAAATAAAGGTCGGGAGTCCGATCGAGCTCAGCGAGAATGCGGTCGCATTCCCACTTGCCGTCACGGAACCTGTCGTGGAGAATCGCCTTCTGCCGCTCGATGCCGTGTGGTTCCGCCAGCGACCCGTCGTCGCCATCGAACACGAACAGAAACAACGTCCGGTCTCCGCGCAATGCAAAACGGGCAAGCTGCCGGCCCGGCAAACCATAGACCACATAGACCTCCTCGTCGCGAGGCCGATAGCCGATGACTTCGAAAGCAGATGCGGTATAGCCGAGATGCTTCTCGAAGCGTTCCTGATTTCCGAAAGCAAGTTGACGAACCCGCGAATGCAGACCATCGGCCCCGATCACCAGATCGAAGCGGCACTCCCCCGCGTGCTTGAGTATGACTCGAACGCAGTCGGCCTCCTCGCGGAGGCTGATGACCTCATCGTCGAACAGGATCTCGCTGGTGCTCTCGATCTTGCTGACGATCAAACGTGAAAGGTCACTACGGGCTAGCGTAGCGAAGCGGCCGCCAGTCAATTCGGCAAAGACTCGCCTGCCAAATCCAGAAAGGCGCTGTCCATGGTCTCCGACCATGCGCAACTCACGCATGTGATACCCGATGCGGTCAATTTCTGAGGCCAGCCCCATGCGCTCGGCAATGTCGTAACCGAGTCCCCAGAAATCGATGACATAGCCTCCTGTCCGCATTGCGGGCGCACGGTCGACGAGCGTTGCTGCGAACCCGTACTGCGTCAGCCAGTATGCAACCGTCGGTCCGGCTATACCAATGCCGGAAATAAGAACACGTTGCAGAGCCATGTTTCAATTAATACCAGGCTCCATGCGGCCGCGCTCGGCTTTCCGTCGTTCAAATAAACATGGCAGTGGGGCTCGCAACAGACGCGGCGAATTGTCCGGCCGTCTCACGCGCTCGTGACTTCCGGGGTCGCCAGGTTGCCCAATTGACTTAGTACCGGGACGCCAGGCGTCAGAGGCGCTGCCCGCACCCCTGACTTCAACCCCGAAACCAACCTCAGAGGTTCGTTGTCGGCGAGGCTCAGTTTGCGCCTTGCTGAATGACGACCGTCGTCATCACTGGAGGAAATCAATCATGAAGCGTCTCACGCTCGCATCGCTCGCGGGCGCGGCCGTGCTATTTGCCGGAACCGCTCTCGCCCAGCAAAACATCGATTTTTCGAAGGTCGAAATCAAGACCACGGATCTTGGCAACAAGACGTACATGCTTCAGGGCCAAGGCGGCAACATCACGGTCGCGGTCGGCACCGACGGCATCATCATGGTGGACAGCGAGTTCGCGCCGCTCCACGACAAGATCAAGGCCGCGATTGAGAAAATCTCGCCGCAACCCATCAAGTATCTCATCGATACCCATTATCACGGCGACCATACCGGCGGAAACGCAGCTTTCCATAAGGACGGCGCCATTATCGTCGCGCAAGATAATATCAGGACCCGTCTCGCCGCTGGCACTACGAATGGACTCACTGGCAACAAGACGGCGCCGGTGGCCGCGGATGCCCTGCCGAGCGAGACGTACTTCGGCGGCTCGAAGACCGTGGAAGTCGGCGGCCGAAAAGCCGCGCTGACTCATGTCTATAATGCACATACTGATGGCGACACCTGGGTCTATTTCGCGGACGCCAACGTGCTCGATACCGGTGATACCTTCACGAACACTGGCCGCTATAACACCATCGACTTTGCTAATGGTGGCGACATCAGGGGCCTGATCCGTGCGGTCGATGCTTATCTCAAGGTGTCCAACGACAATACCAAAATCGTGCCCGGCCATGGCTCGCTCGCCAAAAGGGCCGACTTGGTTGCCTGGCGTGAAATGCTCGTGACCTCGCGCGATCGCGTCCGCAAACTGGTCGACGAAGGCCAGAGCGAGCAGCAGGTGCTTGCCGAGAAGCCCTTGGCCGACCTCGACAAGAAGTGGGCCGCGAACGACCAGCAGGCCCAGAACTGGCTGCGCATGGTCTACAACTCCTTCAAGCGCGCGTGATGACGGTGCAGAACTTTGTACAGAGAAAGGGCCGATGCACCACCTGCGGTCGCCGGCGGTGCACGGTCTATGTGTCACGCCTGAACGCGTCGCGCCGCTGACATGCCGCCGCTTAAATGTCTCCGGGTCAATTCCGGCGTTGAAATCGCGGTTCCCTCACGAAATCGTCCCCAGCCCAGGCACTGCCGGGGCACACCACCCGAAAGGAAGACACTATGCTGAAGACCTCCATGTCCATCTCATTAATGGCTGCCCTCGCGGCGTTCGTTTTCGCCGGACCAGCGCAGGCTCAGTCCAGCGCCGCAAATCTCAGTGGTACGTATCGCTGCCAACCCCAGCCGAATCCATGCAGATGGCAGGGCCAAACCCCTACGATTTCCCAATCCGGCACCAAGCTAGAACTTAAAATTAACACC
>Ga0126376_10000929_pt1 | contig 15164 bp, 14 predicted proteins | sample PanSoiMetPlot_15_FD_92760 | JGI IMG/M metagenome (GOLD analysis project Ga0126376, IMG submission 92760) | Tropical forest soil microbial communities from Panama - MetaG Plot_15 | ecosystem: Environmental > Terrestrial > Soil > Tropical forest > Bulk soil | place: Panama | collected 2016-02-17
AAGTCATCGCCCGCGCCACCGTCAATGCAGCGCGCGTGTTCGACGCGTTCAGCGACCGCGGCACGCTCAATGTGGGCGCACCGGCCGACATTGCAGTGCTGGAATTGCGCGAAGGCTCGTTCGAGTTCCTGGACAATTATCAGGGCAAGCGGACCGGCCGCCAGCGGCTGTTCCCGATCGCCACCGTGGTCGGCGGCAAGAAGGCGCCGCCACGGGCGTAGGTTGGTAGGCGCGTAGGATGGGTTGCGGCAAGCGACCCATTTCTGCGGGTGTAGTGGTCGGGCTTGTGCCGGCCACCTCGATTATTTTGCTCCGTGCCTGTAAACTCGGGGTCACCGGGACAAATTCGGAGGCGACGCCGGCTCAGTGATTCGATGTAATCGAAATCCGCTCTAGGAAACTCGGAGAGCACGATGAAAAACATGTCCGGAACGCATTTGCTCATCTGTGCCCTCAGCGCGCTCGCCCTTTGCCTCGGCGCAAGCGCCAGCCTCGCCCAAGCGACACCGCCGCCCGATCACCCGGCCGTCACCGTCAAGGGCCAGACCTATACGCCCCGCTCGGTATTGGCGCGCAACATGGGCAGCGAGGCGGACCGGGTCACGGCATTTCCGCCTCACCGCGTCATCGGCAACATCTACTACGTCGGGACCAACACGCTCAGTTCGTTCCTGATCGTCACGCCGCAAGGGCATGTCCTTATTGACAGCACCTATGAGCGCAACGTGCCGACGATCGAAAAGTCGGTCGCGCAGCTGGGGTTCAAATTCTCAGACGTTAAAATTCTGCTCGGCAACCATGCCCATGGCGATCATCAGGAGGGCGATGCCCTCGTCAAGCAGATGACCGGCGCGCAGGTGATGGCGATGGCCGAGGACGTGCCGGCGCTGCAGGCCATGAAGCCGGGCGGCAAGGAGCACCCAATCGACAAGGTCCTGCACGACGGCGATGCGGTGACGCTCGGCGGCACCACGCTGGTCGCCCATCTGACGCCCGGCCATACGCGCGGCTGTACGACCTGGACCACGACGGCCGAGGAAGGCGGGAAGACCTACAACGTGATGCTCGGATGCAGCCTGCGCCCGCCGGCGGTGCTGACCCCGGCGCTTGCCGAGGAGTTCAATCGCGCGTTCAAGACGGTGCGCGGACTGCCCTGCGACGTCCAACTCGGTGATCACGGCGCCCAGTACAATATGCAGGAGAAATACGCGAAGCTAAAAGAAGGCGGCCCCAATCCATTCATCGACCCCGCAAGTTGCACGCTGGAAGCAGACATCCAGGAGGCTATGTTCAACGCCATCCTCGCCGAGCAGCAGCAAGCCGTGCGGCCGTAGCGTTCCGTTCCAATGCTTGAATGTCAGCATTTCGTCGCCCGCGCCGCGCGGCGACCATGGCCCTCTGCTTCGCGACCGACTACGTTGCAGCCATGGGCCCAAGGGAAGACGGCTTCCACAACGACACCACGCTCCGTTACGACGAAGCGGCGGCAACGCTTGCGTGGCAGCGCACCCTGGAGTGGTTCAGCAAGTATCTGAGCTAACTGATGACATCGTGAAACGGCTGTTCACCATCGGCTACGAGCACTCAACCACGGGCGCCTTTTTCGATGCGCTGACGCAGGCCGGGGCGGGGCTCCTGGTTGATGTGCGGGCGGTTGCGGCATCGCGGCGGCCGGGATTTTCGAAACGCCAGCTCGCGGCCGGGCTCGATGAGCGCGGCATCGGCTACGTGCATCTGCAAAAGCTCGGCACCCCGAAAGAGGGGCGCCTCGCAGCGCGCAGCGGTCATGCTGACGAGATGCTGCGCATTTTCGAGCGCCACCTGAAGACGCCGGAAGCGCAGCACGAACTCGACGAGCTGACCGCGCTCGCCAAGGCGACGCTGACGCGATCGCGTCGACCGTTGTGTCTGCTGTGCTACGAACGCGACCCTGCCTATTGCCACCGGCAGCGTCTCGCCGACGAGCTCCACGCCCGACTCGGGCTGAAGGTCGAGCATTTGTTCTGCGCACCGGTGTAGCCGGTGTAGGACGAGCAGAAGCGAACCCCCATCTGGATCACGGGCAGGGGACTGTCGCCTTAGGCAACAGGGGGATGCGCGTCCTTTCTGCTGTTGTTGAGATATGCGTCTCATATATAGTGGCGCATGGGTGGAATGAGACCGCGATACGCACGAAATTCCGGGGCTGTCTTCAGCCTCAAGTATCACGTCGTTTGGTGCCCAAAGTATCGCAGGCGGGTGCTCGCCGAGCCTGCTTGGCCAGGCGAACGAGGTTGTTCGATGATTCAACGCTCCTTCCGCGCTCTCAGTGAGAAAGACAGGGGAAACCGCGGAAGCCCTTCGGGGAGACGCCAGAGCCTGTCTGATCCACGTACCAAGCTCGGCACGCCGGGCCAGGGCAGCACTTCGTGCTCGCGGAACATTTTGATGGTAAGGCCCGCCTCGATCAACGCCCCCAATATTGTCGATAGTGCATGTATCCATTCCCGCGTCGATTGATTCGTCATGATCGCCGAGTCGCCTGTGTACGTCGTCTCGCTGTTGAATTCGAGAGGACGATCGGCAGGTGTCTGGAAATCATATGTCGGCTCAAGTCTACCGCCGCGTTCCTCCATGAGCGCAAAGCCCGGATGAGCATCAGCTAAATAGAGTTCCCCACCCGGCGCGAGGACGGTCGCAATGACCCGAGCCCAAACCGTCAGGTCCGGCAACCAGCAGATCGTTCCCCACGTAGAAAACACCAAGTCGAAGGGCCCCGGCACTAGCCGCGGCGCCTCGTCTACTCTGCCTTGCACGAAATCAGCTCTCAGGCCGGTCTCCTCCGCAAGGGATCGCGCCACCTGCACGGCTTCGCCTGAGAAATCCACACCGGTGGCGATTGCGCCGCGCCGAACCAGGCACAGCGTGTCGAGTCCGATATGGCACTGAAGGTGCAGAACCCTCTTCCCGGCGATGTCTCCTAATTCGGCGGCCTCGAAGGGATGAAGCACATCTTCGCCTGCCCGAAAGCGATCAAGCATGTAGAAGCCCGTCGCATCGCGCCCATGAATGATTGCTCGTTCATCCCAGTTCAGCCGATTGATCTCGATGGGGTCGATCATGGTTGTCTTCATGTGCCGCGCCGCAGGGTCTTTGGGTGTCGTCTTGCCGGCCACTGGCTCAGCCCGTCGCCCCGCCCCCTACTCCGTGCCCTGTTCATCGCCCCCCACCCACGTGCAGATGACATCGAGGTCGGGCGTCAGCGCGACCATGTCGGCGCGGGCGCCGCCAATCAGGGCGCCGTGTTCGTGCTCCAAGCCGAGGAATCTCGCCGGGGTCACAGACGCGGCGCGAAGCGCATCGTCGAGGGGCAGCTCCGCCAGCTTAACGGCGTTTCGGACGGCCGAAGCCATGTCCAGATGGGCGCCCGCAAGGGTGCCGTCCTTCCCGGTGAGTCGCCCTTCGCGGAGCGAGATGGTCCGCCCCATCAATCGGAACTCCCGGAGTGTCGCGCCGACAGTCGGCATCGCGTCGCTGATCAGCGCCATTGCGTCGGCTCCTTTGGCGGCAAACGCCGCCCGCACGGCGATCGGATCGACGTGAATCCCGTCTACGATGATGCCGGCAATCAGACGTGGCTCCACTAAGGCTGCCCCGACGATGCCGGGCGCCCGGCCGACAAACGGCGGCATAGCGTTGAAGAGATGCGTGACGCCGGTGAGCCCGTCGGCGACCGCTCGCATTATCACTTCGGCGCTCGCTTCGCTGTGGCCGACCGAAACCCGGATGCCAGTGGCTGCGAGCTTGCTGAGAAAGCCGTCCGGCAATCGTTCGGGTGCGAGCGTGACCAGCGAGCGGCCGGCGCCAGCGAGATCGGCCAGCCAGTCGAGGTCGCTCACGCGGGGAACAGCGATATGGTCCGCCCGATGGATTCCGGGCCGTGCAGGGCTGATGAAAGGACCTTCCAGATGCAGGCCAAGTACGCCGTCATGACCGGCAGCCGTGCGCGCTGCCGCGATGGCGGCCTCGGTCTGCTGCCGCGAATCGGTGATCAGCGTCGGCAGACATGCCGTCGTGCCATAGCGCCGGTGGGCGCGGGCGATCGCGCGCATGCCTTCCGCCGTCGGACTGTCGTTGAGCAGGGTCCCGCCGCCGCCATTAACCTGGAGGTCGATGAAGCCGGGCGCCAACAAGGCGCCGTTAGGCAAACGTCGCTGCGGCCAGCCGTCCGGAACCTCGCCCCATGCCGCCAGCCCTCGAATGCGGCCGTTCTCAATCAGTACCGCGGCATCGTTGCCCCAGCGGCGACCGTCGAAAATCCGGCGGCCGAGCACGGCATGGGGACCGTGGAATGGAACGGTGTCTTGGCGCGAGTGCATTTTGGAGCGTTGCACGATTGGCTGAGCCTCAAATTCTAATAAGGTCAACCTAATCGAAACACCGAGCGGCAATCCTGCGTCACGTTGGCCGGCTGGACTACTGTCGCACCAACCCCAAATCTAGTGGAACCCCCATGAAAAGGTTTGGGATGGACCGGCTTGTAATCCGCGGTGGCAACCGGCTCAACGGATCGGTGCAAATTAACGGTGCCAAGAATGCCGCATTGCCGCAGATTGCGGCGGCGCTGCTTGCCGCCGGGCCGCTCGAGCTCGGCAACGTCCCCGATCTCATCGACGTCACCACCATGTTGACGCTGATGGAGGAGATCGGCGTGACGACGGAGCGCCGCCCAGGCAGCCTTTGGCTCGATCCGCGAGCGGCGCGCAAGACGCAGGCCCCCTATGAGATCGTGCGGCGCATGCGCGCGAGCATCCTCGTCCTGGGGCCGCTCGTTGCCCGGTTCGGCACCGCGCGGGTATCACTGCCGGGTGGCTGCGCCATCGGCGCCCGGCCCGTCGACCTGCACCTCAAGGCACTGATGGCGCTCGGAGCGACGGTCGGGGTTGAAGCCGGATACATCACCGCCGACACCAACGGCGGCCGGTTGCGCGGCGGCCGCATCATCCTGACTTCGCCCTCGGTCGGCGCAACAGAGACCGCGCTGATGGCGGCGACCCTCGCGCGCGGCGAAACGGAAATCGTGAATGCGGCGCGCGATCCCGAGGTCTGCGATCTCGCGTTATGCCTCGCCGCGATGGGCGCGCGCATCGAGGGCGCCGGCACCCACCGCATCCGGGTGGATGGCGTCGAAAGTCTGCATCGCGCCAGGCACGACCTCATTGCGGACCGCATCGAGGCCGGCACCTACGCAATCGCCGCTGCCATCACGGGCGGCCATCTCGAGCTGCTCGATGCTCACCTCGAGCACCTCGCGGCAGTCGGCGCGGCGCTGGAGCATGCGGGCGTGCAAATCTGGCCGACCGACCGCGGCGTTATGATCTCGCGGACGGGACCTCTGCACGCTGTAGACGTGGTAACGGAACCCTATCCGGGATTTCCGACCGACCTGCAGGCGCAGTTCATGGCGCTGATGGCGGTGGCGCCCGGCGCGTCGGTCATCCGGGAGACGATATTCGAGAGCCGCTTCATGCATGTGCCGGAACTCGGGCGGCTCGGCGCCAACATCCTGCTGCAAGGCACGACGGCGCTGGTGCGCGGCGTCGGCCAGCTTCGCGGCGCCGAGGTGATGGCGACCGATCTGCGCGCGTCGGTTGGGCTCGTCCTCGCCGGGCTGGTCGCCGAAGGTGAGACAGTGGTTCACCGCATATACCATCTCGACCGCGGCTATCAGGCGCTCGACCGCAAGCTCGTGCAGTGCGGTGCAGACATCAGGCGGATCGCCGAATGAATGCGCCTGCTCCCCGAAAGCACGTGCGCCTGCTCGTCGGCGTCGACGGAGGCGGCAGCGGATGCCGCGCCCGCATCGAGGACGCGGAAGGTCGCGTGCTCGGCACCGGCATCGCCGGTCCAGCCGCGGTGCGGCTCGGTGTTGATCGATCACTGGCAGCGGTGGAAAGCGCCTGCCGCGCGGCGGCTGCTGAAGCCGGCCTGCCACCCTTGGCTTTGACCGAAATGGACGCCGGCGTCGGGCTTGCCGGTATCGGCCGCAAGGGAGTGCTCGAAGAGATCATGGCCCGGCCGCATCCATTTCGCTCCGTCATCTATGTCAACGATGCCAACATTGCGTGTATCGGCGCGCACGGCGGCCGCGACGGCGGCATTGTCATCATCGGTACCGGCAGTGCCGGCTTCGCGGTGGTGAAGGGACGGGAGGTCAAGGTCGGCGGCTACGGATTCCCTATCTCAGACGAAGGAAGCGGCGCCGACCTCGGACTGCACGCGATTCGGCTGGCGCTGCGCGCAAACGACGGCCGGGCGCTGGCAACGAGCTTGACCCGTGACGTCATGGCCCGTTTCGGCGGCGATCCGTTCGAGGTGGTTGCCTGGATGGATCGTGCAAATGCAACCGATTATGCCACGCTGGCGCCGCTCGTGATGCGGCATGCCGACGCCGGCGATCCGGTCGGCCGCCGCATCGTGCGGGATGCCGCCGAGCAGATCGACGAACTGGTGCGCCGTCTCATCGAATCCGGCGCTCCGCGGGTTGCGCTCGTCGGCGGGCTCGCGTCGCCCATGGAGCCATGGCTCGCCCCTGACGTACAACGCCGCCTTAGTCCGGTCGAAGGCGACGCGGTCGCGGGTGCATTGCATCTTGCCCGCCGCGCGGCAATTGCGCGGGCGTGCTAACATATCGAGGACGTGAATGATCACGGAGAAGATCAGCCCGCGCTACGCGGAACTCGATTCCTGGTCCTCGGACGAGATGCTCGCCGCCATGTACGAGGGCCAGCTCACTGCCGCTGCTGCAGTGCGCAGCGCGCTGCCCGCCATCGCTGCGGCGGTGGACGACGCTGTTGTGGCCCTGCGGCGGGGCGGGCGGATCGTTTATGTCGGGGCTGGAACCTCCGGCCGCATCGGCGTGCAGGACGGGACCGAGCTGCCCCCCACCTACAACTGGCCGGCCGACCGGCTGGTGTTCGCCATGGCGGGCGGCCTCGGAGCGCTGGTGCAGAGCGCGGAGGAAGCCGAGGATAACGAGGCAACGGGCGCGCACGCCATCGCCGACGCCAAGGTTGGCCCTGACGACGTTGTGATCGGGATCGCGGCAAGTGGAACCACGCCCTATACGATCGGCGCCTTGCGGGCGGCGACTGCGGCCGGCGCCGTTACGATCGCGGTTGCCAACAATCCGAGCGCGCCGTTGCTCGACGTCACCGGTCACAAAATTGTGGTCGAATCCGGCGAAGAGGTGATTGCGGGCTCGACGCGTATGAAAGCCGGGACGGCCCAGAAGATCGTTTTGAACTTGTTCTCGACCGCCGTGATGGTGAAGCTCAACCGCGTCTATCGTGGGCTGATGGTGCACATGCGGGCCCGCAGCGCAAAGCTCAAGCGGCGCGCCGCGATGATCGTCGGCGAGATTGTTGGCTGCCCGGCCGCGGAGGCGGGGCGCTTCGTCGCTCAGGCGGACGGCGACGTGAAGATCGCCGTGCTTCTCGGCTTTGGCCTCACGCCGGGTGATGCCGTCAACATCCTGAGCCGCCACGATGGCAACCTGCGGATGGCCATTGCCGAAGCTGCCCGCGAAGGCAAGCATGATCGGGGCTGAGCGCGTGGGGCCGACCGCGATGGCGCGGGAGATCGCCGAAATCCCTGCGGCAGCCGGGCGACTGCTCGCGCAACGTGAGGCCGTGTCCGCGATCGCCGATCGCATCCAGCAGGCCCGTCCGCGCATCGTCATCGTATGTGGCCGTGGCAGTTCCGGTCATGTCGGCGTCTATCTTAGATATCTGATCGAGGCACGCATCGGCCTGCTCGTCTCGGCTGCTGCACCATCGGTCATCACCGCCTATCGCCGGCGGCCCGACATGAGCAACGCGCTGTTCGTCGTGATCTCCCAGTCCGGGCGCAGTCCGGATCTGGTCATGGCGACGCAATACGCACGACAATCGGGGGCGCTGACGCTCGCGATCGTCAACGACGAGGGTTCGCCAGCGGCTGCCGCTGCCGATCTCGTTCTGCCGATCGGCGCCGGACCGGAGCACGCGGTCGCCGCCACCAAGACCGTGGCATTGTCGATGCTCGCCGGCATTCAGCTGGTCGCAGCGCTGACGGGCGAGGATGACCTCAGCGACGGGCTCCGCCGCGTTCCGGGCCGCCTCGAAAAAGTGCGCGGCTGCGATTGGTCCGTGTGGGGGAAGAGCGTTGCGGCGGCGCCGGCCACGTTCGTGGCAGCGCGGGGATACGGGTTCGGCCCTGCGCGCGAGATTGCGCTGAAGATCACCGAGATTTTGCGGCTGCCAGCACTCGGCTACAGCGCCGCGGAATTGCGGCATGGCCCGCGCGCCGCTATCACGCCGGCGACGCCGGTCCTGCTGCTGCGCCAGAATGACGAGGCCGCAGCAACGGTGGACGAGCTGAGCAGCGACCTGCGTAACGCGGGCGAGACGGTTTTTTCTGCCGGCGGTCCTGCCGGCACCTTGCCGTGGATTGGCGACGATCATCCGATCTGCGATGCGGTGGCGATGCTGCTCCCGGCCTATGCGGCAATCGAGGCGGCAGCGCGCGAGCAGGGTCTCGACCCCGATAATCCGCTGCACCTCAGCAAGGTGACGCGAACGCTGTGAGCGTGAACGCGCAGTGGACGCCAAGCACTTCGCGCTGAAAGGGCATCAAGCCACGCACGGGCAGTGCTTCGATGTCGACGTCAAGATGCCACACCGCGCGGTTGGGTTCTCACTTGTCGGGTAACGATTCGCGTGCGTGCCACATCGAATCCGCGCGGACCGTCGACACCTCGGGCTACTCCACCACCGCGGCCTCAAGCGGAGGTGCTGTTCCGGTTCATGCCAAGTTCCTCAGGCATCCATATATAGGCTCTCAAGCGGTAGTTGTAGATAGCAGGTCCTTCAGGACTCCGGGTCTAAGCATGCCGCGTCGTTAAGCCTGGCCGGCCTGCTGCGGCTTATTTCGAGGGAGCCTCTATGGCACAGCCGTTTGTCGACCCGTGCGCGAAAGGCGTGATCAACGCGGAGCCTTGTCCGCGCGAGCACGGCCGTGAACTGCCGAGCGGGCGCCGCCGCATCATTCTGGCGGCGTGCGTCGTCGCTTCATCGATGGCGTTTATCGATGGTTCGGTCCTCACCGTGGCCCTCCCCAAGTTGCGCACCGCCCTTGGCGCCGACCTTGCCACGGTGCAATGGGTAATCAACAGCTACGTGCTTGCGCTGGCGGCCCTGACCTTAGTCGGCGGCGCGCTCGCCGACACCTACGGCAAGGCGCGGATCCTGCAGGTCGGCTGCTTTCTGTTTGGCGCCGTATCGGCTGGCTGTGCGTTGTCGAGCTCCGTCGGCGGGCTGATCGCCGCCCGTGCACTGCAGGGGATCGCTGCCGCCTTGCTGACGCCGGCAAGTCTTGCGCTGATCGGCGCGACCTATCCCAAGGAGGAGCGAGCGGCCGCGATCGGCGTGTGGGCTGCTGCATCGGCGTTGACAAGCGCCGCAGGTCCTGTGCTCGGCGGCTGGTTGACCCAGCAATTCGGATGGCAGGCGGTATTCTGGATCAATCCTCCGCTTGCGGTCATCGCAATTGCGCTGCTTTTCAAGTTCGCGCCGGCCGACCGGCCGGAAGCACGCCGCTTTGACATTGTCGGTGCATCGATCATTGCCTGCGGGCTTGGCGCGCTGACCTGGGTGCTGAGCCAGATCGGACGGGACCAGTCTGCTACGGCCTCGTCGGACACAATGCTGGTCATGCTGTCTATTCTCGGTCTCGTTTGCATCGGTGGCTATGCGGCGTGGGAGCCGGCTACAGATCATCCGATGACGCCGCCGCGCCTGTGGAAGAACCGCGATTTTGTCGGACTGAACGTCGCCACGCTATTGATTTATGGCGGGCTTTCGATCCTGTTTTTCTTGCTTCCGTTCGACCTTATCGACCGCCGCGGACTGTCGCCGACCGCCGCCGGATCGATGTTTCTGCCGTTCACCCTCGCCGTCGGCCTGCTGTCGCCGTATTTCGGCGCTTTGGCGAGCAAGCTCGGCACACGAGCCATGCTGGTTGCCGGCGGCCTTGGTGCATCAGCCGCCTATGTTTGGATGATCCTGGCGCATGACCGCGCGCTCGTGCTCGGTGTCATCGCTCCGCAAACCATGCTTGGGTTGTCATTTGCTGTGCTGATTGCGCCGCTGACCGCGGCAGTGATGTCGAGCGTGGCGCAAGCCGACCAAGGTCTCGCGTCCGGCATCAACAATGCGGCGAGCCGCATCGCACAGCTCGCGGGCGTCGCCGTGGCGGCCGGCCTGGGAGCGCTGATGGCCGGCTACCAACTCGGCCTTGCGGTAGCCGCCGTCCTATCGGCGGCCGGCGCGCTGGCGACGGCGCTGATCCGCCATTAGGCACGCAGAGCGAAGTCGTGGGCGGCGAAATTAGGGACCTCACAAGAAAAGATCGAGATGCACCGACAAGATATATCTTGCGTTACATCTAGGCATAATATATCTAAAGATATATCTTAACTCACAGAGGACAAAAATGTTAGGAAATTCTGAGCCTTACGGCGAAAAATGGGGCGCAGGCCGGCATCGCCGCGGTCGCCTCGGCCTGCGCGGCTTCTTCGTCCACCGTGGCGTCGGCCGCCCCGGCGGAATGGACGCCGACGACATTCTGCGCGCCAAACGCATTTTGGCGCAGGGCGACCTTCGTCTCATCGCGCTGGCGTTGATCGCCGAGCAACCTCGCCACGGCTACGAGATCATCAAGCTGTTCGAGGAGAAGACCGGCGAATGGTACAGCCCGAGCCCTGGCATCGTTTACCCAACGCTGACCTACCTCGAGGAGGCGGGCCACGTCACTGCCTCAGCTGAAGGCAGCAAGAAGCTCTACGCCATTACCGACGAAGGCCGCGCCTACCTTAAATCCAATCGCGACGCTGTCGATGCGGTGCTCGACCGCTTGAACGCGCTTGGCGAACGTGTGAACCACTGGCGGCGCGCGACGCGCGAACGCCGCTATCAGCGCCCACTGACGCCGCTGGTCGAGGCCGCCTTCGACCATCTTCGTGAGACCATCGGCAAGCGCCTTAAAGACGACGCCGCGGCAGAAGCGCGGCTGGTCGAAATCCTCGCCCGCACGGACGCCGATCTGCAGCAGTCGTGACAGGCGGGGCCGACTGGGCGGCGCGATAGGTCGCCTGATCGTCGGCGCGGCTGAGCCCGTCAGCGCGTAGACGTGCTCTTTCATGGTATTCGCACGCCCACGATGCCGGGGGCACAGCGGGCGGGCAATGCCACTCTTACCTTTGTATTTCATGAGATTCCGATGACCACAGTTCTCAAGACTGGCGACCGCGACGCTGCTGCTCCGAAAAAAGTTCCGCAACTCAGATTCTCCCGCTACCAGAAGTTCGTAGTAGCGATGCTCGCGTTCTTGCAATTCTCGATCATCCTGGACTTCATGATCATATCGCCGCTTGGCGCGATCATCATGCCGGACCTCGATATCGGCCCGCAGCGATTTGGCGAGATCGTCTCAGCCTACGCCTTCAGCGCCGGCATCTCCGGCTTCTTAGCGGCCGGTTTCGCTGACCGTTTTGATCGAAAGAGATTTCTCCTCTTCTTCTATTGCGGCTTCATCGCCGGAACGATGCTCTGCGCGCTCGCCCCGAACTATCCCCTGCTGCTGCTTGCACGGATCGTCACCGGACTGTTCGGCGGGGTCATCGGCTCCATCGTTCTTGCGATCGCCACGGACCTGTTTCCTCTTCAGATGCGAGGCCGAGTGATGGGTGTCGTACAGACCGCCTTCGCCGCCAGCCAAGTGCTAGGCATCCCGGCCGGGCTGTACATCGCCAATCTCTGGAACTGGCACGCTACGTTCCTGGCAATCGTCCTCATCGCGATACCAGTGGGTCTGATTATCGTCTTCTATATGAGGCCCGTGGTGGACAATCTCGCGGTTAAGCAGCCCGAGAGCCCTTGGACGCATCTGACTGGCACTCTCTTGGTGCCGCGGTACGCAATCGCCTTCGCCACCACGGCGATGCTCGTGACCGGTGGCTATTTGCTCCTGCCTTTCGCCAGCATCTACACGGTAAACAATCTTGGCATTGCCTTGACGGATCTACCCACGGTCTATCTGGCAACGGGAATGTTCACGATCTTTGCGGGTCCATTGATTGGGCGAGCCAGCGACGCGTTCGGAAAGTTCGGGACCTTCACATTTGGCTGCGCTATGACGATTGTCATGGTGCTCGTCTATACCCATCTGGGCCACGTGCCGTTGGCTGCGTTGATCGTTGTCAACGTATTACTGTTCGTTGGCATTTTTTCACGCATGATCCCATCGCAAGCGCTGATTTCTGCGATCCCTGAGGTATCGAAACGAGGCTCCTTCAACGCCGTCAGCGCCTCTCTGCAGCAAGTCTCAGGGGGCGTCGCCTCGATCATCGCCGGCGCCGTGGTTGTGCAAAGTCCGGCTGGCGACCTGCAACGCTTCGATCTGCTAGGCTATGTCGTCGTTGCGACGACGCTTCTGTCTCTTGGTTTGATGTACTTCATCCAAAAAGCCGTACGCCAGGCTAACGTATTGATTACATTGAATGAAAATAACGGTTAGCCACTGTCGGGCGGCAGGTTAGCCACTACCCGTTCCCGGTGCGCTTCCTCATGGCGCCATCGGCAAGCTTCTTGCGGTCGGCATCTTCCGCGTGGTGCTGCACCACACGGCACCGAGGAATTGAAGAACGCCGACTCTCGTGATCACGCCGCTTCGACGTTCTTGCGGGTCTCTGTTTGGCGCCTGCGGGCATTGTTGAGTGCGATTGCCTCGATCACCTCGTTGACGGCCTTGTCACGGTCGCCGTACCACGCAGTCAGTGCTTTGATGATTTCTTCAGGGCGAAAGCCATAGTCGATATTGCACGCAGGATACATCAGTTCGAGGATTGCCTCCTGTCGATCGCGACCAGTGATTGTCGGTTCTGTGGTCATCACTTGACCTTTCTGTGCGCCTCCGTTGACTGGACGCGGAGCCCGACCGGGCGCGCAGTCGAGCCCGCGCATGTTGGGGATCACGCCGCCTTTTGCAAGTACGCTCGCGCACTCTTGCGCCACGCCTCTCGATCACGTGGCGTGAGTGATCCGTGGCTGACTATCCGGTTAAAGTCGTCGGCGGTGAGGCGAATATCCACCCAGCACCTGCACTTGCGCATCAAACGCGGCTGGGATCCCGAGTGGGCCCTGGTCCCTTTCCCAAGGAATGCTCTTTTGGGAAGGGTGACGTAACCGGCATCGCGCCGGGAAGGCGAACGGCGTCTATGCCGGGAAGGGCCGGCAGGTCTCGATAGACGCAGCGAGGGTGCGCGCAATGAAAGCGCAAGGGCTGGGTGAGGCGGCCATTGCCAATGAGTTCGGCATCGATCGGCGAGCGCCTATCGGGTGCGGGAAGCGGATTCAATCTGAGGGGGCCGCATCAACTGTCCGCCACGTCGCAGCCATAACCGTGGCTCCACATATCTGGCAATAATACCCCACTGCCGTCGAAAAACCGCCCTCGTAACGGGCTTTACCAGCGCGCTTAGGCGCGTGGTCCCTCCCACACGGCCGTGCGCTGGCGGCCCCGGCCTATGGCAGATCTCCTCGGATGGTCAATGGTCGGGGCCGCGGAAGGGAGCGTGTTGTGAGCTCCGCTCGCTTCGCGCTGCGCAGATGGGATCTACATAAGTGGTGGCGCGACCCCAGTTGTCTACCAGGTCGACTCACCCACGGCAGTGACCGGGTGCGCGACCCGCGTGATCTTGGGGACAGCTCCTTTGAGCAACTCGACCCGCTTGCCGCCGAGCGAGCCGAATGCGTTCGCGCACCCTGATTATGAGATGTCCCCTCGGGGTGCACCGCATTCACTATCCCGTCTCCAGCTGGGTCGCCGGTCCCGACGAACGTGGCGCTGAGAGAGGCCCTGCAGACGATTGAGGTTCTCGGCAGCAGTCTTGATACTTGCATGGGCGCAAGCACGGTTGCACTAGCGATTTTCCGACGCAAAAATGACCTGGCGGAAATCGGTCGCGAAGCCGGCGGCGCCGGCACGGAGGCATGGCAGAGCGGCCGCAGCCCCGGATCGCCGATGAGGTTTCTATGTACAAGACCAAGCCCCGCTTCCTCTGCCGCATGCCGTCTGACGCGCCGCTGAACGTCTTGGCGCTAAATGCGTCCCTGAAGCATGAGCCTACGCTTTCCAACACGGGGGAACTCGCCTCCGTCGTACTCGATGAGATGCGCGCTCTGGCCCCAATCAGCGTCAAGGTGGTTCGCCTCTCCGACGCGACGCTGCCGGTCGGGCTCGGCTTTCGGGAAGCGGCCGAGGATGACTGGCCGGACCTCGTGACGAAGATCAAGGCCGCAGACATCGTGCTTTTCTGCACGCCGATCTGGTGGGGCGGTCGTTCAAGCCTCATGCAGCGTCTTATCGAGCGGCTCGATGCACTCGATGAGGAGTACAGCGCTACCGGCCGCAGCGCTATCAAGGGTAAGGTCGCTGGTATTGTCATCGCCGGTAGCGAGGATGGCGCACTCAGCGTCATGGGCAGCATCATGATGGTCCTCAGCTTCATGGGCTTTACAATGCCCCCCGAATGCGCCGCCTACTGGGTGGGTGAAGTCGGACAGCCGACTTCACATGATCGCGACAAGCGACTCCGCAACATGGCCACTATGCATATGGCCAAAGGTCTCGCACAAAACCTTGTCTATTACGCTAGGCTACTGAAGGCACATCCACAGACGTTCGCGGCGGGGAAGGCAGTGTGCTGCGAGATGCACGCCAATCTTGAGGTGCCAACCTGAGGTTGGCCGCTCATCACCCGTGGCGCAAGAGCCCCTCGGGTCAGGGAAACATCGAAGGTGCTGGCTACAACGATCGAGTGCGGTGGTGATCCGGGCCACGCGCCGTCGACGAGTCATGTCAGACGGCTACCTGAGGTGGGGCCCCAAGATCACAGCAGTCAGGGGCTGCTTATGGCCCGACAGAGAATCGGAGCAACGTCTGCTGCGACCGCTGCTATTCCGGGGACGAGCGGACGAGGCGCGATGGCACCGAAAGCAACGTAATTGGCCCAGATTGGTCGCTAGTGCGCACGGCGCGGGAGCCATCGCGGCCTCGAATCTTTTGCGGCGTGCCATCAGATGAAG
>Ga0126376_10000930_pt1 | contig 15162 bp, 13 predicted proteins | sample PanSoiMetPlot_15_FD_92760 | JGI IMG/M metagenome (GOLD analysis project Ga0126376, IMG submission 92760) | Tropical forest soil microbial communities from Panama - MetaG Plot_15 | ecosystem: Environmental > Terrestrial > Soil > Tropical forest > Bulk soil | place: Panama | collected 2016-02-17
AGCCCGCCCCGACGCCAGCTCCCACGCCCCCGGTTCGCGACCAGGAGCCGCCGTCACGTCTGGGACCCCTCATCGTGGGCGGCGTGGGCGTGGCCGCGGCCGCGGTCGGGCTGGTGCTCTACCTGGGCGCCAAGAGCGACCACGACGATCTCGCAAAAATGTGCGCGCCCATGTGCGCGCCCTCGACCTGGCAGGACGCGCAGAGCAAGGCCAACTTCTCGTACCTGCTGATGGGTGTGGGCGGGGCGGCCGTGGCCGCCGGTGTGGTGTGGTGGGTCCTGCAGCCGAGCGGCCGCCACGAGAGCTCGCGCGCCTATATCGCGCCCACGCTGGCGGGCCTGGTCGTGGGAGGGACATTCTGATGAGACCAGCCGGGTGGGCGCTCGCACTTTTCTTGCTGGCAGCCGGCTGTATCGACTTCGACGGCCTGTCGAGCCAGTACCACGGCGGTGGCAGTGGCGGCGGCTCGGGCGGCTCCGGTGGCGGGGGCGCGGGTGGGTCGGGCGGCTCCGGCGGCAGCGGCGGTCCCTGCGCCAACACACCCGAGATGATCCAGGTGCCCGCGGGGCCGTTCCTGATGGGCTGCGCCGCGCAGGACGCCGAGTGCGGCCCCGAAGAAAGGCCCCAGCACATGGTGATGCTGTCGTCCTTCTTCATCGACCGCACCGAGGTCACGCAGTCGGAATATGCGCAATGCGTGACTGCGGGCGTCTGCGCCGTGCCCTGCGCCTGGGCGCCCAGCATGTACCCGAACCTGCCGGTCGTGTGCGTGACCTGGATGCAGGCCAGCCAGTTCTGCACCTGGAAGGGCAAGCGGCTGCCGACCGAGGCCGAGTGGGAGAAAGCCGCCCGCGGCACCGACGGCCGCATCTTCCCGTGGGGCACGGGCATCGACTGCATGCATGCCAACTACGACGGGTGCCCGACCATGGGAGATTTCGTCAACGCGGGCACGCTCCCCTTGGGGGCCAGCTTCTACTGTGCCACCGAGATGTCGGGCAACGTTGCCGAATACGTGCACGACTGGTACGACCCCAACTACTACTCCAGCACCAGCTCGTGGACGGATCCGCAGGGACCCGCCTCCAGCCCGACCATCTATCGCTCGGTCCGCGGCGGCAGCGTGCTCAATCCGGCCAGCATGCTCCGCACCTCGGCCCGCCAGGGCTTCGACCCGGGCGCTTACGGCTCCATCGGTTTCCGCTGCGCAGGCTGATGGTCGACGCGACCGAACCGCGTGTGATCGAGTCCCGGTTTGCAGTCGAGAGCGACTGCGCCGGCTGGCGGCTCGACCGCTACCTCAGGCACAAGATCCCGCGGCTCTCGCGCACGCGCATCCAGCGCATCATCAAGCTCCAGCTCACCATCGACGGAGCGCCCGCCAAGCCCTCGAGCAAGCTGCGGGCCGGCCAGGGCATCCTGATCCGGCGCCCGGCGCCCCGCGAGCCGCCGGTGCCGCGCGACTTTCGGGTGCTGTTCGACGACGGCGACGTGCTCGCCATCGACAAGCCGGCCGGGCTGCCCATGCACCCGACCGCGCGCTACCACTTTGGCACCCTGACCCGGCTGCTCAGCGAGCGCTTTCCGGGCCAGCCGCTGCAGATCGCGCACCGAATCGACCGCGAGACCTCGGGGCTGGTGCTGATCGCGCGCGGGCCGGTGGCCGCGCGCGGGCTCAAGATGGCGTTCGCGGCCCGCAAGGTCGAAAAAAAGTACCTGGCGCTGGTGCATGGCCAGGTGCGCGATGGCCTGGGCACCATCGATCTGCCGCTCCGACTGTCCGAGGGCCCCATCAAGATCAAGATGGTGGTCGACCGCGCAGCCGGGCTGCCCTCGCGAACCCGCTGGCGGGTGGTGGAGCGGCTGCCCGCCCACACGCTGCTCGAGTGCCGGCCCGAGACCGGGCGCCAGCATCAGATCCGCGCGCATCTTTTCGCAATCGGCCACCCGCTGGTGGGTGACAAGCTGTACTGCTCCGACGAGCAGCTGTTTACCGACTTCTGCGACCGCGGCTGGTCGGACACGCTGGCCGATCGGCTGGTGCTGCCGCGCCAGGCTCTGCACGCCTTCGAGGTCCGCTTCCCGCACCCGCGGACCGGCGTGTGGACCACGCTCACGGCCCCGTTGGCCGAGGACATCGCGGCCTATGTGAGGGCGCTACGGGAGCAGTAGATCGGCCCAGGGCAGCCGCGCCAGCAGGCGCTGTCCCCACAGGAGGCTGACTGGAAGCGCGCGCACGAGGTCGCGCACGATCGGGAGCGCGGGCACAGGGGCGGCCACAGCCGGGGTTCGCTCCTCGGGCTCGTCGCCGCCGGCCAGCTTGAGCAGCTTCTGCAGCTCGCTCATGGGCTCGCGCGGAAGCTGCAGGAGCTCCACGGTCGCGTCCTCGCTCATGCCTGCACGGCGCTTGGCCTCGGCCAGCGCGACCAGAAGGCCCCCCATCTGGTCGACCAGCCCCAGCGGCTGCGCCACCGCGCCCGTCCACACGCGCCCGCGCCCGATCTCGTCCACCCGCTCCTTGGTCACGCCCCGGCCCGCGGCCACCGTCGAGATGAAGCGGTCGTAGAAAAACTGGATGCCCTCGAACGCCACCTTCTGCTCGTCCGGCGTCCAGGCTCGGTACAGGCTGTCCATGTCGGCGCGCGGGCTGGTCTTGATGGTCTCGCTGGTCACGCCCACCGCCTTCATGAGCCCGCTCAGGTCCGGCTTGTACAGAAAAATCCCGATCGAGCCCGTCACCGTCGATGGCTCGGCGAAGATGCGATCGGCGCGCGCGGACACCATGTAGCCGCCCGAGGCGGCCACGTCGCCCATCGACACCACGATGGGCTTCTTGCCGCGGGTCAGCTCGACCTCGCGCGCAATGTGCTCGCTAGGCTCGACCGCGCCGCCCGGGCTGTCGACGCGCAGCACGATGGCGCGCACGCTCTGCGACTCGCGCGCGGCCTTGATGGCCTCGGCCACGCTCTGACCGCCCGTGATGTGGCCCCACAGCGGGATGTCCTGGCTCTTGCCAGGGGCGATCTCGCCCTCGACGTGGATGATCGCGATCTGGGGCGCGCTCCAGCGATCGGGGCGCGCGGGAGCCGTCGGTGGCTCGACCAGCGCCGGCTTGTGCCCATAGACCGGCTTGAGCGCCTCGTCCAGCTCGTCCTCGTACTTGACGTCATCGACCAGGCCGGCTTCGCGGGCCTGGGGCGGCAGAAAGTGGCCCTGCTCCATGAGCGTGCGCAGGCCGTCGGCGCTCAGGTGCCGGTCGGCGGCAATGCGCTCGGTGATGCGCTGGAACACGTCCCTTTGCAGGGCTTCGATCTCCTCGCGCGCCGGCCCCGACGCCTGCGAGTTGGTGAACATCTCGGGAAAGCTCTTGTACTCGCCGATCTTGACCACCTCGACCTGTACGCCCAGGTTGTCGAGCAGCCGGCGGAAGTAGAGCCTGGTCGAAGAGCCACCGGACAGCCGGATGCCGCTGCCCGGATTGAGCAGCACGCGATCGCAGGCCGACGCCAGATAGTACAGCCGCGTCGACGGATCCAGCGGCGTCGCCCCGGTCAGGTAGGCGAACACCTTGATGCCGTGGCTGCGCAGGCGTGCGATCTCGTCGCGCAGCTCTTCGGTCTTGCCCCATCCGACGCTGTAGCCGTCGAGGATCAGAAGCAGGCCGCTCACTCCGCGCGCCTTGGCCTGCGCGCGCAGGAAAACCAGCGTATGCAGGAACTCGCGATCGCTGGGCGAGCCCTCGAGCTTGAGCTTGAGGACGCGCGCCGGCTCGAGCAGGCTCGGATAGCGCTCGCCTGACAGCCGCACCAGGAACGATGAGCCCGCGTAGGCGTTGTCGCTGCCCGAGGCCGAGCGGCCGGTCAGGGCGGCGTAGCTCGCGCCCACGAACGCGCTGTCGATGGTCAGGCCCGCGGTCAGCCGATTGTCGCGCTCGGTGCGCGTGGGCGGGACCGGGCTCTGCGCATCGCCGAAGTAGCGCTCGACCGAATCAAATTGCCCGTAGATGGTAAGGCCGGGATAGAAACGAAACAGCGCCCGTCCGCGCGCGTCAACGAGCGTCTTCGGCCCCTCGCCCAGAAGCGTCCCCCCCGCCACCTCGAGCCGCGCGTCGCCGAGCGGCCGCAGGGACAGCTCGAGATCGTAGCTGCGCTCGAATTTCTCCTGTGGGATGCGACCCGCCGGTGCCAGCGCATCCCGGATGACCCCGCCGAAGGCCCAGAACCGCGACGGCCGCAGGGTCAGGCCCACGTGCAGCGTGTCCACGTTCTGGTACTGCGGCGTGCGATCCCAGAACAGATGGGCGTAGGTCAGGCCGAACGAGACATGGCGGCCGCCGGTGGCGAAGGTGGTGTTGATCTGCCGCGCGTCGGGGCTGAGCGGGGTGCCATCCTTGTCGAACGTGATCCACGAGCGCGGGGAGGCCAGCTGCTGCCAGCCGAAGCCGATCGCGGTTCGCAGAAACGGTATCGGGACCGCCAGGAACGCACCCCACCCGCCGCCGCCGCGCACGGTGGCGTCCTGGTCGAGGATGGTGCCGGTGATGGCCAGGCTGGGTGCGGCCAGCGTGGCGATGCCCCCCGGATTGAGCGAGATCGCGGTGGCGTCGTAGTCGCCGGCCACCCCGTCGCCGCCTGGGATGAGAACACCGCGCGTGACGTCACGGGGCTCGAAGTTGGTCTGTTGCGCGTGGGCAGTGACGGGCACGAGAACCAGAAGGGTGAGCATGAGGGCGCGCATGGTCGTGGCGGAAGTATAGTACAATCGCACGCATGGCCGTGGCCGCCGACTTGATCCGGCACCACCCCCTGCTGGGCCGCCTGACCGCGGAGCAGATCCTTCGTTTTGGACAATCGGGCGAGCTGGAGAATGTCCAGCCCGGCGAGGACATCGTCGTGGAGGTCACGCACGGTGATGCGCTGTACCTCATCCTGTCGGGGCGCGCCGATGTGATCGTGACCCCGCGCGCGGGCGCGCCGCCGAGCCTGGGCCACGAGGGCCGACGCCTGGCCTCGCTGGTGCCAGGCGAGTTTTTCGGTGAGATGTCGCTGGTCGAGCCCGCCCCGCGCAGCGCAACCGTGCGTGCAATCGAGCCCACCGAGGTGTTCCGCCTGCCCAACTTCGCGCTGCAGAACCTGCTGCAGGACGATCCGTTTGCGTTCAACATCGTGCTGGTGTCGGTGGTGCGCGTACTGTCGGCACGGCTGCGCAAAACCAACGAGATCGTGGGGTCGATCGGCCTGTTGTCGGAGTGGCTGGCGGGCTCGCTGGTCTAGCGCTGACTCGGGCCCAGGATCTTTTCTGCCAGCTCGGGGTTGTGGTAGCCGAACGACTTGTCGCGCTCGATCAGGAAATAGTCGTAGGCGCGCGCGGCCAGCGCGTCATCGGGCGGGCGGACGCTGGTCTCGCCCGCGTCGATCTGGCCGTTCTGGTTGCAATCGCCCAGGTCGTGGCCGCTCGCATCGACCACCACCATGAACTCGCCGCGCACCTCGATCCCGGCGCCGCGCCGCCCGCACGCCCGGATCGCGCTCGCGCGCCGTGCCAGCTCGTCCCGCGCAGCTGCAAGCAGGGGCTCGATGCGGGCGCGGACCTGGTGGGCCTTCACAGCCTGCGCGCCCCCGGCTGCGAAGGTGTGGCCGCCGCCGCCGTGGTCCTTCTGCACGTGGCAGGTGACGCAGAGGTCGGGCTCGTGCCGGGCCTGCACAAGCTCGGCCTGCGGCGCATGGGGCGCTCGCCGCTCCCGAACCGCCTGCTCGCGCGGCCGGCCCGCGTTATGACAGGTGGCGCACAGCGCCCCCGCGCCCACACCCGCGAGCACGAGCCCGCTGCGCGTGGTTACCTGCCCGTATACCCGAAGCTGATGCGGCCGCTCGGCCGAGTGCGGATCGTGGCAGGTCGGGCACGCGATGGGGGCCGCATAAGTCGGCCCCAGGCCGCGCGTGGCCGGCTTGCCCTTCATCCAGCGCACGAAACCCTGCGAGGAGTGGCAGTCGGGGCAGCCGCCCATCACCGCCTGCACCTTGGGCTCGAGCCCGACCGAAAGCCGCGCCATCTTGGCCTGCCGCCACTCCGCAACCTTGCTGTACTTGGGCGGCGCATCGTGGCACTGCGCGCACGACCCCTCGGCGTAGTTGGCCGCCGACCGAAACCCGGGCCCGTGGCAGGCCAGGCAGTGCACGACGCCCAGCACCGCTTTGTCGCCCACACACTGGCCGCCCGGGCACGCCTCGTCGAAACCGCCGTTCTGGGCCCCCGGATCGAAGCCGACCGAATGGCAGCGCACGCACTCGGGCTGGTGCCGCGCCGCGTGCGCGTGCTTGGTGAGCTGCCAGGCTTGATCCTCCCGGGCATGGCAGTCGGTGCGCCCGCAATCTTTGGGCACGTTGTCATAGCGCCCCGACCATAGGAAAAAGTTGTAGCCCGACTTCTCTTCGAGCACCGTGTAGACGCCCCGCACGTCGGGTCGGAAGTGCGGCGTGCGCGAGGCTGCCCCCTGCAGCACCGCGTGCGAGCCCTCGGGTGCGGTCAGCTTCCACGCAAACCCGTCGTCGCCGGCCAGCCCGCCGTTCATGTACGCGTCGGTGTCGAGCGGCACGCCGCCCGTGCCCGGCACCGGAGAGGCGCTGGTCACGGTGGTTTCCGCGCTGGCTTGACGCCCGCCGCCATCGCGCACCGTGAGCCGAAAGCGATACAAAGCGCCCTGCCCCATCGCGACCGGGCCCGGATACTCGGACAGCGCCACCACGTCGCCGAGCGGCCGGGTTTTAAGGTGCGCCACCGACTGGTCGGCACCCGCAAGCACGACCTTGGGCCCGGCCACCTGCTGCCACGCGAAGCTGCGCGCGCCGCGCGAGCGCGAGCCGTCGAGCGTGACCTCGACGTCGAAGCCAACCTGCCACTGGTCGCGGCCCGCGTCCGCCCGCGGCCCGCAGGAGGCGCCTAGCGCTGCTAGCGCGATCGCGAGCGCCGGGTTGCGCACAGGGCGAGCGTAGCAAGAACGAGCAGCAGCGTCACGCCCACGCCGCCCCCGTCCGCCGCACCCAGCGTGCATCCACAGCCGGAATTACTCGACCCGCCCGCGCCACTTCCGCCATCCGGCATTCCGCCCGCGCCCCCGCCTCCGCCCATGCCGCCGCCTCCGCCCGCGCCGCCGGCTCCGCCTCCGCCCGTACCGCCGCCCCCGCTTCCGCCCGCGCCGCCGCTTCCGCCGGCGCCCCCATCGGGCGGCGGCGGAACGCCCGAGCATTGGCTGGGCGGCAGGGGAGGCGGGATGCTCGCGCAGGCGCCCTGCGGGTTTTGCTGCGGATACAAGTACGCGATCCCGTTCCGATCGTCATCCACCAGGTTGCGCCGGGAGGTATCCCCAAACGGGACGTTCGGGTACATGACCGACTGGATGTTGGTCGGGTTGGGCGCCAGCCCCAGCATGCGCCCGATTTCCAGCATCGCCACCGATTGCAAATCGGGCTGCGAGGTGTCGGGCGTCGACGAGTACGTATAGTGCGCGGCGTTGAACATGATGGCCGCCGATACGAAGTGACCCATCTGGTCCTGGTAATAGAACGTAGCGGCGATCGGCGTGGTGCTGGTGCCCGATTGCGTCCAGGTCGGGTCGTCGTTGGCGAAGAAGACCAGGATGCCCGGATTGGGCATTCCCGACGAGGTGGGGTTCCAGTGAAAATCGGTGGAGGTGACGTCGCCGCCGTCGGTGACCGTCAGCTGCGCGCAGGGCGCCGCTGCCCACGCCGAAAATGCGGCTACCAGAGCCTGCCGGGCCGCCGCCGCGCCGCCCGGAAAGCCGGACAGCGTTCCGGTGTTGATGTGGTAGCTGACGCTTGCGCCGGGCCAGCGCAGGTAGGTGCCGTTGCCATTGGGATCATTCAAGCAATAGCCCGCGTGGGCCTGCCTGGGCAGCCCCAAGAGGGGCGCGAGCAGGCCCAGAGCGAGCGCGAGCCGAGCCAGCGGCCGCATGGCACGGCCGCCTAGGGAACGCAGGTGCCGGATTGAGGCGCGCAGAACTTGAGCGGCGACCCGCTGGGCTGGATGCAGTTGTAGGTCGCGCCGCAGTCCCCAGCCGTGTTGCACGAGTGCGAGCAGAACTGCTCGACCGTGCCGATGTTGCCGCCGCCGTTGGGCGTGTCGGGCACATAATGCAGCTTGCGCACGCAGATGTTGCCGGCGGCGCAGTCGGAATCGGTGCCGCAAGGCGCGCACAGCACGCCGCCGTTGACGGTTCCGCACGGAACCTGGCGCTCCCCGACCACGATGCAGTCGGGCCGCTCGCAGCACTGCGGGTTGTAGCTGTACGGGTAGTAGCAGGCACATGGAGTGTTGGGCGCCGGGTTGGGCGGATTGTTCGGATTGCCCTCGACGCAGGGGCCCCACTGCCAGGAGATCCCGAGATTCACGCAGATCTGCTTGCCCCAGGAGCAGAAGTTGAGGCCATCGCACCAACGCTGCTGACCCACGGTCGGGCAGTTCGAGCCGGGCGGCGCGCCGCCGCCGCCACCGGATCCGCCGGTGCCAGCGCTGCCGCCGCCGCCGCCGCCGCCGCCGGCGCCGCCGCCTCCGCCGCCTCCACTTCCGCCGCCGCCTCCGCCGGTGCCACCCATGCCGCTGCCTCCGCCGGGCGGCGACGTGCACACCTCATGACCGAATTCATCCACCGTGCAGGTCCAGCCGCCCGGAGGGGTTGGACCCGGCGGGACCGGGCCGCTCCCGTTCGAGCACCCGAACTCGCCGGAAGGAAGCTGTGTGCAGTTGGGATTCGTGCAGGTCTGGCTGCCGTCCGGATTGCTCGTGCACATCCAGCCGCCGCCCGATCCGCCGCCACCGCCGCCGCGGTCGCAGGTGAGGCCGGTGTCATCGGCATGGCACTGCCACGGTCCGCTGCCGCCAACATCGCCACCTGGACAGAAAATCCCCGAGGTGCATGTGTAATCGCCGCCCGGATGGGGCGCGCCCGGAGGCTGCGGCGAAGTGCAGTGCGTCTTGTTCCCAAAGGGCGTCGGAACGTTCATGCAGGTCCAGTAAGTGCAGTTGGAGGGGTTGTCGGGGTCGCCGGCGCAGTTGGCGGATGGACCACCGCTCGAGCCACCGGAGCCAGTACCCCCACCACCGGTGAGGCCGCCGGAGCCGTTACAGCCCCCGACCACGGCGAGCAACGTCGCGATCCCCGCGGAGAAACAGCTCTTCCGACGCAACATGATGAATGCTCCTGTCAAGACGCCCCACATATATGGAGCATTGACCGTGCCGTTGAAAATGTGCGGAAAAGCGCAACGATCTTGCTCTTGTCCTACATTGGCGACAGGGGCTCGAGTCCCCGCTTGTGGTCCCGACCCCTCAGGGGAACCGCGATTGACTGCGCGGAAGCAGCGCGGTAAGCAGTCGAGCGCATGAAAATCGGCCTGGTCGGCTTTCCAGGGAGCGGAAAAACGACGGTATTCAATGCGCTGACCGGTCTCGCCGCCGAGACCGGTTACGGCGCCACCCGCGGCCGGACCAATCTCGGCGTGGTCAAAGTGCCCGACGCGCGCGTGGATGCTCTGTCCGCGCTTTTCCATCCCAAGAAGACCACATACGCCGAGATCGCTTTTTCGGATGTAGCCGCCGCCCCGGCGGGCACGCACACCCAGGGCCTGGACCCGCAAACGCTGGCCGCCATGCGCGAGATGGACGCGCTGTGTCAGGTCGTGCGCGGCTTCGTGGGCCCGGCCGGCGAGCCGCCGGCGGCGCTTGCGGATGTGGAGGCGCTCGAGGTCGAGATGAATCTGGCCGACCTGATTCTGATTGAGAAGCGCCTGGAGCGGCTCAAGAAAGAGAAGGGCCGGGCCAACGAGGAAGCGGCGCTGACCAAGATGAAGGCGCAGCTCGACGCCGGACGGCCGCTGCGCGAGCTTTCGGGGCTTCTCGAAGCCGAGTGGTCGCTGGTGAGCGGCTTCCGCTTTCTGTCACAGAAGCCGCTCCTTCTGGTGCTCAATGTGCCCGAGTCGAAGGTGACCGAGCCCGCACCGGCTGCGCTTTCCGAGCACGCCCGCGCGCATGGTCTGGGCCTGATCGTGCTGTCGGGCAAAGTCGAGATGGACATCGGGCAGATGGCGCCCGAGGAGCAGCTCGAGTTCGCACGCTCGCTGGGCCTGGACGAGCCGGCGCGGGGCCGCTTCATCCGCAGCGCCTATGCGCTGCTCGATCTGATCTCGATGCTGACCTGCGGCGAAGATGAGTGCCGGGCCTGGACCATTCGGCGTGGCACCAGCGCGCTCAAAGCGGCCGGCAAGATCCACTCGGACATCGAGCGCGGCTTCATCCGAGCCGAGGTCATGCGCCTGCAGGACCTGACCCAGCTGGGCAGCGAGGCCAGGTGCCGGGAGGCCGGCAAGCTCAGGCTCGAGGGCAAGGATTACGTGGTGCAGGACGGCGACGTCGTGCACTTCCGGTTCAACGTGTAGACAGGTCCTCGATGCCCAGGATGCGCCGGTAGGTCTGCTCGGCCTCGGGCGTGATCTCGGTGATGCCGACCGCCATCCCGCAGCGCGGATCGATCTCCTTGCGCAGCACGATGCCCTCCACTGCCATGGACTCGCCATCGAAGGAGAGCTCGATTCGGAGCCGCTCGCCGAGTGGCAGAAGATCAGGCGTGGCCATGCGCAGGAAAAATCCGATTCGGCTCGCCTCCAGCACTTCGTAGACCACGCCCGCACCGGGGCCCGACAGAATGCGCGCTGACAGCCCCGGAAACACTCCGCGCGGCTCGATGCGCCGCTCGACCGGTGGCGCCGCAACTTCCTCTTCGTCGTCGATGATAACCATGAATCCGAGGTCATTATAGCGCGCTTGACCCCGCCCGCACACCTCGCGTACCGTCCGCCTCATGCAAAAGCTCGTGGGTATGGTGGCAATTCTGGGCGCGCTGGGCGCGTGCGCTCACGATCAGCCGGCTTCCTCATCGGTCGCACAGGCGCAGGCGGCACCACCGGGCAAGTACGCGCTCCAGCTCAAGCTCACGGCTGGCGACGTGCGTCGCTACGCGGTCGAGGTCAACCTGCGTGTCAAGGCTTCGGCCAACGATGTCCCGGTCATGGATGCGCCCGCCAAGATGACCTACTTGGATGTGCTTCAGATCGGCTCGGCCAGCGGCGACGGCGCCACCGAGATCAAGGAGCGGTTCGAGAATTTTCAGGTGTCGGGCGAAGGCCAGATGGGCGAGATGATGAAGCAGATGATGGGCCCGATGGGCAAGATCGTGGTCACCACCCGCGTCAAGCCCGACGGGACGGTGGTGTCGACCAAGACCGATGGCGCCGAGGGCGAGATGATGCGCGACATGGCCCGTCGCATGGGCCGGGCCAAGTTCAACAATCTGCCCAAGACTGCAGTGGGTCCGGGCGATACCTGGACCACCGAGGACAAGGAAGCCATCACGGTGGGCATGGGGCGGCCGGCCCAGCTCGTGTCCAAGTCCAAGCACACCTTCGTACGGGTGGAGCCGTGCGGGTCCAAGCAGTGCGCGGTGGTGGAGACCGATGTCGAGCTTTCGATCGGGGAAGGCGGCGAGGATGTCAGCGGCGCCGGCAAGGGCCACTCGAGCGTGGATGTCGCGCTTGACGACGCGCAGCCCATCAAGTCGGCCGGCCAGCAGGAGCTGAAGATGCAGGGCTCGCAGGGCGGGCAGCCGTTCGAAGCCGTGCAGACGGTGTCGTTTTCGGCGCAACTGCAATGACGCAATGCGCCTGACCGTCGTGTCAGCGCTTCCGATTCCGGTTCTGGTCGGCTGCTTTGGCGATCTGGACCGCTTCCATGCTTGTGGGCAGCGAGCTTCGGAAACAGGTTGTCAGGGCGACGCGGCCACCGACGCCGGAAGCGGTGGCGACGCCGGCGGCAACGATGCGACTGGAAGCGACGCCGGGCCGTGCACCGACTGTACGGTGATACTTTGGGCGGCCGGCGACATGGGTTCCATCGTTCGGTGGGATCCGGTCCGCCAATGGCAAGTCAGCACTCCCACAGCGCACGCGATCTATGGGCTCTGGGCCTCTAGCGCCAGCAACGCGTGGGCTGTCGGAGACCAGACGGTGCTTCACTTCGACGGGAACAGCTGGTCACCCGGCACACAGGGAGCTGTCGCTGTCCGACTGTTCGCCATCTGGGGAGCGGCTCCGACCGACATCTGGGCAGTTGGATCGACTCGCTTCAGCCCATTCAACCCTGTGGTCTGGCATTTCGACGGCACGACCTGGGCAACTGCTGCGAACGTTCCGCCGAATCCAAGTGGAAGCGTAGCGCTCAACGACGTATTCGGCGTGAGCGCGTCCGATGCGTGGACGGTGGGCGATCGAGGAGTCATCTGGCACTACAACGGTGCCGCTTGGTCCGACCGGGGTCCCGCAATGCCTGCAAACACGTTGCTTCGCGTCTGGGGCGGTGCCAGCAACGATGCCTGGATCGTCGGTGATGCCGGGAGCCTGTTCCGATTCAACGGCCAGATTTGGTCGGCGTCATGCCGTCACCGGTCAACGACTCGTTGCCTGGACTCTGGGGAATCGACGCACAGGACGTGTGGGCTGTGACGGCTCCGGCGCCCTCCCAGGCCCTGCACTGGGATGGGTCTGGCTGGTCGATACAACCGAGCGCGCTGAGTCCGTATCGGATGGGCGCGCTGTGGGCCGCCAGCGGACGACATATGGGCCGTCGGCGATCTGGGCACGGTCCTACGCTACAACGGGTCGGCGTGGCAACCGGTCGTAGGTAGCCCAACAACGACCTTCTTGCGCGCCGTTCACGGGATCAAGAGGCAGTGATGCGAATGAATCATCGGAGAACACCATCCGCCCTGGCACCTGTGCTGGCCGGCGCGCTAGCGTTTGGCGGTTGCGGCGACGACTCGATGGGGCCGGGAGGTCACGATGGAGGCGGTTCTGATGCACCACGGGTCGACGCGGCCGTCGACGTAGCCGTCGACGCTGTCGTCGACGCAGCGATAACCTGCGATCGCTCGGACGCCGGCTGCCCACCAACTCGGATCGAGCCCCCCGGCACGTGCCCGCGGACGTTCGGTCCCAATACGCGCATATCAGACGACTCGGCGAATTATGACCAGAATGGCGAGACATCAATTGCAGCCGACGATCAGGGTCACGTGGTGGCGGTTTGGATCGCAACGCGTGCTGCAGGCGCGAGCGGCCTCGACCACATCGGTATCGCATGGTCCGACGACGGCGGCCAGAGCTGGACGCGGAGCCCTGAGCTTAGCACCACGAACGATCAAAACGACGATCCAGTGATTCTCGCGGAGCCAGACGGCTCTTTCTATGTGGTCTGGCTGGGCTATGCCGGCCAGGGTGTGCCCGACCACATCTGGGGCGCCCGCTCGACCGATCACGGGCACACCTTCGGGACGCCGGTGGTGGTCAATGACACGCGCAACCGGGGGCTCGACAAGCCGTGGATCTACGCCGCCGGGGGCACGCTGTATGTGACCTACGCGGCCAATAACCTCGGCAACCCCGGGGCCATCATGACCGTGTACATGGTGACGTCGACCAATCACGGCGCGACCTGGTCGTCGGTGCTGCAGGTTTCACCCAACGCGCACGACACCGCCAACCTGGCCCGGATCGCGGCCGACGCCACCTACGTGTATGCCAGCTATGTCAACGCGCCCGGCAACTCGGACGGCAGCCCGCAGAACGCGGTGTACGTGACCCGCAAGACCCTGGCCGCCTTGACGTTCCAGGCTCCGGTGCGCGCGAGCGGGGTCGGTGAGTCGGTGGTGTTCCAGGATACGCCGATCGTCGCGACGGCGGCCGGGCTCGGCGTCGTCTACGTCAACGGCAACCTGACCGGCTCCTCGCATGTCGCCTTCGTGCGCTCGAGCGACCAGGGGGCGACCTTTTCGAGCTCCCTTCACGTCGACGACGATGGCTGCATGGGGGTGCACATGCTGCCCCAGCTGGCGGCCGGGCCCGACGGCCACCTCCATGTGGCGTTTTACGACAACCGGTACGGTGACCCGACCGGAGCCTTGTGGTACGCCGCCTCGATCGACGGCGGCCAGTCGTTCGGGCTCAACCAGTTTGCGAGCGACCACGCGTTCCCCTTCACGACCTCGCGCATGACCAATCTGTGGTTGGGTGATTACGTGGGGCTGGCGGTGGCCGGTGGTCGCATCTATGCCAGCTGGACCGATCCGCGCAATCAAATGCAGTCGCAGGTGTACGTGGCCTCGGGCGGGCTCTGATCAGCGCGGTGGGATCGTCTTTCGCTGCGGCATGGTCCAGCTCGCGCGAAAGCGACACTCCGGGTGCCCGAGCGCGCGGCATGACACGATGTCGACGTTGCCCGAGGCCTTGAACAGCTCGATGCTGGCGTCGATCCAACCGGCCACGCGCAGGCAGTGCGCCAGGTGTGGGCTGCCGAAGTCGCGGATGCGCAAATCGAAGTGGCCCGCGCCCTCGTTCTCCACCTCGACCGCGCCGCTGTCGTAGTAAAGCGACCAGAACTGCTTGGCATAGCGGACGATCTGAAGCGGATCGCCCTGGGTGAACATCTGCCGATAGGCCGTGCCGAGGTCTTTGAGCCCCGCGTAGTGGCCCATCTTGCGGCACAGAGACAGGTCTCCGCTGCCGTGCGCCTCATCGGCCGCCTCGCACAGTGCGATCCAGGTCGAAAACGGATACCAATTCGAGGTTTGCAGACGCTGCTCGACCAGCTCGCGATCCTCGGGCTGAAGCCGCCCCATCACCTGCTGAAAGCCGTCGGCGCCGTAGTGCTCGACCAGAAACTGCTTGGTGGACAGAAACGCAGTCCCACGAACATGCACGCCGCTCACCGCGATACTCTACCACGTTTGTTTACGTGTTACGCGAGATCGACCGCGGTCACGGCATCGCCGCCCTGCTCGGGTGCGGCCGGCTGAAACCGTGTCACCGCGGGGTGGCGCGCCAGATGCTCGCGCACGGCCGCGCGCAGCGCACCGGTGCCGTGGCCGTGCAGCACGAAGCAGGCATCGAGGCCGCGCTCGAGCGCCTGGTCGAGGAACTTGTCGAGCCGCGCCACCGCATCGTCGACCCGCTCGCCGCGCAGGTCGAGCGTGTTGTCGGGCAGGCGGAGCGCCGGCTCGGCCGAGCTGGCGGCGTGGGCGCTGGCGGCGGCGCGCGCGGA
>Ga0126376_10000931_pt1 | contig 15162 bp, 18 predicted proteins | sample PanSoiMetPlot_15_FD_92760 | JGI IMG/M metagenome (GOLD analysis project Ga0126376, IMG submission 92760) | Tropical forest soil microbial communities from Panama - MetaG Plot_15 | ecosystem: Environmental > Terrestrial > Soil > Tropical forest > Bulk soil | place: Panama | collected 2016-02-17
ACAAGAAGCGGTTCCGCGGAAGCAGATCTAGTTGTGCCGCAATCTTCGCAAACGCCATCTCGGCAACTTCGGGAATTGCTGGGCTCATGCCAGAGCATGGACTTCCACGGTGCTGTAAAAAACGCCGGCATTTTTTTGGGCATTAGCGCATTTGTGCACTGCTCCGCCTACGGACTCCTCTGACCCACTCCAACCATTCCCACTCCCGCTTCACATTCACGAAACGCCATTGCCGTAAACCACGCGATTGGGACATCGATCAGGAGCATGTGTACAACAATGCTGAGCGTGATCCAGAGCGTTCCGCCTGATCCGCCTCCGCGGGCTCGGGAGAGCGGCACGACGATGTAGTTCATGATCGCGTACAATAGCAGCCCGTACGCCGCCCCGTACTGCAACGGACGCTCGCGAAGCGCAGCCCACCGCTGCGCCACCAGGTAGTAGGTGAATGACATTTAGGTCGCGATGAAGTAATGCAGGAACAATCCGAGCGCCCCGGTTGCCGCTCCGCCGCGAAAGCTCGCAGGTCCAAGCAATCCTTTGGCGACCGATTGAAAAATGCGCTCAGCCGCCACGCCGGCCTTCAGTTTCCAGAACACGCAAGCGTACTTGATGTCGAAAGTTCCGGCAACCAACCCTCCCAGCAGAACCACCAGTAACGTGCGCGATTGAGTTGTCATCGCAGATGTACCTCGCACGCGAAGCTATCGAAGGAGAAGGACCCTGGCAATATCCACTTTCGAGATTCTGAACAGTCCAAGGGTACTTCGGCTCTGCTTATTGGCTGTTCCCTATCCGCAATTCCCTGTACCCTATTCGCTATGAGCTGGTTGATATGGCGCTGGGGATCGAAAAAGCGCGATGACGCGCTACATAGAGACGGCGCGCCGGAGGTCTCGATGTACACACTCTCCACTTGCCCATCGTGCAAGAAGGCAAAAAAATTCTTCACAGAGCGCCACATAGCATTCCAGTTCACTAACTACGATCTGGCCGACGAGGCAACTCAGGACAAGATCATGCGTGAGCTCGAAGCTGAAGAACTCCAGGCTTTTCCCTTCGTTCGTATTGGTTCCCAGACCGTTCAGGGATACGATCCCAAACGCTACGCCAAGCTGCTGGGTATCAATTCCTGAAGGAACTAACGTTTCCCTGCAGTTAGCTTCGCGGCGCTGACAACAGGCTCCGGTCATCGAGAGTGACAACATGAGCTGCTCCGACAGCATCTAAATTCCTATCCCTCTGGCCCCCAACAATGAAAAGCCGTGGCTTATCTGCCCACACTTCGTCTGTTTTTTGATGGCGGCGTGACGAACGACTATCGACTGCGCGGGGGTATTGTTGAATTCAGGACGAACCGTAGGAAGTGGCGAGCACTGAATGATTCAGACCTTGCCCTCCATTTCCGCTTCGATACTGAGGTCGCTCGCTGGCTGCGACGCTATTCCATTGATAGCAATCCATATGACAGAATCTCGCGCTAAATCCAGCGCCTCTTCAGTCCGGAAATTTGGGTAAACGGCGAAATGGACAAACCGCTTAGACAGCACATCACGGAACTGGAGAGCCGCATTCACCTGCTAAGTCAGGAAATGATGCAAAATCAGAAGACCCTTCCAGAACGAAACCGCCTAGAAACTGAACTGCGCGTCGCTCAGCAGGCGCTGGAACTTTACCAGCGAGCCATCCAGCTTGAAGGACAACTTCAGCGGCCCGACGGATTTCCCGACGGTCTAAGACGCTCATGACAACGAAGAAAACAGCCCCCAAGTCCCTAAGCAAGCTTCGTGCTGAGACCGATCAATTGGCACGTCAAGCAAGCCGGACGAAAGAACAGCTCGACAAGGTGCAGCATGCCGCCGATAAGTTAGCCGAAAAGGCCAGCGATCACACACCTGCCCGAACAGGGAAAAAAACGTAGAGTGGGCACTTTTTGCGCTGGATTCGATTCGAAACGCCAAAACGGGAAAGGATGGAGGACTCGCCTTACAGATTGACTGTTAGCGGTCACGCGCAGCCTGGTTTGACGTCAGGCTGCGCGTGAGTACTGCGGGAACCCGAAGGAATAAGTTCTAAGCCCCAACGACTCCCTTGTTGACCAGAACCTTTACCTCGACCCGGCGGTTTTCAGCCCGCCCTGCCTTGGTCTCGTTCGGCGCCTTCGATCCGTACTCGCCCATCGCACCGGGAGCGATGATGTGCCGAATTGGAATTCCACCCTGCTGCATCAGCCAAGTCACCACTTGCTTGGCGCGGTCTTCACTCAGTTTCGTGTTCATGGCCGCGCTGCCCGTAGAGTCGGCATAGCCGACCACTTCGACTATGTAACCCTTCAGTCCCTTCGCCGTTTCCGCCAGCTGAGCGAGCTTTGCAGCGTCCTCCTTCGAGATGCTGGTGCTGGCGACTGCAAAGTTGACCGTAGCTTCTCCTTTCACGTCGAAGTCTGTCAGCGCGTTGAAGCGGTTGGTGTGTTCCTCGATCGAGCTGAGGTTTCGCTGGATCTGTTCTCTATTGGAACCGATCTGTTGTTCACTCGCAGTGATCTTTGCCGAATGCGCTTCAAGCTGTCCTTCGTGGGACCCTAGCCTGGCATTGTGAGAGGCGAGAGTTTCCACGTTTTTAGCAACTTGCTCCGCCGTGGGATGTAAGCCCGCCTGGATCATCTCCGAGGTTTCCAGATCGTCGCCGTCAGTAACAATCTCTTTGGCTATGACGTGGCCCTGGTCATCGGGGCTTCCCTTGACCGACACCTTCAATCCAGGTATTAGGACCGTAGGCCCCAAGTGGGCCTTGTCCAAGCCGAACAGGCCTTTCTTGTCCACCGTCTTGGTGTCTTCGGTGAGAACGACAGTGACGTCGTTTGCGTCGGTCTGCACCACTAATGTTTCTCCGGTGCGGGTTTTGATAATGCCATTGACGTCATCCCAGGCAAACGCACTCAGGCATGACATCAAGACCAAAGCCAACACCCCTATCATCAATCTCTTATACATAGTTTCTCCCTATCTCGACATTCTTGGACTCCACTCCAACTCACTGGACGGAGTCGCCTGGGGCGCTCCAATGAAATTGGGATCCAAGGTCGAGAGTGCATCCGGAGCGTATAGGGCGCTACTGTACGAAGTAGCAGTCCCGATTCGATTTCTTCGCAGCACTCATCAGCCGAATACGGCGCGAGGTCGACGCTGCCTTCCTCTTACACGCCAAGTGAGCAGGTTCTAGCTGTGCCTTTGCTCACGAGGTTGCTACTTTGTATAAGATGCCCGGCACCAATGGCAGTTGAAGTTAACTTGCTGAGCCGGGAAGCGCTTGCAGATCCTTATCCGCTCTACAACCAACTGCGCGAAGAGGATCCGGTTCACTGGGACTCACGGCTCAACGCCTGGTTGCTGACGCGGTATGCCGAGGTGGCGGCCCTTCTCCGCGACCGTCGCTTTTCTTCACGGCGAGTGGTTGCAAATCGAGCGGATTTGCCGCCCGAAGTGCAAGACGCCATCAAGCCACTCGATCGCAGCTTGAGCCTGGGGATACTGTTTCAGGATCCGCCCGACCATACGCGCCTCCGCACCCTTGCCAGTAAGGCTTTTTCTCCGCGGGTGATCGAGAATTTACGTCTTTACGTCGAGGAGCTTGTAGAAGAACTGCTGGCAGATGCTCCCCAGGACGGCTGTATGGACGTCGTCGAAAAGCTAGCCTACCCACTGCCTGCAATGGTGATCGCGAAGATGTTGGGCATCCCGAAGCGGGATATTCCGCTCCTGAAGCAATGGTCCGACGATCTGGCGCTCTTCTTTGCCAGGGGAAGAGCAACCGCGGAGAGCGCATGGAAAGCAGCCAGGGCTGTCAGCGCAATGACCGAGTGCCTTGCCAAGGTGCTCGAAGAAAAGCGCAGCGGGCCAGGGCTTGATTTCATAAGCCAGTTGATCGCTGCCGAAGAGGCAGGAGGTGTGCTTAACGATGAGGAGTTGCTGGCGAATTGTATTGGCGTGCTCTTTGCGGGACATGAGACAACCACCAACCTCATCGGAAACCTAGTGCTGGCATTACTCTTACATCCAGATCAGGTCGAAAAACTGCGTGAGGGCGGCTCCATCATGGCGTCGGCCGTCGAAGAAAGCTTGCGTTACGAGAGCCCCGTCCAGCTGATGTCTCGCCTGTGCAGCGAGGATCTGGAAGTGGATGGGCGTGCGATGAAGCGTGGCGAGAGAGTGCTTTTCATCCTGGGAGCTGTGAATCGCGACCCAGCTCATTTTCCCGATCCGGATCGCTTCGATGTGTGCCGAACTGATAATCGGCATCTGGCGTTCGGCGCAGGTGGCCATTTCTGTTTGGGCGCACCACTTGCTCGCGCGGAAGCCAGGGCAGCCATTTCAGGCCTATTGCGGCGGTTTCCGCAAATGGGACTTGCACAGCAGACACTCTCGTGGCGTCCGCATATGGCTTTCCGTGGATTGACGAGTCTTCAGATCGACACGGTCGGTAGTAAGCGTGACACTAGCCATCGACACCAGTCTCGGGCTGCGTCCTTGAGAGTGTGACTCCGATTGTATCGAAGCTTGACGCAAGGCTGCCGAAACGGGAAAGAGTGATCAGGCGCCTAGGTAACCGGAGGTACAACGATGCGAGAGCGAGCACTAAAGATTGTGATGGTGTTAACGGGATTGCTCTTCGTGGCAAGCCTCTACCCCATCGTGATGTACTTGTGGCGGCCAGGGAACGAGCCACCCGGTGACACCATGATGCTTAGCTTGTATTTCGCGCTGGGCATTTTCCTTTTGATGGCCGCGCGGAATCCGTCGTCGCATCGCAGCCTCATCGCTTATGCGGGATGGGCGAACGTTGCTCACGCGACTGTGATGGCCTTAATGGCAATTCATCCCGCCAGCGACCGCAGCGGTCTGTTGACCGCCTCGGCTCTATTCGCTCCTATCGGTGTAGCCCTGATCGCCCTGGCTCCAGCGAAGTTATCAGTTGAAAGAGCCTCGAAAGCCGGCGCGCTCTAACGGGAAGCGTCCCATCCGCCCGTGGTAGGCCTCAACTCACGTTCTCTCCAAGTCATTAACCGGTCGGCTAACTGATTTAGAAAACAAGAGAGACCCGTAAGAAAAATTTCTTTCCTGACCCGTGCAGGATTTCTTCCTTGATTTGCGCCTATCTGATTACAAGCGGATATTCAATCCGCGTTACACAAGAAAGAGAGGAAACATTATTTGGAAGCAAGCTACAAACATGATCTCAGCGGGAAAACAGGCAGGATTCGTCCTTATCGAGTTAGGGGCGGCGCTCTCGATCATTGCGATTCTAGTCGCTGCAACCGCCAGGCTGTAAAGGACAAGATACAGCTTGGGGTAACGGGAGCCCTGCTCTCGCGGTGTTCCGTCGAGAGTGGGGCTTTGATTTTCAACATGAGTCGGCGGCTGAGACGGCTTCGCAGAAACAAGAAAAAGGAAACATCATGGCTAAGCAAACCAGCACGGAAAATATCCGCATCATTCGCAAGCACACGTGGCAGGTACCGTTTCGAATCAGCCTGTATGAGATTGCAGACGGATGCAAGTTTGTGTTGTTGGAAGGTGGGAGACGCAAGAGTGCTCCCCTGACGCGGAATAATCTAATGTGTGTCGAGATGGAAGCCAGTGGAGTGACTGCATATCACGCAAACAGCGCCTCGACAATTTTATGACTTCTGAACGCTCATTTGGAAGACGGCTCGGTCGCTGGTTATCCATGCGACAGAAGGGCTTTGCAGATCAAGGTTCGCGTTCGACCTTTCCCTTGATCGTGGATGACACGATTTCGTGCGACAAACTGTCAAATTGGGACCTGGGCAACGATGCTTGAATCACTTGCCAACCTTCCTGCGCTATCTCCATTCCAGTAACAACCCCATCGTGCTGATTGACTTGGCCTATCGCGAAGCCCACGAACTCCTCTGGAATTGTGATTCGGATGCCTAGGTCCGGCTTAGAATCGCCGTTCGGGTTGTCTGCTTCAGGACTTGAGAATCCGAGCCATAAAGAGAAGACTGCAAGTCTAAATGCGGGACAGCTTACTAGGTTGGGCTTGTAATCCAATGCCTTGGCTCATCTTCCCCACTCGGAAGACCTGTATGCGAGCAGCTCCAGGATGGAAGTCAATGAGCCCACTTCGTGGCTGCACACACGCAGGTGAATCACTCTACATTGAGACTCGGGCCGGATGCCGAACAGCTGGCCAATCTGAAGTCTCGGCATCAGCTGCGGCGTGCAGCATTGTAGTGGACAGAAACAGGTACGCCTTCTCCCAGGCTTCTCTCACTTCCCGCGTAAACGCATCGCCGAGTCCGGATTCCAGAGTCCACAACAGAGTCGCGCCAACTGTGACATAGTGCTTCGGGCGCACTCCGTAGTTCGCGTGTCGACGGCCCAGCTCTTCAACCGCGGGCAAGATCTGCTCTGGCCGACTCAGGCCTTTAACCACCACTGTCAAAACGTGGGCCAGCTTACGTGACTGTTCTTCGAGAGGCGACCTGAACATGGAACGTAAGGATGGATCGAGTTCAAACAGACGGTCGCAGAACGTCATCGTTGCCCATTCGAGAACCGGCAAAACCCGTTCGAAGCTGCTCTGTATAAGTTGGATTTGACGACCAGTCATGGCTGCTCCCTGTTAGATTTTTTTTGAGCGCCCAGTCATTGCTGGGCTCACCTATACAGGCGCGATAGCAGGCCAAGAACGATCACGCGACAAACAAAATTTTCGAGGTGGTGGTAGCTCAGTCCGCTCCGGCGGCATAGCGCATTTCCGTGAGTGCCTTACGTGCCCCTTCTACAGCGTCTTCGTATTTCTCAAACCTTACGAGGTCGAGGACTTCGCCGGAACTCTTGCGGCGCACTACGTAATACCAAAATGGTTCCGGCCTGTTACCGTGCAAGACTTCAGCTATGTAATCGCCGTTCTCTATCCGAAGAATATTGCGTTCAACTGCCATTACCCTATACCTATGCTGGTTGTTATGGATCTTCTCGCGCGCTCGTTATGGGTTTACTGACCCTGAAATGGAGTTGCAAAACGCAGCAACGGAAAGCTTGACCGTCGGCAGGGACTCACTCCAGCCAGGACGATGGCTACTCAGGTGGAGCATTGCGCGCTCACGAACATCTTCAGGCAGCAATCGCGTCTTTCTAGTGGTGGCGTCGAGACACACCCCAACAACCTCCATGGTGGCACTTAGGTCGCCGGTAGCCGTTTCGCATTTCCTGAAAAAGGCGAACAGATTTATTCCGGACTTCACGGATTTCAGAGCGAATTGTGATCAAATCGCCGGCATGCAGTTCACGCTTGTACTGAATCCGTTGATCAACCGCGGCCATGCCAACGCTCTCATTCTTGAATCTCTGTGGGGTGAGACCGAGTGTCGACAAGATTTGCCACCAGGACTCGTCGAATTTCCCGACGTACCACATCACGTTCATATGCCCCATCTGATCGCATTGCCACGGATATACGGTTCCGCGATGGGTAATTACTAATTCGGACAGGGCGTGGTTATCGCTTAGATTGCTCATGCTTCATACTCACTTTCGATTTTCAAGAATTACGAAACATTCCTTTGGGCAGTAGCGCAACGCATGGCGGCCAGATCGCTACTGCCCTGGGACGAAAGTGGTCTTCCTCACGGAATCCCCCAATGTTTCCGTGTTGGAAGCGGGCTGGAGGTGTACCTCTTCTTGCCTCCTATCACTAAGGCGCAGGAGGCGGGCCACATCGATCACGCAAATGAACAATTTTTGTGGGGACACAAGGGGTCCCAAGTCGGCTCAACGACTTAGCTCCAGCATTGGGAAACTATGGGTCTCATTTTGAAAACAATGGGGGCTCCTCTTTGTGCTGAGATTGAGCTACACTCCCGCCCAAGTAAATTTCCTATGAGCACGGGACCAGATCTAACCCGGCTGCTTCAAGAATGGAAAAATGGCGACGATCAGGCCGTCGGACGCCTAACGCCGATCGTTTACAACGAGCTGCGCCGGCTGGCCGCTCACTATCTTCGGGGCGAACACGCCGCCGATACGCTTCAGCCAACCGCACTGGTGCATGAAGCCTACATCCGCTTGGTTGGACAGAACACGCCTGATTGGCAAGGCCGCACACATTTTTTTGGCGTAGCTGCGCACGTGATGCGGCAAATCCTGGTGGACCATGCCCGCCGCCATCTCAGTGCGAAGCGCGGCGGGGGCGCGCCGATCACGGCCATCGATGAAGCTTTGAGCTTCGCCCCCACTAAGAGCAAAGATGTGCTGGCTCTAAACGATGCGCTCGATGGTCTTGCCGCCCTCGATCCCCGCAAGTCAAAAATCCTGGAGCTGCGCTACTTTGGAGGCTTCAACGTGGAAGAAATCGCCCGGTCACTCAATATCTCGACGGCGACCGTTGGGCGTGAGCAGCGGTTGGCGGAGGCGTGGTTGCACCGCGAGCTCTCTCGCGGTGAATCGTGAATCCCGAACGCTGGAAGGCCGTCGGAGAACTCTTCGAGCGTGCAGTTGCCTTGCCTCCGGGTGAGCGAACCGTATCCGTTGAGCAAGGCAGCGCCGGCGACGACGAACTGCGCAAAGAAGTATTGTCGCTCTTGGCCAGCCATAAAGCGTTGTCCGGCGGCTTTGTTCAAGAGCAGATCAAGAACTCGGTTGTTTCGTTTTATCAAGCCACATTAGCTCATCCCACCTCGATTGGACCGTATCGCGTGATTCGCGAACTTGGCCGCGGTGGCATGGGGGTAGTCTTCCTCGGGGAGCGCGACGACAGAGATGGCAAGGGCAAAGTTGCCATCAAACTGGTCTGTCCCGGAATGGATTGCGAGTTCATTCTGTCTCGATTCCGACGGGAGCGACAGACACTTGCGCGCATGAAACACCCGAATATCGCTCAACTCATTGACAGCGGGACCACAAGCCAGGGATTACCCTACATCGTGATGGAGTACATCGATGGCCCGCGGATTACCGAACATGCTCGAGAACTGAAACTGGAAACCAATGCACGCCTGATTCTTTTCCTCAGCATCTGTTCGGCGGTCGATTACGCGCATCGCAACTTTGTCATTCATCGCGACATCAAGCCCGGGAACATTCTCGTGGATCCGGAAGGCGTGCCGAAGCTTCTCGATTTCGGAATCTGCAAATTACTTGCGGAGTCGGTTTCGGATCTCAATCCCAATGAAACAGCCAGTCGCGTCCTGATGACTCCGAGTTATGCCAGCCCAGAGCAAGTTCGGGGTGAGGCCGTAAATCTTCTTTCGGACGTTTACTCACTTGGTGTGGTCCTCTACGAATTGCTCACGGACAAGCCTTTCGCGAAACTCAACAGCCACGAGCATGGGCGCCCCGTCGTGCATTCCACAGATCCGCGGGCCAGCATGGCTGTAGACGACCGGGCATTAAAACGCCCTCTCACAGGGGATTTGGACAACATTCTGCTGCGCGCCTTGGAAACCGAACCTCATCGGCGTTACGAATCAGCCGCCCTGTTCGCTGACGATCTACGGCGTCATCTATTACAACAACCGATACTCGCCCGGCCACAAACCTTCGCTTACCGAGCGGCAAAGTTCTTCCGACGCAATCGCGGCAAAGTCATGGCGACAACAGCTGTCTTTATTGTGCTGGCCGGTTTTCTCACTGCCTTCTTGCGGGGAACGGGTAGCTCAAGCCAAGAGTCGGATGCCCTTCGCGACCTCCGTGACAGCACAGCAGAAATAAAAGAGGTCATCGCGTACTATCCGCAGGGTGCGCCTCTCTCCACACAACTCTATCGCGCCGTCGCAAGCCAGCAGTTGGGAGATCGCTTGAACCGGGACGGCAACTTCGCAGAAGCAAAAAACGCCTATGCAGACTCAGTCTCCATCGCAGAATCCAATCTGAAATCAGGGCAGGATTCCTTTCTCACTGTCTTCATTGGATCCAGCCGAAAACTTGGGCTGAACGCAATCGCCCAGGGAAACAGGGGTGAGGCGCTGGATTTTGCACGACACGCGCTCGCGGTCAGCTCAACGGTCTCGAATGAGACATCGCAGTTAGCGTCCGCCCGCGGATTGTCCGCCATGGCGGTGATCTACGCGGAATTGCTTCGCAGCCCTTTGCGCCAGCCCGACGATCGTGAGCAGGCGATTTCCTGGTTACGCAAGAGCGCAGATGCATGGCGTCAGGCAGAGTCCCATGCACACCTGGGCGCTCTGCAGCAATACGAGATGCGCGAAACCGAACAGGCCCTTGCCTATCTGGAGAACAAAATGATTGGTCACGAGGCCCGATGACGCCTGCCACAAACACAATGACGCCTGCTCAGCGCCGCCTCGTCCGCGACAGCTTCGAATTACTTCGAGAAGATGCGCGTCCGCTGGTGTTGCTGTTCTACGGCAAACTGTTCGAGATGGATCCTTCAGCTCGTCGCCTGTTTCATAACGACATCACCCTGCAAGGACGAAAACTTATGGACATGCTGACCGAAGTCGTCGAAACGCTCGATAACTTCCAGTCCATGCAGCCTCGTCTGGCCGAGCTTGGGCGCAAGCATGCCGATTACGGCGTGGGGATTGACCAATATGAAACTCTTACCTCCGCCTTGCTATGGGCGATTGCACAAGCCCTCGAAGGCAATTTCGATCCTCCAACCAGAGAGGCTTGGTCACTAGCTATAACTTCGATCTGTACGGCTATGAAAGCAGGTGTCTGAGCAGAATCCTCCAAGGTCGTGTGCGGGCGAAGGTAGTCCTGATTTGGATTACGGCCGTGATTGTCGTGCTGACTTTATTCTTAACTACCACACTGAAACAGACACGAGGCCGTGGCGCGTCAGTATACCTTAGAAATTTCGGTTTGACCTTGCCTGCGGTACTCAGTAGTTCAACGACTCCCGTTTCGGGAGGTATCCCACGCATTACACCTCCCGCCATTGCTGGCCACCTGGGGACCGCGTGACTACGTTCGTCATTAATTATTCTTGGAACTAAAAGCGAATTATCTTTTGGAACTGAAACAAAACTGAAACAAAAACGCGGCAGTTTGTCCCGGTTTCCTTCCGTCTCGTGCCTTTCCCATTTTTTTTAAGGAAGTTGTGATGATGAGACGACATGCCTTTCTCTCAAAAAATGGCCAGATCCCTCATTGATACTATTTAGTTTTCCCGCTTTGGGAATCAACATGCACAAGAATTGGTGACAACGCAGATTACTGTTACCCACGTAACCTTGTGCAGTTAAATAAGGATCGTCGATAGTATCGGCACAAGATTCCAACCTTGTGCCAATCTGGGATTGGGTCTTCAGCTACGCTCGGCAAGCGCGCCGAATATCTCTGCTCCTTTTGAGGAACGAACGCTTATGAAGCTCAAAACCAGTTTTCCCCTGCTGGCCGTCCTTTTCTTACTTCCGCAATTTGTGATGGCTGTGAAGGTTCCCACAGCTAAGCGTGGACCAGTGGCCAAGACGGCATTGGCCAAACTGCCAATGAGCTTCGAGCCTGCGCAGGCCTCAGATCGTTTTGTCGCAAGCGGAGGCAGCTATAGGGTGTCCATCGGCGCCAACGATTCTTATGTCACCATAAATAATGGAGTCTCCGGGCCGAAATCCACGCTGCGCTTTGCCTTTGAGAACGCTAATCCCACAGCTGCGCTAAAGGGTGTTGGACCGCTGCCAGGAGTTGTTAACTACTACAGAGGTCAGGATTCCAGAAATTGGCGCCTTGGAGTTAAGCCCTACGCAAAGGTTCATGCGATCTCCGTGTATCCCGGCATTGATGTCGTCTACTACGGAGATCATCGTCGCCTCGAGTTCGACTTCGTCGTGGCAGCCGGCGCTGATGCGAAGTCTATCTCTTTGAAGGTGGACGGGGCGGATCAACTCTCACTCTCCGAACAAGGCGACCTTGTTGCCGGCATCAGTGGAAACGAGTTTCGTTTCCACAAGCCATATGCCTATCAGTTAGTGCATGGAGAGCAAGCTCCCGTCGTTGTGGAGTATGCCCTAAACGGGTCAAACCAGGCCAGTCTACGCGTAGGCAACTACGATAAGAGTAGGACATTGGTCATCGATCCAAAGCTCACTTATTCCACATTCCTTGGCGGGAGCCAGGCCGACACCGGAAATGGAATTGCCCTCGATAGTACCGGCAATGCCTATATCGCTGGAAAGTCCTGCTCAAACGACTTTGTTGGCGGCACCAACTTCAAGGGCACGCAAAACTCTTGTGACGCATACCTGACGAAACTCGATCCAACCGGACAAACGGTGCTATGGACCACTTTCATCGCAGGCGCGACACCAATTCCGAATCCCGCGACAGCTTCGGGCAATGGCGTGGCACTCGACGCCGCTGGAAACGTTTACCTCGTCGGCACCACCAACTTTTTCGATCTGCCACTGCTTACGACTCCGGGTCCGACCGATCACACATCGACATATAACGGAGGTGACAGCGATGCTTTCATCGCTATCCTCAACAACAGTGGCGCCTTGGTTCGCGAGACCTACCTTGGCGGCAGCAACATCGACCAGGGATTCGGAATCACTGTCGACCAGCAACAGAACGTTACCGCGGTAGGACAGACATGCTCTTCAGACTTTCCGGCCTATAACTCGATTGAGGCGAAAGTCGAAGCCTGCGTGGCGTTTGTCACAAAGCTTGACTTTGGACTACATATTGCAGGGCCAATTCTTCCGGGCGCTTCACCTGTTTCACCCAGACATGCGTCCCTGACCGATACAAACTGCAGTACCGGCGCACTGTGTCCTGCCACACCCGACGCTACACAAACCTACTATTTCTTTTCCACACTGTTTGGAGGACAGCTGCTGCCTCCCGAGGCAAGCTGGCCGAGTCTGAGTGCGCCGAGCTATCGGTCAGGTGTACAAGTTCCGCTGGGAGCCATTACTATCGGCACTCCCAATTGCGGCTTGACGGATAACAAGCCACCCCAGGTTCTATTGGCGGAAGGCACGGGAATCTCTGCAGGTCTGACGTGGCCCTGCGGCTCGATCAAGCCCAAAGCCGGAATTCTCGATGGCGGTGGGTTCGCCTGGCTAGACCTTGGTGACGCTCCGCCTTCGGTCACGTTTGCAACCACGTCAGCCTACGGTGTGGCGCTCGATCCTGTCGGTGACGTTTTCGCGGTGGGTGGAACCAATACCGCTGACTTAACCCCATTCATGTTTTACGCAGGCTACCTTGGTATCCATTTCGGGAAAACAGGCGCCTGGGTACTTAAGCTAAGCGGCCTCGATGGTGATCAAATCTATGCGACGGCGCTCACAACGACTGCGGATACCGATGCTGCTCCCAATTCGGCACGAGGAATTACAGTTGATACCTCGGGACAGGCTTTCATTACCGGTGTATCGGCAGGCAATCTGATTACAACTCCGGGCGCAGCTAACCCGGGCGCTATCGGTGGGAAGGATGCATTTGTTATCAAACTCGACATTCCCGCCTCGCATTTCCTATACGGCACGTACCTCGGCGGTAAGGGAGACGACCAGGGACTCTCTATCGCAATCGATGGCGGTGGTACGGCTTACGTGACCGGCAGCACTGCTTCATCCGATCTAAAGGTCATCAATCCCTTGCTGGATTCGGCCGGCAATGCCGAAACATCGCTCCTTGGCCCCCAGGACGCCTTCATCGCAAGAGTGAACCCCAGCGGTTCAGCATCAACGATGATGGCTTATCTGGGTGGAGCTTCTTCCGATTCGGGAAACGGAATCGCGGTGAGTCCGACAGGAAATATTTACGTCGCCGGAACCACGCAGTCGGTGGACTTCCCGATCTTTCCGACCGCTGCCGCTGCGCCGGGGAAAACGATCTATGGTGGTGGCACGAGTGATGCGTTTGTGACCCTGATTGATGGCGCAACTTTCCCCATCGCTTCGGTGAGTCCGGCAACCCTGAACTTCGGCAGCCAGAATGTGGGGTCGGCTTCAGCGGGTCAGAGTGTGACACTGCGGAATACAGGCAGCGGCATATTGAACATCACTGGGATTACGTTCGCCGGCACCGGCGGAGACTACACCCAAACCAATAACTGCGGCGCGCAACTTACGCCTGCCGGAGGCGCAAAAGACAATTGCACAATTACAGTCATATTTGCGCCGACGAAGGCAGGATCGCGTCCCGACATCATTCAAATCACTGATGATTCGGCTAACAGTCCTCAAACCGTTGCATTGTCTGGCACGGGTATCGTCGCTCAGGGAACGATCCAGCTGTCGCCCTCGACTCTGGATTTCGGCACTCAAGCGAGCGGCACAACCAGCGCAGCGAAAACGGTCACGCTAACGAACACTTCTGCGACCTTTCCGCTAACGATCTCCAACATCGCAACCGGTAGCTCGGTATTCGCGCAGACGAACAACTGCCCGGCCAGTCCGGCAACTCTGGCAGCCAACGCCAACTGTACGATTCAGGTGACCTTTGCTCCTACCTCTTCAGCCGGCGCTAGTTCCAGCCTGACTGTTACAGGGGTAGCGACAAACTCACCCCAATCGGTCGCGCTGACCGGCAATAACGGTACCGCGTTACCTCCAGGTACGCCCGACTTTACTCTGACCAGTTCCCAGCAATCGGTCACCGCATCGGGCTCAGGCGGAAAAGCGTCCTTCCAGGTTAGTGCCGCGCCACTCAATGGTTTCAATCAGGCGTTGAATCTCACGTGCACTGCCCCGTCCGGAGCAACCTGCGCCGTAGCTCCGACTTCGTTAACGATGGATGGCACATCGAGTCCAACAGCGGCAGTTACCATAACTATCGCCGGAACCGTAAATCCGCCGGTAACAGCGGAGGTAAGGCACGAACTACGGCCAATCTACGCTACGATTCTTCCATTCTGCATGTTGGGTATGGTCGTGACTGGAAGAAGGCGGCGTGCAACGTTTGTGTTGCTGCTGGTTCTGTGCGGAACAGTCCTGCTCTCGGTCAATTGCGGCGCAGCTTCCAACGGCGGTATGAAACCCGGGTCCTATCAGGTAACGGTGACGGCTACTGCCAGTGCCGTGAGTCACTCGACGACAGTCAATCTAACCGTAAACTAACAACAAGCGAGTAAACCCCTTCAGGCCACTTTCGAGTGGCCTGAAGTTTTTTTTGCCCAAAATCACGTCCCGGTAGCGCAGGTTTACCCCTGTCCCCTGTCCCC
>Ga0126376_10000932_pt1 | contig 15148 bp, 17 predicted proteins | sample PanSoiMetPlot_15_FD_92760 | JGI IMG/M metagenome (GOLD analysis project Ga0126376, IMG submission 92760) | Tropical forest soil microbial communities from Panama - MetaG Plot_15 | ecosystem: Environmental > Terrestrial > Soil > Tropical forest > Bulk soil | place: Panama | collected 2016-02-17
CAATGCCAAGCAGCGGGCCCAGACCCTCACGTCAACCTCCCCGTTTGCCCTATCCCCTCAGGGCTCGTTCACCAACGTCGCAGCCAGTAGGCACCCGCCACTCTGCCGACATGGGTCAGCGGCGCGATCCGGGCGGGCGCAGCCGTCACCTGATGCGCCGCGCGCTGGCCTGCTCGCAGATAGGACTCGACCAAGGCCAAAGGAAGGACAGCGATTGATGGCTGTCGTGGCAATTTCGTGACCGCCGGCCGCGCCTCGGCAAGGTTGCGCCGGGCATCGCCGGCAAGACCGGCCGCCAACTGGGCCAGCACCGCCGGCGGGGCGGAGAACGCGGTCTCAGGCGTGAGCCCCAGCGCGCCGAGCCGCGCCACCGGCACCGGCAGGTGACCCCGGGCCAGCGCCGGCCGCAGGCCGAACACGAGCCGCGCCAGACCGTAAGCTCGGCCGCAAGCGGCGTCGCTGGCGCCGTCGGCGCTGGCACCGAGGATGCGCCGCGCCATGCCGAATAGGGTACCTTCGCCGGCCACCAGATAGCGATCGAGCGCGGCGTCGTCGGCGAACGGCACCGGCTCCAGGTCGGCGGCCCGCGCCTCGAGGATGGCCAGTGGCGGGTCGGCGGCAAGGCGGTGACGGGAAAGCGCGGTGCGCAGCCGATCGGCGATCGGATGGCCCGTGGCCACGCCCGGCGGCAGCGCCACGGCCTCGCGCCACCACTGCAGGCGCAGTTCGCCCCGCGCCGGCTCGCGTCGCACCGCAAGCGGAACGCGGGCCAGCTCGGCCGCGAACGCGGCCACCGCCAACAGATCGGCCCTGAGCGGGGCCGGGGCCAGCAGTGCGGCAAGGTAGCGGTCGGGCTCGCCGGCGCGGGCAGCAGCGATGATCGCCGTGTGCACCGGCTCGCTGCTGCCGCTCCCGATCGCCACGTCAGTAGAGGTGCGCGGCGGCAATCATCCCGACCACAACCGGCATCGCCAGCACCAGATTGAGCCGTGCGAACAGCACCACCCGGGCCCGCGCCGCCAGCTTGGCATCGCTGTCGCCGGCGCGCAGGCCGAGCACGACTTGCATGTTGGGCCAGATGTACATGTGGACGAACATCCACATCGTTACAGCCGCCAGCACGGCGACCCACAACACCCCGACCCTGGCTGGTGCCATGAACACGCTCGAGCCGTAGATCAGCGACGGCAACAGGTAACCCGTGGTCAGCAACAAGATCAGGCCGCTCAGGACCGCCACCGTCGAGGCGTGCCGGAACCACCAGGCGACGGCGGGCACGATGATGGTGTGGATAGCGTCGCGCTCAGCCGCATCGGCGCGGCTGAGCGCAACCAGCTGCACGAAGTTGACGAAGAAAATGAGCCCAACCCAGATCATCGCCGCCAGCACGTGGATTGAACGCACCAGGAAGGCCAACACCCCCCAGCGGTCGGCGGTGCCGCCGAGCAATGACAGCACAAATAGCACCAGCGCCAGCGCCAGCCCGGCGATCAGCGCCGTCCGCGGATTGTCGGTGAGCTCTTGCATCGCGCGCTCCCTCGTCCGTCATTCGACCGCGAGCAGCGCGGCCGCCACCGGTCGCGCCTCGGCCAGCAACACGTTGTAGGTGCGGCAGGCGGCACCCGTGTCCATGGCCTCCAAGGCAACGCCCAATCGGGCGCAGCCCTCGCTGAGTTCGCGCGCCGGCGGCCCGCCGACCCGGCCGGTCCCCAACAGCAACAGAGCAAGCTGGTCGCATTCGGTCAACGCCGGAGCCAAGCTTTGCAGCGAAACCTCGTCCGGCCGCGTCGGCGGCCAGGCATAGATGCCGCTCGGCAGACACAGGATCGACCCGCGGTGGCTCATGCCGGCAAACCGGAACCCGCCGTTGCCGTAGGCATCGATCTGGGCCCGCCCCGGATAGCGCGCGGGGGCAGTTATCATTTGCTGGCTGCGTTCACACGCTGCGCGGCTGGCGCCACCTCGCTCTTGCCGGATCTGGCGACGCTGGCGCCGCTCCAGTCGCGCCGGACGCCCAGATAGCCCAACAGCGGCGCGGCAATGAAGATCGAGGAATAGGTGCCGATCACCACACCCAGCAACATGGCGAGATTGAAGTTGCGAATCACCTCGCCACCAAACGCATAGAGCGCGATCAGCACGGCAAGCGCGGTGCAGCCCGTCAGAATGGTGCGCGACAAGGTTTCGTTGATCGACACATTGAGGAGTTCGTTCAGCTCCATGCGCTTGAACTTGCGCAAGTTCTCGCGGATCCGGTCGGATACGACCACGGTGTCGTTGACCGAATAGCCAAGAATGGTCAGTAGCGCGGCCACGATCGACAGGTCGAACTCGAGCTGGAACAGCGAAAAGATCCCCGCCGTCACCAGCACGTCGTGCGTCAGTGCCACGATCGCGCCCAGCGCGAATTGCCATTCGAATCGGAACCAGACGTAGGCCACGATTGCCAGCAGGCCGGCGGCAACGGCGATGAACCCGGTCATCCGCAGCTCGCTCGACACCGCCGGTCCCACCACCTCGACCCGGCGCTGGGTGTATTGCGTGCCGAGCGCCTCCTGCACCTTTTTGAGCGCCGCCTGCTGCTCGGCCTCGCCGCCGGGCTGCTGCTCGACCCGGATCAAGACATCGCTGGGCCCGCCAAAGCCCTGGATCTGCACGGCGCCAACGCCAAGTTTGTTCAGTTTGTCGCGCAGCTGATGCACGTCCGCCGCACCGGTGGTCGATTGCACCTCGATCAGCGATCCGCCCTTGAAATCGACGCCGTAGTTGAAGCCTTTGACGGCGATAATGGCGAGCGAAATTACCATCGCCAGCACCGAGAGCCCAAAGCACAGGCCCTTGTAGCGCATGAATGGCAGGCGCGTGTTGTGCGGGAAGAAATCAAAACCCTTGAAATTTGGGATCAGCCGCATCGTCGCCCGTTCCTAGACCGGCACCTCGGCACCGCGCCGCAGTCCTCGGTTGGAACGCAACCAATAGTAGATGAGGAGCCGGACAACGGTGACGGATGCAAAGATGGAAGTGAGAATGCCGATGGTCAGCGTCACGGCAAAGCCGCGGATTGGACCGGCGCCGAGCCAGAACATGACGAAGGCGCAGGCGAGCGTGGTGAGCTGCGAATCGGCGATGGTGACGAAGGCGCGGGTGAAGCCGGCGTCGATGCCCGCAATCGGCGACTTGCCGGCCCGTAGCTCCTCGCGGATGCGTTCGTAGATCAAGACGTTGGCGTCGACCGCCATGGCGATGCCGAGCACCAGACCGGCGATGCCGGGCAAGGTCAGTGCCGATCCGGCCAAGGTCATCAACGCCACCGTCAGTAGGCCGTGCACCACCAGCCCGACGCAGGCAAAGATGCCAAACGTGCCGTAGACCAGCACGGTCAGGCCGATAGTGGCGATGCCGCCGACGATGCCGGCGAGCTTGCCGGCTTCGATCGAATCGGCGCCGAGCGATGGCCCAACCGTGCGCTCTTCGACGATTGTCAGTTTCGCCGGCAGGGCGCCGGAGCGCAGCTGGATTGCCAGCTGATGCGCGGTCTCGACCGTGAAATTGCCGCTGATCTGGCCGGAGCCACCAAGGATCGGCTCGCGGATGACCGGCGCCGAGATCACCTTGTCGTCGAGCACGATGGCAAACGGCAGATTGACGTGGTCCTTGGTAAAATTGCCGAACTTGCGGGCACCGGAATTGTTGAAGCGGAAGGAAATTACCGGCTCGTTGGTGCGGCTGTCGAAGGCCGGTTGCGCATCGACCAGTTCATCGCCGCGCACCACCGGTGTTTCCCGCAGCACCAGCGCGCCCTCGTCGCGGACGCCGGATTCGTAAAGCTTGAAGCCGGGTGGCACGCGCGTCTGGCGCGCCTCGGTCGCCGATACGTCGCGATTGACCTCGTGGAACGTCAGGCGCGCGGTCTTGCCGATCAGCTCCTTCAAACCGGCCGTGTCCTGCAGCCCCGGCACCTGCACCAGGATGCGGTCGCGCCCCTCGCGCACGATCTGGGCCTCCGCCGTGCCGAGGCTGTCGACGCGGCGGCGCACGGTTTCGATGGCGGCGCCGATGGCGTTGCCGATCCGCTGCTGGATCCCGGGCTCGGTCGGCGTGATGGTCAAAAGGCCGCCGTCGCCCTTTTTGACTTCGAGGTCGCCGCCACCCGACCCGACCAGTAGATTGCCTACCGGCTGCACCATGCCGCGCAGCTCCTTCAACGCCGCATCGGCATCCTCGGGCTTAGCCAGGCGCACCTGCACCGCATTGTTGGCAACGCCGAGGCCGGTGACGCCGATTTTGGCCTCGCGCAGCCGGCGGCGGGCGTCGTCGCGCACGGTGTCGAGCCAATCCTTGCGCACCTCGTTGGTTTCCATCGACAACAACAGGTGGGCGCCGCCGCGCAAGTCGAGCCCAAGGTTCAGCTGTCGGGTCGGCACCCAGCTTGGCCAATGCGCCAAGGTCTCCTTGGAAAAGAAGTTCGGCACCACCATAAGCAGCCCGAACAGACAGGTGAGCAACACCGCCGCTTGCTTGATGGGAGTGAAATGCATGTCTGGCTCACACCGACCTTAATGTTCAACCGCGCGCTTTCCCGCGCCACCCGTCAGGCCGGTTCCTTCGCCGGCTCGCCCTTGACCCGCACCTCGGCCACCGTGCCCTTGAGCACCCTGACCCGCGTGTTCTCGGCGATCTCGACCTCGATCTCGCTGTCGTCCCTCACCTTCGTCACCTTGCCGATGATGCCGCCGGACGTCACCACCGTGTCGCCGCGCCGCAGGTTGGCCACCATTTCCTTGTGCGCCTTGGCGCGCTGCTGCTGCGGCCGTAGCAGCAGCAGGTAGAAAATGACGAACATCAGCAAGATCGGAACGAGCTGAATGATGAAATCACTGCCTCCCCCGATACCCTGGGCGTAGGCCGGCGAAATGAGCATCGGAGTCGCGTCCTTGAGATCGGGGCAGGATCGGGGCCAAAGCGCTCAGGGCTGCGGCAACCGCGTCCCCACTAGCCCCGGTTCGATTTTGGCCCGGAATATAGTGTTTGCGCCCCTGTTTGCAACCAATCTTGGGGGCGGCCGATGACGCAGGGCGCGGGCTGCATTATAGAAACGGCGTTTGGCCCGCTTGTCGCCGCACAAAACCGCGCCCAGCCTCCGCACAAGGAAATTTCTGCCCCATGAGCGACCGGAAAGGTCTTGTCCAATACCTGGAACGGCTGGTGGCGGCGCTGGAACGCCTGGCGCCCGTGGAATCGCGGCAATTCGACTTCAGCCAAGCCGAGGCTTATGTGTGGCAAACCACGCCTGAGGCCTTCCTGCCGGTGGCGCGGGTGAACCGCCAGCCCCTCGCCCTGCTCAAGGGCATCGACCGCGCGGCCGAGCAACTGTTGGACAATACCCGCCGCTTTGCGCAAGGCTTACCCGCCAACAACGCGCTGTTGTGGGGTGCGCGCGGCATGGGCAAGTCCTCGCTCGTCAAGGCGGCGCAAGCGCACGTGCGCACCAGCTTGGGGCTGCCGCGCAAGGGCCAGCCGGACTTGAAGCTGGTCGAAATCCACCGCGAGGACATTGCCGCATTGCCGCAATGCCTGGCGCATCTGCGCACCGCCGCCGACCGCTTCATCGTGTTCTGCGATGACCTCTCCTTCGACAAGGACGACACCTCCTACAAATCCTTGAAAGCGGTGCTGGAGGGGGGCATCGAGGGGCGGCCGCCGAACGTGTTGTTTTACGCCACCTCCAACCGGCGCCACCTGATGCCGCGTGACATGATGGAGAACGAGCGCTCGACCGCCATCAATCCTTCCGAGGCGGTGGAGGAGAAGGTGTCGCTGTCGGACCGCTTCGGCCTGTGGCTCGGGTTTCACAACGCCACGCAGGACGAATATCTGGAGATGGTGGCCGGCTATGCCGCCCATCATCAGCTGGCGGTGGATGCCGCGCTCCTGAAGCGCGAAGCCCTCGAGTGGTCGATCACCCGCGGCGCGCGTTCCGGCCGCGTCGCCTGGCAGTTCATCCAGGATCTGGCTGGCCGCCACGGCCACAAGCTCGACGGCTGACCGAAGCGGGCCCTATCAACCCACGCCCGGCAGCCGGGCGCGGGTCATTCGTCTGTCCACGCCCTAGCGGGCGCTGTGGGTGCTGCGCGCCTCGCGTTGGGCCTCGTCGAGCCGCGTCTGCATGATCTGGGCGGTGTCCTCCGCCAGCGACTTGCCAAGCTTCGTCATCTGCTCGAACTCGGACTGGTAGTCGGCGACGGCGGTTTGAAAGAACTCGCTATAGACGCCGTACATGTCCTGCACCGTCTTGCAGCCGGCCAGGTGTTGCGGCATCGCCAGCTCTTCCTTGAGGCGGCGATTGATGAAGGTCACCCAATTGCGGTTCATGGCCGCCAGATTGTCGTAGACCTTGCCGTTCACCTGGGCCATTGCCGTCAGCGCCGGCCGCTGGAATTCAAGCAAGGCTTCAAACCCGAGAGGCAAGGCCATTGGCATAAATCCATTCTCCGCTCGCCCACTGCTCGTAGTTTTGTCAGCCATTAAGGTGTTCCTCCTGCTTGCCATGCGTTGCCCGATTCTATCCGGCGCTTTGGGTAACGCATCAGAAATCAAATCAACTTTTCAGGAAACGATTGCATAGCTGTGGATAAGTTGCGGACGGCGCCGCGCCGATCGAGGGCGCGACCTAGAGCGCGCGTGCCGCGACGAAGGCGTCCAATTCGCTGCGCCTTGGCAATCCCGAGCGCGAGCCGAGCCGCGTGCACTTCATGGCCGCGACCGCGCTTGCCAGCCGCGCGCACTGGGGGAGCGGGCGACCTTCTGCCAGCAACAGCGCCATGGCACCGTGGAAGGCATCGCCGGCGCCGGTGGTGTCGGCGACGGCCACGGCGAAGGCCGGCACGCGGGCGATTTGGCTGTGGTCGCGCCACAGATATCCCTCCGCGCCCAAGGTCACCCCGGCATACTTGGGGCCGTGCGCCAGCACCGCTGCCAGGCGCTCCTCGTCGGTTCCGGCTGGGATCAGCTCGCGCAGCGCCGGTGCGCAGAAAATGGCAAAATCGGTGAGCCGCAAAATCCCCTCCAGGGCCTCGCGCGCGCCGAGATCGGCATCGAGCACGGTTGGCACGCCTTCCGCCTTGGCGCGCTGGAAGACGGCGCGCAAGCCCTCAAGCCAGCGCAGATCGCCGAGCACCGCGTCGGCCCCGCGCACCCGCTCGAGCGGCAGCCAACTGGTGCCCGCCGGCATGCCGGCATCGCGTTGGCCAACGATCAAGCGTTCACCGGCGCGGTCGACGATGATGGCTGACGTTGAGGTGCGCGCGCCTTCGAAGGCCTCAAGATAGCGCACGTCGACAGCTTCGGCTTTGAGACCGGCGCGCACCGTCTGGCCGGCGGCGTCATCCCCGGTCCGGCTCCATAGTTCGGCCGCACCCCCTAGGCGGGCGATGGCCACGGCGGCATTGGCGGCCATGCCGCCACCCGCCTCGATGTGCTCCAGCGCCCGCACCTTGGTGGGTTCGGGCGGAAACGCCTCGATCCGATAAATGCGATCGAGCGCCGCATGCCCCACACAGATGATCCGCCTGGCCGCTGCCATGCCGTCGCCCCAGGGCCGCGAAGCCCTGAGATCCCTTGCAAAACGCCGCCCTCGGCAACGATAACCCCCACCCTGGGCCAGGAAAAGGGCGCTGGCGGCGCCCAAGCCTTTGATCCAATCCGGCCCGGTTTGCGTATGCTTTGGGCAAAGGCCCAGGGATCGGCTATGATTGGTGCGCGGCAATCATTGAAGGCCGACCCCGGGTCGCTGGCCACGAACAGCTACGGCGCCATGTCAGAGCTCCTGCGGCGGGTTGCGCTAAGGGCCGATGCCGCCGCCTTTCACGAGCTTTATCAGAGCTATGGACCGCGGGTCAAAGCCTACCTCATGCGGCATGGAGCGGATGGTTCGACGGCGGAGGATTTCGCCCAGGAGACGCTGTTCACGGTGTGGCGACGGGCGGCGCTCTACGCCAGCGACAAGGGCAGTCCCAGCACCTGGATTTTTACCATTGCGCGCAATTTATGGATCGATCGCTTGCGGCGCGAGGTGCCCTGGCAGGAGCTGACCCCGGCGCACGAGGAGGCAACCTCGCCCGAACCGCTGCCCGACGAGGTGGTGTCGGAGACCGAGCTCCAGCTGCGCGTCCGGGACGCGCTTGCCGGCCTGCCCGCCGAGCAGCGCCAAGTGCTCGAACTCGCCTACCTTGAGGGCTTGTCGCACGCTGAAATCGCCGCCCGCTTGGCGCTGCCGCTCGGCACCGTGAAGTCGCGGGTCCGCATCGCCTACCAGAAAATGCGGGCGGCGGTCGAGGATCTCAAATGACGATCATCCACCATCCGGGCGCCGATACCCTGATGAGCTACGCGGCCGGCGCGCTGCCGAGCGCACTGTCGGCGGTCGCCGCCGCCCACGTTGCCATGTGTGACCGTTGCCAGCACGAGCTCGTGCTCATGGAACGCATCGGCTGGGCGCTGCTTGAAGGCTTGGCCCCGGTGCCACTTACCGACCGGCGGCCGTCCCGCGCCGCACCGGAGCCGGCTTCGACGCCGCTCGCCCAAGTTGGAGGCGATGCCGCCAATCCCATCCTGCGGCTGGCCCGGCACGATTTTGCAGGCGTTCGCTGGCGGCGCATCGGCATTGGTCTATGGCACCACCCGCTGCCGATCCGGGGCAAGGGCAGCTTGCAGCTGATCAAGGCCGCCCCCGGCGCGGCGGTTCCCGATCACGGCCATGCCGGCGGCGAACTCACCTTGATCCTGCAGGGGGCCATGACCGATCGCACCGGGCGCTACGGCCACGGCGATGTCGCCGACCTCGATGAGACCATCGAGCACACCCCGGTTGCGGATCGCGGCACGGGTTGCATCTGCGCCATCGCTAATGAGGCTCCGACCCGCTTTTCTGGCCTGCTGGCACGCCTGCTGCAGCCCTGGCACGGCTTCTAGTGCGCGGGCAGCTGCTTCACCAGCTCATCGATGGCCATCAAATCGCGCACCAGGCCCTCGAACTCTTTGAGCGGCACCATATTGGGCCCGTCAGACGGGGCCCGATCGGGATCCTGGTGGGTTTCGATGAAGAGGCCGGCAATGCCGACCGCCACTGCTGCCCGGGCCAGCACCGGCACGAACCGGCGCTCGCCACCCGAGGCGCTGCCCAGCCCGCCCGGTTGCTGCACGGCATGGGTGGCATCGAAGATCACCGGGCAACCGGTCTCGCGCAGGATTGCGAGCGAGCGCATGTCGACCACCAGGGTGTTGTAGCCAAACGAGGCGCCGCGCTCGGTCACCAGCACATTGGCGTTGCCGCTGCCCGTCACTTTTGCCACCACGTTGGCCATGTCCCAGGGCGCCAAAAACTGACCCTTCTTGATTTTGACCGCCCGTCCGGTCTTGGCCGCCGCCACCAACAGGTCGGTCTGGCGGCACAGGAATGCCGGGATTTGCAGCACGTCGACGACCTCGGCCACGGGCGCGCATTGGTCGGCCTCGTGCACATCGGTGACGACCGGGAGCCCAAGCCACTCGCGGATTTCGGCGAACACCCGCAAGGCGCCGTCGAGGCCGAGGCCACGCTTGCCCGTCAGGCTGGTGCGGTTGGCCTTATCGAAGGAGGTCTTGTAGACGAGGCCGACGCCGAGGCGGCTGGCGATATCCTTGAGTGCGTGGGCCATGTCCAGCGCATGCTGGCGGCTTTCCATTTGGCACGGACCGGCGAACAGCGCCATCGGCCGTTCGTTGCCGAAGGTCACGTCGCCGACCACCACTGCTCGGTTAGGCTTAACGGCATCGCTCATGCCGCGCGCTATAGCACGTGCGGCGTGCGACCGCAGCAGGGTCGAAGCGGCGATCGCCGCCGCTTCAGTTGGCAGGCGATGCCAGTGACGCCAACCCCAGCGCCAGCACCAGTTTCCGCATCAGGGCGTCTTCCCCCCAATTGCCGCGTGTCGGCGTTGCCTTGAACCGACCTCCTAGGGCGATTCGCCGCCCAGGCGTCCTTCGCGTCGCATCTGCTCCCACCAGTCGCGCGAGCCCATCGGCATCTTGTCGGCCAACAGCTCCTGATAGTGGTCGGGCCGTGGGGTTGAGTTGGCGACGCTGCTGTGGGGCACGACGTGCTTGTGCACCTTGGCTTTTTTGTCGGACGCATCCGAGGCCGCGCTGCCCGTGAGCGGCAGCACAACAGCCAGCATAACTAGGACGGCGAGCCGCATCATTTTTGGTTCCTCGGTTCGTTGTTGATCAGGTGGTGGTGATCGGGTGAAGGTCGAAGGTCGCTTATCCCGTCAGGCGTCGGCAGTCATACATGGGCAGTCATACATGGGCAGTCATACATGGGCAGTCATACATGGGCAGTCATACATGGGCAGTCATACATGGGCAGTCACGTCTGGATCGGTATCTCTATGGCATGGTCCGGCGGCCGACACCGGCCGCGATCCCAAGTCGACTTTAACCACAAATGGCGCACCGGTTGCTGCCGCATTCGGGCACACGAACGTTCAAAACTACGCGATCAGGCGCCGCCTGTGGTCAGCGAACGGATGCCGAGCTCGACCAGAGCGACGACGGTGCGGCGATCAACACCTGTAACGTATGGTGCCGCCTTGACGCCGGGCTCGAGGATCGCGCCGCTGCTGATGGGCACTGGTCGAGATCTCGCTTTTGGGTGAGGCCGACAAACTCCCGCCGCGCCGGCCGTGCGCCTTCAGATGGCTCGCAAGCTTGCTCGCCACGCGCGGTCGACACTGGTCCTAAGCGCGTTGCTCGGGGTCCTGCGCGCGTCCGGAGGTGCAAACCATTGGCACGCTCGATTGGCCCAGCGCCGGACCGGATGGCGGCCGCGCAAGCGCCAGCCAATGGCAAAGGCCCACGCCGAGAAAGGGCGGGCACCCACGTCGCCTCGATCAGCCGGGCCCGTGCCCGATCGGCTTGGCGCCCCTGCCGGCGGTGGTCTGGTATCGTGGCAGACGATCGTTGACTTCGAACCAGGGGAGCCGCTCGCCAACATAGGCATGGCCGGAGGGTGGCCATTGCCCGGGATCCTCGAGCGTGCCGTGCAACAGATGGATCTCGCCCGGCCAGTTCACGCCGGTGTAGGCCAGCGGCGAGCCGCAACGGCCGCAAAAGTGGCGCTCGACGCCAGGCGAGGAGGCATAGCGCGCGGGTTCGCCCTTGAGGTAGCGAAACTGCTCCAGGCGTACACCAATGTAGGTCGCCACCGGTGCGGACACGGCACGCCGGCAGCTCGCACAGTGGCAATGCATCACCCACTTCGGCGCGCCCTCGAAGGCGTACGCGATCGCGCGGCACTGGCAGCGGCCGTTGGTTAGGACCATCGAAAATACCCCGGCAGACAACGATGGGATTGTAGTGGCAGCAACACCCCTTGCGCCAGCGGCGACTTTTGCCGAGCATGCGCGTCATAGTCATTGGGGTCGGATCGATGCCGAAGGCAGGCAAGGTCAGGGTCGGCATTGGCGGCTGGACGTTCGAACCCTGGCGCGGTGCCTTCTATCCGAAGGGTTTGGCGCACGCCAAGGAGCTCGCATATGCCAGCTCCAAGCTCACCACCATCGAGATCAACGGCACCTTCTACCGCACGCAGACGCCTGCCACTTTCGCCAAATGGCGCCAGCAGGTTCCCGATGGCTTCGTGTTCTCGGTCAAGGGGCCGCGCTACGTCGTGCAGAAGCGGCTGCTGGCGGAGGCCGGTGAGGCGCTCGGCTTTTTCCTGAAGTCGGGCGTCTCCGAACTGGGCGACCGGTTGGGACCGATCTTGTGGCAGTTTGCGCCGACCAAGAAGTTCGACGCGGCCGACTTCGGGGCGTTTCTGGCGATGCTGCCAGCAAAGCTCGATGGGCTCGAGCTCCGGCACGTGGTCGAGGTCAGGCATGCCTCGTTTGCAACGCCAGAGTTCATTGGTTTGCTGCGCAAGCACAAGACGCCGGTGGTGTTTGCCGAGCACGAGACCTACCCGGCGATTGCCGACGTGGCCGGTGATTTCATCTACGCGCGCCTGCAAAAAGGCGATGATGCGATCGCCACCGGCTATCCGGCAAAGGATCTCGACGCCTGGGCCAAACGCGCTAAGGCCTGGGCCGCCGGCGGCGCACCGGCCGACCTGCCCGTGATCGAGGCCAAAACCGCCAAAAAGTCGGCACGCGACGTCTTTCTTTACGTGATCCACGAGGGCAAGGTCCGCGCGCCCGCCGCCGCCATGGCGTTGATTGAACGCTTGGGCGGCTGAGGCGCAAATCCCGGACGCGCCGGGATCGACGGCATGCGCGGGAGCAACGGCTCGGCGCTGTCAGGCCGGCGGTTGCAGCGGGATTGTGCGCAAGAACTCGGCGCGGCGCGAGGCCGCCTCCAACAACAGGCCATGATCGCTGCCAGCAAGCACCAGCCGCGCACCCATGCCGATATAGCGGCTTGCCAGCTCCTGGTCGTAGACGCCGCCCATACCCAAGACCTTGTGGTGCTGGCGACAGGCGGCCGCCACCTTGGCGTAGGCCGACCGCACCCGTTCATCGCCGAGCTGGCCGGGAATGCCCAGTTCGAGCGACAGATCATTGCTGCCGATCAGCAGCGCATCGATACCCTCGACGGCGGCGATGGCGGCCGCGTTATCGACCGCGCGCGGCGTCTCGATCATGACGATCACCAGGATCTCGGCGTTCAAAATCTTCTGCGCCTCCGCCGCCGGCGGCGGGCGATAGCCAAAGCATGCGTTCGAACCACCGGTGCTGCGATGCCCGATCGGAGCGAAGCGGAAGGCCTCGACCAGGCGGCGGGCCTCTTCGGGCGTGTCGACGTGGGGAACGACGATGCCGAGCGCGCCGTTGTCGAGCGCTCGCGTTCCCTCGTCGAGCGCGCCGCTGCAAATGCGCACGATCGGCACCACGCCCATCGGCAGCGCGGCCATGGCGATCTGGGCGATCTCAGGGGTCGAGATGGCGCCGTGTTCGGCATCGATGAACAGCCAATCGTAGCCGGCAGCTTTGGCGAGCAAGGGTACCGCTGAACCGCGCAAATGGTGTACGCCGAGGCCCAATGTCAACTGACCGCCGCGTATCCTTTGCACTGTATCGCTGCCAAAGAGAGGCATCGCTCGTCCCTCATGTTACCGCCGCTTGGCGTCGCTCACGCCCGTGGCGGTATCGATAGCACTTGTGGGCGGGGGTCAAAAGCGGCCGATTGCGCGCGCCTGCCGGCACCGCAGCTCGGGCCGCGCGGCGCGTCCCATCGCGGCGCGCAGCGACCTTGGCCGATCGGCCGCCAACGGCTGCTACATCCGGAACACGCCAAACCGGGGCGGCGGGATCGGCGCATTAAGGCTCGCCGACAGCGCCAGGGCCAACACCCGACGGGTCTCGCCGGGCGTGATGATGCCATCGTCCCACAACCGGGCGGTGGCATAGTAGGGATGGCCTTCGCGCTCGAAGTTTTCCAACACCGGCTGCTTGAAGGCGGCTTCCTCGGCGGCCGACCAGGTCTTGCCCTCCGCCTCAATGTTTTCCCGGCGCACCGTCGCCAGCACGCCCGCGGCCTGCGGCCCACCCATGACGGAGATGCGGGCGTTGGGCCAGGTGAACAGAAAGCGTGGCGAGTAGGCGCGCCCGCACATGGCGTAGTTTCCCGCGCCATAGGAGCCGCCGATGATGAGCGTCAGCTTCGGAACCTGTGCGCAGGCGACCGCGGTCACCATCTTGGCACCGTCCTTGGCGATGCCGCCGGCCTCGGCGGCGCGGCCAACCATAAAGCCGGTGATGTTCTGCAGGAACAGCAGCGGGATCCGGCGCTGACAGGCGAGTTCGATGAAGTGCGTGGCCTTGAGCGCCGTCTCCGAATAGAGAATGCCGTTGTTGGCGAGGATTGCCACCGGCAATCCCTCGATGTGCCCGAACCCGGTCACCAAGGTGTCGGCGTAGTTGGTCTTGAACTCATCCATCTCCGAGCCATCGACCAATCGCGCGATAATCTCGCGCGTATCGTACTGCGTCATGAGCGATGCCGGCACGATGCCATCGAGCTCGGCCGGATCGTAGGCCGGTGGCCGCGGCTCGCGCAGCGTGATGTCAATCGACTTGACGCTATTGAGGTTGGCAACGATGTTGCGCACGATCGAAAGCGCGTGCTCGTCGTTGAGCGCGTAATGATCGGCTACACCCGACTGGCGGGTGTGCACTTCGGCGCCACCCAAGTCCTCGGCGCTGACGCTCTCGCCGGTGGCGGCCTTCACCAATGGCGGCCCACCAAGAAAGATCGTGCCCTGCTTGCGCACGATGATGGATTCATCCGACATGGCCGGAACGTAGGCGCCGCCCGCCGTGCACGAGCCCATCACGCACGCGATCTGCGGGATGCCGAGGGAGGACAGGGTCGCCTGGTTGTAAAAGATGCGGCCGAAGTGTTCGCGGTCGGGAAACACCTCCGTGTGTTGCGGCAGATTGGCACCGCCGCTGTCCACCAGGTAGATGCAGGGCAGCCGATTTTCGCGGGCGATTTCCTGGGCGCGCAGGTGCTTCTTCACCGTCATCGGGAAGTAGGTGCCGCCCTTGATGGTGGCGTCGTTGCACACGATCACGCACTCGCGGCCGCAGATGCGTCCGACGCCGGTGATGATGCCGGCGGCGTGGATGTCCTTGCTGTAGAGATCGAGCGCCGCCAACGGCGAGAGCTCGAGAAACGGCGAGCCCGGATCGATCAGGCGCAGCACGCGGTCGCGCGGCAACAGCTTGCCGCGGGAGACGTGCCGCTCGCGCAGGCGCTCCGGTCCCCCCAAGGCCGCCGCGGCACGCTTGGCCGCGAGATCGGCGATCAGCGCTCGCATAGCGGCGGCATTGGCCTTGAACTCGTCGGAGCCGGACGAGATCGATGACGGCAACTTCGGCATTGCCTCCCTCGCGTTGTGCTGACCTCTGAGCGCCCCAGGCCCAACCCGGTGCGGCGCGGCACTTTCACTCGATCGCCCCCGACAAGCGAACCGGCACGCGCGCAGCCCGATGCTGCCGAGGCCGCCACCACCGCCGAGGGGGCATGACGTTCTAGCCCGGGAGCTGGGCGCCAGGCCATGGCCGCTTGCGGCAAGGCGTCTCGCCGGCCGCGGCGTCGAAGCCGGAAGGCA
>Ga0126376_10000933_pt1 | contig 15145 bp, 13 predicted proteins | sample PanSoiMetPlot_15_FD_92760 | JGI IMG/M metagenome (GOLD analysis project Ga0126376, IMG submission 92760) | Tropical forest soil microbial communities from Panama - MetaG Plot_15 | ecosystem: Environmental > Terrestrial > Soil > Tropical forest > Bulk soil | place: Panama | collected 2016-02-17
CGTGTCACTACGCGGTTCAACTCCGAGTCCGAATCCATCGAGATCGCGGTCGAGGACACCGGCCACGGCATTTCCCCCGCCGACAAAGACAAACTATTTCTCCCTCACTTTTCCACAAAAGATCGCGGCACCGGCCTCGGCTTGGCAATCGCGTCGCGCGTGGTCGCCGAACACAACGGCCTCCTCCGCGTCGAAGACAATTCCCCTGTCGGCTCCCGCTTCATCCTGGCACTCCCCGTCGCCGAGGTCCCATCTCCCTCTCTCTAGCATCATCTATTGCTACAGCAATGTTTCAAAATCTTTGCATTTTCACATAACCGGCGGCCCTTTTGAGGCATCCCAACAGAAACGGAACCTTATTGTGACGTCCACCGCCTCCGCCAATGGCCTGATTCGTCCCTTGCGTACTGCGAGCGCCGCGCTCCTTGCCCTCAATAATGCGCACGCTTCTGAGCTCTCTCCGCTCACGCTTCCAGAATTCAACCGCTTGATTCAGGAGAGTTTCTACGCAGCTCAGGCTGGCGACGCAGCAGCTCTCCTTCTTACATTTGATCAAAACGCCGACTACAGCAGTCCAAATTTTCAGTGGTTTCACAAGCGCTACGATCGCTTTGTCTACGTCGATCGTGTCGTTACTTCGCCGCTGGCCCGCGGCAAAGGCTACGCAAAAGCCCTCTACGCCGACCTCTTCGGGCGCGCTAAAAACGCTGGCCACTCCCGCATTGTTTGCGAGGTGAACCTAATTCCTCCAAACCCGGTTTCCGATGCCTTCCATGCCGCACTTGGCTTCTCAGAAGTCGGCCGCGCCTCTATTCACGACGACTCCAAAACCGTCCGTTATCTCCTTCGAACTCTTTAATTCTTAGCAAAGGGTCCACCGAGCGCGGATAAATCCGGTGCTTCATTGACTTGCCTTCGCGGTCACTCTACAATCACGCTGCCCCACCCTCATGATAGGCGAGACGGTCTCCCACTATCGTGTTCTCGAAAAACTCGGCGCCGGCGGAATGGGCGTCGTGTACAAGGCACTCGACCTGCAGCTCGAGCGGCCTGTCGCGCTCAAATTTCTGCCTCACGAGATTCTTCCCAGCGATTCCGATCGCGAACGATTCCTTCGCGAAGCCCGTTCCGCCTCCGCTCTCGACCATCCCAACATCGGCGTCATCTATGGCATCGACAAAAGCCCTGATGGTCAGGTTTTCATCGTCATGGCCTATTACGAAGGCCAGACACTCTTGAAAAAACTCAACACCGGTCCATTGCCTCTGCGTGAAGCGGTCGATCTGGCCGTTCAAATCAGCGCCGGCCTCGCCGCCGCTCACACCCGCAACATCATTCATCGCGACATCAAGCCGTCCAACATCATCATCACCAAAGAGGGCTCGGCTCGCATTGTCGACTTTGGCTTGGCTCGTATCGTCGCAACGCCTAGCGCCACGCTTACGCAAACCACCAGCGGCACGCTTCCGTACATGGCGCCTGAACAAATTCTTGGCGAGGCCGTTGACCAACACTGCGACGTCTGGGCCGCGAGTGTTCTGCTCGTGCAACTCGTAACGGGCAGTCATCCGTTCATGCGCGAGAACTCAACTTCGATGTCTTTCGCAATTCTCAATCAGCCTCCCGCTGCGATCGATGCACTGCCTGCCGCGCTCCAGCCTGTAGCCCTTCGCGGCCTCGCGAAAAGGCCTGCGAATCGTTACGCCACTGCCAAAGACCTATACACCGATCTCGAATCCTTCCGTGCTCAACTCACTGCAACGGGCATACCTGCCGAGCCGCCCACCTCGCTCAAAGAAAGCACTTCCTCCGCCCTCAAAGACGTTCTCTCACGCGCCTCCGAACCTCGCTGGGCCTCGGCAAGCGCAACCGCCGCTCCCTCCAAGGGTGTCGCTGCACCCTATATTTTCTCAGCGCTCGCGGTCGCCGTTCTTGCTGCGCTTGCACTGCTCGTCCCACCCATCCGCCAGCGTGCCGCGGCTCTGCTCTCCGGCAAAGCCGCGGAACGCCACGTCGCTGTCCTCCCCTTCGACAACATCGGCAGCGATCCCGCTAACGAATCCGTCGCTGAAGGACTCATGGATTCGCTCACCAGCAAACTCACCAATCTCGACTCCGCGCAGCAATCTTTATGGGTCGTTCCGGCCAGCGTCGTGCGCGGCCGCAAAATTTCCGATCCATCCGCCGCAGGTCGCGATCTCGGCGCCAGTCTCGTCGTCAAAGGCAGCATTCGCCGCGACGGCAAGGACGTTCAACTCACCGTCAATCTCATCGACGCGAAGGATCTTCGCCAACTTGGCTCCGCCGTTCTCGAGGATCGCACCGGCGACCTCTCTTCTCTGCAAGATGAAGCCGTCGCCCGTCTCGGCCGCCTCATGAATATCAATGTCAGTGCGGAAATGCTTCGCGCCACCGGCGGCCGCGCGTCGCCTGCCGCGTACGAGCTTTACCTCAAAGCCCTCGGCCTTATGCAGCGTTACGACAAGCCCGGCAATCTCGATGAAGCCGTCAGCGCTCTCAACGACGCCGTCCATACGGATCCACAATTCGCGCTCGGCTACGCTTCCCTCGGTGAAGCTTACCGCCTAAAAAACAATGTCGATCCCAATCCCCGCTGGATCGACCAAGCCTCCGCCATGCTAGAACGCGCCGTCCAATTGGATGACCATTTGCCTGCGGCTTATGTTTCGCTCGGACGACTGCACTCGTCAGTTGCAAAGTACGATTTGGCGCTACAGGAGTTTCAGAAGGCGCTGACGATCAATCCACGAAGCGCAGAGGCGATTACGGGCATTGCCCGTTCTTACGAGCGCATGAGCCGGATTCAGGATGCCGAGGACAACTACAAACGGGGGATTGCGCTGAGGCCTGACTACTGGGAAGGATACAACGCCCTCGGCTCATTCTATTACGGGCAGAAACGGTACGCCGAAGCGATTGCGCAGTACCAAAAGGTCGTCGAGCTGACCCCAGACAACTCCGCGGCTCACAGTAATCTTGGGGCGCAATATCAAAACATTGGCGACTATCAAAAGGCGGAGACCGAGTTCAAGAAGTCTCTTGCGCTCGCACCTAGCTATATGGTCTACGCGAACCTGGGTTCGCTCTATGAAACCCAACGGCGGTTTGACGAATCTGCTCGCATGACCGAAGAAGCTCTGAAGATAAACGGCAACGACTTCCGAGTGTGGGCGAACCTTCAATTGGCTTATGAATGGTTGAAGCAGCAGGATCGAGCGATGGCCGCACTCGATAAACAGCTTCCGCTCCTGGAACAGGCGGCTAAGGCGCAGCCAAACGATCCGAGTCTTCGTTCCGCTCTTGCGGTGCTCTACGCAGCGAAAAAGCAAAAGGTTAGCGCCCTGGAGAATTTGCAAAACGCTTTGGCGATAACGCCCGAAAGCACCGACGTCCTCAGCGACGCGGCGGAAACGTATGAGCGGCTCGGTGAACGGGCGAAGGCGCTGAAGTACTGTGAAGAGAGTCTCAGTAAAGGCTATCCGCTCGATGGATTCAAAATCAAAGCGTCCATGCAGGCGCTGTTGGTCGATCCCAATTTTCGCGTCCCTGGGAAGTAGAGAAATAGAAGTAGACAAGTCAAAGATCGAAGGAGAAAAACATGGCACAACCGGCACCAGCACCAGAATTGTCACCAAAGATCACAGTTCGAATTCAAAACGGTGTTCCGCTTACGGACCCGGTCTATATCAATGTTGGCGAAGAAGTGGAATTTCACAACGAGGACAACACTCCTTACAAGATACCCCTCTCTTATCTGGACGGCGGATCGAATGATAACTATCCTCTTTCCGTCTATCTTCCGGCCGGCGGAAAATTCGGGCTGATCGGTCAAGCGCCTTCGACCTGTGAATATACTGTCGTCTCCGTCTCAGCTGCGGGACGCGTCGCTGCAGGCCCTCCGTACAACATCATTGTCAACGCTGGCGCGGAAGAAGACCGCTCTTAGCCCAGCAGCACGAGATGCCCGATGTGCCCGCCGGCATGTCGGGCACCTTCATGTCTGCAAAAAATTGCCATAATTCGATGTTTGACAACTGATCGGGGGACAGCGATTTCCGAGTATCAAATACAAATTTGCAAATTTCGGCGCATCAAAAAACCAACTCGGAGGGGTTTTGAATCTTCTTTCTACTCTTAAAAGAGCACGGTGACAGACACCAATCCCTAAATTCAGTCCAGTCCAGTCCGGTCTGGTCTGGTTAGGAGCCTAGACCCTTACGAGGTCGCGTCCTTAATGTCCTCTTTTGCCCTACGCTCTGCGTTTCTTGCTTCCGCCTTGGCGTTGACATCCGGCTTCAGAGCGCGGATCGCTTTATTCAAGCTCAACGCTTTCGTTGGAGCCTCGCACGACTTCACATCGCCGCTCGGACGCACTCCCGTTATGTCCCACTTCAGGCAATTAAATTTGATCTGCAAGTTGTTGCTCACGTGGAGCGAAGCCACACAATCATCCAGGCTCTTGAACGCCGTGCAAGCATCCTTCAGCGTAGTGCGCACCGGCAAAATTGCCTGCAAACCTACAGACAGTTTCCTTTCCTGGTCGGGCTTGGCTGCAAGCTGCTCGCTCGCCGTCGGTCTCTTTATCCAATTCAGCGGATTGTAGGAAATCGCAGACGCACCGGAAGCCCAAGACAAAATGCCCATTCCGGCCGCTGCCATCACGGCCAATTTGTTTTTCATACCTTGCCTTCCTTGAGGGTGGGCCTGCTGCCACAAGTGGGCCACGCTGCGCGCCGCGCTTCGAGTCCTCCCAAGTACGGTACTCCCCCAATCCGTTACTCTGGTCTTCCGGCCAGTCGAGCCTCGCGCATCCCCAGAACTTACCGACCTCACGTCCGGATATTCATATATAGTTACAGTACTTGACAGGCTATCATTCCCGTGTTATGATGCTCGCTGAAATCGCTTCTCCATCCCTTGCGTACTTCCCACACCCCTCCTAAATCCTTTCTTCTCTGCACTTACAAAGACCAGGGTTTGCAGCTTCTGCAGAATCAACACTTACATGGCGCCCCCCTGTCTGTTGATTCTAAAAGGGCTTCAAGTTCTTTAGATTCGACACTTACAGAACATGCGCGTTTAACTCCTTTAGAATCCCCACTTACGAAAAAACGGGGGTGGGGGCGCCTTCAAATTCAATCAGGCCACTGTCTCGCCTTTGCCACACTCCCGCTTCTTGCTGTACCTTATCAGCGACACCTTTCTCATGGCCGTTCATCCACACATTCTTATCGTTGACGACGAAGCTGGCATCCGCGAATCGCTCACGTCGATCCTCAGCGACGAGGGCTATCACGTCGAATCGGCCGAATCCGCGGAAAAAGCGCTCGAGCGCGCCGCCCACGGCGACCTCGAAGTCATTCTGCTCGACGTTTGGCTTCCCGGCATGGATGGCCTCGAAGCCCTTAGCCGCATGCAGTCGATTCCGCATCCGCCGTCGGTCATCATGATCTCCGGCCACGGCAGTATCGAAACCGCTGTCCGCGCAACAAAGCTCGGTGCGTTTGATTTTGTCGAAAAACCGCTGTCGCTGGAGCGCATCATCGTGCTTGTGCGCAACGCTGTTCAGCAACGCCGCCTGGAAGAGGAAAACCAGTCGCTGCGCAGCGAGCTCGGTCAACGCTACAAGGTCATCGGCGAAAGCGTTCCGATGAAAGCGCTACGCCAGCAAATTGGAGTCACCGGCCCCACAAACGGCCGCGTTTTGATTTACGGCGAAAGCGGAACAGGAAAAGAACTCGTCGCGCGCGCGCTGCACGCCGCAAGTCTGCGCAGCAAAGGGCCGTTCGTCGAAGTGAATTGTGCGGCGATTCCGGAAGAACTCATCGAATCCGAACTCTTTGGTCACATCAAAGGCAGCTTCACCGGAGCGAGCGAAGACAAGACCGGAAAATTCCAGTCTGCGGACGGCGGCACGCTATTCCTCGATGAAGTCGGTGACATGAGCCTGCGCACGCAAGCAAAAGTTTTGCGCGTGCTCGAAGAGCAGCGATTTGAACCGGTCGGCTCGAATCAAACCGTCCGCGTGGATGTTCGCGTTATCGCCGCGACCAACAAAGATCTCGACAAAGAAATCGCACGCGGCACATTTCGCCAGGATCTTTTCTATCGCTTGAACGTAATTCCCTTCTTCGTTCCTCCGCTGCGCGATCGCAAGGAGGACATTCCAATTCTAGTCCGCCATTTCCTTAACGAATTTAGTTCTGAGTATGGGAAGAAAACGCGCGAGCTCAGCGAAACTGCCCTCGACATTCTGATGCGCTATCCCTGGCCTGGCAACGTCCGCGAACTGAAGAATCTCGTTGAGCGGCTCGTCATCGTTTGCCCACAGGCGCGCATCGAACCGCATCATTTGCCTCCGGAATTGTTCCGCGGCGTCTCCGAGAGTCTGCACCAACCGTACGGCACTCTGCACGAAGCCCGCAGCGCTTACGAACGTGAATTTATTTTGCGCAAGCTCCAGGAAAATCGCTGGAACATGACGCAAACCGCCAGCGCCCTCGGCCTCGAACGCTCGCATCTTTATCGAAAAATGAAGTCGCTCGGAATCGCCGCCCCAGACTAGTCCCACATGGATCAATCCAAGCAACCTTCTGTCTCGCTTATCGACGTTTCTACCTCTCCACTTTTTATTGCATACAGATTTTGGCGCAGGAATTATTTGCTTGTTATGTTTATTTCCGTCGCGCTGCTAATTCCCTGCTTCTGGCACAAACACGTCATCTCCTGCGATCTTCCCAGTCACACGTACAACGCCTGGCTCGCCACTCTTATCGAACGCGGCCAAGCTCCATCCCTCTATATCGCACATCAGTGGAATAACATCCTCTTCGACATCATTCTTGTGCAGCTGTGTAAATTGTTTGGATTTACGCTCGGTGAAAAACTCGCGATGTCATTGCTCGTCCTGCTCTTCTTTTGGGGATCCTTTGCGCTTGCTGCGGCCGCTTCGAGACGCGCGCCCTGGTTTGTTGTGCCATTGCTTGCGATGGTGGTGTACGGTTGGACGTTCGCTATCGGCTTCAGCAATTATTATTTGTCACTTGCGCTCGCGTTTTGGGGAATCTCCTATTTCTGGCGGGCGCCCGCTTGGCACATTGTGTTTGCAATTCCATGTGCCGGACTGATCTATCTTGCGCACCCATTTGGAGTCGCCTGGTTTTTAGGGACGACTATTTTTGTTTTTCTGGCGAGATGGTTTTCGGGTTGGAAGCGGCTTTCCCTTACAGCGCTCGGTATCGGGCTTGTCTTTGCTACGCGGCTCTATTTGCAGAATTACTATTCAATGGATTTCAGCCAGCCGCGTTATTTAGTGAGCGGCATCGACCAGCTGATTCTGTCGGCTAAATTCCGGCTGCTTGCGAAGATTCTTTTGTATTTTGGCGCAGCGTGCTTTCTGTTTGATCTTTATCTCAGCCGCAAAGAAGTTAGTCTCGGCGCGCGGCTCGCGACTCCAATTTCCTTTTATGCAGTTTCTCTTGCGGCTGTTCTGCTTCTGCCCGATGCGATTTATCTCCCGCAGTATGCACTCCCATTCAGCTTCATCACGATGCGCTTGACCGCGATTTGCGCAGTCTCCGCGGTTTGCGTTTTGGCGATGATGGCGTCGCGATTGTGGAACCGGCTTGGATTTTTGGTAGCGGCGGGGTTTTTCTTTTTTCTGCTCTGGCAGGAAACCAAACCAATCGAGGCCCTTGAAACACAAGCGGAACAATTAATCGCAACTATTCCACCGAATCAGCGCGTCATCGCAACGATTCGCCCATTTCCTGGAAGCCGTTTCTACTTTCTGAATCATGTGGTCGATCGAGCGTGTATTGAAAAATGCTTCAGCTACTCCAATTACGAGCCATCGTCGAAACAATTTCGTGTTCGCGCACTTCCAGGAAGTCCGATCGCAGAGTCATCCCCTTTTTCAGTGGACAAAATGCAGTCGGGGACTTATGTGGTGCGGCAAATAGATTTGCCCGTCTACCAAATCGATCAATGCTCGGGCGATTTGACGAAGCTCTGCATCCGAGAATTGAAAGAGGGGGAAGTGAACGGGCGGCTTGCACCTGCGCTGCCCAAATAGGTTTAGGAGTTTTCGTTTTCGGCGTCTTCTTTTGCGCGACGATGTTCGGCAATGGCTTCGAGTTGCATATGCCAATCGAGTTCGCGGATGCGTTGTGGGTTTTCGCGCCAGTCCGGAACGACTTTCACGAAGAGGCCGAGATAGATTTTCGTATCGAAAAGTTTTTCGAGTTCCTTGCGCGCTTCAGTGCCGACTTTCTTCAGCATTTCGCCCTTATGGCCAATCAGGATTTTCTTCTGTGAATCGCGTTCCACATGTAGCGTAGCTTCTATGCGCAGCAAATTCGGTTTCTCTTCCCACTTTTCAACCATGACCGCGAGCGCGTGCGGAACTTCGTAATACGTCTGCTGTGTCGCTTTCTCCCGAACAATCTCGCTCGCGAGAAAACGCTCGGGCTGATCCGTGACCTGATCTTCCGGAAAAAACGGCTCGCCTTCGGGAAGTTCTTTGCCGATTGCTTGCAAGAGCTCTTCGCAGCCGTCGCCTTTCAGCGCGGAAATAGGGACGATTGCGGAGAAGTCATGTTCCTTCTGGAATGCAGCGATCAACGGTAGGAGTTTTGCTTTTGGGAGCTTGTCGACCTTATTCAGGCTAAGAATCGTTTTGCCGCCGAAGCGTTTGGCGCGTTCGATGAGCAGGTGATCAGAATGCGGATTCATCGCGCTAGCGTCGGCCATCAAGAGCAAAACGTCGATGCCTTCGACGGCTGCGGCAACTTCGCGCATCATTTGCCTGTTCAACGCGGATTTTCCTTCGTGCAGCCCGGGCGTGTCGATAAATACGATTTGGCCTTGCTCATTCGTGACGATTCCTTGAATGCGGTTGCGAGTAGTTTGCGGCTTCGAAGTAACGATTGCGACTTTTTGACCGACGAGCCGATTCAGCAGAGTTGATTTGCCAGCGTTGGGACGGCCAACGATGGCAACAAAACCAGCGCGTTTTGCAGATGTGCTTTTGGCAGCCATTGGTTTCATTCGACGGCGCTCTGCGTTTTTGCCGCACGAGATTTTTTCAATTTTGGCGGCACTGCGATTTTGTTCACCCGTAATTTGAGAACCTTTGTTTGGTTGGCATCGAGCACTTCGAAGTGAAAGCCTTCAAGATCGATCTTGTCTCCGGGCGCCGGAACCTTTCCGCTGGCGTGGCTGAGCAAACCTGCGATTGTTGTGACAGTCTCGGCGGAGTTTTCGCCGAAGCGAACGTCGAGAAGTTCCTCGACTTCCGGAATGGCTACGCTTCCGGGAAGAACAATTGCACCGTCGGGTTCTTTGACGATTTCTGCTGTCGCAATTGCGGTTTCTTCGGCGGTTTCGCCAACAATTTCCTCGACGAGATCCTCCATCGTTGCAATGCCGGCAACACTGCCGTGCTCATCAATGACAACGACAATCGTTTGGCCTTTCTGACGCATTTCTTTGAGAAGTTCGGAGCCGACTTTTGTTTCGGGGATAAACAAAACTGGTTTCATCAGTTCGCGGACTTTGCGGCGCGGCAAGTCGGTATCTGCGATGGTAAGCAAGTCCTGCAAGTGAGCAACTCCGACGATATCGTCGAGCGAATTCTCGAACGCTAGGAGACGCGTAAAACCAGTCTCGACAAACTTCGCGTGGAGTTCTTCGAGCGACGCATCGGCGGAAATTGCCACGATATCGGGGCGTGGAGTCATGACTTCGCGGACGCGCTTGTCGCTGAATTCGACGACTTGTTCGATTAAGGTGGCTTGGTCGGGCTCGATGATTCCTTCTTCTTCGGCGGCTTCGACGAGGGCTTCGATTCCCTCTTCGGTGCGCTGCTCGTCCGTTTTCTCCTGTTCTTTTTCGGAGATGCGCGCGAGTGTCTCCGCGCCTTCGACGAAAACACGGAAGGGCCAGACGAGCCAGAGGCTAGCGCGAATCGTGGGAAGCAAAGGAAGCAGCCAACGCCCCGTGGTGCGATAAAGAAGAAGATCGGGGATAAAGTGCATCGCAACGACGACTTCGAGGGCGATGAAGACGCTCAGCTCGATGAGGGCTTCCCAAGTGCCCGGGACGAAATAAAAAACGCCGCGCGTGGTTTCGAGAACAAGAAACGCGAGCCAGAAGTGGCCGAGGATACGAAATGCGCGGCCCGCGCTACGGCGATTGATTTTCAGCTTGGGTTCGATTTCGGCTTCAAAAATGTCGAGATGCTCGTGAACGGGACCAGTGGTCATGCGGCCGAGTTCGCGATAAATGAGCGTGAGGTAGGAAAAGACCGGCAGAAAGAGCGCAAGGAGAATAACGCCGATGACGTAAAGCCAGGTATAATTCATGGCTGAAGGCCTAGTTTGCGGCGAAGTTTGTGTTCCATCCGGTCCATTTGGCCCTGATCCGTCTCGTGATCATATCCCAAGAGATGCAAAATTCCGTGAAGGATAAGGATGCAAAGTTCAGTTTGGAGCGAGCGACCGTTTTTCTGAGCGTAACGCTTGGCCAGGGCAGGTGCAATGGCGATGTCGCCGAGAAATTGTTTTCTGTTTGGGTGCTTAGCAGGTTGCGCAGGAAAGGATAGAACGTCGGTTGCTTTGTTTTTCTTACGATAGAGTTTGTTAAGCCGTGCAATCTCAGAGTCGGTGACAAAGGCGATTGCGGCGACATTTGGTTTTAGTTTCAGAATACGCAGCGCTTTCTCAGAAAACTTCTCCAGCGGCAGCAAGGTGAGCCGTACCTTGTTTTGGTTGTTTTGAATGATCACTTCAAATAGCTACCACGATCAATTTCCGGACTTGCCGTTGGCTCGCTGAGGATGCGAGGCGTCGTATTCCTCGTAAGCGCGGATGATGCGCTGGACGAGGTTGTGGCGGACGACGTCCTTTTCACTGAACTGGGTGCAGCCGATGCCTTCGATCTTGCCGCAGATTTCGAGTGCTTCGACGAGACCGCTGCGCTTGCCGGAGGGCAAATCAATTTGAGTGACGTCGCCGGTGATGACGGCTTTGGAGTTGAAGCCGAGACGAGTCAAAAACATTTTCATTTGCTCGCTGGTGGTGTTTTGCGCTTCGTCGAGAATGACGAAGGAGTCGTTGAGCGTGCGGCCGCGCATAAAGGCGAGCGGCGCGATTTCGATAATTCCCTTCTCCAAAAAGGCTTCGAGCTTGTCAGCGTCGAGCATTTCGTAGAGCGCGTCGTAGAGCGGACGCATATAGGGGTCGACCTTTTCCTGGAGCGTGCCGGGAAGGAAGCCGAGTTTTTCTCCGGCTTCGACGGCAGGCCGCGCAAGGATGATCCGGTTGACCTGCTTGGTGAGAAGCGCGCTGACGGCCATGGCAACGGCGAGATAGGTCTTGCCGGTGCCACCAGGGCCGATGCCGAAGACCATGTCGTGGGCTTCGATCTGCTCCATGTAGTGCTTCTGCGTGGCGTTTTTCGGCGTGACTTGCTTTTTGCCGAAGGAGCGCGGCTTGCCGTGCTCGAAAATTTCGCTCGCCGCCGCGTGCGGCTCATCGAACGCGATGCGCATGAGGCTTTTGACTTCTTCGCCGGAAAGGTGGCGACCATTGCGCGTAGCGTGGTTGTACTCTTCTACGATTTTGACGGCGCGATCGACGGACTCGTGTGTGCCTTCGACGGTGAGCTTGGTGTCGTGCAAGTGCGTGCGGACGTGGAGCGAGTCCTCGAGCAGGCGAACGTTTTCGTCGAGCGTGCCAAAAAAAGGTTCGATTTTTCCGGAAATGGCGACGCTGCGTTTCATCAGGCTGGCGTGAGGTCTTGGTGCGGCGTGTGCTCCAACGTAAGAGTGATGCTGATGACTTCTGACCGTTTCCCGGTCACCCATAGAGTTAAAATTCCTCCTGAACAGCAACTGCGTGAACAGCTACTTCTCGGGAGAACTTTCTTTAACGTAGCGCAGGAGCGGTGTGCGGTCAAGGGTGAGACGGAGTTTTCATATTGCTTTAAAAGACCAGACGCGAAAAGCGGCGTCGAGCCTGCCTGCGGCAGGCACGCTGCCACGCTCCAAGAAAGCTGCACGATATATCGTGTCCCTACTAAAGAAGACCCAACAACGCTAGGCCTTGAGTAGAGCTTGGACGTAGGCATGTTTCAGCGGAAGACGGCGCAAGACTTTGCCGGTGGCATCGTGAAGGGCGGCGCCGATGACTGGAGCGGCGAGAGCGTTGGCCGCCTCGGAGCCTCCACCGTACGCGCCGACTTTTGGATTGTTAGTGAGGACGACTTTGATTTCCGGAGTGTCCGTCATTTTGGCGATCGGATAAGCATTCCAGTCGCGCGACGTAACAGCGCTCTCATCGAACAGAGATTCTTCGTAGAGCGCGTGGCTGATGCCCATGATGGCGCCGCCTTCGACTTGCCGCCTCAATTGAAATGGATTGACGACGATGCCGGGATCGACTGCGGCCGTATATTTTTCGACGACGATTACACCCGTGCTGGGAGTGACTACGATTTGGCAGACGCAAGCCCAGTAAGTTCCCGAGCGAAACATGGCGGAAACGCCGCGGCCGCGAACGGGAATTGAGCCCGTCGATAATGCGCCGGGACGAGGCGAAGGACGCGTGTCCCAACCGGAAGCGTCGCGGACTTCTTTAAAGGCATTGATTAGGCGCTCTTCTTTGGCGTGGTCGATGCGGAATTGGATTGCGTCCGCGCCGGCAAGGGCCGCCGCTTCGCTAAGGGCGAGTTCGCGCGGATAGTTCTGCTGATACTGACCGGGGGTTCGCATGCTGTGGTCGCGGAGGCCGACAGCGATGGCGAAGCCTTTTGTCCTACCTGAAAAGTGCCATGGCCGCGCTCGGCAACATTGGGAACGAGATCATAAGACCAGGGATCGGAAATGAAATTGGCCGTCGTACCGAGGAACCCCGTCCCTCCACCGGGTGCAGGCATAGTGGGAAGTCCAGCGAGGACCGCACCGACAGGTCGATCGTCCTGAAATGCGCATGTAATGGTCGAACTGGTAGCCGACGATTTTGCCCTTTTCATCGAGCTCGATTTCGATATCAGCGAAAGCGGCGGGAGATTGCGTGGACCATTGAAAATCCTCGGCACGCATCCACTGGACGCGAACGGGTTTGCCGACGGCTTGCGAGAGGATTACGGCTTCATCTTCCGCGCCAGCATTGCCTCCGTTCGATCGGCCGTAATGCCCCGCTCCGGGATGAGTGTGAACAATGACGAGATCGGGCGTGATGCCAAGCATCATGGCGATTTCACCGCGAAGCGCCTGAGGGTTCTGATTGTGCGTATGAATGTGAACCGTTCCATCGGGCTTCACATCCGCAACGGCCATGGTTCGGCCAATGGGCGCGTGCTTCATGAAAGGAAACTGGTAGGTGGCGGTAAGTTTCCTTTTGGCGGAAGCAAGCGCGGAGGCAACATCGCCCTTTGAGGCGCTGCTCTTGGTGACTTGCGCACTGGTCCAGTCGGATTCCTTGCGCAAAGAATCGTGAAGTTTTTCTGTACCGGGCAGACCTTTCCATTCGGTCCACTTTGTGGTGCCAGCGAGTTGGTGCGAAGCCTGAATTGCTTCCCATTCCGTGGGCGCGACGATTCCGACGAGATTGCCTTTCACAACGACTTGGGAGTTGGGGAATTTGGATTTGTCGAGTTGACCAACAGAGACGAAAGTTGAGCCGAGCGTTTTTGGATGGACCATGCGGCCGTGCAGCATGCCCGGGAAGCGAATGTCGGTGGCCCAAGTCTCTTTCCCGCTGACTTTGGACACGATGATGGAGTTCGGCACGGATTTGCCGATGACGGTGTACTGGCCAACTGGCTTCGTCGGCGGATTGCCCTCGACTGTGAGGCCCAGGATGCCCGTGAGGTCCCCGCTGACGGGAATGGTGAGTTAGCGGCCACATGAATTCAGACGCGCCAAAGGAGGAATTATAAGCAATGCAGGGGTCCTTGCGTTAACCCAATTCTGCGGAAATCTTGCCTAATCCTGCGTGTGCGTGTCCCCAACCATCTTCAGACAGGTAGAAGGCCCGTGCTGGCTCGTGTATAAGTAGAAGCCTTTTTTGTGGTTCGGGAGTCTGTACTTCCTATGAACAAGAGTCAGCAGCCAGCATTGTGTTTGTTTGTGGCCGGATTGATTGGGCTCGGCGTGATTGCGTTGAAGGTTCGGGATTTTGCGATGGTGTGGCAGCCGGTTCCGGAGTCGTTGCCGGCGCGCCACGCCGTGGCGGTTTGCACGGGCGTATTGATGATCCTGCTCGGACTGGGGCTGACAATTCGAGGGTGCCGGGAGTGGGCGACGCGGATTCTTTTTGTGTACCTGTTTGCGTGGGCGGCCCTGAAAATACCCGCGGTTGTCGTTGCGCCAAAGATGGAAGCCGTGTACCTGGGGCTTGGCGAACTCACCATGTTGCTCTGTGGCGGTTGGACGCTGCTAGCGCGGCTTGGCGAAATTCCGGAGAAGTCAGTATTCGGATTTCTCAGTGGCGAGCGCGGTGTGCGACTGGCGCGAATCCTGTTTGCAATTTCGGTGATACCGGTTGGGCTTTCGCATATCGTGTACGCGGAAATCACGGCGGGATATGTGCCGCACTGGTTGCCTTACCGCATTGGTTGGGCATATTTAACCGGTGCGGGACAGATTGCGAGCGGGCTGGGGCTTCTGTTCAATGTGCTGCCGCTGATCGCAGCGTGGGCGGAGACGGGGCAGGTCACGCTCTACACGTTGCTGGTGTGGGCACCGGCGGTGATTGCGACACCAAAAGCGAGGCTGCCGTGGACGGCATTTTTCATTTCGTGGATTATTGGCGCGGCTGCGTTGGCCGTTGCGCAGAATGTGCCGGCGAAAAGCACGAAGGCCACCTAGAAAGCGCGCAGGATTTCTGCACCAGCGAAGTGCGTGCCGGAGACGAAATTAAGAAGCGGGCCAAAGCTCCATCCTGCAGGCTTTCCGACAAAATGAAGGCCGGGAACCGAAGATTCAAGGCCGCGACCAAGAACTGGAGAACCGCTCATTGTTCTCAGCTTGCTTCGAATCCCGGAGGTAAAAAAGGTGTAGCGGGAAATGTCGGCCTTATAGCCCGTTGCAACGATAACGTGGTCCACGATGCGTTCGGAA
>Ga0126376_10000934_pt1 | contig 15139 bp, 11 predicted proteins | sample PanSoiMetPlot_15_FD_92760 | JGI IMG/M metagenome (GOLD analysis project Ga0126376, IMG submission 92760) | Tropical forest soil microbial communities from Panama - MetaG Plot_15 | ecosystem: Environmental > Terrestrial > Soil > Tropical forest > Bulk soil | place: Panama | collected 2016-02-17
AGGACACCCAGAGACCGAGGCCCGTGCCCTCCCCGGGAGCCTTCGTCGTCGTGAACGCCTCGAAGATTCGCGGCAGCATGTTGGGATGGATTCCGGGTCCCGAGTCGAGCACTTCCAGGCGCACGTTCGGGCCGCCGGGCTCGGACAGCCGCACGGTGATGACCCGCTCGCCCTTGTGCTTGGCCATCGCCTGGTGCGCGTTCTGGACGAGGTTGAGCAGAACCTGCTGGATCTGGCCTTCGTCGGCCATGACCGGCCGGACCTTCCCGAAGTCGGTGACGACCTTCACGCTGTCGCGGCGCAGCTGGTGTCCCTTGAGCTCGACGACCCAGTTGATCTGATCCTCGAGGCGGCAGGGGAAGGGCTCGGCGGCGTGCCCGCTGGTGAAGCGCAGGAGGTTCTGGAGCATCTGCGCCGCGCGCGACGTCTCCTGCACGATCGTGTGGAGCCGCTCGCGGCTCTTCGCGGGATCGTCCGAGCCCATCAGCAAGAGCTCGGCCTGGCCGAGGATCGCCGTGAGCCGGTTGCGCGTCTCGTGGGCGAGACCCGCCGCCAGCTTGCCGACCGTCGAGAGCTTGTCGCCCTCGATCAGCTGGGCCTCGGCCGACTTGAGATCCTCGAGCTGGCGCCGCGTCGCCGAGTAGAGCTGCGCGTTCTGCAGCGCCAGGCCGATCTGGTTGGCGCAGGCCTCAACGAGCGCGATCTCGGGCTCGCTGAAGGCTTGCCGGGTGCGGCGCCCGAGCGAGAGCGCGCCGAGGATCCGTCCCCGGCTCTGGATCGGCACGCACACGAATGCGTGGATCCCTTCCTCGGTGACGGTCGCGCGCGCCGCCGGCAGGAGATCGGCCGACTCGCTGACGTGCGCCCAGTGCAGCGTCTTGCCCGTGGCCGCGACGCCGCCGATGAGCCCTTGCCCGATCGGCAGCGCCCGGTTGATCTCGCGCAGCCGCGGCCGCAGGCCGCGGTCGCCCCGCAGCTCCAGGGTCGAGCCGTCGGGCGAGATCAGGTGGAGACTCGAGATCTCGTGGCCGGTGACATGCGTGAGCGCGTCCAGCGCGATTCTCAAGACCTCGTCGACGTCGAGGGTCGCGCTGATCGCTTCGCCGATGCGATGCAGGATGCGCACGTGCGATTCGGCGTCGACGGTCGGCGCGCCCACCGTGCGTCGGACCAGCTCGTGCAGCTCCGCCAGGCGCTTGTCGCCGTGGTCCTTGAAGGCGAACGCGTAGCCCTCGTCGTCGGCGCGCACGAGAATCGACGGAACCTCGAGCTGCGTCTCGCTCTCCGGCAGGGTGATCGAGAGCGTCACGATGCCGGCCGCGCGGCGCGAACCGTTGCTTCGGACCTTGATGCCGGAGGTGCTCAGGTTGACCGACGTCGACTCCCACTCGGCGCCGTTCTGCTCGCGGATCCGGACCGGCAAGGAGAGAAGGGCCCGCGGCGCGCGCCGCCGCTCGGGCTCACTCTCCTCGGTCTTCTTCTTCGCGTTGTCGCCGGCACTCTTGCCGTTGCTCGACGCCTTGGCCGGCGGCTCGAAGCATGCGAGCGCCTCTTGCAGGCGCCGCAGCGCGACGGGCTTGCCCATGAAGTCGAAGGCGCCGGCCCGCATGGCTTCCTGGGCCTGGCTCTCGGTCGCGCGTCCCGAGATCACGACGATGGGGACGCGCAGGCGCCGAACCGCTTCGTGCTTCATGAAGTCGAGCCCGCTCATGCCGGGCAGGCATACGTCGAGGAGGACCGCGTCGGGTCTCTCAGCGCCCAGCGTGTCGAGCGCCGTCTCGGCGGAGTTCGTGATCACGGGCTCGTGCCCGATCTCGTGGAGGAACTCCCCGAAGACGTCGCAGACGGCCTGATCGTCGTCGATTACCAGGACACGCATTTCGTGTTTGCCGGCTAAAGGGCTGTCCCTTCTTCCAGCAATTGGCATACCATGGCGCCCTGGTATCTAAATATTCAATAGATAAGGAGATTACTTAAATTGCCACCCTCGAGATTGGATGATCCGGGCTCACCGATGAGCGATTCCTGGCCATCATCGGATCAGTGGCGAGAGACCGCCGCGCCGAGCCGGGTTCGGCGGGATCAGAAGGACGTCGGCCGAAGCCCCATCGGCAGCGCGATCTTGTAGTACGAGGCCAGGAAGCCTTCCCACCACGCCTGGCGCTCGCCGCCGCGCGCCACTTCGGAGAACAATCGCAGGCTGTCGTCCTGCCACCGCTGAATCGTGTCGAGATTGCTGGGGTCGTCCTCGATCAGCGCCTTGACCAGCGCCCGGCCGTAGCTGATGTGGCGCGTCTCATCGCGGATGCGCGCGCGATGGTTGACCGCGGATAGGACGTCGCCGCGCGCCTCGGCGCCGTCCGCCAGGACCGTGAAGGTGCCGGGCCCTGCCGCACCCTCGGCGACGAAGTTGCCCTTCACGAGGATCTCGATCGAGTCCTCGAGCTCGAGCAGGTGCCGGAAGAACCGGCACGTCGTGCCCGGCGCCTCCCACGCGGGCAGCCAGTCTCGCTCGGGGATGCCCGCCCGCTCGAACACGTCGCGGTCCATCTCGAGGTGGCGCTGCTCGTCGGCCAGCTGGAAGAGCGCCGACTTCTTCAGCTCGTCGAACGGGGCGTTCGCCGCAGCGGTCGCGACGTAGTGGGTCGCGGACAGCTCTGAGTAATAGTTGTTGGCGAACTGGTCGAGGGCGTTCTCGAGATAGCGCGGGCTGACGGTCTTGTAGCTGAGCGCGTCGTCGGGGATGGTCGCGCGCTCGGCGAGATACCGCTCGCGTTCGCGGGCCTGCATGGTGACATATCGCTCCCAGCTGAGATTCGCTGGGTCGACGAACAGCGCCGTGTTCTTGAGGACGAGCCGCTTGCGCGCCATGGAGCTATGCGCCGGGGCCGCGCTCCATGGAGTAGGGCTGCCAGCGCACGAGCTTGCTCTTCTCGAGCACCGACGGGTTGACGCAGCTGCGCGGCCAGCGGCCGCCCAGCACGAGCGCCATCTCCTGACCGACCCGCCGCTTGCGCACCGGATCGAACCGCGCGGAGGCCGAGGCCACGTGCGGCGTCAGGATGACGTTATCCATCTTGAGCAGCGGGTTACTGTTGTCGGGCGGCTCCTGCTCGAGGACGTCGAGCCCGGCGGCGGCAATCCAGCCTTCCTTCAGCGCCTTGATCAGCGCCGACTCTTCCGTGGTCGGGCCGCGGCCGGTGCTGATGAACAGGGCCTCCGGCTTCATGAGCCGGAAGTGGTGCTCGGTCATCATGTGATGCGCGTCGGCGGTGGCCGGCGCGTGCATCGACACGATGTCGGAGCGCTGCAGGAGCTCCGTGAGGTTCACCGGCTCGACGCCGTACTGGCTCACGACAAGCTCCTCGACGTACGGGTCGTATGCCAGGATGTGAAAACCGAAGGCCCGCGCCCGCACCGCGACCGCGCGCGCCACGTGGCCGAAGGCGATGAGGCCGAGGGTCTGGCCCATCAGGCGCGGGAACTGGGACAGGAGCGGCCGGCCCTCGCTCCAGCGGCCCGAACGCACCATCCGGTCCATCGTGGTGACCCGGCGGTAGGTGGCCAGGATCAGCATCATGGCGTGGTCGGCCACTTCCTCGATGAACGTGTCGGGCACGTTGGTGACCGGGATCCCCCGGGCCGTCGCCGCGTCGACGTCGACCGTGTCGACGCCCACGCTGCCGAGTGAGATCACCTTGCAGCGCTCCATCCCGTCGATGATGCGCCTGGTGATGCGGCGCCCCTTGGCGTAGAGCGCGTCGGCGTCGCGCGCCTCCTTGACGAAGTCGTCGTCGGTCTTGGCCGCGATCTCCACGATCTCGGCGTCGATCGGCGCGAGGGCCTCCATCTCGAGCTTGTAGCCCGCACCGGGAACCGCATAGCTTGCTCCGCTCGGGGTCACCACCTTGAACTTTGCCACGCTCGTCTCCTCCTCAGTCTTGCCCGGTCTCGATCCAGCGCGCCGCACAGCGCCTGCGCATTGTCACACGGGCGGGCTCCGCCGCGCCGCGTCCGATGCCGGCTTCCCAGGCCCCGATCATCGCACAGTCCCTGGCCTTTTATCGGCGCTTGCCCTAGTATCTCGCCCATAGCCGAGTCCTGCGGAGGAGCTCTCATGATCCAACGAATCGTCGCGATTGCCATTGCCGTGCTCGCCCTCGGCACGGAGCCGGCACGGGCGCAGGAAGTGAAGGTCGGCGTCGCCCTGCCGTACACGGGTATCGGCGCCGAGTTCGCCCAGCTGGTCGACCGCGGGATGGAGCTCTATCTGAAGCTCAACGCCGACAAGGTGAAGCCGTACAAGATCACCCTGATCCGGCGCGACGTGAAGGACCCGAGCGGCGCCAACGCGAAGATCGCGGTCCAGGAGCTTCTGACCCAGGACAACGTCGACGTCCTCGCCGGCTGGATCTACTCGCCAAACGCGATCGCGTCCGCGCCGATCGTGAGCGCGGGCAAGAAGCTCGCGGTGATCATGAACGCTGGCACCGCGCACATCACCAACCTGTCGCCCTATTACGTGCGCACCTCCTTCAGCATGTGGCACGCCGGCTACGCGCTCGGCGAGGCGTCGGCGAAAATCCTGAACGCCAAGACCGCCGTCGTCGGCTACACCGACTTCCCACCCGGCAAGGACAGCCTCGCCGCCTTCAAGCGGAGCTTCGAGGCTAACGGGGGCAAGGTCATCGACGAGATCCCGATGGGCGGCGCCGGCGCGGTGCCCGACTTCACGCCGTTCTTTCAGCGGGCCAAGGACAAGAAGCCGGATCTCTTCTTCGTCTTCGTGCCGGCCGGCGACCACGCGGCCGCGGTCGTGAAGACCTATGCCGCGCTCGCCATGCGCGACGTCGGCATCAAGCTGATCGGCCCGGGCGACATCACCCAGGACACGAAGCTGCAGGCGATGGGATCGGCGGCGGTCGGCCTGATCACGATGCACCACTACCACGCGGATCTCGACAACCCCGAGAACAAGCGCTTCGTCGAGGCGTGGAAGAAGGAGTATGGCGCCAACTCCACGCCCGACTTCATGGCAGTCGGCGGCTACGACGGCATGGCGGCGATCGTCCACGTCGTCCAGGCGCTCAAGGGCAAGATCGAGGTCGACGCCGCCCTCGGGGCGCTCAAGGGCTGGAAGTTCGCGAGCCCCCGCGGCCCGATCATGATCGATCCCGTAACGCGCGACATCGTGATGAACGAGTACCTGTCCGAGGCGGTGATGAAGGACGGGCGCGTCTACCAGAAGGTGATCGGCAAGATCGACGGCGTCAAGGACGCCTGCAAAGAGCAGAAGATCGGCCCGTGCGCGCAGTGACGCGCGTCGCCTCATCGAGGTGAGCGCGGTCCCGCCGATTCGCCCGTGATCCTCGGCGTCGATGTCGCCAGCATGCTCCTGGGCGGCGTGGCCGCCGGCATGGTGCTGTTCATCGTGTCCGTGGGCCTCTCGGTCACGATGGGCCTGATGGGATTCGTCAACCTGGCCCACGGCGGCTTCGCAATGATCGGCGGCTACGCGATCGCCCTGGCCATGAAGCACTGGGGCTTCGCGTTCCTGCCCGCCCTTCTCTTCGGCTTCGTCGTCACCGCGGCGGCTAGCGCCGTGCTCGAGCGGCTGCTCTACTCTCAGCTCTATCGCGCGAGCGAGCTCGACCAGGTGCTGTTCACGATCGGCCTCGTCTTCATGATGATCGCGTCGGTCACGGTGCTGGTCGGGCCCGAGAATCAGCCGCTGATGCTACCCGCGTTCCTGCGGGGCCAGATCAACCTCGGCATCACGCAGTATCGCACCTACAGCGTCTTCCTCATCGCCGTCGGGATCCTGATCGTCAGCGGCCTCTGGCTCGCGTTCGAGCGCACCCGGACCGGAGCGCAGATCCGCGCCGCCGTCGACAACCGGCGTATGGCCGAGTCGCTCGGCATCAACATCGGGCGCCTGTTCACGCTCACCTTCGCGTTCGGCAGCGGCATGGCGGCCCTCGGCGGCGGGCTCGGCGCCGAGTTCCTGGGGCTCGATCCGCAGTACGCGCTGAAGTACCTGGTCTACTTCCTGATCGTCGTCGCGGTCGGCGGCCTCGGCCGTGTCACCGGCGTGTTCTACGCCGCGCTGCTGATCGGCGTGCTCGACTTCGCGCTCAAGAAGTATGTGCCTCAGGGCGGCACCGCGTTCATCTACGCGTTCACGATCCTGCTCCTGCTCTGGCGGCCCCAGGGCCTCTTCGGTACCAAGGTCACGTGACGCCGTCGGAATCCCGCTGGGCCGATCATCCAGCGGCGCTCGCGTTGGCCCGGCGCCATCGGCCGCGCGCGTGGGAGCCGATCCCCTGGGTCTTGGCGCTCGCGTTCTTCTTCGCCTTCCCGAAATATCTCGGCTTCGGCACCGAGCTCCTGATCACGATCCTGTTCGCGATCTCCCTCGACCTGGTCCTCGGCTACGCCGGCATCGTCACGCTGGGCCAGGCCGCCTTCTTCGGCGCCGGCGCCTACACCGTCGGCATTCTGGCCAAGCGTGGGATCTGGAACGAGCCGATCACGGGCCTGATCCTCGCGGCGGTGGTGGCGGCGGCGATCGGTCTCGGGTCGGGGCTCGTGCTCCTGCGCACGGGCGGGCTGACCTTGCTGATGCTGACCCTGTGCACGATGGCGCTGCTCGAGGAAGCCGCCAACCTCGCGCACGACTACACCGGCGGCTTCGACGGCCTGGACAGCCTGCCGATCGCGCCGCTGCTCGGTCGCTTCGAGTTCAATCCGCTCTACCCGACGACGCAATACCTCTACGTCCTCGCCGTGCTCTTCGTTTGCTTCGTCTTCGTGCGCACCCTGGTCTACTCGCCGTTCGGCCAGAGCTTGACGGGGATTCGCGAGAACACGCTTCGGATGCACGCGGTCGGCGCGCCCGTGCGGCGGCGCCTCGTCACGTGCTACACGCTCTCGGCGGCGATCGCCGGCATTGCCGGCGGCATCTGGGCGCAGGCCAATGCCTACGTGAACCTGGGCACCCTGGGCCTGGACCGCGCGGCCACCGTGCTGATCATTCTCGTGCTCGGCGGCTACGGTCGCCTCTACGGCGCGTTCGTCGGCGCGGTCGCCTACATGGCGCTCTCGCACTTCCTGTCGAAGTTGTATCCGACCGCGTGGCAGCTCGGATTGGGATTCATGCTCGTCGTCATCGCCCTGTTCGCGCGCAACGGGATCCTGGGCATTGCCGAGCTCGGGGCTCACTGGCTCCGCCGGCCGCGCCCGATGCCATGACGGATGCCCTGCTCGAGACGCGGGCGCTCTGCCGAAACTTCGGCGCCCTCACCGCCGCACGGGACATCAACTTCCGCCTCGAGGCCGGCGCGCGCCACGCGCTGATCGGTCCCAACGGCGCCGGCAAGACCACGTTCATCAATCTCCTGACCGGCGTCATCGCCCCGACCTCGGGCGTCATCATGATGAAGGGGCGCGACATCACGCGCGTGGGGCAGGCGCAGCGGGTCAAGCTCGGCATCGCCCGGACGTTCCAGATCAACCGCCTGTTCCGGCGCCTTTCGGTCCTGGAGAACGTCTACCTGGCCGTTGCGGAGCGAGTCGGCGCGGCCCCGTCGATGTTCAGGCCAGCCGGCGGCCGCCGAGACGTGATCGAGGAGTCGATGTGGCTGCTCGACACGCTGAAGCTCGCGCCTCACGCGAACCGCCGCGTCTGGGAGCTGCCGTACGGCCGCCAGCGCCTAGTCGAGATCGCCATCGCACTGGGTCTCAGGCCCGAGGTGCTCCTGCTCGACGAGCCGGCCGCCGGCGTGCCGAGCGCCGAGAGCCACATCATCCTCGACGCGATCGACGGCCTTCCCAAGGAGATCGGCGTCTTCATCATCGACCACGACATGGACCTCGTGTTCCGCTTCGCCGAGCGCATCACGGTGCTGGTGGGCGGCTCCGTCTTCGCGACGGGCAGCCCGCGCGAGATCGGCGCCGATCCGAACGTCCGCGCGGTCTATCTCGGACAGGCCGCCCGTGGCTGAGGCGCTGGCGCTGCGCCACGTCTCGGCCGGTTACGGCGAGACGGTCGTGCTCGAGGACGTCAACCTGGCGCTGGCGCCCGGCGAGTCCATCAGCGTGATCGGCCGCAACGGTGTGGGCAAGACGACCTTGCTGGCGACGGTGATGGGCCACACGACGATGCACGCGGGCGAGGTGACCCTCGGCGGTCGGAGCCTCAACGGCGTCCCGATCTTTCGCCGCGCTCGGCGCGGCCTCGGCTGGGTGCCCCAGGAGCGCGAGATCTTTCCGTCGCTCAGCGTGCGCGAGAACCTGTCGATCGGCGCTCGGCCGGGGCATTGGAACCTGGAGCGCGTCGTCGAGCTGTTTCCGAATCTCGGCGCGCGCCTGTCCAACATGGGCAACCAGCTCTCGGGCGGCGAGCAGCAGATGCTCTCGATCGCCCGCGCGCTGCTGACGGACCCCTCGCTGCTCTTGATGGACGAGCCGACCGAGGGATTGGCGCCGGTGATCGTCGAGGCGCTCGCGGCGGTGCTGCAGCGGCTCAGGACGGAGGGCGGGCTCTCGATCGTGCTCGTGGAGCAGAACAGCCGCGTCGCCCTCGCGTTCTCGCCGCGGACCGTCGTCATCGACAAGGGCCGGATCGTCTACGACGGCGAATCGGCCACGCTCGCCGCTGATCCGGAGCGGCTGGCAGCGCTGATCGGCGTCTCGTAGTCGATTCGGACGCGATGGCGACAAAAAGCGTCGCACTAGCAATATGCGACGACGGGCTGCGACGAAGGTCTCATCGACGACATCCGACCGAGCGGCTATAGGTTCCGCGTGGGCTCGAGTAGCCTGCGAACGTAGCACGCGGCCGGCGTTCGGTCCGGTCCTCTCAGCTAGCCGACGCGTTGCCGACCGACTGACGGTAGAAGCCAACTCGAGGAGGCAGCACCGTGAAACATCGACAGACGATCCCGCTCCTGTTTCTCGCCCTCGCGGTCGCACCGATGATGGTGTCGCCGGTGGCGGCTCAGGCGCCCGCGGCGCAACGAGTGGTGCTACCCACGGATCGGTCGGTGCTGCCCATCCCCGAGCCCGTCAATCCACCGATCACCGAGGTCGACGCGCGCAAGGCGACACCGCCGCCGCGATTCCAGGTGAAGGCGCCGGCGGGAGCGCCAAACGTGCTCATCGTGCTCATCGACGACATGGGGTTCGGCCAGTCGAGCGCGTTCGGCGGGCCGGTCCGCATGCCGACCGTGGAGAGCCTGGCCGCCAACGGGCTGCGCTACAACGAGTTCCACACGACGGCACTCTGCTCGCCGACGCGCGCCGCCTTGCTGTCCGGCCGCAATCACCACGTCAACAACATGGGCTCGGTCACGGAGACCGCCACGGGGTTCCCCGGGCAAACCGGCCAGCGCCCGGACAACGTCGCGCCGCTGGCCGAGATGCTGCGACTGAACGGCTACAGCACGGCGGCCTTCGGCAAGTCGCACGAGACGGCGGCCTGGGAGGTGAGCCCCTCGGGTCCGACCGATCGTTGGCCGACCCGATCGGGCTTCGACAAGTTCTACGGCTTCATCGGCGGCGAGACCAATCAGTGGGCGCCGTTGCTCTACGACGGGATGAAGCAGGTCGAGCTACCCAATGACCCGAACTATCACTTTATGACCGACATGACCAACCAGGCGATCGCCTGGGTGCACTACCAGAAATCGCTCACGCCGGACAAGCCCTTCTTCGTCTATTTCGCGCCGGGTGCGACGCACGCGCCGCACCACGTGCCGAAGTCGTGGATCGCCAAGTACAAGGGGAAGTTCGACCAGGGCTGGGACGCACTGCGCGAGCAGACTCTGGCTCGCCAGAAGCGCCTGGGCGTGGTGCCACCGGAGACCAAGCTCGCGGCGAAGCCGGAGGCGATCAAGGACTGGGCGGCGCTGAGCGCGGACGAGAAGAAGCTCTTCGCCCGCCAGATGGAGGTCTTCGCCGCCTACGGTGAGTACGCCGACACCGAGATCGGCCGGCTGATCGAAGCGATCAAGGGCACGGGGCAGCTGGACAACACGCTGATCTTCTACCTGGTCGGCGACAACGGGGCGAGCGCCGAAGGCGGTATGGTCGGGCTGTACAACGAAATGACCTACTTCAACGGGGTGCACGAGACGGTCCAGGACATCCTCAAGCACTACGACGAGCTCGGCGGGCCATCGACGTACAATCACTACGCCGCGGGCTGGGCAGTCGCCGGCGACACGCCCTTCACGTGGACCAAGCAAGTCGCCTCGAGCTACGGCGGCACCCGCAACGGCATGGTCGTGCACTGGCCCAAGGGCATCAAGGCCAAGAACGAGATTCGCTCGCAGTGGCATCACGTCATCGACATCGCGCCCACGATCCTCGAGGCGGCCGGCCTGCCGGAGCCGAAGACGGTCAATGGCATCCAGCAGAGACCGATCGAGGGGGTGAGCCTCGCCTACACGTTCGCGGATGCCGGCGCCACGAACCGACACACGACGCAGTACTTCGAGATCTTCGGCAACCGCGCGATCTACCGCGACGGCTGGCTGGCCGGCACCGTGCACCGCGCGGCTTGGGAGTTCAAGCCGCGCACCACGTTCGAGAACGACAAGTGGGAGCTCTACAACACGCGGGAAGACTTCAGCCTCGCCAACGATCTGGCCGCGAAGAATCCGGAGAAGCTCAAGGAGATGCAGGCGCTCTTCCTCGAGGAGGCCACAAAGTATTCGGCGCTGCCGCTCGACGACCGTACGATCGAGCGCACGAACGCGGCGCTGGTCGGACGCCCCGACATCATGGCCGGGCGCACCTCGCTGACGCTCTATGCCGGCATGACCGGCATGTCGGAGAACGTCTTCATCAATCTCAAAAATCGGTCGCACACCATCACGGCGGAAGTCGAGATCCCGAGGAACGGAGCCGCGAACGGTGTGCTGCTCGCTCAAGCCGGCCGATTCGGCGGCTGGAGCTTCTACATCAAGGACGGCAAGCCGAGCTATACCTACAACTGGCTTGGCCTGCAGCGTTACACCGTCTCCGCCGCTCAGGCAGTTCCGCCCGGAAGGGCGACCATCCGTTACGAGTTCGCGTACGACGGCGGCGGCCTCGGCAAGGGCGGCAAGGGCACGCTCTACGTCAATGGCAAGCAGGTCGCGACCGGACGCATCGAGCGCACTCAGTGCTGCTTCTACTCGGCCGACGAAGGCACCGACGTCGGCGCCGACGAGGGGACGCCAGTCACCGAGGCCTACAAGCCACCGTTCAGGTTCACCGGCAAGATCGCCACGGTCACCGTCGATCTGAAAGACGTGAAGGCGGCCGAGCACGATCAGCAGGTCGAGGCGCAGAAGGTCGCCCGTCTGAAGAAGTCGCTGGCCGATTGACGATACCTGGGGGCGCCTCGTGACGAGCGCTCGGCCGCTCGTTCTGGGAGTCCTGGCCGTCTTCGCGTCCACACACGATCGAAGAGGTACGGCGCATCCTGCGCCTGCGCGCAGAGCTCGAATGAAGGCTCTGCGCCCGACACGCGGGAGGAAAGGAAAACAGATGAAGGGAACGATGCTGAGCGTCCTCGTTGGTGTGAGCACGTTGTGCAGTGTCGGATCGGCGCACGGCAGGGAGTGCCTGAAGGTCAATTCGCCCGATCAGGCGGTCGTCGACGGCGCCACGCTGGCGCTCAACGGCCTGGGCCTTCGCCAGGCGACGGCGCTGAAGGTCAACGTCTACGTCGCCGCCCTCTACGTCGCCAAGCCCGGGAACGACCCGGACGCGATTCTCGCGGCATCCACGCCGAAGCAGCTCGTGCTCCATTTCGTGCGCGGTGTGGGGCGCTCCGATCTGACCAAGGCCTGGGACGAAGGATTCGAGGCGAACGCGAAGGCGCAGCTTCCGGCCCTCAAGGAGCGCGTCGAGAAGTTCAAGAGCCTCATGACGGACATGAAGGCGGGCCAGCAGATGAGCTTCACGCACAAGCCCGGCAAAGGCGTCGCGGTCGACATCGGCGGAGCGCCGAAGGGAATGATCGAGGGGGACGATTTCGCCAGGGCGCTCCTCTCGATCTGGCTCGGCGCTCACCCGCCGAATGCCGGCCTCAAGGCTGGGCTTCTCGGCGGACCCTGCGGATGACGCGAGTGGAGCCGAGCTGATCTCCGCGTCGCGGCAAATTCGGGTTCACGGTTTCAGAAATCGAGTAGTCTTCGGGCAGAAATACTCATCGCGGAGGCGAGGGCCATGGGTCTTCTGGACGGCAAGGTCGCGGTCGTGACGGGGTCGGGCAGCGGGATTGGACGCGGGGTGGCGCTGGGCCTGGCGGCAGCCGGCGCCAGCGTGGTGGTGAACGACTACGGCGTGACGGTCGACGGGCGCGACCCCTCGAACGCCCGCGCCCTCGCGGTCGTCAAGGAGATCGAAGCGAAGGGCGGCCGGGCGGTCGCGAACGCCGACAGCGTGGCCACGATGGCCGGCGGGCAGGCCATGATCGACGCGGCGCTGAATACCTTCGGCGATCTTCACATCGTCGTCTGCTGCGCCGGCATCCTGAAAGAGCGGATGATCTTCAACATGAGCGAGGAGGAGTGGGACTCGGTCGTCGCCGTCCATCTGAAAGGCCACTTCACCGTCATGCGGCCGGCCACGCGCCACATGCGCGAGCACAAGTCCGGCCGGATCATCACGTTCACGTCCACCGCGGGGCTCGAGGGAAGCCCCGGCCAGCCGAACTACTCGGCGGCCAAGGAAGGGATCGTGGGGCTCACGCGCTCGACCGCGCTCGCGATGGCCAAGTACGGCGTCACCGTGAACTGCATCTCGCCTACCGCCGAGACGCGCATGACCGAGCGGCTGCCGGACACGCGACGGGCTCAGGCCGCGGCGCCGCCCGAGGCGATCGCGCCGGTCGTGGCGTTCCTCGCGAGCGATCGCGCCGCGCACATCACCGGCCAGATCCTTCACGTGCGCGGCAACCAGGTGTCGCTCTGGTCGCATCCGGTGCCGATCCGCGCGATCACGAGCCAGGAGGGCTGGACGCCCGAAGCGCTCGCCGACGTCTACGATTCGGCGCTGGGCCAGGACCGCCTGCGGCGCATCGACGCGCTCGGCATCACCTGGCCGCCGCGTAGTTCCTAGCGCTCGCTCGTCGGTCCGCCGAGAGCGCGGAGGCAGGATTCGGCGTCGGCGCGGCCCAGCGCGAGGACGCGGGCGACTGCGTCCCCGTCGAACTCGAGCGGACGCAGGTTGAGTGGCGCCGAGGGCGTCAGGAGCTGGAACTCCGTGGTCGGGTGCTTGAGGCGGGCCAGCTCGGTGTCACGCCGGATCTGGTGGAGCATCGCGGTCTCGAACGCCTCCTCCATCGATCGGCGGATCGTCGTCGGCGGGGCCGCGCGCTCGTCCGGCGCGTAGCTCAGCACGATCAGCGCCCGGCCGACCGGTGCCGCCTCGAGCGCTTCGAGCACCGGAGCGCGCCCGGTGAGACCGCCGTCGACGAGCAGCGCGCCGTCGACCTCCACGGCGGGGAAGAGGCCGGGCACCGCGGCCGCCGCCAGCAGCGCGTCCACCGTCACGGTGTGATTGTCGAAGACGCGGGGCTCGCGCCTGACGATATCAGTCGTCGTCACGATCAGCCCGACCGCGGAGCTGCGAATCCGCTCGAGCTCCACCGACGACGCGATCAGCTCGCGCAGCGGTCGCGGGTCCAGGAGCGAGCTGGCGCCGCTCAGGGCGCGGAGCGTCAGCCAGCCCGGAAGAAGCCCGGCGAAGAACGTGGGCGCCCGCACCGAATAGATGCGCTCGCGGGTGAGGGAACGCCACGTGGTCTCGAGCCGGTCGGCACGCCCGGCGGCGATCATCGCAGCACTGAGCGCGCCGGCCGACGAGCCCGCGACGAGTCGGATGCGCACCCCCGCTTCGGCGAGCGCCGCCACGGCGCCGGCCTCGTACGCGCCCTTGGCTCCGCCTCCGGTCAGGATCAACGCGGTTGGGACGTCGCGACCGATCGAGGTCGGCACGCACGTCGCGACCGCTCCGGGTGGCGCCGCGAGCGCCATGGTCGTCAGCGTCGCAAGCGTGAGGAAAATCGGCGCGAGCGCGACCCGCGCGTTCAGGTGCGCCTCAGGGAACGAGCATCGCGGTCAGCGCACCGACGTCCTCGAGCCTGTCGGTGTCGTCGACGGCATCGACGATCTTGCGCGCTTGCGGCTCGCCGAAAATCGGACCGGCGAGGCTCACGAACTTGGCGGTGATCTCCTCGCGCGGGACCGGGCTCAGCGCGTCGCCGCGCACCACCGACGTGCTTCGCTCGAGCCTCCGGCCGTCGCGGAGCACGAGCCGCACGTGAGCCGTGGGCGCATCGGCGCGGCGCGGCGACATCTCGGAGTCGGTGGAGATCTCGACCCGGCGCGCGAGCGCGCGGATGCGGTCGTCGGCGAGCGCCCGCGCGTCGAACGCCGAGGGATCGGTGCGCCCGAGCACCAGCGAAGCCGAGACCGCCCAGGGAATGGAGAATCGAGCCGCGAGCGAGGTCGACGGCGCGGAATCGCCCATACGTGCCGCGAACGGGATCGTGACGATCTCGACCTTCTCGACCTGATCGCCGGTGAGGCGGTGCGCGGCGCTGAGCGCCATGACCGCATCGAGCGCGAAGTGGTTGAACCGACAGCAGGCGTGAAGCTTGAAGTAGTTCTGCTCGATGCGGTGCGCGCCGCCGCCGTCGTCGCCGCGCGAGAGCGGCTCGAGGCCGGCGACCGCCAGCTCGGGCTCGAAGCGATCGGCGAGGATCGTGCCGTAGACGTCCGACGGCGCGTCGCCGAGGCCGGTGAAGCCGCAGCGCTCGAGCTCGACCGCGAGGATCCCCTGAAACGCCGAGCGCCCGGGATAGAGGTTGCGAATGGTCACGCCATCGAGCGCGGGAGTCCACGTGTTCGCCGGGCTCATCGAGGCGGCCAGGTTCAAGGCCGCGCGGACCTTCTCGGCGGAGGCGTCGCCGAGCTTGGCGACCGCGACGGCCGTGCTGATCGTGCCCCACGTGCCGTGCGAGTGGACGTTCGCGCGCGCGGTCGTGGCTCCGCCGATGCGCGACCCGACCTCGTAGCCGGCCACGATCGCCTCGAGCAGCCGTCGGCCGTCGAGACGGCGCTCCTCGGCGATGGCGAGCGCG
>Ga0126376_10000935_pt1 | contig 15139 bp, 15 predicted proteins | sample PanSoiMetPlot_15_FD_92760 | JGI IMG/M metagenome (GOLD analysis project Ga0126376, IMG submission 92760) | Tropical forest soil microbial communities from Panama - MetaG Plot_15 | ecosystem: Environmental > Terrestrial > Soil > Tropical forest > Bulk soil | place: Panama | collected 2016-02-17
AGCGGTTGCGCGTCGATTCCTCCATTCATGATTCCTCCTGCACCGCTTGTCGCGCCGCTTTATCTTCCCGCAACCCTGCGTAGCTCGACTGCCCCAGATGCCCGTCAGGAGTCTGCTCGCTAAATCCAATTTGGGCGACTAACTTTGGTTTGAGCCACGGCAGCTTTTCATTTCTTCCGCTGTCAGCGCCCACATCGTTCTCTTTCTCCTGCAGATTAGCGAACGGGCATTTATCTGTATCGAGTTCTTTGAATTGTTGAAAAACTTCGCACCGACTGTGAGGCACAAAACCGTTTCTCGCCTTGGAGACGAAATTTAACTTGGCGACGTCGTAGACTCCCACAACCAACGCATCGAATGGATTGTCAAGAGTATAGCGACAAATACAAACTCTGCGACCGATTGATCTTGTGTTTAACCCATGCGCCGCTGCGCTTGGTCGGTTCGTAGAACGAACCCTTCCGCTTGGCGATGATACCCTCGATCTGCCAATCCTTCGCAGCGGGGAGATCGGCAGTTGGGCGTTGAAGGTCTGCGATAAAATCACCGGGTAATAGACTTTGGCTAACGCCTGCGTAAGCAGTTCACGCCGCTTCTCGATCGGCTCATTCAATACGTGCAGTCCACGGTGAATGAGAGCTGTCGAACGCGTAGAATTGCAGATCGGTATCGAGCCGTGAATGCTGCATAGCGTTAAATAAAACGCGTCCGTCCACATAGCCATAAACAAAAAAGCCTGTGAGATTAGTTCAAAGAACCGAAGCTCTGAGACTCTCCCCACAGGCTTTTTGCTGCCGCGCCAAGGCGCGAATGTCACAAGCCCTGTGCTAGGGCTAAGCTATGTTAAAGTTAATCTATGCTAATCAATTCCCTCTATGTTACCTTCGAAAACGATGAGTTAGATGGAATCTTCAATCGGTCACACGGCGAGAATGTTACCGCAGGCAAAAGCACAGAGAGACAACAAGGAATAGGAATAGTTAGCTGAGCCTAGATCGCATCCCTTCGAGCACCTCCATATGATATTTATAGTTCAGGTTCTGCGTTCCTGTGCCTTCAGCATTGCAACGAGTGTAACGCAGCGCTTGTTCCAAGGAGATGCTGCCGGCCCGATACATTCGAATCGCCTTCTGTAGCGTTTGCAGCAGCAGCTCGTCCGTTTTCAATGCCAAGAGCGCGTCGGTGAATCCAGAGTCTTGGAACTGGTAGTAAAACTTCCGATGGTTCACGTGATAAATCCTGCTTAGATTAAAATACCTGAGAAAATCGGTCAGCTTGGTAAGTTCACGGCCCAATTCGCATACTCCGGGAATGTCGCAGAGGTGAATGTCCTCGAAATACATGCGCCGGCCGGGGAGAAACCAGTCATAGCGGCGCGCGAAGCCTCGGCGCATTAAGTAGAGGTCCTCGTAATGACCGGTCAATTTGCGGTACCCTTTCCGGCTCGGTACTAAACGGGTGCGGAAACGAAAATCGAGAAGCTCTTTCCAATTCCGCTTCAAGAACTTTAGCTTCCCCTTAAGAGACGCCGGACAGGATGAAAAGGTCCAGTGCGGGGCTTGTTTCAGCTTGCGCGCGCACAGGTAATCGGAAAACGCGGCGGCACTGCCGATCTTCAGAATGTCCATGATCCCGGCGCCGTCGAATGGCGTGCGGCACAGATTGCCGAGGAGAATATCGAACCGGCTCGCGTCAAGTACTCTCGTGACCTTCTCGACGTAGTCGACGTCGAAAAACTCCTCCATATGCATCGACATGAAGTAATCGCCCAAAAGGTTCGCCTCCAAGAGCCGGCGGTGAAAGGTATAGAGATCCCACAGAGGGAAATCGCCGAGGAAGCGCTCGACCTTGAAAAACCGGTAGTCAAAGTCGGGCTGGACCTGGAGCTGAGCGAAAACTTCCGACTCGCTCAGAGTGGTTTGGTTGTAGAAAACGACGTCGAAATTTTTCCAGGTCTGCAAGTTAAGAGAGTGAAGCAAGATGTTCAGAAGAGAAATCCCCTTCACCGGATCGATGCTGATGATGAACGTCAGTCGCATGGCAATAGGTCTATCCGCCGCTTAACAATTTTTGCAAAAAGAGAATCGTGTAAACGGTATCCCAGCAATAGGCGTCGTCTCCGCGGATCGGGTGCAGGGGAAGGCCTCGGAGGGCGCCGTCGGCGTTGGGGTCGCCGCTGTGGATCTGCGCGTAGAGCAGACCCGAAGCGATTCTGGTCAGAAGTTCCTGGGTTGGCCCGAGCTCCGGGTAATCCAAAAGAACCAACCCGAGCTGAGCAGTTGGCATTACGTCCTCTTCGACGCTGTGGGTCCCGTCTGTGAAGTAGAACTGGTATACGAGTCCGTTTGGGCTCAGGCGCTGAATCAGCCACTGGAGCGAATGGCGGGCTTCCGGGATCCGGCCCGCAAGCATTAAGGCGTTTATAGCTTGAGTGTGGCTGGTCGCGTGTCCTCGATCGCAGCCGAAGGTCATCTCCCGCCAATTCCTCTGAGACAGCCCGGCGCGCACCCTGGACATCAGCGAATGTTGGTGCATGGGAAATGAGCCGTCCGGCCGTTGTTGTCTAACTAACCAATTGACGAAGCGGTCGGCGGATGACTTGAAGGCTGGCTCGGCCGTGACTGCATATAATTTGACGAACACCTCGACGCTGTTGGCCAGCCAGATGGGTCGGGGGCGGGCCAGCCGACGCAGGTGGTTTGTCCGTGCGGCCAAGTATATGTGTGGATCAATGCTACCGTCCGCGTTTTGCAGCCTTTTGCGAATGAACTTTCCTGCATCTATGGCGGCCTGACGAAACTTGTCGGCTCGACTCCGTTGGTAAGCCCGGAGCAAGGCTAGGACGGCCGTTGACATCCAGTTGGCAAAGACAAATCGGCTTCCCCTTCCGGACAGTAGGCTTCCTCTGAATTCGTTGGAGTCAATCGCTAGTTGGCATATATATTCGGCTGACTGTAGCGCGAGATCCCTGTAGCCTGCACAATCCAGAGCTAGGACCCTCCGGCGGTGGAGAGCAAACACGTTCGATTGCCAGACCAATTTTCATATTCTTTTGTCCCGGGCCTATAGATGGAACAGTAGGCTCCATCCGAGGCCCGGATGTCGCTGTAGACGAGCCAGGCTACCGCTTTTTCGTAGCTCGACCTTAAATTGGCGGCTGAAATGCTCAAGGCTTTGCCAGTTTTACGATGTTAGTTCGTGCCAAGGATTACCACTGAGAGCGCGAAAGCCGGTCGAGGCTCCTGCTAAAGCTAGGAACCGAGCTTCGGCTCGCGGAGCCGAAAAAAGTCCATAGGTGCAAAACGAGTAATCAAACTTGTGAAAGCCGACCGGCCAGCTGTCGATCTGCCTCCACGGAAGGAAATGCCGATGCACGAACTTGGGTGATACGGCGTATCCATTGCTCTCGCCAACGCAGGTCTTAGGAATCGCCGGCCCCGTAACGTCAAAACTTCAAAGGGCCATAAAAACAACTTCGACACAGTGACATCGCCTACTGAAATATGAATTTTAGACGCGCCTTCGACGGAGGAAAACCTGCGGCAAAAAATCTCTCCCCGCCCGGGGCTCTAAAAGCGCCGGGGATAAAATCGCCAGTGCCGGCAGCCCGCGTCAAGGTACCGGCCCTGCTCCTTGTCAAAGAGTTCAAGAACATGTTTCCGCCAGACAATGAAATTATAGTTCTGAAATTCCCAAAGATCTAAAAGACCGCATTCTAACAGAGGATCGCCGTTTCCTATACTTTTTGTCATGGAAAATTTTTCCTAAGTGCGTTTATCGTCGCTCCCCGCATTAGGTTAATCCCGCATTCAACTGTCACGATCGCCCTGCATGAAAAACCAGTTCATGCCGTCGCATCTTCTGGTTTTACTCGAGTAAACGATCATGGGTCTTGCTTCTCGTACTATGAAACCCTGGGATCGAAGCAGTGGAATCCATGGATGCGATTCGATCATCGGCGCACTGACGGACATCATGCCACGCTCCCGTAGGAGGACTATTAATCTACGAACCAAGGTACTGACAACTGTAATGTCTTGCAGTCCAAATAGATCCGCCACGGTAGCATCAACACCGTTTTGACTGAAGAAAGCATAAGCTAACAATTCACCATCCCGGCGGGCGGTAAGTAACTCATAACGGCGATAGGCATGGGCCAAGTACCGCCAATTGAGATACTCCGCGGATCGTTGAACGCACACGCCATAGCAACCACCCACCTGGCGGGCAAGGGCAGAAAACTCCTCACCGCAGCTTCCTTGCTGAAGGCCGATCGCAACGGATTCGCATTCTTTAGGTGTCCGGTCAGTGAGTGCCAGCAAGAGATTGCCGGCAGCACTCAGTCCTTGGGCAACAATGGGAGTTTTGAAATACTCTCTAATTTTCCCATCCACTCGTAGTGGTTTGGCAAGCCGGAGCATCTGTGCGAGTGGACTGATATAAAGTCGTCTGTAGACAGCCATCATGCTTGGACTAGGAAAATCGTAACAGAAAGCGGCCGTCCCCGAATCGACTTCGCTTAGACAAGCCCGCTGCAACTGTAAGGCGGGCCCTAGACTGCGGTATCGATCGTTGATGCAGAAATCGCCTAGTACCCAGACAAATTCTTCACCGTCTCCCACATACAGGCGTCGCGGAAAAGCCGCGGCAGACCCGACGATTACATCACGATCTCGGTCCATTGCTATCCACGCCCGGACTTGCCCGTGAGGATTGTTTCTATAGAGCCAGTCAAACCTGGGGCCATCTGAAAGGGGTGTCAGATAGTGAAACAGAGCATCCATAAGGAGCAGCCGGTCCGATTCAATATCGGCTTCTCGAATCGCAATAGCCATGGACTATTTTAGCTTTCCCGACGTTTACGGGCAGAATCTATACCACGCTTACTTACTCGCAAATGTGGGAAGATACGCTTTCGACGTGCCCCCTCTTCGCATTTCGAAAACATCCTGGCTATTTTAGATGGTCGTTAGCGCGGACGTCTTCCACTTGGTTCGCAAAAACCTCAACAGCAGCCCCAAATTGTCTTCAATGAGCGTCTTTGAGTGACTTCCCTGTTTGCGTTATCGGCGCGAACCTTTCGCATGCCTCCGAGGAGCGAACCGAACTTTTTAAATTGGCCGAGACCTCCTTGGCATCGACAACTTTTTCCACTCGGACGAGAAGAGACACGACGTCGAGATGTTGAGTCCAGACCCTTGCCATAGACCGACGTGCGTTCGTGAATTTTCTCCAAAGCAAACACGATCGCACCGGATTAAAGACCGAGTTCGTGGAGAGTTCGCCGCAATACCTCTTGTCCAACCGAATACAGTTGCGCACGGTAAAAGGAGACTGTGTTCCAATCGGATCTTAGGCGCGCTTCCGGGGATTGCGGTAGGATCTGCTTCAAAAGGCGCACAGGCTAACAAACGCGCCACAGGTAGCCGATAGGCAAAAGGTCCCTCACCTTGGCAAATGCTTCTTCAGCTTCGGCCTCATAATACTCATCAACAAAGAGACCATGGCACAGAGCTACCAAGGCAACCCAGGAGGCGATGCCATGCCCCTGCTGAAGCTGCCGCATGCGGGTCATAAACATAGAAGGAGCATAGTGCCGGCGCAGTTGGATGCCCAACTCATAGGATCTCTTGAATCTTTTCCTGAGACTTGCCCACAGGGGCTCCTCCACTAGAACGGCCGGACCCGTGCTCTCCTCTGCGGTTTTCAGGAACCGCTCCAGGAACTCAAACTCTTCGGTTCGCGCGGGGGGGCCATGGAGATCTTGTTTCTCTTCTATGAAGACCCCGTGAGCAGCAGCGATGGCTGCAATCGTGGCAGCGTTGTGACCGCTCGTTTGCAGCCGTCGGAACACACGCCGCAGTCCACGGCCAGCCTTGCGGTATCGAGCCTTCGCACCGTCGCGCACGAACTTGCAGAAGGTGTAGTGGGGATTGTAGTCGGGACAGTGCTCACCAAACGTACCCCAATCGCCCAAGTATTTTGGTGCATAGATTGTTGTCCAGCCCTCCTTCAAGATATCTCCGTCAAGATCCGTTTCAGACGATAGAGAATCTCGAAGTTTCACGTGGTCGAAGCACTGGGTGCGGAAAAGCTTGATCCCGACTATGCGACCCAGCAGCGGGTCCCGGAGTCGGCCAACGACACTCCCCACTCTGACTGACACGCAGCGTCTAAGCTCCTCGATGCAGGTGTTGTCAAGAATCATGTCTGCATCGACCTGGATGAAGAACTCGGTTCGGACACGCGAGACAGCACTATTGAACGCGCGATGGAAGGGAGAGATTCCTCGCACGACAATCGTCTCCGCTGCCGGCAGGCTTTGCCGTCGCACGCTGGCGATCGCCCGCTCCGTATAGTCTTCGCCGAGAGTGAGAACCAATGCAGTTATGTCGCTCATTGTTAGATCACGCTTCAGGTCTCGATGGGATCATCACAACCATCGGAGCCGCACCTCAGAGTGGTAATTCTCAGACTTTCTATCTGTAGTCTGGTTGCTCCCAATCCCGCCTGACATCGTAACCTATTTTTTCCTTGATCCATCGTTCGAGAGAATTCCTGTAGAGACATTGCTTGCCTATAGAGCCGTTTTTTCTCATTCTATTTATGATGAGCGTTCTCCTAAGAATACCGACGCCGTGTTTCCTCAAAATCCCCCTTATCGCACGCGTTGTCAGGGTTAGAGGTCTGTGAGTCGTCAGTCTCTCGCATTCACAGTGATTTCTATAGTAATAGAGGCAATCTCTCACGGCTTTAAAAGTCGCGCCATTCTCGGCCATCGTCCAGGGAAAATCGTAATCGTCTTGCGCCTTCAGTATTGATTCGTCTATCCCGCCTACCGATAGACCTTTCTCTCTCCTCCAACAGAGCAGGTGCTTAACCGGCGAGCCCCAAGGAAAATCTTGCAGACTGAACCTTTCCTTGCTGTAATAGACGGGACTGATCGTCGCGTCGGTTTCGTCTATCACAATTCTAGAGGAGTGAAAGAAGTCAATCTCGGGATACTCAATTATGTAACGATTCAGCGTCTCTATGGCGTTATTTGCCCACATGTCGTCAGCCAGTAAGATAGCAACGAAATCCGTCCCGGCATGTTTCATCCCGGTATTGATGGCGCCCGGAAATCTGAATCCTTGATTAGCGATGACATGAATCCGAGGAACAGCAAAGTCCCTTTCGAAGAGTTCTCGAAATTTCGCCAAATCTGTCGGTTCCACAACAACGGTCAATTTCCAATCGGGACAGCTTTGCCGCGTGATGGATTGAACGGACTTTTTCAAGAATTCAGGATGGTAATATTTTAACGGCATGATGACAGTGATTAACGGCCTGCTCATCGGTCTCTCTATTTTCTGTTTGGACGCCAGTCCTTTAAGCCATTTCCGTCGGTCCACGCTGAAGAGCGTGCCCCTGGTGTCGGCTCGGGATGCGCGCAGTAGCTGGGCGAGTTTCAGGATCAGCCAAAATGATCGGCTCCCAAATCGCCATCACCTTAGAAAGTTCGTACTCTGAAACGCGTTGACGCGTGGCATTCCAAGCGCTTGCACAACGCGGGGTTGTTTGCGAGCAATTCAAACGCGCTCGCGAGCGCAATGGAATTCTCGACAGGAACGGCCAACCCCGTCTCGCCGTCTTTGATGAGATCGAGAACACCCGGCGCACCGTCGCTTATGATCACGGGAAGCCCGCAACTCATAGCCTCCATCCAGAAAAAAAACCTGCGCTGGCGGAAGAGGACGATAATACGTGTGATTCTCCAATTACCTTTGTGACTCTCATCGTCTTTTGGAAAGGTAAGCACGACCTGCTGCCAGCCTCGCTCCCGTTGAGCCTGAAAGATATTGACGCTCCGAATACTGTAGCCACTGTTCTAAGGAATGCCCGTGTTCGACGATGTGCAAAATCTTGAGGGGCGAATCGCCTGTATCCATGCCTGTTGTCCGACGGGGGAGGAGTTCAGTGATTTTCAGGCCGCGTGGACAAGAATCAGATTGTTGGCTACTTGGTCGAGGGTTTTGAAAGTGCCTAGACTTTGGATCTTTTTAAGGAAGGCCGGGTAATGCGGCAACCAGAAATCCGCGTAGCAATCGTGTAGTCCGAAGGCGACAAAGTCATTGCGCTCGATTATCGTCAGCGCCCGGTTTTCCCACTGGGCGAAGGGCTCGCCTCGCTTGTAGAGCGGGAAGTCGTCGAAATGAATCGGAATCTTTACCAACCGGTTATCTATCACGGGCCGAGTGTTTCTGAGCCGCCAAGGCGACGTGGCACACCATTCAAAATTGCGAAAGACCAAGTTATAGTCGTTCCACTCCGGGGTGAAGCGTGATTGTGGCGGCTGAAACCCCCTCACCCGTCTATCGACCAAGCGACACCTGTACAATTGATCGCTATATATTCCGGTTTTATCTCCGCCATTCAGAGAAGCCAGGGCGCGCCGCACCCGGTAATAGTGCTTCGTCAATCGCCAATACTTGCGGATCCGATGGTTATAGGAATGAAAGGCTAGGCAGTGACCGCTGCGCTCAATCTCTCTACGCACCTCGTCAAAGAAACATCCCAGCACGTGATACGTCGCCTTCAAGCCGGCCGCGCCTTCGCATCGGAGCATCTCCGTCAGCGCGCTAGGCGCGGCCCGGTCAGCTACTCGGACTCTTTCCATGTCGATGCCAATATGGCCGAAGCCTCGCTCAATGTCATGGCAGACGCAGATCGTTTTGTCGGCGGGTAGCGTCTCCTCGCGTCTTGTCGGAAACACCAGCCGATCTCGATTCTCCTCGACATTGATGACCCACCAGTTGCCTTGTCTTGTCGCCGAAAACTGTCGATTCACGGCGCCGTCGTAGACCCTTTCAAACAGTTCTCTTTGAACGGTTCGTTCGGGGTCCGTATGCGCCATGATGAGAGGCGAGGCCGGCGAGTATATTTTCTGAATGTTCTTCTCGACAGCGAAATTCATCATGCTGTTCAGAAGCATGTAATGCCATCCGTGAAATTTCTTTTCTATTCTCGTTCGGTACCGTTGCCTTCTGGAGATTCGCTGGACGACATCGGACACGTAATTCAAGCCATAGAGATTTCCTTTTTTGATGATAAGATAGGCGAAGGCGATGTGGCCAGTTTTGCCCAATTGCTGCCGGTGCCAGATCAGATCATCGTCGAAAAAAAGCTCTTCAGGAAATTCATCGATCCATAGGCGATCGGCAAACAATAGAACTTCCCAATGGGCATTGAGAGCGCTCTCGCCGCACATGCCGCGTGCCAGTCGCAACGCATCCGGACCGCATTTTGGCAAGTAGTAGACATGGTGGGGGAAGAAGTATCGTCCAGGTAGACCTCTAGCAATGAACTCGGTTTTTCGATCAGGCGAAATCTCACGGAACCTGCAAACACTAGGGTTCTCCGAACCGTTCATAAACGTTGTGCGTTTTCGTGCCAGGCTTGAAACATCAGCACTTCCCAAAGCTCGCGTGACCAGTTACGGATGCCACGGAGATGTTCGTTCCATTTCTGGCAAATAATTCCTGGGTTCAAATAACCATCGTGTTGGAGACGTTTGGCACAAAGCAGCGCTTCAGCCCAATCGCGCATCGGCCCGCGCAGCCAGGAGCTGATCGGCACGGAAAACCCAAGCTTCGGGCGGTTGACTAGCCGCTCAGGCACGTGGCGATGGAGGACCTGACGCAGCAACCATTTTCCGCGATTATTCTTCACTAGCATTGAGATCGGAATCCGGCGCGCGAATTCTACCACGCGGTAATCGAGTAGCGGGATGCGCACTTCGAGCCCCACGCCCATGCTTGCCCGGTCAACTTTCACTAAAATGTCGTCAGTAAGGTAAGTCATGAGATCGAAGTACATCATGTGCTGAACGAAATCGGAAAGCGCGGGTCTATATTCGGAGTTCGTTAGCATTGTTGGCGGTTCGTTGGAATTCACCACCAAGGCCGTCGGCGTCCGCCAACGCGACACCAAGGTGTAATACAACGCATGTGGGGTTCCGGCAGGTAACAGATCCGCAAGCCGGTGCAGTTTGTCGCCTGGTTCAGACTGTTGCCACCGGCTTGGAAGCAGCGCGGCAAGTTTTGCAAAAGCTATGTTCCATGTCTGAGGTGGGATCATTCTCAAAGTGCCCGCAGTAGCGTGTCGCAATAACGGCGGCAACAGGCGTGTGTGCCTCCAGATGTTTTGTGCCCAGAAGTACGAATTATAGCCGGCGAACAATTCGTCGCCGCCATCTCCTGAAAGGCACACGGTGACATCGCGCCGCGCGTGGCGCGCGATCAGATAAACCGGGATCTGAGATGAGTCGGAGAATGGTTCGTCATAAAGCGCCGGCAGCTGGGGAATGACGGCCATCGCATCTTTTGCCGTGACGTGGAGGTCCGTGTGGTCCGTACCCAAGTGTTGTGCAACGGCTTTGGCATCTTCTGCTTCGTTGTGCTCGCCCTCATCGCAGCCAAGCGAAAACGTTTTCACTGGTTGACCGCTCGCGGCTTGCATCAGCGCAACGACCGTCGATGAATCTATGCCTCCAGACAAGAAACTGCCGAGAGGCACGTCTGCTGCCATCTGAAGCCGAACCGCGTCGGCCAGCAAGAATCCAAGATACTCGGCTGCCTCGCTCTCGGTTCCTTGAAATGGGGCCGCGCAGCCGTTTTGTGACACTTCCTTCAGCGACCAATAACGCATCGGCTTCCAGGAGGCAGTCGCGTCTTCGGGAGAAGGAGAAAATGTAGCCCGCCGTTCAAGCGCACACGCTGAAACCTTTAGAACACAACCCGCGGGTAACTTGTAGACATCACGGTATATCGAAAACGGTGTGGGTACATAGTTGTGACGAAAGTAAAGTGCGAGGACATCGCGATTGATGTCGCCGCGAAACCTAGGATGAACGCTCAGGGCCTTTAATTCCGAAGCGAACACGAAAATCTCACCCATCCAGCCATAATACAGCGGCTTTTCGCCGAGTCGATCTCGCCCTAGGTGAAGTGTTCTCTCATGACGATCCCATAGGACAAAGGCAAACATTCCATTGAACCGTGCGAGCGCAGCTTCCCAACCCCATTGGCTGATGGCCGCCAACATCACCTCAGTGTCGGAATGCCCACGAAAACGCTGCCCAAGTTGCTCGAGTTCTACTCGCAGGGCCGCAAAATTGTAAATCTCACCGTTAAGGACAATCACAAATCGGCCACACATCGATTGCATGGGTTGATGGCCGTGCGACGAAAGATCGACGATCGAAAGGCGACGATGTCCCAATGCAAGTCTAGCATCTTCATCGACCCATGTTCCGGCGTCATCTGGTCCCCTGTGCTGAAGGGTATCAGCCATACGTTGCACCGTGGGGCCCAACTCCTCGGTTTTGAGCCGGCCGGACGGATCGAAAAATCCCGCTAGACCACACACGCTGAATTTCCTAAATGAGGGCTTGCCTCATTCGATTGACCGCGACCAACCGTGCCGATAGCGCTGCTATCATAGGCCGTACATTTCTGACCTGACGAAATGGCCATTGAGTTGGAATTCGGCCGGATTGCTAGTGGGAACCTGTATTCATCTGTTTTAATAGGTGAGCAGCGACAATTTCGGCAGCGTGTCCAGGATTTGCGAAACAATAATGCGCGAGTCGAACGCGTGCGGCGTTCGATACATTTCGCTTGTCCAACGCTTGGGCCAGTCTTGTCTCGACTTCTTCGACTGAGCGCGCCAAGTAAGCCGCTTGACTCATAAGGTTTATCCGCTCGCGGTCGAGCTGGTCGCCAAAAACCTCATCTGGGCAGATTACGACTACTGGCTTGTCCAGCAGCATGAAGTTAAAGGCCCGGCTCGAAATGTCGGTGATCAACACGTCCGCATGCTGCAGCGCAGGTACGTCGTCCACGTCATAGTCGACGCCGACGAGAGGTTGGACATGGCGGTTTATCTGCTTCGCCCAGTCCTTTCCCTGGGCCATGACTTTGTTTAAACTACAGGCGTGCATTTTGATGATGACTTGAACGTTGAGCTTGATCACTGCCGAAATGAGCGCGTCAAAATATCCTGGCTGGCGAACCTCGAGCGCCTCTAATCCACGCCACGATGGCGCCACCAGCACGACTGGCTTCTGTGCTTTCAGTCCCATGTGGCCAAAATAGACTTCGCGACTGGTGACTTGCGTATACAGACGATCGAGATAGGGCAGACCCGCAGCAATTACCTTCTGGTCTACAAAGTTACCAGGACAAACATGACGTAATAGGTCGAGATCGGCATCGCCGTTTACCAATATCAAGTCAAAATTGAAAATCGTCTTACGCAACGGGTTCCATTTGAGAATCCGGCTCGCTACGCCAGCGCCGTGCTTCAGCAATACACGCTTTGTTCGCCGTAGGGGAAATCTCGCATAGACATCCGTGCAGACAAGCAGATCATATTTCTGCCATAGCGCCTGCCAGAAAAACCGTACATTGCGGCTTGGAATCTGGAGGTTGTCACGGGCAAAATTGCGGAGGTCCCACAATGATCGAAAAGAAAAATGAGGATGTGAAAGAATCAAAAAATCAATGTCGAAGTCGGGCACGTGCTCCCGTAGGCGATTAATGATGGGCACAAAGCACTGCGCCAGGTGCACGGAGTATGCCTGAAACGCGAGCCGCTTTCTTTCTTGGTTTCGTGATGAGACCCCTCGCATATTCAGTAGGCCAAGAAGACTCAGCAGAGCCTCCAATGCAACGCGCCCAGCTATGATGGGTTGATACCTGTACATGTTGTTACCTGTATCGATTTCTTAGACAGTTGACCGTTGCCTAACAGCAAGCTGTATAGTTCGAGATATTTTTTCGCCGTCGCCGCCAAGTCGAAATTATGCATCGCCACTTCGGCTCCGCGTTGTCCCAAACTCCGTGCATGCAATGGATCGCGCGCCAAACGCAGAATATGCTCTTTTGCCAAATCTGGATTGTTCGGTGAGAAGAGATAACCCGTTTCGCCATCAGCAACCAGCTCGGGCACTCCGCCAACGCTCGCAGCAATCACCGGCACTCCCACGGCCATGGCTTCGAGTACAACGTTGGGACAGCCTTCGTCGCTCGAGGTCAACAAGAGGCAGCGCGAACGCGCTAACGCCGCAAGTACCTGGTGACGCCCCCTGGCGCCCATTATGAAGATGCGATCCTTGAGTTCATACCGTGAGATCAATCGAACGATGGCCTCGCGTTCTTCACCGTCACCGACGATGTAAAGGTTGCGCTCACACCCAGCGTCGATACATGTTTTAAAAATTTCAACGAGCAAACGGACCTGCTTTTCTGCATGCAGCCGTCCAACATAGAGAAAGTGATCGTCTGGAATAACTGAAAGCTGGTTTTGTAGCGCCCACCGGACCTCGTTCCGATCGATGCCATTAGGAATGCAAACAACTTTGCTGTTCCCGAAGCGGTCGCGCAAACAATTCCCGATCTGCTGCGACACCGATGTTACGGCGTCGGCACAGCGCAGCGATATTTGTACCTTCAGACGCGCTAATCGACTTTGTTGCGCGACGCCCAGATCGCCGCCGCGAAACGTGATGACCAAACGATATTTGAACAGGTATTTGTAAAGGATGAGCAAAAACACATCGAGGCTGACAAAGTGTAGATGGATGATGTCGGGCTTTCGGTGACGCAAGAAGTTTAGCAGTTTTAGAGCTGCCTTCGCATACTGAAATAAGCTCGCGCTGAGACTTGCAGGTCGTCGGATATACAGAAGAGGATTGGGGAAGGTATCAATATAAATTTCCACAGCGTCTGGAAGCGAAGGGAAATATGGATTCTGCTTATTCCATTGCGGTTCTCCGTCGGCAATGAGTATGCAGTCCAGATCTGCCATAGAGAAGCGTCTGAGCAACGCGTTCACCATTTGCTCGGCGCCGCCGAAACCGCGGTAATAACCTGTGCTCCACAACGCTATGCGCATACAACTTTCTTGAGCAAATCTTTTAGTACCGAGAATCAGTCGGCGATAGTCAACGGATCAACTGCGGAAATTTCGTATTTCAGTTGATTAAAGGCCAAGCTGCGTCGGACAGGATATCGCTGTGAGCCAATTCTGGGACGGTAAGGCCAGCAGGATGGACGTTTTTCCTTCAGAGACGACATGCGCGATAGCTGGGGTCGTTGCGATATCATGGATTACTTGAAAATACTGCTCCAGATGAACTTCGGCGCTCTAATGCTTTTATATGCGACAAGACCGAACCGTCCCAAACGGTCGACAATACGCCTGAACAAGCTTCCGCCATTTCCAGTTCCGGCGCGAATTAAAGGGTCAGGGCTGGCGATGCGCTCGACCGACTACGGACCTGGACATAAGCTGCTCTACATATATCACTGGGAGGCTTCGATGAACGTGAGAACGGTTGCGCCGGCAATGGAAACCGGAACAAGACGTTGCCATAATTCTTTTCTGTCGAGCGAAAAGGAAAAATAACTTTCTGTGAGTCGCCATTGAAGATCTACCCGGATCTGACGTTCTGTTTTAAAAAACGCGTAGTATTTCGGCCCGAGAAAAGCCACTTCGTCATGATCAAGATCGTTATGAACGTCGAAGCTAGCCCGGGAATCCGGCTGATAGCCTTCTGTGACAAGCAGCCTGCCGGCTTCGATGATGTGCCGTTTTTCGACAAGAATATCTAAGTCGCTGAACTGGCGAAGAGTAAGGTCCTGATAGGCTGAAGCTGCCAAAACCGGCCCTTTAAAAGGGATCGCTTTTATTTGGTGAGTTTGAAAGAGTTTCATGAGCTTCAGCAGTTCAGCGCATAGGAAAAAACTATGCTGGACGTTTTGCCGATAGTAATCTTTTATTCGCTCCAGGCTGACTTTAGGAACAGCATCAGGGTTACTCGTACAGAGGTTCGCGTATAAAAGCGGCAGCACGTGATGCGTATGCGCCGTCCGAATCAGACCGGGCCAATCTAGTTCTTGTCGAAGCAGGAAGCTAAGCCGGTCGCGAGTTTTGGGCTCGAGGTGTGTCCGTGCGCAGCAGAGAATAAGCTCGTTCTCTTTGCTTGTGACGCCGGCTGCGTCCTCATATTGCACTGAACATCCGCTCCGGCAGGGGACGGGGTTTGCGATATGAAATGTCACCTGTAGTGTTGTGCTTGTGTCTCAAATAAGCT
>Ga0126376_10000936_pt1 | contig 15135 bp, 8 predicted proteins | sample PanSoiMetPlot_15_FD_92760 | JGI IMG/M metagenome (GOLD analysis project Ga0126376, IMG submission 92760) | Tropical forest soil microbial communities from Panama - MetaG Plot_15 | ecosystem: Environmental > Terrestrial > Soil > Tropical forest > Bulk soil | place: Panama | collected 2016-02-17
GCGGCCGGATACAGCCCAGCCACCAGGCTCACCAGCAGTGAAAATCCAATTGCGCCCAAGACTAGCCACAGCGGTACAAGCCACACATCGTCTGGCGTGAACTGTTGCTGGCGTTGCATGTAGACGCGAGTGCCGAAGTTGATCACGCGCCCAATAATCCAGCCAAGCAGCACGCCTAGCGTTCCTCCGAAGACTCCCATGGCTCCCGCTTCGGCGAAAAAGAGCTTCTGCACATCGCCATCGCTGGCTCCGATTGCTTTCATAATCCCAATCTCTCGACGGCGCTCAAGAATGGACATCACCAGCGTGTTGATAATTCCGAGCGAGGCAACTGCAAGTGCAAGACTGCCGAAGATTCCCAGGAACAAATCAAGGATGGCAAAGAACCTCCGCAAGCTGCGTGTGGCATCGAGGAGCGAGAATGTGTTGTAGCCGAGTTGCTTTATTTTGTCTTCAACCGGCTCCACTTGACCGGAACGGCTTACCCTCACGATTAGCGCCTGATAGCTGTTCGACATCGGATCGCGATCGCCGGCCAAGCGCACTTGCGTCGCCTGCATCGGCTCAAGCTGCTGCGCGAGCACGACCGGAACATACGCCCCAGCGCTCCCTGCGCCGCGTATACCAGCATCGGCCTTCGACTCGACTAGTCCAACGACTCTCAGCTTTCGCTCTACTGGCGTTACAGCGTAGACACTTAATTCGCTCGCAGCGCCAAACTCTAAAGCACCCGAGGCCGCAGGATCGTTGTCTTTAAGCAAATGCCGTGATGCATAACGAATCAAAATGTCTTTGCCCAACAGATCTTCAGGCTTTTCGCTCAGACTCCTCGCCTCATCGGTTTGCAGAATCACTTCGGCAGCGTCGGGGGCGGAAAAGTATTTGCCCTTCATGTTGTCGAACGTTTCGAGCTGCCGGGCAGACATGGGCAGTCCACTAATTAGTTGGTAGTCGCGCCCGCGCGCAGATTCACTGGACGCGGCACGTTCTCCCGATTCGGATCTGGTCGCGTCTGGCTGTTGCGCAGGATCTTGCGCGGTGCCCGAAGCGTCGAGCTTTACTTCCGCTGGGAATCGAATGTCTGGGTAGACTTCGGAAACTTCAGAAAAATTCGCCATTTTCTGCCGAGCAGGCTCGTCCAGAGGTGGTGGTGGACCTTTCCTCCGTTCCCAGCGGCCGTTGGGTCCCTGCACACGTCGGCCCGAAGTTACGTAGATGCTGTCGAATAATCCCGACTTGGCCAGGCGAGAGGCGGCGAGATGCTGTAACCCGATACCCAGCGAAAGCATGGCAACCAGCGACGCTACGCCGACGGAGATGCCAACCGTGGTGAGCGAATTACGCAGCACTGACTCGCGGAGATTTCTCGCAGCAAGTTCAACAAGATCTCCGGTTTTCATGCCGACACCTCAGAGGGATCGTCAACCAATTTGCCATCGCGCAGAAAGATAAAGCGCGATGCATACCGTTCCGCCAGAGGACGTTCATGGGTAACCATCAACACTGTGGTTCCGTCCCGGTGAATCGTATGAATCAAGTCCATGATTTCGCCTCCGGTCCTGCTGTCGAGATTCCCGGTAGGCTCGTCCGCGAGCAGCAACTGCGGGGAGTTCACCAATGCACGAGCGAGTGAAGCGCGCTGTTGTTCACCGCCGGAAAGTTCTGACGGACGATGATCGAGTCGATGCCCAAGACCCACTCGCTCGAGAGCCTTTCGCGCACTATTCAACCGTTGATCGCGAGGTACTTCTGCGAAGCGCATCGGCAGTTCGACATTTTCGAGCACGGTCATAGCCGCAACGAGGTTGAATGCCTGAAACACCATGCCCACCGTGCTGCGTCGATAACGAGCCAGCTCCTCGCGCGACATGCGCGCAAGATCGCGTCCGGCTACTGCCACCGACCCTCCGGTGGGAGTATCGAGCCCCGCGATAAGGTTCAGCAGAGAAGACTTTCCCGATCCGGATGTCCCCAACAAAGCAACAAATTCTCCGGAGTTGATCGAGAAACTTACCTCATTGACAGCGCGGATCTCGGATTCTCCCATGCGATAACTGCGGCAGAGTTTCTGCGCCTGGATGTCGGCGCCCTTCTTGGTCTCAATTGGCATCTAGATTCTTGACTCGTTAAAGAACCTCTTTTATTACGCCTGCATGTGAGCAGAAGTTGCAAGCGGAGAAGATGAGCCACGTTCTCTCGAACTATCTCCGGTTTAACAACGCGATTCCGCCGGTTGACTTTGAAGTTAGCAGCAAATATTCTTGGCTTACACGGGAAAGGAGGGCGATCCAACATATATGAAAAGTTCTGATGGTAGTAGTAATAAACGTGAGGTGGCTGAGGCTTAGGGCGTTCAGCTCTAAAGACCTGGCGAACTCCGCTAGATACGGGAGGTTTGCAGAGGCCATTCCCATATAGAGTGACCGCCTCAGGCCAATCCCAACAGCTTACCGGCGACCCGCTGCGGTGAACGACCCGAGCGGGTCGTGTCGTTTTGGGCCATTTTTTTTTGCTGTCTTCACACACTGCAAAATCGATTTTTTCCAGCATCTACAGCAACTTAGGACGTTATTGAAGTAACCGGTATTTCCGCGGATACGAGTGCCCTATCCAGCGGAAATTTCAGAAGGCTTCAGACGGCCCATCGAGCGAACCCTCTGTAAATCAACTACTTACAGTCTCTGCGACGCGAAATGCAATTCTTTCTCTGCTCTCCCACCTAGGTGGACATTACCTATGGATACTCACGCGTCACGTTGCCCCCTTCTCGCGCCCGTCATACTCTCGCAATATCACACCCGAAGTACATAGTCCTTTCGGAACCTTTCCAGTTCCAGAATGGAAATGTTGCGGGGCGGGATAGTCCTGCAGGGCGCGTGCGAAAGAGGATTTCCACCGCTGACTCCCCACTGTGGATTTAGGCCCCTAGCGATTTGAAAATTTGTTTTCCCGTAAATCCACGCGACGGAGTCGAGTGGCAACTGGGACTACAAGAGGAGAACAGAAATTATGAAACGCATGACACTGGCGATCTTCGCAGCCCTGTTGATGGCATCGACATCCTTCGCTGCGACACAGGCTGCAAACCAGGCCAATGTATCGCCAACTCTGAATATCTCGGCGACGGTCCAGAAAGCCGTATCGCTCACGCTGGCTACCGGCACAACAGGCGGAGTTAGCCACTGCGCTGTGGTTGCAGGTGGCGGCACACCCGACTACACGATGGACTTCGGAACGGTTGACGCTCTGGCAATCAACAACGGCAACTGCAACAAGTTCGCACCAACAACTCCTGGCAACACGGATGCGATCTACTGGTCTGACTATCAAGTCACCCCGGTCTACACATCGCACCAGACCTTCGGTTCAACGACTGTAACTGCTCAGGTGACCGCCAATTTTGCCGCGCCAAACAACCTTTATGTTGTGCGCGACACCTCGAGCTCTAATGCGGCAACTGTGACCACTCCGTCAGGTGTTGGTAGCTTTACAGCCTTGAGCACTTCGTCGGCGGACACGATCGGAGCGTCTGGTGTTACGAGTGGTACTGCCCTGACCCGTTTCATTGGTTTGGCTGTAAAGCCGCTCAACAATGCCAGCGTCACCTATGCGACGCAGACAGCAACCGTGACGTTCACTCTAACCGTTCAGTAAGACATGGGTTCCCGGTTGGCCCCAAAACCGGAAACTGAAATGCCAGCATGTGTCGATGATCGTGAGAACGCCACGCAAGCACTTGGCCAAAAACTTGGTAAGGAGCGGCGTGGCTTCTCCTGTCGCTGGCTTGTTGCAATAATTCTTTCTCTCGGGCTCACGTCTCCGATGTGGGCGGCTACCAAATTGAAACTCGCTAGTTCAGGAACCGGCTTTGCTATTGCCGGCGTTAGCCCCGCATACACGGCTTCCTTCGGAACTATGAACGCGCTCGCGTTTGGCACACCGGCCACGAACGTGACTGCCACTGCTTTGTCGAACGGCGCTCTCTATTTCACGACACTGAACGTTAGTGTTCAAGCTATTGGCGGCGGCAATAGCGGAGTGGTTAAGGCGTACGTCAGCACCAATTTCATCGGGAACGCGGCGTCCGCAATGATGGTGTATGGGTGCGCGGCTCCATCGGCTTGTACGAGCTCAGGTCAATTTTCCGCATTGGGTACTTCGCAGGCCGGTGCGACAACGCTCGCGTCCGGACTCAATAGCGGCTCCAGCTCCGCCAATGTCGGACTAGCGATCTTCCTACCAGATAACAATGGAGCGACCGCGTTCACAGGGTTGTCAGCATTGGGCTGCACGCTGACGTTCGACTTGTATCTAAACGGAAGCGGCACATCGACTGACAGCGTTACTCTTGCCCTGCTCAACGAGACTGTGCAAAACGCGGTGCAACTCACAGTCGGCACTGCCGTTGGTGGTCTCACTATCGGAAATTCTGGAGGCCCATTGGTCGATCCGTTCTCAATGAATTTTGGGAACGTAAATGCTCTCGGGATTGGTCCGAGCTCAGGACTGACGACCGTGGCCCAGGCTGGCGGCATCATCTATTCGACTCCGTACAACCTGCTGCCAGTCTTCACGGATATGAGTCAGACGAGCGCGAGTGTCAAAGCCTGCGTTAGTACGACGTTCACACATTCGGCGATATTGACTCTCAAAGATTCCGCCACCGGCTCCGCTGGCTCTTTTTCCAACATCTCGACCAACTGCGGTGCGGCTACGTCGCTGAGCGGCTCGGCCGGGAATCGCTCTACGGTTGCAAGATACCTCGGTCTGTTTGTCTCAAACGTGAATGGCGCCACCGCATTCACGGGACTCGATAACGCAACGCTCACTTATACCTTGACGGTGCCGTAACCATGAAAACCTCTCCCAAATTTGCACTCTTCGCATTCCTTACGTTAGCTACCGCCGCTGTTTCCGCGCAATCGATTGGTTTGGCGCCCGCTCAGATCGTGAGCGAGTTCAGGCCGGGCGTTGCCTTGGAACAGGAATTGAGCGTTGCCAATAACGGCAGCGAAGACGTCGAACTGCACGTCCAAATCAGCGACCTTTGGTACAACGAGAAAAACGAGAAGGTCTTCAGCGCTCCCGGAACCTCACCGCGCTCAGCAGCCAATTGGATCCAGTTCGCTCCTGAAAAGTTCACAGTAGCAGCGGGCAAGTCGCAAAAGATGAGAGCGATCATCACGCCGCCTGTCGACGCACGCGGGGGTTATTACGCTGTCCTATTTGTGGAATCGAAGCCGGTTATCACCAATAAGCAGACAGAGGACGGCAAGCGCGTCTTTACAAACATGCGGCTTGGATGCCTTGTATTGCTCACGGCGAAGGACAGCGAAGCTTACAACATAAGCCTCAACGAGCTAAAGCTGGTGCCACCGGCAAACAATCAGGCACTCACTTTGACTTTCCTGTTTGACAACGAGAGCAACACGCACGTCTTTCCCCAGGCGCGATTGGCAATTCTCAGTCCCAATCACAAGCTCCTGGCGAAATCAGAAAGCGAAATGAAGCGCTTCCTGCCCGGGCAGAAAGACTTCATGAAAGTCGAGTGGAACGGGGATCTGAACCCGGGAGATTACACAGCGGTGCTTTCGGTCATCTACGGCGGAACTCACGCGGAGACGCGCCAGATTGCATTTACGGTTCCAGCGAGGACAGCAAATAACGGCAGATGACGGTTGCAAGGAGCACGGGTTGTACCACGACAGCAGTGTGCCTGCTGCTCGCTGCGCTATTCGTGTGTGCTCCAAAGTCACTTGCCTTAGAGCCGACAGTTCCGTGCAGTGTCGATGTTTACTGGCAGTCCACTCGCACGATTGCAGCTCCTGGTGTAACCAGCGTCATTGTCCTTGACGAGGAGATCGCCCACGCCCAGCTTGGCAACGACACAATCGAGTTTGCCGGCCTCTCGCGCGGAGAAACCGTGGCCTTGGTCTATGTGAATGAAAAGCCATTTAGCATTGTCGTTCACGTAATCCCGCATCCGCTGAAAGTTGTTCCACCCAGCCTGCAACGTAGACAGTCCGAATTCGCTCACGGAGTTTTTGGAACAGACATGCAGCTCTCCAGCTTTCAAAACACCTCGCATGTGACCTGGCTCAGCAGCCTGGCATGGTCTCAGCAGGTCGGCGATCACTATCTCGATTTCAGCAGTCAGGTTGAGGACACCACACAGTTCGGTGGACATGAGGCGAATCTCCGAACCGCATCGATTAGCTATCGCGCTCCACACGTCGCCGTAAACGCGATCGACTTTAACCAGAGCCTCAGCGGTGCGCTGGGTGAAGACCGCGTAAACAACTTCTCGACACCAAGCATCATGCAGTTGCGCGGTGGAGCAGTCACGCTGGACCATGGCAGGAACGAGTTCTCTCTTTTTGCCGGCACAACGATCCCATACTATTTTCTCTCCTTAAACGCGACTCGCGACGTGGCAGGCGTCAGCTTCCATCGCAAACAAACGGATCGGCTGAACTTCTTTGGCAACACCAGCTATGTAAATATTCCCACCACGCTGACCACAGGAGCAATTGAACGCCGCGAATACGCAATGCAGAACCTCGGCGTGAGCTACAGGCTGGGAGAACGGTTTCTGGTGGGGGCACAGGGCGGAGCAAGCAATCGCGGCGGCATGGTCCGAGGAGATCTGTCGTATAGCTCATTCCGGTTCTCGGGATACGCCAGCGTCATCTCCGCTTCGCAAACGTTTCCGCTGAATCAATTGCAGTCGTTGTTTTCAGGAACTTCGTCGATCAAGGGTGGGCTGAGTTATAGATGGAACTCAAGACTGACGCACGCTCTTTACGTCGATCACTCAACTATTACGCCGGGACTGATCTATCGTGTACCCGGAAGCAGCGATTACTTCAACCCGTCAACGACGCTTACCTTGACGCGCGGAGAAACGCTCAATTTTTCGTACATATACAGCCGCAACACAGGAGGATTTAATCCAGGAACCACGACCGGAAATCGTTACGATGTTTCTCTGAACTCGCAACTGGCGCCCAGAATCACAAATGCGGCCCAGGTCTCGATCGGTTCTGTACAGGACCCACTCCAAATTAGTTCGCAAGACCAGTTCAGCGTCCGCGACACAATCGCGTTTCCCGTTAAGGGTCAGTCGGTGCTTCTCGGTGTTGAGCATGATCGCGTAAATCCTTCGCTCATCACCAAGTTGAACCAGGAACTGAACCTATTGTCGCCGCAATTGCAGGCGCAGTTCCTGGCCAACCCGGTGGCCTTTATCGATTCCACGAACTTCCCTCCTGAAATCAAGGCCTTGCTTGCAGCTCAGCAGCCAATTGGAACTACAGTCTCCGCCTCTACCACCATTTCATTGAAATCAAAGCTGCGATTCAGTCCGAACATATCGGCAACATATGCCTCGAACGGCAACCTGGCAAATAGTTGGACGCAATCGTTCGGGTACTCGCTTATCTATCAATTTCGTCCAGACCTGCAATTTCGCTCTTCACTGAACAATGTCCTGCTTTGGGACACGCGTACGAATGGCACTGTGAGAACAACAATTCTCTCTGTTGGTTTCCAGAAAAACTTCACGGCTGCCCCAGGAGCAATCCCGCTGCTCCACCGTGGACGCATTATCGAAGGTCATGTCTTCCGCGATAACAACATCAATGGCACATTCAATGCCAATGATCCTGGACTACCTGGAATTGAAGTACGGCTCGACGATGGACAAACAGCGACGACCGATGCACAAGGGCGCTATCGCTTTACTGGTTTGTCAGCCGATGAGCATGAGGTTTTTCTTGATCTCACGCAATTCCGGCAGCCGGTGCGCATGACCACCAAAGGAGAAGCCACTGCCGACCTGATTCAGCAGCACATTGTCGTGGAGAACTTCGGCATCCTTGACTTTGCACGCGTGATGGGAAACATCTTCAACGATCTCCGTTTCGAGAATCGTCGCCAGCCTGACTCCAAAGGCATGCAGGGCATTGGACTGTTGCTCGAAGGAGGCAATGAGCCGAGAACAATACAGACAATCGCTTCCGGCGAATTCGAGTTCGACAACGTGCCGCCTGGTGATTACAAGCTTTCCATCGACCCTGCTTCGCTCCCAGCAAATTACATCGCTTCAGTCGATGCGATACCGGTCCACGTAAGCCCGGTTTCTACCGTGATAAAAGAGATTCCGATGCGCGCCCTCCGTTCCATTTCAGGACGCGTGCTTCTGAGAGTTCCGGCGGATTTGACGAGTTCTTCAGCCGGTGCAGCCAAGCTCAGACAACCACAGGTAGTTTCGAACCAATCCCAAAACGAAGAACAGGAAATGATGCCGGTTTCCGGAGTCGAAGTGACAGCGGGGCCATCAATAGCAACAACGGACAAAGATGGGAATTTCTTGTTGCGCAATCTCCCGGCTGGCGATCTTAAGGTTTCAATTCGACCGGTGAGAGCCGTGCCGGACGGCATCAATATTCCGACTGGTAGCGTTAAGTTGCCCGCCGAGCCGGTGCAGATTCAGGGCGCAACGATCGTTGTGAGCAACACTGATCTCCTGCCTTACCTCACAGACTCAGTGCTACCCGCGCCTACTCCGCGCGCGGAAAAGGCCATAGCGACTGCATACAACCGTGCACGCGACCGAGCCAAACAGCAGCCCGCAGTAGCCGTCTCAACTCCCGGTTTTCCACAACCAAAACCAGCACCGCCGGCGAATATTCGACCGCGGTCGAGCAGCGCTCAACCTCTGGCAGGCGAAGTGGCAAAGGCCGCGGTTCCGGTTCGGCCAGCAGCTCCGCAACCCTCAACGCAGATCACGAACACGCCGCCCGCTACACAAAAAGCCGAACAGAACGCGATCTCCTATGACGCAGTGAATCGAGCCATCTGCGCATCGATGCCGTCGCTTGGCGAAACGGCTCAATGCTTCAACCAACTCAAGCGGGCTACAACTACGAACCCGCAGAAATAGCTTTGCGTGAATTCCGTCGCGTTCAAACCAAGCGCCAGACGATGTGCGTCCGGCGCTCCGCACTCAATTGGAATTGATCGAACGCTAGTTTTTCAGCGAGACTGTCATATTGTCGACATACACGTGGTAAGGCGAGCTGTTTCCGTCCAGATCGACCTGAAATGCGTTAGTCAGTTCAAGGCCATTGCCGGTGAACAGTGCATCATGAGTGATGTTGACAGGATGCGTGATTCCATCCACGGTAATGGAATCGTGGATGACTTGTGTTCCAGAGGCGTGATACATGGCGATGATGTGGTGCCACGCATCGGGCGTGAATGGCTGGAGTGCTACAGACGTCCCTTCCCAATGTTTGGTCGTGTAATTGAAGACTCGCCAGGTCTTGCTGGCGTAGTCAGCCTGCCAGGCATAGTTGTAGGTATATCCATTCGCGTTCTGCTGGCATTCGAATTCAATCGCCTGAGGTGCACTCGCGTACTGCGCCGGGATGTAGAGATCGAATTCGTAACGGAGATAGCTCACCGGATTCGGAACCGTGGGCTGCTCGATGAAGTAATATCCGCCTGAATAGGCCGGACCTGCGCTGACCCAGAAGTCGGCAGAGCTGCCGCTGAGGGCTGGATTCGCGATTCCTTGAGTAATGTCGTAAACCGGACCTTGGCCAGTGCCGCCATCGTTGCCGCAGCCACCGCAGGTCTGCCACCCTTTTTGATTTTGAACGTTCGAGATGATCGTTGCGTCAGCAGGCGGGAGTGGTGCGCTTCCGTTGTTTGAGCTCGGAGTTGTTGATGTACCAGCGCCAGAACTGATACCTGAAGACTGACCTGTCGTAGTACTAACCGATGAGGACGGCTTTGCAGTAGAAACTCCGCAGCCGGTAGTAGAGAAAATTCCAAGCAACAACATTCCTATGGCATAGAACCCTTTCAGATTCAATTGCATCAAGGACCCTTCCGTCGGTGGGGGAAGCCGACAGTCAGGTCAAAGTAGGAGAGCATCTACTCTGGATATATCCAGCGAGGGGCGTAGGTGGATTAAAGAATTCGCCTTAGAGATGGGCTAGCACCTTAGGAGCACGAGTGTCCCGGAAGAACCGGGCCTGCCGGTCATCAACAGCCCCCACGCTATGTGGACGGGGGTGACGTGACTCCGAGCAGGAGTTGAAACGTGTCCGTGTCGCCCGTAAGGCGAGCACATCCACAGTCTTCGCCAGGCAGAAGCTCGGTTCCCAAAATGGTTCTCGATTTGAACTTCGGTGCACTGGGTACGAGACACGATCTGGCAAGCCGTCTCTTGAGCTGCCGGTCTTGCGTTCCGCCAAGGTGTGCCACGCTTTCCAGAGACTTGACCGCTTTCGGCTGCATCCAAGAGTCTGTTTGTTGAGGTTTTGCGAAAAACGTTATGCTTGGCGTGAGCGTCGCTTCCGACAAAGTGGAATTCCGAGTCTGGGCTCCGAAACTGCAGCAGCTCTCAGTTGACATGAACGGCTCAATACTGGAGCTCATCCGAAACGATGCCGGCATATTCTCCGGCGCTACTAAAGCCAAAGCTGGAGACCGATACTGTTATGTGGTCGGAGAGAAGCGGCTGCCGGATCCGGTCTCGCGGTTTTTACCCGAAGGCGTGCATGGCCGAACAGAGATCGTCGATCCCGATGCCTTCACCTGGAGCGACGAAAGCTGGACCGGACTCGCGTTCAATGAGTATGTGATTTACGAGTTGCATGTCGGCACGTTTTCTCCCGAAGGAACATTCGATGGAGTAATCAAGAAACTCGATCACCTGCGCTCACTCGGCGTGACGGCAATCGAGATCATGCCCGTTGCCGCTGTTCCTGGCGAGCGCAATTGGGGCTACGACGGGGTTTCGCTCTACGCAGTTCAGACGAGCTATGGAGGGCCGGACGGTCTGAAGCGGCTGGTCAACGCAGCACATCGTGCCGGACTCGCGGTCGTGCTCGACGTGGTGTACAACCACCTCGGCGCCGAGGGAAATTATCTGCGAGAGTTTGGCCCGTACTTCACGGACCGGTATCACACCGTCTGGGGTGACGCCATCAACTACGACGGCGAAAGTAGCCAGCACGTGCGAAAGTACGTGATCGAGAATGCGCTGTACTGGATTCGCGAGTATCACATTGATGGCCTGCGTCTGGATGCAATCCAGGCGATCTACGACAGTTCGAAGATCCACATCATCAAAGAGCTCGCAGGTGATGTCCAGGAATTCGCCCGTGGCGCCAACCGGAAGGTGGCCGTAATAGCCGAGTCAGATCAGAACGATCGCAATCTGATTCTGCCGGCCACTGACGGCGGATTCGGACTTGACGCCGTCTGGAGCGACGACTTTCACCACTCCGTTCACACTTTTCTTACGAAGGAAAACCGCGGTTACTACCAGGACTACGGCGAGCCGGAAAAGATCGTAAAAGCATTAAACGAGGGTTTTGTCTTCCAGGGACAGCACTACCGTTTCTGGCGTGCTTCGCGCGGCTCCAGCCCGGAGGGAATTCCGCTTCTACGACACGTCTGCTGCATTCAGAACCACGACCAAATCGGGAATCGCTGTACGGGCGAGCGCTTGAGTCATCTTGTGCCCCGCGGCGCTGCCAAAGCGGCAGTCGCGCTGCTGCTTCTTGCCCCGGAGACACCGCTTCTCTTTATGGGCGAAGAGTATGCCGAGCCCGCGCCCTTTCAATTCTTCACCGACTATGGCGACAAGAACCTGCAACAGGCCGTGGTAGAAGGGCGGAAGAAGGAGTTTGAAGATTTCGCCTGGGAGGAAACGCCGAATCCGCAGGATCCTGAAACATTCAAACGCTCCAAGCTCACCTGGAAGCTCGATAACACAATGCTTGCCTGGTACCGAGAACTCCTGGAACTCCGCCGGAAGTTCGTGACGCATGCATCACGAACTTGTCGTGCGAGATTAGCCGACGGAGAGATCGTCCTTGAAGTGCCCGCACAAAAGGCGGATATCGTGCTCAGCGTTCGTTTTCCTGGTGCGCGTAAGCGAACGGACACAACAGAACCAGCCGAGCAGGTCCTACTGCGCAGCCATGAAGATGGCTTCGAGACGACAATTTTCAAGTGTGAGCGCGCGCCGCAAATCCTGAAGCCAACACAAGTAGCCGCTGACTAGTTCCTCTCAGGCGCTCACGCCAGCTACGTGGGTTCCTGCCGGCTCAAAAACATTCTCCGCCGTGGCGGGACACAGGCTATTGTAGCCACAGTTCTTGCAATGGAAGCTAGGGGCTGGGTGAAAAGCTCCTGCCCGAATGCCATTAGCGACGTCCAGGACCTTGCTGCGAATTTTGTCCTCGTTGTTTACCCGATTGGTTTCCGCTGTGCTGTTGTCTTCAAGGTTGTAGAAGACCAGCTTTTCGACCGTGTGTCCTTCGAGGCGCGCCGCCATCGCGTAGATGCCGAGCTGGACGCTACTATCCGCGTCCATGTTGTTCTTTGGCGCGCCAGTTTTGTAGTCGAGAACCTGAACGCCGCCACTCTCGAGCCGGTCGATGCGATCGATGCGGCCGTTGATCATAATGTCCTCAATAGCGAAACGGAACTTCTTTTCCGTGCTGAGAACGTCAGGTTTGGGTTCGAGGGACCGCAGAGCCACAAACTGTCGCAGTTGTTCGGCGCCTTGTCGCTCGTAGAGCGTCCGCTGGAGTGGCTCCTCGATCTTCGCCAGCTCGAACTCTCGCAAGAAGATCTCGACGCTTTCCTCCGCCCTGCGATCAAGTCCGCGCAGCGCAGCATCGTAAAAATCTTTCAGGGTAGAATGCATGGCCGCTCCGTACTGCAACGCGGCAGACGGTTCCTCGGGCAGCCTCCAATGCTTTTGCAGCGCATACTTCAGCGGACACATCGCGTAGGTTTCGATTGCTGAGGCGCTCAGTTCCACACCCTGCGACGGAGGCTTCGCCGCAATCGCAGCCCATGAGGGCAGCTCACGTACGATCTCTTCTCGGGCCGCGTAACGCTGCTCACGAATGCGGAGCGCATGCTTCAGCGTCGAGTCATCGCTGAGCTCTCGCAGAAACCCCGACGGTATTTCTTGCTTGTTCTTGCCTCCACGCAAACGGCCATAGAGCGTGAGCGTGTCACGGGCGCGGGTAACAGCCACATAGAACAGTCGCCGTTCTTCTTCGCGATGGATGTCGTCGTCGCTCTTTGCCACAAGAGAGTTCGCGCGGCTAAGCTCGCGCGGAAATTCAAAGAGCGTCTCCTTGGAGTTCATCGGGAATGATCCAGAGGCCACTCGCAATACGAACACATTCTTGAACTCCAGTCCTTTGGCAGCATGGACTGTGAGCAGTTTCACGGCATCGCGATTTTCGGTGCTTTGTTCGGAGACCGCGTGCTGGAATTCATCTTCTGGGCGCTCAGGAGAGGCGAGCGGAAGGGCTCCTCCACCGCTTCGGTACAGATCAAGGTATTCGAGAAATTCAGGCAGCCGTCCAGTTTGAGAGATGCGCTTCTCCCGCCATTTGGCAGCAAAATCCCGAAAACGAACCAGCTCGATCGAATCGTTGGAGATGTTCAGGGCGGCGGCCGCAGCGTCGATGATCTCGAGCAAGTCGCCGGTGCTCGCATTCCAGGCCTCGGCAAACTCATGCAGAGAGCGCAGTAGCTCCGATCCGCTGGGCACGCTCTCGATAAGCTGAGCCACTTTCGTGCCACGCTCACACAAAGACAATTTTGCGTACAGGCTCGCGAGATCGATAGCCGGCTCTCCACGCAACGCAAGGCGAAAGAAGGCAACATCATCGGAGCGAGAGATCGCGCAATGCAGCCATGCAACGAGATCACGCAATGAATCGCTTTCGAATACATCGGTATCCTGCACTTCAAAAGGAATCGATCGCGCGCCAAGCTCCTCGACTAGCCCCTCGGCATTAGCGTGACCGCGAAAGAGAACCGCGCAGTCCCGCCACCGAGCACCCTGAGCATGCAACTCCGAAATGCGTTCGGCAATGTTAGAGCACTCCTGCTCGTATTCCCGATATGGCACGATCTCCACTGGCTCAGTTCCAAACAGGAGCGTGTTGCCTGGATTGCGATCTTCCTCGTCTCGGGCCGAAACCAACTTCTCACGCTCAAGACTCAGTCGGCTGCCCGCCGGCGAGAACCCTGGATTGCGCCGAATGCTGGAAAAACCGCAATCGAGGATGTTCTGCGTGGAGCGCTGATTGGCAGCCAGATTGATGATGTTCCTCTGTTCCAGCCGGTCGAAGACCGTGATGAACTCCGTGAAGGCCGCGCTCGATGCTCCGCGGAAGTGATAGATCGCCTGGTCAGGATCCCCGACCGCAAACACGTTTTGCTCACTGCCGGCTAGAACGCGCGTGAGTTCGATCTGGGCATGATTCGAATCCTGGAACTCGTCGACCAGCAGGAAACGCGCTTTGCGCCGTTCGCGAGCAAGGAGCAAGGCATCTCTTTGCAGCAGTTGTGTGGCACGCGAGACAAGCGCTCCGAAAGTCAGCAGGCGATGCGAAGCCAGCAGCGCCTCAACCCTGTTGAAGATCGCCGAGATTTCTTCGCATCGCTCGAGGACTTCCTCCCGAGTCATGCTCTCTGCCTGCTTCTTCTTTGCCACGCGAGGCCGTGACACCTCTCCGGCCTTCACGCGCGAGACATGTTCGGAGTACGTGCTCGCGTTTACCAACTCGTCAGAACAGCGATCGAAAAAAGTGAGCAGATCCTTCAGGAATCGTCCTGGATTGGCAGCGCGTAGAAACCGATTCAGCGGCAGGTCAGCGACTCGCTGGCGCAGAAACGTCCACAGCTCGAATTGATCGAGCAGTTGGAAGTCCTCGCCGGCTTCCCGCAACAGTTGATAGCAGTATCCGTGAAATGTGGAGGCATGCAGCCCCGAGGCGCCGATTCCAGCAGATGACTTCGCAACGCGCGACCTGATCTCCCGCGCAGCCTTATGGGTGAAAGTAAAGGCAAGAATTTCGTTTGGTTGAGCTTGCTTTCCGGTAATCAAACGCGAGATGCGATGAACCAAGACGCTGGTCTTACCCGTCCCGGCTCCGGCCAGCACCAGCATCGGCCCATTGACGTGGTTGGCCGCCTGCTTTTGCTTCGGATTGAGCTGCGAAAACGAGATTCCCATGGAGATGGAGCCCTTGAATGCCAGAGTGCATTATGCGAAAGAAAGGCGAAGAAAGCAACGGGGAA
>Ga0126376_10000938_pt1 | contig 15120 bp, 14 predicted proteins | sample PanSoiMetPlot_15_FD_92760 | JGI IMG/M metagenome (GOLD analysis project Ga0126376, IMG submission 92760) | Tropical forest soil microbial communities from Panama - MetaG Plot_15 | ecosystem: Environmental > Terrestrial > Soil > Tropical forest > Bulk soil | place: Panama | collected 2016-02-17
AGTCAGCACCGCGCCAGCCTTCAGTACTCGTCGAAGATGCGCTGGAGCATGGAGGGGTCGTCCGTCCTGGTCAGCGCGAGCATCGCGAGCACGCGCGCCTTCTGCGGCGCCAGGTTGTCGGCGACGACGAAGCCCTGCCGGCGCAGGAGCGTGCGGGGCAGCACCCGACCGCTGCCGGCGCGACTCGACAGCACGATCGCGACACCCTGTCGGCGTGCCTCGAGTAGCGCTTCGGTCTCGACGGGTGTCGTCACACCGGGCGGGAGCGACGCCGAGACGATCGCGCGAGCGCCTGCGGCGACGAAGGCGCGGATCGCCGAGCCGTCGGCGCCGGCATACGAAGCCACGATGTCCACGCGCGGCAACTCGGCGCGGTCGCGTACGTCGAACTCGGTGTCCGGAGCGTGACGACGCGAGGGCCGGCGGTAAATCGCGATTCGACCGTCCGGGTCGGCGTAGCCGAGCATGCCGAGATCGGGACTGCGGAACGTCTCGAGCCGAAGCGTCGACGTCTTCGTCACTTCGCGAGCCGTCTGGATCTCGTCGTTCAGCAGCACCAGAACACCGAGGCCGCGAGCCTCGGGCGCCGCGGCCACGCGCACCGCGTTCAGGAGATTGAGTCCCGCGTCAGAGGAGAGGCCGGTGGCCGGCCGCTGCGCGCCAACGACCACGACGGTCGCGGCGGTCTTCAAGCTCAGGTGAAGGAAGTACGCCGTCTCCTCGAGCGTGGCGGTGCCGTGCGTGATCACCACGCCGTCGAGCGGCGCTTCGCGGCCGATCGCGTCGTGGACCGCTCGGTCGAGGGCAAGCCAGTCGAGCGGGCCGATCGCCGTACTGCCCACGGCGCGAAACTTTACCGGGACGATCTCGGCGGCCTCGGCGACCTCGGGAAATCGCTGGAGGAGCTCGTCGGGCTCCGCCTTGCGGCTCGTGTCCATGTACTCCCAGATGTCGAGGCTGTCGCGGCCGATGGACGAGATCGTCCCGCCGGTGCCGATCAGCGCGACCCGCGGCTTCATCGGGGCCGGGCGAGTACCTCCGCCGCCTGTTTCTCGACCGCCGTGCCCTTGAAGAAGTCCGGATTGAGCTCGCCCCACAGGCGCACGGCGTTCTCGAACACGAAGTCGCGGAAGTCGGTGTCGTCGAGGAGCCCGTGCTCGACCAGCTCGTACGCCTCTGGGACGACCTCGGTCATGTCGGGGACGTCGAAGTGGCCGATGTCCGAGCTGAAGAATGCGTTGAGCCGCGCCCGGATCGGGTTGGCCTTGCGGTTGAAGGCCCACGCGTTGATCGGGTCGTCGGCCTCGCAGCCGAAGTAGAAGCGCTTGACGTAGAGATCGTCGAAGTCTTTCTTGCTGGTGATCCGGCAAGCCGAGTAGTCGTCGAGGTCCTCGACGCCGCCGGTCCCGTCGCCGTTGTCGTCCAGGCCCTCGCCGCGCCGCATCGCCTCGACCACGAAGGGCTTGCCGTACTTCTCGGCCAGCGCGAGGAGCCCCGCCCGGTCGAGGCGCGCCGGGTTCGTGTTCTCGAGGGCGTCGAGCTTGCGCTTCTCCCAGTGGCCGATCAGGTCGGCGAACAGCGTGCACGCCCAACCCACGCCGCCCTCGAGGAAGGCAAAGTTGATCTCGGGGAATCGGCGCGTGACCCCGCCTAAGAAGATCGACTTGGCCATGGCCTCGCTGGCCGAGGCGAAGTGGCCGATGTGGTTGTAGCAGAAGTTCGACGGCGAGTTGCGCAGGAGGATCGAGCGGGCGCCGTTGTGGAAGCTCGGCGAGATCTTGAGCTCGCGGCACTTCGCCCAGACCGGATCGTAGTCATGGATGCTGTCGATCGCGATCGGGTCGTACCACTCGACGAACCCCGCGGCGTCCGGATGCTCCTCGACGAGAGCCTGGATCGGGCGGCGGATCAGGCTGCCCATCATCACGACGCGATAGCCGAGCTGGCGCGAGGCGAACTCGAGCTCCTCGATCGCCTCCTCGGGCGAGTACATCGGGATGATCGCCGCGGGAATGAGCCGGTCGCCATAGGCACGGAACTGGTCCATCGTGAACACGTTGTAGGCGCGGCAGAGGGCGCGCCGTAGCTTCTCCGGCGGCAGCCGGTAGTAGCCGAGCCCCGCGGTCGGATAGATCACCGAGAAGTCCAGGCCCAGATCGTCCAGCCGCTCGTAGAGCAGACGCGGCATCATCGCGGTCGCGCGATCCAGCGTATTCTTCGTCGGCAGGAACCAGAACGCCTCCTGCCCGATCCGGCGGCGGCGCCGCTCGGTGACGGACATGTTGAGCGAGTTCGGGATGCGCGCGCTCGCCATCGCCAGCGCCTCGACCGCCGTGTCGCCGCCGATCTTGCGAAATTCCTCGCGCATGTGCGGGGCGAACTCGGCCCAGTGGCCGTCGGCGTCGATGATCGGGTGCTTCAGGCTCGCGCGGATCTTCCGCGCCTCGTTCTGTCCGTTGCTCGACATGGGCCGTCCTCCGGGCAAGCGTTCTTCCGTGGATGATACCCCGATGGCGTCGGGGCGCGGAATGCCCGCACCGAGCGGGACTTGATCACCGCCCGCATTGCTGCTACATCGGGGCGGTCGAGGACCGAAAGGAGGGACCGCCATGCTGCCGGCACCCGGGTTCCATCACCTGCACCTGAATTCCGTTGACCCCGACGCGGCGATCGCGTTCTATCTCGAGCAGTTCCCGACCAGCGCGAAGGCGAGCTGGGGCGGGCTGCCGGCCCTCGGGGCGCCGAACGACGTGCTCGTACTGTTCACCAGGGTCGCCGCGCCGCCGCCGACGTCTCCGCAGACCGCGCTTTGGCACTTCGGGTGGCACGTCACCGACACGCGCAAGAGCCTCGACACCTACCAGAGCCGCAAGCACGTGAAGCTGCTGCCGCTCTACACCACGGACGAAGGGGGCTCCGTCTTCATCAGCAGCGACACCTGGCCGGGGACCGGCGGCGTGCCCGGGCGAACGAAGGCGCAGATCGCCGAGGCCAAGGCTCAGGGCATAAAGCCCGCCCGCAGCGGGGGCTTCGGCTACATGGAAGGCCCCGACCGCGCCCTGGTCGAATACGCTGGCAACCATCCGGCCGAGCGCTTCAATCACGTGCACATGTTCCACGACGACCCGTTCTGCGCTCAGCTCTGGTATCAGAACCACCTCAACGCCCCCGTATTCGCGGGCCGCACCGCCCCCGCCGGCATGACGGAGAGCACCTGCCGGGTGCCGCGCGGGAGCGAGCGCTCCTGGCCGGCGCTCGAGCGACCGGGGATGTTTCGCGCGCCGTCGGCCGCGGTGGTGTTCGGGGACGTGGCGCTGCCCTGCTACATGCGGCAGGACGACACGCCGCTCGCGAGCTCGCGCGGCCACCTCTACGATCACATCGCGCTCAGCGTCCGCGATCTCGACGGGTGGATCGCGAAGCTCCGCGAGGAGCGCGTGCGCTTCCTCGAGGAGCCTTACCCCCTCGGCGACACGCGCGCGGTCATGATCGAGGGCCCGAGCCGTGAGGCGCTGGAGCTCGTCGAGGTCAGGTAGCGCCGCCGTGGCGATCGACGAAGTCCAGGGTGGCCCGCGCGCAGCGCTCGGCGTCGCTCGCCGCGACGTGGAACGAGTTGCCGGGCACCACGAGCAGCTCGGAGTTCTTGATGGTCTGCTGCCACGCGCGGGTCTCTTCGACCGACGCCAGCCCGCTCTCGTCGGTGGTGATCACCAGGGTGGGGCAGACGATCTTGGGCAGGTCGGCCCGGATGTCGGAATAGTTGATCGCGGCGTTGAAGCCGACGATCGTCGACACGGGCGTGCGCCCCATGAACTTGATCCACCACTCGACGCCCTCGGCCGGAAACCGATCGCCGAGCCGGCCCGCCATCGTGCGCCGGGCCCAGTGCTCGACACCGCGCGTCTCGAACTCCTGGTTCAGCTCCGGGATGCGCTCGGCGCCCCGGCGCAGCGGCGGCGGCGAGCCGATCACCGTGAGCGTCGCCACGCGCTCGGGCCGGCGCGCGGCGAAGGCGCGCGCGACGATGCCGCCGATCTTCGCGCCGACCAGGTGAAAGCGCCGGACGCCGAGCGCATCCAAGAGGTGCCTGTAGTCGTCGATGATGACGTCGAGCGACCACTTGAAGTCGCGCGGCATCGGCGTCGACGCGCCGTAGCCGCGCATGTCCGGACGCACGACGCGAAACCGGCGCGCCAGCAGCGGCACCCAGGCGTACCAGGCCTGCCCGCTCTCGGCGTTGCCGTGCAACAGCACGATCGTCGCGGCCTCGCGCCAGGGCTCGGTGAAGTCGTCGACCAGGTAGTGCAGGTGTACGCCGGGAGCGGTCTCGAACGTCGGCATCCCAACCCTCCGGTTCGCGGGCTCGCGTAGCATGGCCGCGCGAGCGAGTTACGACTACGTCATCGTCGGCGCCGGCTCGGCCGGCTGCGTCCTCGCCCATCGTCTCACCGCCGACCCCTCGATCCGCGTGCTGGTCCTGGAAGCCGGCGGGCGCGATCTCCATCCCCTTATCCACATTCCGATCGGGCTCGGCAAGATCTGGGAGCATCGGATGTTCGACTGGGGCTACGACACCGAGCCCGAGCCGCGCCTGGACAACCGCCGGATCGAGGCGATGCGCGGCAAGGTACTCGGCGGAAGCTCCTCGATCAACGTCATGGCCTACGTGCGCGGCCATCGCGGCGACTACGACCGCTGGGCGGAAAACGGCTGCCCGGGCTGGTCGTACGCCGAGGTGCTGCCCTATTTCAAGCGCTGCGAGAGCTGGGAGAAGGGCGAGAACGCCTGGCGCGGCGGCCACGGCCCGCTCTCGGTGATCGACACGCGCAATCGCGACCCGCTCTTCGACGGCTGGCTTGACGCGGCGAGGGAAGCGGACTGGCCGTTCACCGAGGACTACAACGGCGCCGAGCAGGAGGGCTTCGGCCGCGGCCAGTGGACCATCAAGAACGGCCGCCGCTGCAGTGCCTCGGTCGCCTTCCTGCGACCGGCCATGCGCCGCGCCAATCTCACGGTCGAGACCAGGGCACTCGCGACGCGCGTCGTCCTCGAAGGGTCGCGGGCGGTAGGCGTGGAGTATGCCAAGGACGGCCGCGTCCATCACGCCGCGAGCGAGCGCGAGGTGCTGCTGGCGGGCGGCGTGTTCAACACGCCGCAGCTCTTGATGCTCTCGGGGATCGGCGAGGCCGACCATCTCCGCGCGATGGGCATCGTGCCGCGCGTGAACCGGCCCGCGGTGGGCAAGAATCTCCAGGACCACCTCTCGGTCGACGTGCACCATCTGCGCCGCGGCCGCGGTCCGTTTCACGGCGAGATGCGCCTGGACCGCACCGCCCTCAACATGGTGCGCGCCTACGTGCTCGGCACCGGCCCCGGGACCGTCCTGCCGAGCCGTCTGCACGCGTTTCTCAAGACGCGGCGCGAGCTGCCGGTGCCCGACATCCAGTTCCTGTTCCGCGGCGCGCCGGCGCGGGCGCATCCGTGGTTTCCGGGGATCACGCCCCCCTACGAGGACAGCTTCGGCCTCAGACCGGTGCTGCTCCATCCCGAAAGCCGCGGCGTCGTGCGGCTGCGCTCGGCGGACCCCGCGGCGCCGGTGCGGATCGTGCAGAATTTTCTGGCGACCGAGAACGACGTACGCACGATCCGCGAGGGCGTCAAGCTCGGACGCGACATCGCGAGCCGAAAGGGGCTCGATCCGTTCCGGGGCCGCGAGACCGCGCCCGGCGCCGATTGCCGCACCGACGCGGCGATCGACGCGTTCGTGCGCCGCACCGCGATCACCGCGCACCACCCCTGCGCTACGTGCGCGATGGGCCCGGGAGACGACGCGGTGCTCGATCCGGCCTTGCGCGTTCGGGGCGTCGAGGGCCTGCGGGTCGTCGACGCCTCGGCCATGCCCGACCTGGTGTCGGGCAACATCAATGCCTGCGTCCTGATGATCGCGGAGAAGGCGTCCGACCTGGTGCTCGGCCGGCCGCCGCTCGCCGATACGAGGAGAGACCGTGCCGAACGCGCCAGCCGATAACTACCAGTCCAAGGTCGACAAGCCGGACGACTTCGACGCCTTCTGGGAAGGCGTCCTTCGTCAGGCATCCGCCGTCGCCCTCGAGCCCGAGATGATCCCCGATCCGCTCCGGACGTCGGAGGACATCGAGACCTTCCAGGTGTTCTACACGAGCATCGACCACGTGCGCGTGGCCGCCTGGTACTGCCGGCCCACCCGCGGGGCCCGCGCGCCGGCCATCATGCTGCTGCCCGGCTATCAGATGGACCCGCCAATTCCCAAGGAGTGGGCGCGCAAGGGCTACGCGGCGCTGTCGGTCGCGCCGCGCGGCAAGCTCCGCAGCAATCGCCAGTTCAACCCGGGCTATCCGAATCTCCTGACCCACAACGTCGTCGACCGCCACACCTACGCCTATCGGGGGTTCTACGTGGACACCTGGCGCGGCATCGATTTCCTCCTGTCGCGCCCCGAGATCGACCCGGCCCGCATCGGCGTGACCGGCAGCAGTCAGGGCGGCGGGCTCACGGTCACGACCGCCGCGATGCGCCCGGAGGTGCGCGCCGCGTCCGCCGGCGCGCCGTACCTGTGTGGCTTCATGGACGCGGTCGAGCTGACGCACACCTATCCCTACGAGGAGATCAACGACTATCTGCGCCTGCACCCTGAGCGCCAGGCCGAGGTCGAGGACACGCTGGCGTACTTCGACGGGATCAGCTTCGCCGACCGGATCACCTGCCCGATCATCGTGAACATCGGCCTGCAAGACAACGTCTGTCCGCCGGAGACGGGCTACGCGCTGTTCGAGCGGATCGCTGCCGCGGACAAGCGGCTGTATCCGTACGACGGCCACGGCCACGACGCCGGCCGCGCGCGCCACACCGCCGTGGTCGACGCTTTCTTCGCGCGCCACTTGTTGGGCCGCGAGGTGAGCCGATGAGCGAGCCGACTCCGGCGGCCGTGCGCGACTACTGGCAGGAGACTCTTGCGGCGCTGGCGCGCTATCCGGCGCGCCCCGAGCTCGAGCCGTTGCCCCTGCGGAGCACGCCGTTCGCCCGGCTCTTCGGCGTGCGGCTCACGAGCCTCGGCCCGTATCGCCTGTTCGGCTATCTGAGCATTCCGGCCGGGGACGGGCCGTTTCCGGCGATCTACTACGCGCCGAAGTATCAGAGTGTCCTCGAGATCATTCCGCAGGGCACCGCCAATCTCCAGCGAAGCCGGTACGTCACGTTTTCGCTCGCGGGCCGAGGACAGCGAAACGCCGACGCGCCCTACGCCGCGATGTTTCCCGGCCTGCTGACGGACGGCCTCGACCGCGCCGCGTCGTACGTGTTCCGGAGCATCGTGGCCGATAGCGTCCGCGGACTGGAATTCCTCCTGAGCCGACCCGAAGTCGATCCCGCACGCGTGGTCGTGGCCGGCAACGATCTGGCGCTCATGACCGCGGCGTCGACGCCGGGAGCCACGCACGTGGTGACGACGCCGGCACTCTTCTACAAGACGGCCGCGCTCGCGTTGAAGACCCAGGCGTATCCCCTCGAGGAGATCAACGACTATCTGAGGGCTTATCCGGCGCGCGCCGAGTCCGTGCGGAGCACCTTGGCGCACTTCGATCTGCTCCGCTTCGCCCCGCGCGTCATCGCCGCGACGCTCCTCATGGCGGGCGCGCCGGGCTCACTGCTCGACGGCAAGGCGTTGCAGCCGCTGGCCGCGGCGCTCCAGGGGCAAGTGACCGTGTACGAATCCCAGCAATCGCTCTACAAGGACGGCCTCTACGCGGAGCGCTGGATGGCCGCGCAGTGCGGCATCGCCGACGTGCAGCAGATCCTGCCCCAGCACTGGAGGGACTGACGGATCAGGGAGCGGCGCGCCGCCGCGAGCGGATCTCGGAGGACGACGAGTCGAGCCGGAACCGGCTCTCGCGAATCGCGGTGAAGAGCGGCGCGAACCGCGCGGGGAGCGAGACATCGGCCAGCGAACGCACGCGCCCGGCCGCGTCGATCCGCACGGCCACGAGAAACCCGCAGCCCCGATCCGCGATCTCCTGCAGCGCCGCGGCCATGCGCGCCTCGTCGCCGGCGTAGTAGCGCGTCGCCACCAGGCGCTCGGCCGTGTCGGCACCGATGACGAAGGTGGCGCCGGGGAAGAGGCGCGACTTCTCGAGGAACGTCGGCGCCCGCGTCAGCTCGACGCGCGCCCGCCACGCGAACTGCGCGAGCCGGGTGCGCACCTCGCCCGCCGCGAGCGGCGGCTTGTCGACGTTGATCACCGAGATCTCGAAGGCGACTGACTGCTGCTTGATGTCCTCCGCCACCCGCGCGAGCAGGAGATGTCCATCGTGCAGCGGATTGAACGAGCCCGGCAGCACGACCACCGGCGGCGGCGCCGCGGGGACCAGCTGGCCGTCGGGCCACGCCGTCACGCGCGCCACGCCGCCGGCCAGGAGCTGATCGACGAGATCGCCGGTCTGCACGACCGCCTCCGCGTAGCGCTCGTCGGCGTCGAGCAGGCTCTTGGGCGACGCCGCGGCGACGCCGCACGCGCGGGCGAGCCATAGCACGATCGCTCGCGCGACCAGATCCTCTTCTCCCGGGCGGTCGCGGCGCCCTTTCGCCAGCACGACCGAGCAGTGATCGGTGCCGGCGGCGGTCGTCACCGCGATGTGGAAGCGGTGCTCGCCCTGTCGCGGACGATCGGTGACGAGCCCCGCCGTCGCGCCGAGGCCGACGAGCTGGGCGGCGGTCGGCACGAGCTTCGCTGCACGCTCGCGCGCGCGCTGCGCCATCGCCACCGCGGTCTCGATGCTGCAGGCCTGCCCGGGCTCGACGCCCAGGAACGCGGTCAGCGACCGCGCGTCGTACGGCACCAGCGCCTCGAGCAGGAGCCGCGAGCCGCCGGGCACCCGGAGCAGCTCGGCGATCGCGCCGCTGCCGCCACCGGTGATGGCGAGCACGGCCTGGCGGCCGGACGCGTGCATCTGCTCGATCGTCTGCCGCCACGATGTGTCGGACCGGCGCTCGGCTTCGCTGGCATCCACGGCGGCCACGATGGTGGAAGAGATTCTCGGTGGAGTCAACGCCCGTGCTATCGTTCGCGACATGCGGGCGCGTTTTGTCCTCGCGGTGGCTCTGGTGGTCGTGTCCCTGACGGCAGCGGCGCCGGCCGTGGAGCCGCCGACCTTCAGCGACGAGGTCGTCCGCATCCTCCAGGCGCGCTGCCAGACCTGCCATCGTCCGGGCGAGCACGCGCCGTTCTCGCTGCTCACCTACCGCGACGCGGTCGACAAGAAGGACGATATCCGCGACGCGGTCAGGGGGCGCGTGATGCCGCCCTGGAAGCCGGTGCCGGGCTACGGCGATTTTCTCGGGTCGCGGCGTCTCCCCGACGCCGAGCTCGCGACCCTGGTGGCCTGGATCGATGCGGGGGCCCCCGAGGGCGATCGCGCGAAGCTGCCGCCGCCGCTGGCGTTCCCCGAAGGCTGGAAGCTCGGCCCGCCGGATCACATCCTCGAGATGCCGGAGACGTACACGGTGCCCGCGCGCGCGAGCGACGTCTACCGCTGCTTCGTGATCCCGACGAAGTTCGCGGAGGATCGCTGGGTCACGAAGGTCGAGTACGCGCCGGGCGATCGCAAGCTCGTGCACCACATCCTGGCCTACATCGACACCACGACGGCCGCCGAGAACCTCGATCGCGCCGATCCCGCGCCGGGCTACTCCTGCTTCGGCGGCCCCGGCTTCGCCCCGGCCGGCGGGCTCTCCGGCTGGGCGCCCGGCAATCAGCCGCGCGAGACGGCCGACGGCGTCGGCATGCTGCTACCGAAGGGCGCGAACGTCGTGCTCCAGATGCACTACAACAACGGCGCGACCGCGGCGCGCACGGATCGGACGCGCGTCGCGCTGCACTTCGCGAAGGGCCCGATCGACAAGCGGCAGCGCGGCATCATGGTGCTGAACCGGACGTTCACGATCCCGCCAGGCGAGCGGCGCTACGAGGTGCGCGGCTCGTGGACGAACCCGTTCAACCGCGATCTGCACGCCAGCACGATCACGCCGCACATGCACCTCTTGGGTCGGGAGATGAAGGTGACCGCCACCTACCCGGACGGCACGGTGCGCCCGCTCATCCACATCGACGACTGGGACTTCAACTGGCAGACGACATATACGTTCGCCGAGTCGATCCCGCTGCCCGCCGGCACGCGGCTCGACATGCTGGCGGTCTTCGACAACTCCGCCGACAACCTGCGCCAGCCGAGCCACCCCCCGCGGCCCGTGAGCTGGGGCGAGGGCACGACCGACGAGATGGCGATCGTCTTCCTCGGCGTAACGGTCGACGCCGAGCACATCGGCTGGCGACCGCGCTGACGTCGCCGCGCGGGCGTCGCTCAGCTCATCACCGCTCCGCCGTCGACGTTCCAGGCCTGGCCGGTGACATGATCGTTCTGCTCCGAAGCGAAGAACAGCGCGAGCCGGGCGACGTCGTCCGGGCGTGCCACACGGCCCGTCGGCGGTAGGCCGAGCACCGCGGCACCCGGCTCACGCTCGGCGAGCGCCCGCTCGCGCCGCGTTGTCGATTCGCGGCGGCTGGTGTCGACGCTGCCGGGGCAGATCGCGTTCACGGTGATGCCGTGCGGGGCCAGCTCCTGCGCCATCGACTGGGTGAGCCCGATCACGCCGAACTTCGACGCGGTGTAGGCAGAGCGCCGGGGCGTGCCGCGCTTGCCCGACACCGACGCCATGTTGATGATGCGCCCGCTCCGGCGCGCCAGCATGTGCGGGATCACGGCGCGGCTCATCAGGAACGTGCCCTTCAGATTCACGTCGAGCACGAGGTCCCACGCGTCCTCCGGGACTTCCCAGGTGAGCCGGCGATCCGAGCCGTGTGGCGCAGCCGCATTGTTGACGAGCACGTCGATACGCCCGAAGCGCTCGAGCGATTCCTTGACGAACCGCTCGGCATCGGCGGCTCGGCTCACGTCGCCGACCAGGGTGAGGACGCGGCGCCCGAGCCCCTGGATCTCGGCGGCGAGGCTCTCGAGCCCCTTCCAGCCCTCGCGGATCTCCTCCAGCCCTTCCTCGTTCTCGTTGCGGGTCCCGCCGGGCACCACGTCGGTCGCGACGATGTCGCCGCCGGCGCGCGCGAACGCGACCGAGAGCGCGCGGCCGACTCCGCGGACCCGTCCGCAACCGGTGATCAGAACGCTCCTGCCCTCGAATTCGCCCACGGCACACCTCCTCGGCGCCGACCATACGGTAGGAGCCGGGCCGCGTCCAGGCCCGCCGAGGGCCGCTCGGCCCCAGGGATTGCCGTTTTCTTTGGCCCAGCCCACCACACGTGGTAGTCATGGAGGCAAGCGCTCTATTTTTCGGTCAAGGAGGAGCAGATGACGAAGCGAACGGCCAGCAAGAAGCCCGCGTTTGGCGGCTACGCGATCAGCTTCCGGGGTCGCACGGACAGCCTGGAGTCGCTATTCGGCGCCACGCCGATCGGACCCGCCGAGATGACGAAGAAGCTCTGGAGCTACGTGAAGCGCAAGGGCCTGGCCACCAAGCACTGAGCTGACGCCGAGCCGGGCGGCCCGCGCCGCCCGGCCTTCCCCCCGCCGGCCACCCCGGCGGACGTCCGCCCGCCTCGCGGTCACCCGGTTCCTCGAAATCCCGGCGCGCGCTTGACACGGCAAGTAACCACACGGATACTTCGTCCATCGTCCTGGTATCCAGATGGTTACTTCGAGCCGAGATCCGGTCCGCACCCGCGAGCGCATTCTCCGCGCGGCCCGCCGCGAGTTCGTCGCCAAGGGCTTCGCCGGGGCGCGCGTCGACGCGATCGCGCGGGCCGCCTCGGTGAACAAGCGGATGCTCTACCACTACTTCGGCGACAAGGAGGGGCTCTACCGCGCGACCCTCCACGAGAGCATCGCCACCAACCTCGACCTGGTCGCCGCCGCGCCGCCCGATCCCGCCGCCCTCTTGCCGTTTCTCCTCGAGCGCGTCGCCAAGCGCGTCGACGGGGTCCGCATGCTGCAGTGGGAAGCGCTGAGCCTCGGCGACCGCAAGCCCATCGCCGAGGAGGAGCGGCGCAAGGCGTGGGTGGAGGGCACGGAGCGCGTCCGCGACGCGCAGCGCGCCGGCCTCGTGCACCGGGATCTCGACGCCGAACACCTCGTGCTCGCGCTGATGGCGCTCACGCTCTTTCCGCAGGCGTTTCCCCAGCTCGTCCGCATGGTCACCGGCGTCCGGCTGTCGGACGCCGAGTTCCAGCAGCGCCAGGCGCGCTTCCTGCGCCGCCTGGGCGCCCATCTACGGCCGCAAAAGGAGAAGTTGTGATGAGCACAGCAGGGACCGCGTTCCTCGCTCGCTCGACCGACGCGTCCACCGCGCGGGTCGATTCCGCCGGCCTCTACCGGATCGCGCTGTGGGTGCTGCTCGCCGCCAATCTCCTCGCCGCCTGGGGCGTGCAGTGGGACATCCAGTGGCACGTGCTGATCGGGCGGGACTCGTTCTGGATCCCGCCGCACGTCATGACCTACTCGGGTGTGGCGCTGATTGTCCTGGCGAGCTTCGGCGTGCTGGCGCGCGATACGCTCCGGTATCTCGCGGCCGCGCCGGCCGGGACCCAGCGGATCTTCGGGCTTACCGGAACCCGTGGTTTCCTGCTGGCCGCGGGCGGTATCGCGCTCACCGTACTGGCGGCCCCCATCGACGATCTCTGGCACCGCCTGTTCGGCATCGACGTCACCCTGTGGAGCCCGCCGCATCTGCTCGGCCTGCTCGGCGTGACGATCAACACCCTGGCGTGCGCGCTCATCGCGCGTGAAGCGTACCCGGCGAAGAGCTGGCCGCGGTACGTCGCCAGCGTCATCGCCTTGATGAGCTTCTACGGAAGTCTGTCGATCGCGCTGCGCCCCGCCAGCCGGCTCGCGTATCTCTACGGCGGGCTCTGGTTCTACGCGTTCCCGATTCTCGGCGCGCTCTTCCTGCCGGTGGCGCTGATCGCCGCGGTGCGCCTGACCGGCCGGCGCTTCACGCCGCTCGTGCTGCTGATCGTCGGGCTCGCCGTCGGGACGATCGGCATGAACATCGCGCGCATCGGCTTCGAGATCATCCAGCCCGTGTCGGTCATCGAGGACGAGATCGCCAAAGACCCAACGTCACCGATCGCGGTGTCGCACGCGATCGCGCGGAAAAACGGCAGCACGCCTGGCGGCGTTCCGGGCGGACGCCTGGCCCGCCTCTTCTCGTTCGGACCGGTGCTGCTCTTGATCGCGCTCGATCCGCGGCGGCGTCCCCTGGCCTCGACGGTCGTCTATGCCATCGGGTTGTTCGCGTTCTGGGCGCTGACGATCGGCCGCACGCCGGCGTTCCAGCCGATGATGCCGGGGCTCGGCCCGACCGCCGTCGCGCTCGCGATCACACTCGTCATGGCGCTGATCGGCGGCACCGCCGCCCGGCGGCTCGCGGACGTGCTCGTGGGAGACGGGCGGATCTAGGAGGCGGCCGGACCGCGGCGAATCTTCGGACTGCGCAGGCGCACGATCGTCCAGCCGATCGCACGCAGGAGCCCGTCGGTCCTCTGGAGCGAGCGTCGGTTGCGCTGGCGGCGCGCGCCTTCCGGCGTCGCCGCGGTCGCGGGCTGCTCGACGCGCCGATCCAGAATGATCTGCACGGTGGCGTTGCCTTCAAAGGAGCGCTTGAAGAAGTTGTAGAGGTGCTCCCGTCCGGGGGACACGACGATCAGCTGACGCGACCCGCCCGGCCGCTCGTCGAGCGTCCTGACGCGCCGGACCAGCTCATAGAGCGCGCTCTTGCCGCCGTGGTAGCCGAGCGCCTGGGCCCGGCGGAGGATCTCGACGGCCGAGATGGCGGGATCCTCCCGCAGCCAGTGCGCGACTTGAGCCGCGTACTGCGCCACGATCGACGGGCGCCTGGCGTGGGAAGCGTCGGAGCCGCTCATGCCGAATCCCCGTCGCAAATTCGATACCGAGACGACACGCCAAATGGATTCAAGGGTTTCTGCGGGGGGGCGCACGAGGGGCTGGCGCGTCTCTGACCGGGCAGTGCATTTTGTTGACAGCGCCTTCGGCCGGAGCGCAGTATCGCGCCAACCTCGAGCACATCCCAAATCTTCGTGTGGCAGGGGGGCCCATCCATGGCGACTGACACCCGAGCCGAGCTCAAGGTCGACGCCCACAGCATCGAGCCCATCCCCGAAGCCGACAAGGACTCCACCGGACCCCAGCAGATGTGGATCTGGGCCGGCGCCAACATCGCTCCGATCAACTGGGCGCTGGGCGCCCTGGGGATCGTGCTCAACCTCGGCCTCTGGGAGACCATCGCCGTCGTCGTCCTCGGCAACGTCGTCGGCTGCGCGATCTTCGCGGCCTTCACGGTGATGGGCCACAAGACCGGCGTCAACCAGATGGTGCTGCAGCGCTCGGCCTTCGGCCGCCGCGGCGCCTATCTCCCGAGCGCCTTGATGTTCGTGATGACCCTGGGCTGGATCGGCGTCAATACGTACTTCCCGGTGAAGATCGCGGTCGCGATCCTCGGCCAGTTCGGCATCGGCGACACGTGGCTCGCGAACCTGGTCGTCGCCACGGTCGTCATGGTGATCCAGGTCCTGATCGGGCTCTATGGGTTCTACGCCATCCGCACCTTCGAGAAGTACACGGTCCCCGTCACGGCCGCGATCATGGTGCTGATGAGCATCCTCGCCTGGAGCCGACCGGGCGTCGTCAACTGGGGGCTCACCAGCTCCCTGCCGCCCGCCGCCCACCTGGCGATGCTCTCGCTCCTCATGACCGCCATCGGCGTGGGCTGGGGTATCTCGTGGGTCACGTGGGCCTCGGACTATTCGCGCTTCGTGCCGCGGTCCGTCTCCTCGGCCGCCGTGTTCTGGTACAGCTATGCGGGCATGTTCGTGCCGACGGTGTGGCTCGCCGTTCTGGGCGCGACCGTCGCCAGCGTGACCAAGGACACGGACCCGGCGAAGATGGTCAGCGCGGTCTTCGGCGGCGTCACGAGCATCCTGGTGCTCTTGATGGTGCTCCACGGCCCGATCGCGACGAACATCCTCAACGTGTACTCGGCCGCGCTCGCGGCCCTCAGCATGGG
>Ga0126376_10000939_pt1 | contig 15116 bp, 13 predicted proteins | sample PanSoiMetPlot_15_FD_92760 | JGI IMG/M metagenome (GOLD analysis project Ga0126376, IMG submission 92760) | Tropical forest soil microbial communities from Panama - MetaG Plot_15 | ecosystem: Environmental > Terrestrial > Soil > Tropical forest > Bulk soil | place: Panama | collected 2016-02-17
CGGGCCCGCATCGTCAAATCCGGCAACATGAGCCTCGGTGTCAATCTCCTGGCCGCCGTGGTGAGGCAAGTTGCCAAAACGCTTGATGACGAGTTCGACATCGAGATTTTCGAGATGCATCACGGCAAGAAGATCGATGCGCCGTCAGGCACGGCGTTGTTGTTGGGCGCCGCGGCGGCTTCGGGCCGCGACGTCGATTTTGCGGGGCGTTCAGTCCGGGCACGCGATGGCCACACTGGCGTCCGCAAGGTAGGCGACATCGGCTTTGCGAGCCTGCGTGGCGGCACGGTGGTGGGCGAGCACAGCGTGATCTTTGCCGGACCATACGAACGCATTGAACTCGCCCACAAGGCCGAAGACCGCATGATCTTTGCCCGCGGAGCGGTCAAGGCCGCGCTGTGGGCGCGGCGCCAGAAGCCCGGACTGTATTCGATGGCCGATGTGCTCGGGCTGCCCGATTAGATTAGGCGTTTACTCGTACAGAAAGATCGACACCGTCCGCAGCTGGCCCCCGTAGGGCTAAGCCGCACCGGAGGCCCGCTGCGCAACGCTGGTCAACCCGAATGATCGTGGACAAGCGATCTTCCTGAGGTTGGCGAAAGGCAGTCGCGAACGTTATAACAGCTCCGGTGGCGGAAGCCCCGCCAGCAGGCAGGCTGCCTTCACGGTGTTGGCGAGCAGGCACGCTATTGTCATGGGGCCTACCCCGCCGGGCACCGGCGTGATCGCCCCGGCCACCCCACACACTTCCGCGAAAGCCACATCACCTACGATGCGATACCGGCCGCCCTCGCTGGCGACCCGGTTGATCCCCACGTCGATCACCGTCGCGCCAGGCTTGATCCAGTCGTGCCGCACCAATCCGGGGCGACCAGTTGCCGCGACGACGAGATCGGCCCGCCGGCAGACCGTCGAAATGTCCCGGGTCTTCGAATGGGCCACCGTCACAGTCGCGCTTTGCCCAATGAGGAGCTGCGCCAGAGGCCTACCGACGATGTTGGAGCGGCCCACAATGACGGCCTCAAGGCCAACGAGAGAGGGATGAACGGTCTTGGCCAGCTTGAGGCACCCAAGCGGCGTGCATGGCACCAGTGACGGCAGCCCCAGCGACAGCCTGCCTACATTCGTGGGGTGAAATCCATCGACATCCTTGTTCGGATCGACCGCCTCGATGACTTTGGTTGCATCGATATGTGGCGGCAGCGGCAATTGGACAAGAATGCCATGTATGGCGGGATCGCCGTTGAGCCGCGCAATCAAGGCTAGTAATTCGGTCTCGCTGACGCTTCCTGGCAGGCGTTGATCGAACGACTGCAAGCCGCTTTGCACCGACATTTTCTTTTTGCTTGCCACATAGGCTTCGCTAGCCGGGTTGTCGCCCGCCAACACCACGGCCAGCCCAGGGCTCAGACCGTAAGTAGCGGCGAGGCGCTTCACCTCGCCGGCGACTTTGGCGCGCAGCTCGGCCGCTGCGGCCTTTCCGTCGATCAGCAGTGCGGTCATCTCGTTGCGAGTTCCCGGATTTCCTCCAACGCCGCCATGACCGCGTGAACGTCACCCTTGATCAGCATTCGCTTGACGCGTGAGCTCGTGCCGCCGATCAGCATGACGTCGCGTGGCGCAACGCGCAGTGTTTGGGCCAGTAGGCGCATGAGTGCGCCGTTCGCTTCGCCGTCACTGGCCGCGGCACTAACGCGCGCCTTCAAAACGGTGCGGCCGTCGGATAGATGCGCGATGCCGTCGACTGAATCACGACCGCCCTTGGGCGTGAGACGCACCGCAACCACTACTCCGTCGGCACTGACCACCCAGGGCCTGTCGCCTACTTCCATCGCTAAAAGAAGGCCTTGGCCAAATTAGTGAGGACGACCATCTGGATAAAATAGATGATCAGAATGAGCACAATGAAGGAGACATCGATGCCGCCAAAATTCGGCAGCCGTTCGCGTATCGGCCGCAGCGCTGGCTCGGTGACCCGGTAAAGAAAATCGGCGATCATGGCTACAGCCGGGTTACGGGTATTGACGACGTTAAAGACCACAAGCCAGCTCAGGATCGCGGCTGCAAACAGAATAAAAATGTAGAGGTCGAGCAGGAAGTTGAGGAACCGAATCAGTTCGAGCATGCTCGGAATCCATTCTCGCTGGGCGGGCGTCTAACATCTACCGATCCTCAGCAAGGCCGGCAAGAGGCTTTGCCTCGGAGGCAAAGCGTTTGGGACCACATTTGGGCACGAGGGCGGCCGGGATCGTGTTTCCAAGGCGATTCGTTGTCCGGGTGGCGGAAATTCGGGTCGGGGTGGAGGTCAGATGCTAGATGCGGTTCTTAAGGCGCTGGGCCAGATGTTTTCGCAGCCATTCCGCGCGGTCCTGCTCAAGTCCGTGGGCCTGTCGATAGCATTCCTTGCGCTCGTAGTCATCGTGCTGTTCCGGCTGCTGGAGTGGTTGTCGGGAGCCGGAAGGGACTGGCTTGAGGCGATGATCGGGCCGGCGGCCCACGGCCCGCTCGCCGTGTTGGGCTGGATTATTGCGATCGCGCTGAGCTTAGGACTCTTCACCGGCGCCGTGCTGCTGATGCCGGCTGTGACGGCCTTGGTGGCAAGCTTTTTCGTTGACGAAATCGCCGAAATGGTGGAGCGAAGCCATTATCCTAGCGATCCGCCGGGGGCGGCGCTGCCGCTGTGGTTGGCCGCAGTCGAAGGCATAAAAACGGCGTTCCTGGCAATCGCGGTATATCTTTGCGCGTTGCCGTTTTTCCTGTTTGTCGGGGCCGGAGCTGTGGCGTTCTTTGTCGCCACCGCCTGGTTGCTCGGTCGCCAGTATTTCGAACTTGCCGCCATGCGTTTTCGCCGTGTGGCAGAGGCCAAGGCCTTGCGCCGAAGGCACGAGGCCACGGTTTTCACGGCCGGGTTGTTCATTGCAGGATTCGTTTCGATTCCGATCCTCAACCTGGCAACTCCGCTGTTCGGTATCGCCCTTATGGTGCACATGCACAAGCGGCTGACCGGCGGCCCGCAACGCGATTAATCGAGGGCGACTGGGCACATTGCCGCATAACTCGGGCGACGAAAATAAGCTTCGCTTTCGCGAAGCACACGCCCAGGACGAGGCGAGTTTGAATTGGCCTCTATTTCTGCGGCCGCAGGCGATCTTGCCCACCTGACCCCATAAACGTCTCTTTTTCCGACCAGCGGCAAAGGTCTTTAATCGGACATTTTTGGCACAGCGGACGCTGCGCCTTACAGATGTAACGCCCGTGCAGGATCAGCCAATGATGGGCGTGGCGCCGATACGCCCGTGGCACCAGCTTCTCGAGCTTTGTCTCGACCTCCAGCGGGTTTTTCCCGGGCGCCAGCCCAGTGCGATTGCCCACGCGAAAAATGTGGGTATCGACCGCAATTGTCTCGGCGCCGAACGCGACGTTGAGCACCACATTCGCAGTTTTGCGGCCGACACCAGGCAGCGCTTCGAGCCCATCTCGCATTGGCGGCACCATCCCGCCATGTTCCGCAACGAGCTTTTCTGACAGGGCAATGAGGTTTTTAGCCTTGGTGCGGAACAACCCGACGGTCTTGATCAGGTCTCGCACTTTGTCCTCGCCGAGTGCCACCATCCTTTCCGGCGTATCGGCCGCAGCGAAGAGCGCGGGTGTTACCTTGTTGACTCCTGCATCGGTTGCCTGGGCTGATAACACCACGGCGACCAGAAGCGTATAGGGATTGACATATTTTAGTTCGCCGCGCGGTTCTGGGTTGGCGGCGCGGAGCCGGCGAAATGCCTCTTCGATCTCGGCTTCAGTCCAGGACTTCGCTTTGGATGCCACCTTGGAGTTCGGCCGGCGTCCGCCCTTGCCATCCCCCGCGCGCGCCCGAGGGTCGGGTGGCGACGGCGCAGGCCCAGAACGGCGCTTAGGCTTAGCCCCAGGCGCGGCTTTGCCGGCCTTCACTTTTGACGTGGTGGGATTGGTTTTTCGCCCCATATTGGTCCTATAGTGAACTTTCATGAGCTCTCGCAATAACCTCTTTGCAGATTTCGCCAGCGAGCCGGTGCTTTTCTCGGCTGTGGTGACTCCGCATCGGTCTCTCAGCCCTTCGGGGTTCCTCATGGTTATGGCGGCCCTGGGCGGCATTAGCTTCATGGCCGGAATGGCGTTTCTGTTGCTTGGTGCGTGGCCCGTTTTCGGCTTTTTCGGGCTCGACGTATGGCTGGTCTATTGGGCATTTCGCGCCAACTACCGCGCTGCCGCAGCCTTCGAGGAGGTCGCCGTTACGGCATGCGAGTTGCGCGTGCGGAAGGTCAGCCATCGAGGCAAGAAGTCTGAGTGGTCGTTCAATCCGTTATGGGTGCGGCTCGAGCGCCAAGGCCACGAGGAATTTGGCCTTGAACGTCTATTCCTCGTTTCGCGCGGGCAGCGGCTGCCGATCGCGAGCCTCCTCGGTCCAAAGGAGAAGGAAAGCTTCGCGGCCGCCCTTGGGGCGGCAATCGCCGAGGCGAGGCGCGGTCCGACCAGGACGGTGTTGGAATAGCGCGGATTTCGCCCCGCCGCGGCAAGCACCCATGATTGACGATAATGCGGCAATCGCACAGGAATAAAATGCACTCTCTGTCGGAACTCAGCCGCCGGGGGGGAATTTTTTGCCAATAGCGGTGGACGAGATACCCAAAGGATCGGCATGCAGAAATATCGCCCGGTGATGCTCGTGATCATGGACGGCTGGGGATGGAGGGAGGATCCAGCCGATAACGCCGTCCGCCAGGCCCATACACCGGCGTTCGATCATCTGTGGTCAACCTGCCCTCATGCCCTCCTTCACACTTCCGGCAAGGACGTTGGCCTGCCGCCCGGACAGATGGGCAACTCCGAAGTCGGACATTTAAACATTGGAGCTGGCCGTATTGTTAAGCAGGACCTGCCGCGCATCACCGACGCTATTGCCAGCGGCGACATTGCACGCGCGCCGGCACTCCTCAACCTGATTGAGCGGCTGCGGCAATCCGGCGGCACATGCCACCTCTTGGGCCTGATATCACCTGGCGGCGTGCATTCACATCAAGATCACGCGGTGGCACTCGCCAAAATTCTCGCTAAAGCCAACATACCGACAGTCGTGCACGCATTTACCGACGGTCGAGACACACCACCACGAATGGCGAAAAGGTATGTGGCGGACCTGATCGAAAAGCTGCCGTTGTCGGTTCTGATTGCAACGATTTGCGGCCGTTACTATGCGATGGATCGCGACAACCGGTGGGATCGGGTCGCAAAGGCCTGCCACGCAGTGGCAGAGGCTGAAGGATCGAGTTTCCCCGACGCCGAGTCGGCGATCGTGGAAGCGTATTCGCGTGATATCGGTGACGAGTTCATTCTTCCCGCAGTCATCGGCACCTACCGCGGCATGCGGGACGGGGATGGCGTGCTTTGCTTCAACTTTCGCGCCGACCGCGTGCGCGAAATCCTTGCAGCCCTCCTCGATCCGGAGTTTTCCGCCTTTCCGCGTCGACGCGCAGTTCACTTTTCAACCGCAGTAGGAATGATGTCGTACAGCAACGAGCTGGATGTGCTTATGCAGCCGATCTTTCCGCCGCTGAGCTTATCGAACGTTTTGGGCGAGGTGGTCGCCGCAGCGGGCCGTAGGCAGCTGCGGATGGCCGAGACAGAGAAGTATCCGCACGTTACGTATTTTCTCAATGGCGGCAGGGAAGAGCCGTATCCCGGTGAAGACCGCATCATGGTCCCGTCGCCGAAGGTTGCGACCTACGACCTTCAACCAGAAATGTCCGCTCCAGAACTTACCGGCAAAGCCGTGGATGCCATCAGATCCAGCAAATACGACCTGATCGTCCTGAACTACGCCAATCCCGACATGGTTGGCCATACGGGCAGTTTGCCGGCGGCAATTACGGCCGTCGAAACCGTCGATGCGAGCGTCGGTGAGCTTTCGCGGGCGATACAAGATGCCGGTGGGGCTCTGCTCATCACCGCGGACCATGGCAATTGCGAATTAATGCGCGATCCGGCTACCGGTGGTGCTCATACGGCTCACACCACGAATCCGGTGCCGTTGCTCCTGATGGGCGCAGGCGATATATCACTGGCAGAGGGGCGGCTTTCGGACATCGCGCCGACGCTGCTCGAACTGATGAACCTGCCGAAGCCCACTGAGATGACCGGCGTCTCGCTGCTGCATTGCCCGCGCTAAATTGCGATCGTCGCGACGCAAAGATTGAAAATTGCCATCACGGTCTCTCGCTCACAGCCCGGGCCTACGGGGCTCTTCGAGGCGCCGGTTCACCGGCTCGCGCCCGCGCCCGACCCTCGTTCTCGCCAACCGACGGATATTGCTCTCCCGGCATGGCGCAAGCGCAGCACAACGCTGCGGCAACGTCTTACCGATCGGCCCCGCCCCTACTCCGGCCACGCATATGCAATTTTGTCCAGAGTCCTATTGCCGAATTTTTCGCACGACCGCGCAACAGGCCGGCCACCAAGCGCACGATAGAATGCAACTGCAGGCGTATTGTCTGATAATGCCCAAACAACCAAGCTCTTGATTCCACTCTGCGTCAGATCGCGTCTCGCCGCCGCAAACAAACGGCGTCCAAAGCCTAACCCCTGGAACTCCGGTCGCAGGTACAGTTCGTAAATTTCTCCGTCATAGGCCAAGCTGCGCGCCCGGTTTCGGCCATAATTAGCATAGCCCGCGATGGTGTCCCCGAACGCCAGAATGGAAATTCGGCTACCTTTGCGGATAGCGCCTTCCCACCACTCCGCGCCGCGCCGATTGATCAACTTGTCCAGTTCCGGGCCTGGGATGATGCCCTGGTACGCTGTACGCCAAGCCAAGTCGTGCGTCCCAGCAAGCGGCTCGGCGTCGGACGGCTTGGCGCGGCGGATTTCGATGGCGACGGTATGCATGAGAAATAGGGCCGAAGTGGCCGCCCCCGTTCAAGTCCAGCGCTAATATCGCTTAACAGCTCGATTATCGTGGGAAGTTTGCCAAAATCAACACCTGCCATAGGCTCGTGGACCATACGCGCGCCGAACGTGACCGATTCGCAACACCTGCGTTGCAGATGTAAAGGATGGCGGCCAGCAATGCCCCAAGCCGGAGCGAACCTGGCACGCCTCGCCAAAAAAAGCGGGCCTTCCTCGCGCCTGATTCAGGGGAGAAGGAGGAGGCGTCCCACAGGCCACCGCGCCCTCGCGGGGAAGGAAGCATGCTGGGACGAGTGGCAAGCTCCGCGCGTGCTTAGGACTACGCGCCTCACACCTCTTCGGCTTCCTTGCGCCGTTCGTCCCGCTTGCGCTCGTGAGGGTCGAGCAATCGTTTCCGCAGGCGGATCGATTTTGGCGTCACCTCGACCAATTCATCGTCCTCGATATAGGCGAGCGCCTTCTCAAGCGTCATTCGGATCGGCGGTGTCAACCGCACCGCCTCGTCTTTCGCGGTGGTGCGGATATTGGTGAGCTTCTTACCTTTTAGCACATTGACCTCGAGATCATTGCCGCGGGTATGTTCGCCCACGATCATCCCTCGATAGACCTTACATCCCGGTTCGATCATCATGGGGCCGCGGTCTTCCAGGTTCCATAGCGCGTAGGCGACCGCTTCGCCTGCATCGGTCGAAATCAGCACCCCGTTACGGCGTCCCTGGACCGCGCCTTTGTAGGGCGCGTAGCCATGGAATAGCCGGTTCAGAACGGCGGTACCGCGCGTATCGGTCAAAAGCTCGCCCTGATATCCGATCAGACCGCGGGTCGGCGCATGGAACACAAGTCGCAGCCTGCCGCCGCCCGAGGGCCGCATCTCGATCAGTTCGGCCTTGCGTTCGGACATCTTCTGCACCACCACGCCTGAGTGCTCCTCGTCCAGATCGATCACGACTTCCTCGATGGGCTCGGTCATCTCACCCGTGTCGGGATCAAACTGGATCAGTACCTTGGGGCGCGAAACGCTAAGCTCATAGCCTTCGCGTCTCATCGTCTCGATCAGAATCCCGAGCTGGAGTTCGCCGCGGCCAGCGACCTCCATGGCGTCCCTTTCGTCGGATTCACTGACGCGCAATGCCACATTGCCCTCGGCTTCCCGCAACAGCCGGTCGCGGATCATCCGGCCGGTAACCTTGTCGCCCTCGGTACCGGCGAGGGGCGAATCGTTGACGCGAAACATCATCGACAAGGTGGGCGGATCGATCGGCTGTGCCGGTAGCGGCTCGGTCACATCCGGGGCGCACAACGTGTGCGCGACGTTCGCTTGCGGCAGCCCAGCGATGGAAACAATGTCGCCTGCATTGCCCTCTTCGATTGCCTGGCGCTCCAAACCGCGGAACGACAGCACTTTCGACACCCGGCCCTGCTCGATAAACTTGCCGTTTCGGTCGATGACCTTGATAGTCAGGTTGGGCTTCACCGTGCCGGCGCTGATGCGCCCGGTCACGACGCGGCCCAGATAGGGATTGGCCTCGAGGATGGTGCCGAGCATACTGAAGGGGCCGTCCTGCACATCTGGCGGCGCCACGTGAGAAAGGACAAGATCGAACAGAGGTGCCATCGAGGTTTTAGGGCCCTCAACATTCGCCGCCATCCAGCCTTCCTTGGCGGAACCATAGAGCACCGGGAAGTCCAGCTGTTCTTCGGTTGCGTCGAGAGCTGCGAACAGATCGAACACCTCTCCGGATACCACGATCGGTCGTGCGTCATGACGGTCGACCTTGTTGATGGCGACAATCGGCCGAAGTCCGATCTTGAGGGCCTTGGATACGACGAACTTGGTCTGCGGCAACGGCCCTTCGGCCGCATCGACCAGCACGATCGCGCCGTCGACCATGTTGAGGATGCGCTCAACCTCCCCGCCGAAATCCGCGTGTCCAGGCGTGTCCACGATATTGATCCGAGTGCCTTTCCACACGATCGAAGTCACCTTGGCGAGAATCGTGATGCCCCGCTCGCGCTCCAGGTCATTGCTGTCCAGGGCCCGTTCGGCCACCCGTTGATTTTCACGGAATGCACCCGATTGTTGCAGCAACCGGTCGACCAGAGTGGTCTTGCCATGGTCGACATGGGCGATGATGGCGACGTTCCGTAGGTGCATTCGTTCAGCTCAAGGTTGTGAGACGACAATTCTCGCGCGCCGAAATCATGCCGATTTCGGGACGGCCGATCGTTCTTCGGAGGCTAATCCTGTCGATGTTGTTGCCCCGGCTCGATCATGTGAACCGGTATCCACGATCCGTGCTACTCCATCGCTCCGTCAAGCGGATGACAATAATCAACCCGCTGCGCCACCGCGCGCCACCCCGCGAACGGTGTTTCGCAGGATGAACCACAATGCGAGATATAGTTTTCCGACGCTATTGTGCAACGCGTCAACGATATCCGGGCGATGAAACACGTTTGTTCAGGGTTCATTCGATTGGGGCGCGCACGGCGGTAACGAGATTGAAGCGGAAGCAGCGGCGGTCCGCGGATGCAATCCTGGGACGAACAGATCGAGACTGTGCTGATTACTTGGGTCGCTGCTTGCGGCGACTGCGGGAAAGTGCTGCCAAAAGAAGCAATATCCCAACTAGCGCCGTTCTACCACGATGCCGCGACGATTTGCTTGCGGCATGAAACAGACGTCAGGCATGTTCGGGGGCTCACAAGATTGACGCCGGTACTTGAATTTTGGTTCGCCCGCGTCGCCCTGCTCGACGACCTTTTCCAGGTAGTACGACCTGACCGATGGTTTGGGCGACGGTGTGGCGGCGGCAATTGCCGACTCAGGTCTTGGCTCTCGCGTTTGGTGCTTCTGACTCTCCGCAGGTAGCGGCAGCCCCGGAATCAGGGGGTCGGGGGCCTTGACCCGCCAAGTCGCGGGGTTAGACGGGGCCGGCGGAATCGGAAGCGGCATGTCGGCACCCCCGCTGTGCGAAGTGTCCGCGTAGTTCACGAACACGCGGGCGGCTGATTGCTCGGGCAACGGGTCTCCATCCTCAACCCTGCCGGCGGCACTTGGCTGCGGGCGCTCGCTCCTCCCCATGAGTTCGAATCTGCTGGATCGCTCATCCTTCGGACGCAAACCGCGACCTCCGGGCTTCGACGACAAGGCGCGGTCCGCCGAATGCTTGTTAGCCTTCAGATCCGCGCGAGTTTCGATGGCCCACCAAAATGTGGCGGCGGTGCCAGAGATCGCGAGGGCCGCCAAGATGGCAGTAAAACGCGACGCACCGAACACGCTCATTTACCCCATCCGCCGATTTTTCGCGCCCGTATTAGGTCGGGTCACACAGTCATGCGCCGCCGCACCTTGGCGTCCTCTGGAAACGCGATGGCTAACGAGCGGCAACAGTACATGCAATGCCAGCTCTTTGTGCCGCCCCATTGTGCCGGAAATTCGACCAAACGCAATCTTCGGGCGTAGCCCCTCCCCGGATGCGGGCGGGCAATCGCAATCTTCAGGGCCTTCACCTCTGCCCGCTTGCCGGTAACCACGAAGATCCGACGTGGGCATCGTCCCATTGAATTGCCGCGCTGCGTGCGGGCAAGCAATGCGGCCCAGCTTTTTTCGCGCGCGATGCGTCCGCATCGTAGAGCCCCGCGCGTCTGCGTGATATCTTCGCTCTGCGTCCGCGAGGCTGCCCTCGCGGTGCCAGAGGGAGGACGATCCAATGAAGCGCCGCGAGTTCATAACTCTCTGTGGCAGCGTTGCAGCTTTGCCGTTCGCCGCCGGTGCACAGCCGTTCCAGCCATCTGCTATCGACGAGGCGATGCGCGATGCGGTTGCGCGCAAGGAGGTGGCCGGTGTCGTCGTGATGGCGGCCGACCGCAATCGTGTCATCTATCAGGGCGCCTTCGGCGTTGCCGATATCGCCGAGGGGCGTCCCCTCAAGCTCGACGCACTGTTCCGGATCGCGTCGATGACGAAAGCCATCACGTCGACCGCTGCTATGCAACTCGTCGAGCAGGGCCGTTTCGCGATCGAAGACCCCGTCGAAAAATATCTGCCGGAATTCGCCAAGCTCTCGGTCCTCGAATCCTTTGACGCCGCGACCGGCGCCTATCGGTTGCGGCCAGCCACCAAGGCGGTCACTGTCCGGCACCTCCTTACGCACACGTCAGGGCTCGGATACCCATTCACCGACCCCACCACTCGCGACTTCAAGCCGCGTGCCGGGGAGGAATACCGGGTCGGTCCGCTGGTCTTTGAGCCTGGCGAGCGCTGGCTCTACGGCACAAGCACGGATTGGGTGGGCCGGCTGGTCGAGAAGATATCCGACCAATCGCTTGAGGACTATTTCCGTCAACACGTTTTCACGCCGCTCGGAATGGTCGACACCTTCTACTTCGTGCCGAAGGAAAAAGAGGCGCGCCTGGTGACCGTGAACCGCCGGATAGCGGACGGATCGATCGCGAGGGAATCCGTCCAGCCGCCGACGTCGGGCTTCACGCCAATCGGCGGCGGTGGCTTGTCGTCGACCGCCCACGACTACCTCCGCTTCACCCGGGCCTTGCTCAATGGTGGAGAGCTTGACGGCGCCCGCATCTTGTCGGCCGGGACTGTCGCCCTCATGGGCCAGAACCATATTGGGGCGCTCGGCGTGCCGGCGCAAGAGACCGCAATTCCGGAACGCAGCGACGATTTCTCGTTCATCGCCGACGGGCGCGACAAATGGGGGCTCGGATTCTTGATCACCGCCGACGCTGTGCCTGGCAAGCGATCGGCTGGCAGCCTGAGCTGGGGTGGAATCAACAATACCTACTATTGGCTCGACCCGACCCGCGGCATTACAGGTGTGATTTTGACGCAGTTCCTCCCGTTCGCGGACCGCAAGGCGCTTGCTCTTTACGACGTCTTCGAGCGCGGCGTCTATCAGCTGGCTGATGCGAGTCGCTGAGCTGAAGCGCTGTCGGACAGATGATGTAGGGGCGACACTTGGCGTCGCCCTTTAACCGGCGGGGTGGCTTGAGAGTGAACCCCATCGGCCCGTTTGCTGGCATTGTCGTGGTCCTCACCCGCAGGTGGATGGTCGCCCTGCGGGCGGCGTTCGGCGCGGAGAACCCCGCTTTCACACTTCATTAACCACATCGAACTTAAGCTTGGTCAAACCCAGCGGGGAATGGGCAGATGAATGTGATCACCTTTGCTTCGCGCAAGGGCGGCGTGGGCAAGAGTACTCTGACGGCGCACGTCTCTGCCTTCGCCCATGTCTCGGGTCACCGCTGCTTGATCATTGATGCCGATCCGCAGGGTTCTCTGACGCTTTGGCACGCGATGCGCCCCGACGTCGGGTTGCCCCTGCGCAATGCCGCGCAAGGAATCGACCGCCTGGTCGCCTCCGCGCAGATCGCCGGCGTCGAGTGGGTCTTCATCGACACGGCGCCGACAACATGGGTCGTCGTGCAGGAGGCGATCCGCGTCGCCACGATGGTGGTCATCCCGGTGCGCCCGGGATTTTTCGACATCGCTGCCGTTCAGGATACCGTCGAGACAGTGCGGCAGCGCAACAAGGCGCATGTATTGGTGATCAACGCGGCGCCGGCCAGACGAGAGCAGAAGGAGGCGCCGGCGGTTGCACTCACCCGCGCGGAATTTGATCGACTGTCCATCCCGGTCTGGTCGGGCCAAATCAGCCAGCGGACGGCGCTCGTGGGCTCGCTTGCCGCCGGCGGAAGCGCGGGCGAGTTGCCTGGCGATCCAGCCTGCAGCATCGAAATCGCCGAATTGTGGTCCGCAATCCAGCGTTCGGTCGAGGCGATCAACGGCGCCGACGCGGCAAGCGCTGATCTTCACGGCGAGGCGGCCTAGCGGTAAGCCGGCTAACGACGGGACCGGGCCGACTAACGCCTGGTAATCCTTCTATACTCGGCGATTGCACGCCTCGGATCATCATATTGCTCCCACGGGATGAGACATATTCGCTCCAGATCGCGAGATGCTCCTCGGCTGCCCGAGATCGATGCCTCGCGGAGGTGCTTGCGCGCTGCGGTGGCGGGGTTGAGCGCCACCGCCTGCTCATAATGCCCTACGGCGTTTCCCTGCGGGAGGCCGACGGCCTTGACCTATTGGAATTCCGCGTTCATCACGAGGGCGCCGAGGCGGTCGGTTTTCTGTCCCTTTTTGGCGCGAACCAATGACCACGCGTTCGCAGTTCGCTTGGCCCGGCGGCGTTAGGAGACGGCGTATGGAGAAGTTCACAGTTCTGGAGGGTGTCGCGGCACCCCTGAGATCGATCAATGTCGATACCGACGCCATCATCCCCAAGCAGTATCTCAAGACCATCAAGCGAACCGGCCTCGGCAAAGGTCTGTTCGCAGAGAAGCGCTACCGTGACGACGGCAGCGACAACCCGGATTTCGTGCTCAACAAGCCGGCCTATCGCAATGCGAAAATGCTTGTCGCCGGCGACAATTTCGGTTGCGGTTCGTCGCGCGAGCATGCCCCGTGGGCGCTTAAGGACTTCGGCATCACCTGCGTGATTTCGACCTCGTTCGGCGATATTTTCTACAACAATTGCTTCAAGAACGGCCTTTTGCCCATCAAGGTCAGCGCAGAGGATCTGGAAAAGCTGTTCGACGACGCCGAGCGGGGCGCCAACGCGCGCCTCACCGTCGACCTCGAAAAGCAGGAAATCCGCGGCCCCGACGGCGGCGTTATCCACTTCGACATCGACCCACACCGCAAGCACTGCCTGCTCAACGGCCTCGATGACATCGGGCTCACTCTAGCGAAGAAAGACAGGATTGCGAGCTTCGAAGAAAAGGCGAAGGCGGCCCGGTCGTGGGCGTAGCGCATCCGTCGATGAGGCTGAGCAGCGCGAAAAGGGCTTGTCTCGGCCCCGCGCCTCCCGCTCCCCCGCTTGCCGGGGGAGGGTAGCGTACGAGAAAGACGTGGACGCCGGCATGACGCTGCAGAGCGATACGATCAGACCGGAAGCCCCTCCTGCGGCCAAATCACCCTCTGCGGCCGTCGACCGTCACCTTCGAATTGACCATTTCTTCGATCTCATCGCTGCCGTAGCCGATCTCGCGCAGGATCGCGACGCTGTCGCCGCCAAGGAGTGGGGGCGGACGGTAGTCGTCGCCGCCGCCAGCTGAAAAGCGGTTGGGAAATTGCATCTCGATGATCGCGCCTTCGATCGGATGGTCAACCTCGCGGAAAAATCCCGTATCGGCGAGATGTTCATCGGTGATCAGACTTTCGAGCGTGTGCATGCGGCCCGCCGGGACGTCGGCCTTGGCGAGAATCTCGAGCCATTCCGCCGTGGTCCGGGCGTGGAACGCTTCGGCGCGCACGTTGAAATAGGCGCGCACGTTGGTGAGCCGTGCCTTGACCGACGAGAAGCGCGGATCGTTTTTCAATTCCGGCCGGCCGATTGCGTCGAACAGCGCGAAGGCCTGAGCGTCGGTATTGGCGGACACGCAGATATGGCCGTCCCGAGTTGGGACGGGCTTGCCCATGGGATCGAGAAGCCGTAAGTCGCCGCTCTGGCCGCGTGGCGGCACGAAGGTGAGGTCGCCCATGTGTTCAGCGAGCACGAACGCCGCCATGTTCTCAAACATCGGCACTTCGATCGCCTGGCCCTCGCCCGAGCGCTCCCGCTGAAACAGGGCTGCCATGATGCACTGCGTGGCGATCAGTCCGACGACATGATCGGCAAATACCATCGGCACGTAACGCGCCTCGCCGCCCGCCCGGCGGTTACAGTCGGCGACGCCCGCAAGGCCTTGGATGATTGTGTCGTAAGCGGGCCGGTCTCGATAGCGCCCGCCGTGGCCGAAGCCCATCAGATTGCATACGATGAGGTGCTTGTATCGTGCCCGGAGCGCTTCGGCGCCGAGCTCGAGCCGGGCCAGTGCCGCCGGCCTCACATTGGCGATGAAAACATCGGCGGAGGCTATCAACCGATGTAGAGCCGCCCGTCCGCGCTCCTGTTTGAGGTCGAGCGCGAGCGACCGCTTGTTGCGGTTGAAGTGCATGAACTTGCCGGAAAGCTCGCCGCTCTTCGACTGGCCGCCGAGCGTGCGCAGCAGGTCGCCGCCGGGCGACTCGACCTTGATGACATCGGCGCCATAATCCGCGAGGTACAGGGTTGCAGTCGGCCCCACCACGACGGAGGTGAGGTCGATCACGCGGA
>Ga0126376_10000940_pt1 | contig 15115 bp, 9 predicted proteins | sample PanSoiMetPlot_15_FD_92760 | JGI IMG/M metagenome (GOLD analysis project Ga0126376, IMG submission 92760) | Tropical forest soil microbial communities from Panama - MetaG Plot_15 | ecosystem: Environmental > Terrestrial > Soil > Tropical forest > Bulk soil | place: Panama | collected 2016-02-17
GCCGTCGACGCCGGACACCTCTACCAGCTGCTGGAAGAGCAGGTCGTGCCGCTGTTCTACACGCGCGACGAGCGGGGCGTCCCGGTGGGGTGGGTCGAGAAGATGAAGCATGCCATACGGGTGGCGGGGGAGCGATTCACCGCCCAGCGGATGGTGCAGCAATACACGACGCAGTATTACGTTCCAGCAATGCGGGGGGAGGGCATCAAGGACGATCCACCGACGGCGTGACGTCGCGTCGTGGGGACAGGGCGATGGGAGTCGATGACCAGGTGACACAACCACGGCGTTCCCCACGCGGAACGCGCACCGCGACCTATCGGCGACCCACTCCGGTCGCAGCGGGGTCGCGCATCGGGGTGGTGCATTTCACCGCGGAGTGCTGGCCGTATGCCCGCACCGGCGGCCTGGGAGAGGCGGTGAGCGGTCTCGGCGCCGCGCAGGCCAGGGGCGGCGCCGCCGTCGTCATCGTCATGCCGTTGTACCGGATGGTGCGCGAACACGGCCAGGCGCTGGAGCGCGTCGGCCATCAGTTTCCCGTGTCCATCGGCGCGCGCACCGAATACGCGCACGTCTATCGGCTGGCGGAGCCTCCACCCGGGCCTGCCGTCTACTTCATCGAGCATCCCGACTTCTTCGACCGCAGCGGCATCTACGGCGACGAGTCCGGGGATTATGCCGACAACGCCGTCCGCTTCGCCTTCTTCTGCAAGGCCGCACTCACCGCGCTGCCCACGATCGCTCCCGCGGCGGAGGTGCTGCACGCCCACGACTGGCACACCGCGCTGTCGGCCGTCTACCTACGGACGGCGTTCGCCGATCAGCCTTACCATCGTCGGCTCGCGACGATGCTGTCGGTGCACAATGCGGGCTTTCAGGGTCACTATGCGCCGCAGGCGATGCAGCTGCTGGGGCTCGCTCCCGAGCTGTATCATTGGCAGGCGTTCGAGTGGTACGATCAGGTGAACGTGCTGAAGGGCGGCATCGCCTTTTCGGACATGGTCGTCACGGTGAGCCCGACGCACGCGCGCGAGCTGTGCACGCCGCAAGGCGGATTCGGGTTGCACGACACGTTTACAGCGCTGGGCGACCGGCTCGTGGGCATCCTGAACGGGATCGAGCTCGCGGTGTGGGATCCCGCGACCGATCCGCACCTCACCGCTCACTTTGACTCGGCGGCACTCGAGGGGAAACGGAGCAACAAGACCGCGCTGCAGCAGGCCTACGACCTCGCCGTCGAGCCAGACACCCCGCTCATCGGCATGAGCGCCCGCCTCGTGCAGCAGAAAGGGCTCGATCTCGTGCTGCGCGCCGCGTCGCTCTCCTCCGTCGACGCGCAGTTCGTGTTCCTCGGCTCGGGAGAGCATCGCTACCATGAAGCGCTGCGCGAGGTCGCCGGGGCGTACCCCGATCGCGTGGTAGCGGAGTTCGCCTTTACCGACCGCCTCGAGCATCGCCTCCTCGCGGGCGCCGACGTGCTGCTGATGCCCTCGTTGTACGAACCCTGCGGGCTGACGCAGATGCGCGCGCAGCACTACGGCGCGATCCCCATCGCGCGCGCCGTGGGGGGACTGTGCGACAGCGTGGAGGACGGCGAAACCGGGTTCCTGTTCGACGACTATTCGCCGGCCGCGCTCGATGCCGCGATCCAGCGCGTGCTCGTGGCTTACGCCGATCGCCGTCGCTGGCGGGCGCTGATGCGCCGGGCGATGACGCGGCGCTTTGGATGGGACGATCCCACGACGCAGTACGCCACCGTGTACCAGCGCGCCATTACCGCGCGCGCCGCCGCCTGAAGGTGCCGATGGAATTCGTATTCATGCTGCACAGTCATTTGCCGTACGTGCTCAATCACGGCCGCTGGCCGCACGGCAGTGACTGGCTGTGCGAGGCGGCGATCGACACGTACCTCCCCCTGCTCGAGCAGCTGCGCGCCCTCGATGCGGAAGCGACGCCGGCGCCGCTGACGATCGGGTTCACCCCGATCCTCGCCAATCAGCTGTCGAGTCCCGTGTTCGGTCGCGAGCTGGAGGCGTTCTTCGACCAGCGGCTCAAGGCCTGCGCCGAGGCACCAGCGGCCATGTCGACCACCGGCGACGCGGCGCTGATCCCGCTGGTCGAGTACTGGCGCCGGCACCTCGAGCGGCTGCGGGATCTGTTTCACGCGACGGGCAGCGATCTGTTGTCGGCGTTCCGCGCTTTTCAGGAGCGCGGCCGGCTCGAGATCACGGGCTCGGCGGCGACGCACGGGTATCTGCCCCTGTTGCGCCGCGACGAGAGCATCCGGCTGCAGCTCGGCGTCGGCATACGGGAGCATCGCCGCCTGTTCGGCGTCAAGCCGACGGGGTGCTGGCTGCCCGAATGCGCCTATCGCCCCAAGCACGGGCGTCGTCCCGGGATCGAAGAGCACCTGATCGAGGCCGGTTTCAAATACTTCTTCACCGACGCTCACCAGGCGCGCGCCGGTCAGGCGTTGGGGACGTACGGGGAAGTACCGCTTGGCGCCGAGCGATTCGATGCCGAGCGTCACGGCGACGCCGTGGCCCCACCGGTCGCCGCGATTCGCTCTCCGTACATCGCCTACCGCGTATCACGGGCGAAGCCCGGTGTCGCGGCGCTGGTGCGGGATCCGCGCTCGTCGCTGCAGGTGTGGAGCCGGCAGCAGGGATATCCCGGTGACGAGTGGTACCTCGAGTTCCACAAGATCCGCTGGCCCGGCGGGCTGAAGCTGTGGCGCGTCACGGGCAGCGGGGTCGACCTGGGTGACAAGCGCTCCTACGAGCCCGAGCGCGCGCGCCAGCGGGCGGGGGACCACGCCCGCCACTTCACCGATCTGCTGCTGTCGATCGGCGAGTCCAAGGCCGAGCTCGTCGTCGCGCCGTTCGACACCGAGCTGTTCGGTCATTGGTGGTTCGAGGGTGTGGACTTCCTCGCCGCGGTGTATCGCGAGCTGCGGCATCGTCCGGCAGTCCGCCCCGTCACCGGCGGACAGCATCTGGCGGCGCATCCCCAGCATGTGGGGCTGCGGCTCGCGGAAGGGTCGTGGGGCGTGAACGGCGACCACAGCATGTGGATGAACGACCAGACGCGCTGGACCTGGGACCGGCTGTGGCCGCTGGAGGATGCCTTCTGGGACACGGTCCCGGCCGCGCTCGCCAATCCCGGCGCCCTTCCAATCGTGGCCCAGGCGGCGCGCGAGCTGCTGCTCGCTCAGTCGTCCGACTGGCAGTTCATCATCTCCACCGGCGCCGTCGCCGACTATGCCGAGCGCCGCTTCATCGGACATTGCGAGGATACGCGCCGCCTGCTCGATGGATTGCGCTCGGGCGCGCTGGAGGGCGCGGCCCGTCTCGCCGACGAGCTGTGGCAGCGCGATACGGTGTTCCCGGACGTCCTGGACGCCGTGTCGGCGGCGATCTCCGCTCCCGCTTCCGCCATCGGGTGACGCGACCGTCTTCGCATTCCGCGGTGGTGCACGCGCATTTCTACCAGCCACCGCGCGAGGATCCCTGGCTGGAGGAAGTGGAGCGTGAGCCGTCCGCGGCGCCGTTTCACGACTGGAACGAGCGCATCGACAAGGAGTGCTACCGGACGGTGATCGCCGCGCGGCGCCACGCCGCCGACGGCCGCATCGCCGCCATCGTCAATACCCTGGAATCGATCAGCTTCGACGTCGGCCCGACGCTGCTCGTATGGCTCGAGCGCCATGCGCCGCGCTCGTACGAAGGGATGCTGCGCGCCGACCGGCTCAGCGTGAAGCGGTTCGGCCACGGCAACGCCCTCGCCATGCCGTACCACCACCTCATCCTCCCGCTCGCCACGCGCCGCGACAAGATGACCGAAGTGCGCTGGGGGATCGCCGACTTCCGACGCCGCTTCGGGCGCTCGCCCGAAGGGATGTGGCTTCCCGAAACGGCCGTCGACGAAGAGACGCTCGACGTGCTCGCCGAGGCGGGGATCCGGTTTACGGTGCTGGCGCCTCATCAGGTGGAGGGGGCCTCTGCCGACGGGCTGCCGGGTCGGTACCCGACGAGCGGTGGCCGGCACATCGCGCTGTTCACCTATGACGGCGCCATTTCCAACGACGTCGCCTTCGGCGGGCTGCTGCACGACGCGCGCGCCTGGGCGGACCGGATGGTGGCGCCGGACGCGAACGGCACCCGGCGCGCCCTCGTTGCCGTGGCGACCGACGGGGAGACCTACGGGCACCACCACAGGTTCGGCGAGGTGGCGCTCGCATGGATGCTCGATGCGCTGCAGCATCGGTCCGACGTGCGGGTCGAGAACTTCGCCGCCGTGCTGGCCCGGCACGAGCCACGGCACCCGGTGCGCCTCGTAGCGCCGACGTCGTGGAGCTGCGCGCACGGGGTCGAGCGCTGGCGCTCCGATTGCGCCTGCCGCATGGCGCCCGATCCCGCCGGCCGCCCGATGCACTGGCGCGCGCCGTTGCGGCAGGCGCTCGACTGGCTCGCCGGGGAGCTCCACGGCGTGTTCGAGCGCGAGGGAGCGGTGCTGCTCGGCGATCCCTGGGCGGCGCGCGACGCCTACGTCCCCGACGACGCCCTCGAGCGCTCGCGGGTGCCGGCAGGAGCGAATGTCCGGGCCAGGGAGCTGCTCGAGCTCGAGTGGCACGCCCTCAGCATGTTCACGTCGTGCGGATGGTTCTTCGACGACATCTCCGGGATCGAAGCGCTGCAGGTGCTGCGCTACGCCGCTCGTGCGATCGCACTCGCCGGGCCCGAAGCGGCGCGTTTCGAGTCGGGACTGCTGCAGCGCCTCGCGCAGGCGGTGAGTGGCGCCAACGGCGAACCTACCGGTCGGGATCTGTACCTCTCGCTGGTGCGGCCCCGGTTGCCCGTGGCGGCACGCGTGGCGGCGGGGGCAGTCGCGAGTACGCGGCTCGCACCCCAGGCCGATGTAGAAGGCGGGGCGGCCTACGAGTCGCGCAGCGAGGAACTGGGGACCCGGACGCGCGTCACTGTGCGCAACCGCAGAACGAACCGGGAGGAGACAGTCGAGCTCGGCTGGGTGGAGCCCGACCGGCGTCTCGGCGCGGGGCCTCGATTCACGATTGAGGGGGACGGGAACGACGCCCTGGTGCTCGAGCTGGGAGACCTGCCGGAGCGCTATCGAACTCCTGTCGCCGGCGCCCTGCGGGCGGAAGTGATCGCCCGGACGCTGACAGCGGACGAGCGGAGCCGCTTGGGGTCTGGCACCGCCGCGCTCGGGGATCTGCTCACCGACGGCCTGCTGCGAGCGATAGCGGCGCTGGCCTCGCTACCCGCCGAGGGGGCGTTGGCCCATGTGCTCGACCTGGTGGACGCCCTGGAGCTGACGGCGGGACACATCCCGTTCGACGTGCAGACGGAGTTCGCCAGAGTGCGGAGTGCCCTCACCCCCGAGCAGGTCGATGTACTGGAGCCCCTGGCGCACCGACTCGGCTTCGATTAGCCAGATAACACCTTAACGACACTTTGCCGCCAGCTCGGTATCTGGGCTTGGAATGCGAGTGTTGCGAAGTTCGGCCTGTTCCGCGTTCTGCTAGAATCCGCAAAACCTCAAATACACATAACTACCGCCGACAGCTATACATCCGGGCATTTGTGCTGCAAGTCACCAAGTATAACATAATACCTTGAATTATATAGCTTTACGTGCATGTTGGCCGGCTGTCTTGTAGTCATTTTCCGACCTATTGTACGCCAAACCCTACGTTGGGGCACACGCCTTGCCCGGGGTGCACGCCGGTCCGGGCTCCGCCCGGTTCTCGTTTCGCAGAATGCATCCACTCAACGGGGGGAGCCCAGTGAAGCGTCTGACCCAGTCTCTTGCTGCAGTCCTGTTCGTCGTCGGCCTGACGAGCAGCGCCGCAGCGCAGTCCAACAGCGGGAGCATCACCGCCACCGCGCAGGTGCAGCAGCCGATCAACGTCAACGGTGCCGTGAATCTGTCGTTCGGCAACGTGTTCCCGGGCGTCAACAAGGCCGTCCTCCTGACCGATGCCGGCGCGGGCCGGTTCGACGTAACCGGTCAGGCGAGCACGCCGGTGAACCTCGCGTACACCGCGCTGCCGACCAATCTCGCCAACGGCGGTAACAACCTGCCGGTGTCGTTCACGTCGGGCTACAATACGTCCAACTCGGCCGCGGGTGCGACGTCGTTCGCTCCGGGGAGCGGGGCGTCCACGAGCCTGTCGGGCACCGGCGCCTTGTTCGTGTTTCTCGGTGGCACCGTGACTCCGGCCGTCAACCAGGCCGCGGGGACCTACACGGGCACCGTGACGCTGCAAGTCACCTACTAAACCAATTCGCGCGCCCCTCTGCTTGTGGAGACGCGCGGGTACTGCGCCGGCAGAGGTCCCCAGGGGCCTCTGTCGGTGTGTCATTCTCAGCCTCTTGAGCTCCGCGCTATGGGCGACTCCCGCCGAGGCGCAGCGGCCGCTGACCGTTCAGGGAGCCCGCTCGCTGACGTTCGGGTCGCTGCTCGCTGGTGTGAACAAGACGGTGCTGCGCACCGACGTCGTCAACGGCGGCCAGCTCGACATCAGTGGTCCCGGTCGCGCCTCGGTTCTGCTGACGTTCACACTCCCCGCCTCGATGACCGGACCGGCGGGAGCGACCCTGCCTCTCAGCTTCGGCTCGAACGACGGTGGCTGGTCGCCGCCGCAGCAGATCGGGACGCAGACCGCGTTCGATCCCCGGGTGCCGTACACGGCGCCGCTCGATCAGAACGGCAAGGTCTCAGTGTACCTGGGCGGCACCGCAAAGCCCACGGCGAACCAGAAAGCCGGCAGCTACAGCGGCACGATCACGCTCACTGTCGTGGTGCTGCCATGAGGCTGGCGCTCGGGATCGTTACCGCGGTGATCGTCGGCGCCACGGGTCTTGCGGGGCAAGGGGTGATGATCGCGCCGCACGCCGTCTTCATCGCGCGTGGCGCGCGCGGCGGATCGGTCACGTTGATGAATCCCGACACGGCGCCGGTCGAAGTCTCGGTCGAGGTGTTCTACGGATACACAGCGACCGATTCCACGGGCCAGTTGACGCTGCGCACCGTTGAGCACCCTGATTCGACACAGCCCTCCGCGGCGGCGTGGCTGCAGGCCTTTCCGCGCCGGCTGACGATCGCGCCGCGAGAGCAGCAGGTGGTGCGGCTGCTTGCGACCCCGCCGGCGGGACTGCCGGACGGAGAGTACTGGGCCCGTCTCGCGTTCACCGCGAAGGCAGGGCAGCTCCCCGTCGGGGGCGTCACCGATACCGCCAGGGTCAAAGTCGGCCTCACCCTGCAGGTACGCACCGTCATCGGCGTCCATTACCGCGCCGGCCTCGTGCGTACGGGCCTGTCCCTCAGCGGACTGCGGGCGGTCCGGCACGGCGATTCGGTCGTGGTCCAGGCGCGACTCGAGCGTCAGGGCAACGCCGCCTATCTCGGTACGGTACACGGCACTGTCGTCGGGCCGAGTGGACAATCGGTCGGCGAGTTTCATGTCCCGGTGACGGTGTTCTTTGCGAACGAGCCGCGCTGGGCGGTGGCGATCGGGAGCGCTCCGGCGGGGCGGTATCAGCTGCAGGTCGAGGTCTCCACTGAGCGCGATGACCTCTCGCAGGAAGTCATGCTGCCGTACCCTGTGGTTCGTGACTCGGTCGAGGTCGCAGCGCCATGAAGCGCCGGCTGGTGGGGTTCGTTCTGCTCGTGGCGGCTCACGCGCTCGCCGCTCAAGGTGCGCCGCGCGCGCTGCCCGACACCGAACGGGCGTTCGGTGCCGCGGACCCGGACTCGAGCGTGTCGCCCGTGTTGATGGAGCTGCGGATCGGCGAGCTCGCCTCCGCCACCGTCCAGGCCTACCGCGTGCGCGGCGAAGCCCTGCTACCTCTGGCGCGGCTGCTCACCCTTGCCGAGGCCCGCTACCACCTCACACCCGACGGCGTGCTCGAGGCCTCGTTGCCGCCCGGCCCGCGCCGCTTCCTGGCGGCCGCGGGACGCGACACGATGTCGCTGGGCGAGCGGCGCGTACAGCTCGAGCCCCAGGCGCGCCTGTTTCGCGACGGCGATCTCTACGTCGGCGTCGACCGGCTGGCTGACCTCTTCGGCACGGCCATTATCGTGGATTGGGGCGAGCTCTCCGCCACGGTGATGGATGTCGCCGTCCTGCCGATCGGCCAGCGGGTGCGCCGGGACGCGGCACGCGCCGCGCTGGCGCGACGCCACGAGGACGATGCCCCCGCTTTCCAACCGGGGGATGAGCCGGCGGGGTGGCATGGTCTGGCGCTCGACTATTCGTATTTCGCCCCCGGCGGCCAGCGGCTCGGTGCCGGGTCGTACGAAGTCACCGCGGGCACCGACGTGCTCGGGGGATCGCTCGCTCTGGGAGCGCGCAGCATCGGCCCCGCGGATGCCGGTGTGGTCCAGGGCGTGGGATCGTGGACGGGGGTGTGGGAGGACCACCGCTGGTTGAAACAGCTGCGGCTGGGTGACGGGCTGTCCACCGGACCGCGTTTGCGCGAGCTGCGCGGGATCGCGCTCACCAACGCGCCGTTCCTGCGCTCGACGGTCGTCGGCAACACCGCGTACCTCGGGCGCGTCGAGCCGGGGTGGTCGGTGGAAGCCTATCAGGACGGTCGGCTGATCGCCGTCGACACCGCCGACGTCGCCGGACACTTCGGGTTCAATCTCCCGGTGCGCTACGGCGAGAACCCCGTCGACTTCGTCGCCTACGGACCGCTCGGCGACGTGCGCCAGTTCAATCGCACTTACCGCGTGTTGAGCGACCTGTTGCCGCAGCGGCGCTTCGAGTATGGAGTCTCGGGCGGAGCGTGCCGCGACCCGCGCTGCCGGGCGAGCGCCAACCTCGATCTCCGCTACGGTCTGACGTCGCGGGTGACGGTCCAGGCGGGCGCCGATCGGTTCTGGCGCGACAGCCTGGGCGATCTGTGGCATCCCTACGCCCAGGTCACTGCCAATCCCACCAATGACTGGGCCGTCGAGCTCGCCGGGGTCGGCAATGCTATGGCGCGGGGCGCTGTGTTGTTCGAGCCGTCGCTCGACGTACAGGTCAGCGCGCAGGCGACCGTGTTCGACACCCGCACCGCTGCCCCGATCGTGACGGTGCCCGGCCAGCGCTCGGCGTGGTCGCTCGCGGCATTCGTGCGACCGGTGCACCGTGCTGGCCTGTTCTATTTCGAAGGCAACCTCGACCAGATCTATGGCCTCGCGGGTGCGACGACGCGCGGGCGATTGGGCGCCTCGGTGCAGCTGGGACCGACGCGCCTGATGCCCTACGCCCGCGCCGAGCGACAGGCGGTTGGACCCGCCGGCCCCGCGGCGACCCAGTCATATGCCGGTGTCAGCGCCTACGTGCTGCCGGTGGCGGGCCGCGGTCCGCTGCTCGGTACCACTTTCTTCCGCGCGACCCTCGAATCCCGGGTTGCCGGCTCGACGGTGTTGAACCAGGCCGCCGTCTTCGCGTCGCGTCCGTTGTGGGCCGGGGTCAGTCTCGAGACCGGCGTGCTGTGGCAACGCGGGACCCGGGGACCGGTCGTCCAACTCACACTCAACACCTATCTCTCGGCGGTGCGCTCCTACACCTCGATGAGCGCCGGCCCGGGGACGCCGACGAGCGTCTCACAGCTGGTGCAGGGGTCGGTGTTGTGGGACCGTGCCGCCGGCGGCTTCACCGCCGCGCCCGGTCCATCCATCGCGCGTGCCGGTGTCGCCGGCCGCGTGTTCCGTGACGACAACCAGAACGGCCGCTACGACCCCGGCGAGCCGCTGCTGACCGGCGTGCGTGTGATCGTGGGAACACGGCCAGTCGTTTCCGACTCGAATGGAGAATTCCGGGTCTGGGACCTGCTGCCCTTCGAGCCGGTGAACGTGCTCGTCGATTCCATGAGCATCGACTCGCCGCTGCTGGTCCCTGCCTTTGCCATGGCGACGCTCGTGCCCAATCCGAATCGTTTCCGCCCGCTGGATGTCCCGATCGTGGCGGCCGGGGTGATCGAGGGTCGGATCTGGCGCGTTGCCGGCGGAGCGCGCGAGCCGGTCGGTGCGATCCCGCTCGTCCTCATCGACCATCGCAGCGGCACGCGGCGCCACTTCGCCGCGTTCTCCGACGGCACGTTCTATCTGATGGGTGTGAAGGCCGGAGACTACGAGTTGACGGCCGAAAACGGCGCGATGACGGGTTCGGTACGGTTCACGCTCACGGCCGACGCCGCCGCCACGGGTCGCTCGGGGTTGGAGCTGGTGCTCACTGCCCGCTGACGGGGCGTCGCTCGAGGCTCCAGCGTAGCGCGGGCGGCGTCACGAGCGTCGTGACGATCACCATGATCACGACCGCGGAGTACGTGCTCCGGTCGATCACCGGTGTCCCGCCGATCGTCAGTCCCAAGCCGATATTCGCGAAGATCAGCCCCACCTCGCCGCGCGGGATCATGCCGAGGCCGATCGTGAGCCGGTCGAGCCGGCCGCCGATGGCCCCGAGCGCGCATGCCTGCTTGCCGGCGATGGCGGCCATCGTCAGGAGCGCAGCCAGTCCCAGAATTTCCGGGTGGGCGAACGTCGTGAGGTCGACGCGCATGCCCATCAGCACGAAGAACAGCGGGACGAGAAACGTGCCGATCGGTTGCAACAGCTCTTCGAGTGTGCGCTCGCCGCGCTCGGTGAAGGGCCGGTAGTGGACGTCCTCGAGGATCAGCCCCGCGGCGTAGGCGCCGACGATTGCGGCGAGCCCGATCAGCGCCGCCACATAGCTCAGCGCGAAGCAGAACACCAGTGCGGTCGCGAGCAGCACGCCGCGGCCGTGTAAACGCGACGCGATTCCGAACAGCCGGGGTGAGAGCACCCGCCCCAGCGCGAGCGCTCCACCGAGAAACAGCACCGCTTTGACGACGATGAGCCCCGCGCTGCCGAAGGCCATCGGCGTGCCGGCATTGGCCGCGGCGATGATGCCGCTCAGCACGGCGAGGATGACCAGCCCGAACACATCGTCGACCACGGCGGCGCCAAGAATGACGCGCGCTTCCGGGGTCGTGCTCTTGCCGAGGTCCTTCAGCACGCGGGCGGTGATCCCGACGCTGGTGGCGGTCAGTGTGGCGCCGAGAAAGGCGTGGGCGTACCAGCTCTCGCCCGGGAGGAGCAGGCCTCCGACCAGCCACCCCAGGACGAAGGGCGCGATGACGCCCAGCGTCGCCACCAGGACCGCCGTTACACCGACCTTCATCATGTCGCCGACGGTGGACTCGAGACCGACCTCAAACAGCAGGATGATCACGCCGATTTGTGCGAGCGTTTCGAGCGTCGCGTTCGATTCGAGCCCCTGTAACCCCGTGATGCCGATCAGGCCGAGGTTGCCGAGCAGCACGCCCGCGACGAGCTCGCCCAGCACGGCGGGTTGCCGGGCGCGCGTCGCGAGATCGCCGCCGAGCTTCGCTGCGGCGAGGATGATCGCGAGCCCACCGAGGATCGTCGGCATGGCGCCCAAGCTAGCCCAGCGCCGCCGCGATCCGCAGGGCTTCCCCGACCGACCACGCCTGAAACGGGCAGCCACGTGGTGTGAAGGGCGGCTCGGCGTCGGCGATTTCCGAGATGTGTCCCAGCCCCGCCTGATCGAGATGGAGCATCACGGGGTCGAGAAAGCGTCGCCGGGCGGCCGCCCGTGTTGCCGGCGTGTCGCCACGCACCCGCAGCCACGCGTCGACGAACGGTCCCAGGAGCCAGGGCCACACAGTTCCCTGGTGATACGCGGCGTCGCGCGCGCGGGCGTCACCCTCGTAGCGCGGATGGTAGTCGGAGTCGCTCGGGTCGAGGGTCCGCAGCCCGAGCGGGGTCAGGAGGCGCTGCTCGACCAGCGCGACCACACGCGCCGCCAGCTCTCCTTCGAGCAGCGCCAGCGGGAGCCCGCCGACGGCGAGGATCTGATTGGGGCGCACGCGAGGTTCCGCCTCTCCGCGCCGATGGTCGACGTCGATCACGTCGTAGAGGCACCCCTGTTTGGCATTCCAGAACCGTTCCGCGAACGTGTGGCGGCCGCGCTCGAGCGGAGCCAGCCACCGCTCGTCCGTCGCCGCCCCGATGGCGAGTGCATTGAGCCACAGGGCCTCGACTTCCACGGGCTTGCCGACGCGTGGCGTGACCATCCGGCCGCCGATCTTGACGTCCATCCACGTCAGCGCCACACCGGGTGCGCCCGCGGCAAGCAGTCCGTCGGAATCGAGCTGAATACCGTGGCGGGTGCCGCGGGCGTACGCCGTGAGAATCTCTTGCACGGCGTCGAGCAGCCGCTGTCGCTCCTTGCGCGGAATGGCGGGGCGTACGGACGTCGCGGTGCGGAGCAGGGCGTCTACGGCGATGACGAACCACAGCGAAGCGTCGACCGACGTGTACTCCGGTGCACCGCTCTGCTCGACGAACTGGTTGGGGAGCATTCCAGCTGAAAGCGTCCCCGCCCAGACGCCGAGGACATCCCGCGCGTCTTTCAGGCGACCGGTCGCGAGGCAGAGTCCCCGCACAGCGATACCCGTGTCGCGGCCCCAGTCGGTGAACCACGGATACCCGGCGACGATCGTCTTGCCGCTCCCGCGGCGCACCACATAGGCGTCGGCCGCCCGGTGTAGACGCGACGGGAATTTGGCGCGACGCCGCGCTTCGATGCGGCGCGTTGTCGCCAGCCACCGTCCCAATGATTGGTGGAATGTGGTCGCTTCCGCGGCGTGTCGCGGCGCGGTCAACACCAGCGTCGCCTCACGTGCGGACAGGTCCCACTCGAACACACCGGGAGCGCCGAGATCTTCGCGCGCGTCGAGACCGCGCGCCTCTTCGTCCTCGTAAAGAAATTGCCGGTACCAGACCGGATTGTGGCGATAGCGGCCGTTGGACCGGGCGAGGATCGCCGGGAGCGAGGTATACGGCCGCCACAGCACGCGGTCGCCGCTGGTCTCGGCGTCGAACCGGAACACCGCGTTCTCGTGATGCAGCGCGTGCAGGTCCCGGCCGGAGATCAGCGGACGCACCGACAGGCGGCAGCCGGGTCGCGATGTCGTGAGCCGCCAGGACAGCACGACGGCGGGAATATCGGGGGCGAGCAGAACGGCGTGCTCCAGCTCGAGCCCATCCCCGACAATGAGCGTCCACTGCGGCCACGGATCCGGTGTGAACGCGGAGAGGGCGATCCCGCGCTCGGGCACCGTGACGCCGGGAGCGTAGTGCTGACTGGTGATCGGAATCCGGACACCAGCGACATCGAGCCACGCCTCGACGCCGTTGACGAGAATGACGCGGCCGGTCGGCGGGCTCGTCGCCGTCATGAGCAGGGCGTGATAGCGGCGGGTGCGGATCCCGCTCACCGTTCCGGAGGCGTAGGCTCCGCGGCCGTCGGCCTCCAGCCATTCACTCATGGCGCCGAGCGGCGTCGCGCGCACTCCGCGAAGAACTTCACCGCGAGAGACGTCCACCCCGTCTGATGCGATGCCCCGAGCCCCCGCCCGGTGTCCCCGTGGAAGTACTCGTGAAACAGCACCAGATCGCGCCAGTGGGGATCGCCGGCGTAGCGCGGGTCATCGCCATGACAGGGCCGGCGGCCCGCCGCGTCGCGCAGGAACAGGCTCGCGAGCCGGCCGGCGAGGTCCCGCGCGACGGTCCCGAGCCTCACCTGACGCCCTGACCCCGTGGGGTACTCCACCTGCAACGTGTCGCCGTAGAAGTGATCGTAGCGCTCCAGCGCTTCGACGATGAGATAGTTGAGCGGAAACCACACCGGCCCGCGCCAGTTGGAGTTCCCGCCGAACAGCTGCGTGGTCGACTCGCCCGGGACGTAGCCGACTTCGTAGTGGGCGCCCTGCAAATCGAAGACGTACGGGTGCTCGCGATGCACCGCCGAGATGGAACGGATGCCGTGCGGCGAGAGAAACTCCCGCTCGTCGAGGGCATAGCGCAGCACGCGCGTAAGTCGCTCGCGTGTGGGAATCGACAGCAGGCGGTGGCCGTGGCCGTCGCCGCCCTTCAGATGCATGGCCGTGATGCTCTCATCGAGGTCGGGGGTGTTGTCAAGAAACCACTGCATGCGCTTGCGGAAGCCCGGCAGGCGGTCGATCACCTCTTCCTCGAGGATCTCGCAGGCGATGAGCGGCAAGAGTCCCACGGCGGAGCGTACCCGTACCGGAACCGTCACGCCGTCGGCGCGCAGCTGGTCGTAGTAAAACCCGTCCTGTTCGTTCCACAAACCGGTGCCGCCGACGTGATTAATCGCGTCCGCGATGGCGACGAAGTGCTCGAAGAATTTCGAGGCGACGTCCTCGTAGGCCGCGTCGTCGCGCGCCAGCTCCAAGGCCATCGACAACATCGTGGCGCAGTAGAAGGCCATCCACGCGGTGCCGTCCGCCTGTTCGATATGGCCCCCGCCGGGCAGCGGCTTCGAACGATCGAAGGCGCCGATATTGTCGAGGCCAAGAAAACCACCGGCGAACAGGTTGTTCCCCTCGGGGTCTTTGCGATTCACCCACCAGGTGAAGTTGAGCAGCAGCTTCTGGAACGTGCGGGCGAGGAACAGTCGGTCCCGCTTCCCGCGCTCGCCCGTCATCTTGTACACGCGCCAGCAGGCCCACGCGTGCACCGGCGGGTTCACGTCGCCGAACGCGAACTCGTACGCCGGGAGCTGGCCGTTGGGATGCTGGTACCACTCGCGCAACAGCAGCACGAGCTGCTGCTTGGCGAATGCGGGATCGATCGCCGCGTACGGAATCATGTGGAAGGCGAGATCCCAGGCGGCGTACCAGGGATACTCCCAGGTGTCCGGCATCGAGAGCACGTCGCGATTGTAGAGCTGCGTCCACTCGCTGTTCCGTCCCCCCAACCGGGCGGGCGGCGGTGCGGGCTGCGCGGCGTCGCCTTCCAGCCACTGCTTCACGGCGTAGTAGTAGAACTGGCGCGACCAGAGCAGCCCGGCGTAGCACTGGCGGGCGGCATTTTGCTCGTCGGCCGTCGCCAGCTGGTGCACGAGATCGGCGTAGAACTCGTCCGCTTGCCGCTGTCGCTCCGAGAACAGCGCGTCGAACGCGGCGCCGAACGGCTCGACGAGACGGCCGCCGGCCTCACGCAAGCGAAGGCGCACCACCACCGTGCC
>Ga0126376_10000941_pt1 | contig 15112 bp, 14 predicted proteins | sample PanSoiMetPlot_15_FD_92760 | JGI IMG/M metagenome (GOLD analysis project Ga0126376, IMG submission 92760) | Tropical forest soil microbial communities from Panama - MetaG Plot_15 | ecosystem: Environmental > Terrestrial > Soil > Tropical forest > Bulk soil | place: Panama | collected 2016-02-17
ACGGCTTCCCGGTCGCCGCGCTCGTGGCCAGGTCCGAGCTGCTCGGGGCGGTGCCGGAGGAGACCGAACTGTTCAGCACGTACGGCGGTAACCCGGTCGCCTGCTCCGCCGCGCTCGCGGTGCTCGCCGTGATCGAGGACGAGGGCCTGACGCAGAACGCCGCCGAGGTCGGCGGTTACCTCACCGATGGCCTGCTGGCGTTGCAGCGGCGGCATCCCCTCATCGGGGATGTGCGGGGCATGGGCCTGCTGCTCGGTGTCGAGCTTGTCGAGGATCCGCAGTCCCGGCGGCCCGCGGCCGAGCACGCCCGTGCGGTCACCGAGGCGATGCGCGACCACGGGATCCTGCTCGGCACCACCGGGCCGGCCGGCAACGTGCTCAAGATCCGGCCGCCGCTGGTGTTCCGCCACGAACAGGCCGACCTGCTGCTCAGCGTCCTCGACGAGGTCCTCGCTAGTTCCCCCGGCTGACCGCGCGGGGGCCGGGGCGCGAGGCGCGCGGCGGGCCGGGAGCTAGCAGAGCGTGTCGGCGACGATCCGGTCGATCAGCGTCACCGTGCTGAAATCGCCCGCGGTGAACCGGTTGCGCATCACGGCCACGGCCACGCCGGAGTCGATGTCTGCGTAGGCGGCCGAGCCGTTCATCCCGACCATGCCGAACGCCGAGCCGCGGCGCGACGGCACCCCGCCCGGGCGGCCCGGGCCGTAGCCGAACGCCCAGGACGACGGGAAGCCCATCACCTCGTCCATCCCGGTGAAGGCCACCTCGGCCATCTGGGCCAGCCGCCTGGGCGAGACGAGGCGGACGCCGTTCACGTGCCCGAGCAGCGCGGAGTACATCCGGGCCACGCCGCGCGCGGTCATGGTTCCCTCGGCGGGGATGTCGGCGGTCAGCACGTCGGCGCGGTTGGCGTAGTCGGCGTCCGGCAGCACGCCGCGGGGCATCGCCCGGGCCTGCGGCGACCCGGGTTCCGGCACGGGCGGGGCGACGCCCGCGGGCGCCACCTGCCGGGCCACCCGTGGCAGCAGCCGTGGTGGCACCCCGAAATGGATCTCGTCCTCGATGCCCAGCGGGCCGGTGACGACCTCACGCAGCAGCGCCGAGATCGTCTGCCCGGTGGCCCGGCGCAATATCTCGCCGAGCAGGAAGCCGAAGGTCTTCGCGTGGTAGCCGAACCGCGTGCCGGGTACCCACCAGGGTTCCTCGGCGGCCACCAGGGCGCACATGCGCTCCCAGTCGCACAGGTCGGCCACGGTCGTGTCCGCGGGCAGCCCCGGGACACCGGCGGTGTGCAGCAGCACGTGGCGCAGCGTCACGGCATCCTTGCCGTGGGCGGCGAACTCGGGCCAGACGTCGGCGGCCCGCAGGTCGTAGCCGAGTTCGCCGCGCTCTGCCAGCACGTGCGCCACCGAGGACGCCACGCCCTTCGCCGTGGACGCCGCGTAGAACAGGGTCTCACCCGATACGGCCGCCCCGGTCGCGGGGTCGGCGGCCCCGCCCACGGCATCTGCGATCACCCGGCCGTTCTTGATCACCGAGACCTGCACGCCGGTCTCCGCGCCAGACGCCACCACCTGCCGGACCGTCGCCTCGATCCGCGCTCGTGCCTGTTCCTCGTTCACACCGCCTCACTCGACCTGACCACCCGGCCGGACTCAACCTGGCCGCCCGACCGCCCAGCGAACCGCCGGCCGTCCACAATGGAACGGTGGACGAAGCGGTCCAGGTATACATCGACGCGATTGCGCCCGAGCACCGTGCGCTGTTCGACCGGCTGCACCGGCTGATCCTCGAAGCGTATCCGGAAGCGACGCTGGCCCTGTCGTATCAGATCCCGACCTACCGGGTCGGCCAGCGCCGCGTGTACGTCGGTGCGTGGAAGCACGGCGTGTCGGTCTACGGCTGGCAGGCCGACCACGACGCGGGTTTCAGAGCCCGCCACCCGGCGCTACTGACGGGCAAGGGGACGATCCGGTTGCGGCCGGAGGACGCGGCGGCCATCGGGGATGACGAGCTCCGCGAGTTCCTGCGGGCCACGTTGGACGCGGCTGACTGACGTACCTCTTCCCTACGATCGTGTCGTGGCCACCCGCAAGGACGTCTCGGGGGTGCCGCCGCAGGGCGGTTACGTGGCCAAGCGGTGCCCGGTCCGCGCGCAGTGGGACCTGCTCCGGCCGGGCGATCCGCTGCCGGTGTCCCGGGTGCTGGAGCGCCGGTTCGCGGCGGGCCGGCGGTTCGAAGCGGAGGTGGTCGCGGTGCTGTTGCCGCGGCACCCCGGCGCCTGCGTGGTGGCCGGCGAGGACCGGGACGAGCGGGAGGCGGCGACCGCCGCCGCGATGCGGGCCCGGGCGCCGGTGGTCGTGGGCGGCCGGCTGCCGGCCGATCGCGCCGGGCGCCGGGTCGGCGAGCCCGACCTCCTGGTGCCCGCCGACGGCCCGGGGTACCGGGCGGTGGACATCAAGCAGCACCGGTGCCTGGACCCGTCTTCCGGTGGCCTGCCCGCTTTCTGCTCGCCGCTGGACCGGCTGACCTGGGAGTCGGCCGAACGGATCCGGGGTTCCTCGGCTCGCAAGCGCCGGGACGACCTGCTACAGCTTGCTCACTACCAGCGGATGCTCGAAGCCTGCGGCATGGCCGCCCATGGCGGGCGGCTGGGCGGCATCATCGGCCTCGACGGCGTCGTCACCTGGTACGACCTGGACGCGCCGGTCTGGCTGACCCCATCCGCTAACGGCCGCGCCAAGTGGCGCTCGACCATTGAGCTGTACGACTTCGAGTTCGGCTTCCGGCTGGACATCCTCGCCGTCGCTGCCGCGCACCAGGCCGACCCGGGGGTTGGCCTGCTGGTGGCGCCGGTCCGGATCGGCGAGTGCGGGCAGTGCCCGTGGTGGTCGTGGTGCGGCCCGGCGCTGGAAGCCGGTTCCGGGGACGTGAGCCTGCTGCCCGGCGTGGGCTGGCGGGCGTGGCGGATCCACCGCGACCACGGGGTCACCAGCCGGGCCGCGCTGGCCGCGCTCGACCATCGCACCGCGGCGCTGGTCGCTGCCGGAGTCGACCTGCGGCCGGTCATCACCGCGCTGGACACCTTGCCCGATGACACGCCACTGCCGGCCGTGCTCGGCGGGCGGAAGAAGGCGCAGCTGGCCCGGCTGGCCGGCGCGGGTATCCATGCGCTCGGCGATGCCCGGTCGCTGTCCCCGGGCACGGCTGCCTATAGCGATGAGCCCATGCGTGACCTGCCCGAGCAGATCGACCTGGCCCGTGCGGCACTGGGCGGGTCGCCCGCCTACCGGCGCCGCGGTGTGACCCGGGTCCGGGTGCCGCGCGGCGACGTCGAGGTCGACATCGACATGGAAAACACCGAGGACGGCGTCTACCTGTGGGGCGCGCTGGTCTCGGCCGGGCCGGGGCGGGCCGCCAGGGCTGGGGGCTATCACCCGTTCTGCACGTGGCAGCCGCTGACCGGTGAGGTGGAGGCTGAACTGTTCGCGCGGTTCTGGGCGTGGCTGACCGGGCTGCGCCGGGACGCCGCCGCCGCGGGCCTGGTGTTCCGCGCCTACTGTTACAACGCGGCCGCCGAGAACACCCAGATGCTGCGGATCGCCGTCGCGGCCGGCCTGGCCGGCGAGGTTGACGCCTTCACCGGGTCCGGCCAGTGGGTCGACCTGTTGCGCGTGTTCGAGGCGCAGCTCATCACCGGTGCTCCGGCCGGGCTCAAGCAGGTGGCCGGGCTGTGCGGCTTCACCTGGGACGTCGAGGACCCCGGCGGCGGCGAGTCGATGATCCGCTATGACCAGGCCACCGGATCGGGTGCGCCGGGCGAGCCCGGGGAGACGCCGGACCCCGGGCAGGCCCGCGAGTGGCTCCTCACCTATAACCGCAACGACGTCGAGGCAACACGGGCACTGCGGGAATGGCTCGACGGTGCGGCCAGCAGCTGCCCGCAGGTCGGAGACCTAGAGACGTGACCGCCGGCGCTGCCCCCGCGCGGGCAGCCCCGGGGTGGGCCACCACGCAGCGCGTACCGTCGGCGTGGCTCAGTAGGGCACGGAAAGCTCTTGCGGCCGCGCCCAGCCTGAGGATCCGTGTGCACCGCGCCTGCTTCCGGCGCGTCTATAAGACAGCGCCCTCATGAAGGGAGGGCCGCATGCAGGGAAACGCACGAACGCCATTGGGGGGTGGAGCCGGCACCGCGTGAATCGCGCGGCAAGCGTGAGAAGGCCGCCGCCCGCGTGAGCAGGACTTCGACTGTGGGTGCCCGCGCCCGCGTCTAACGAGCCGTTGCCCCGCAGTGAGGACAGCCCCGATCCCATGACTACCGTGATCGTCATCGTTGTCGGCGCTGTCGCCGTGGCAGGCGCCTACCTGCGGTGGGCCACAGGGCCCGTGTTGGCCGCTTACCGGGTCGGGCGCCAGGTCGAGCGTATCCTCGCGTTTCAGCGCGCGCGGCCAATGCGCCCTGCGCCGGTAAGCGGCGCCGGCGACCAGGATCAGCAATGGGCAGCCCGCGGTGTGGACTAGGCGCTACGCTCGGCCCGTTGAGGGAGCCGGGAGGCCGCCATGAGCCGTCCAGGAGGCCGCCATGAGCCACGCAGCCCTGGTCAACGCGGGCCTTTTGTACGTCGTCGTTGTCCAGCCATTACTGCTGATGGTGTTCGTCCGGGCAGTGATCCGGGCGCCTTCCGGACCGGCCGACTCGCCGAACCATCCTGAGCCGGAACAGCCCGCGGTTGCAGCGCCCCCGCCGCCCGAGCCGACCCGGCTACCGGCAAGGCCGACCGGCCGGCCCGTCGACGCCGTGGGTCTGTCCGGCGAGGCCGGTTACGTCGGCCGGCACGCTACTCAGGGCGGCCCGCCGTGGGGACCGGCACCAAAACCACCGGGCGCGGCCTGGTAGCCGCCGGTTCGCGGTCCGCTAACTCCGATGTGCGGTCGAGACGCTCAGACGTCTCGCGCACCCGCCGCCCGAGTCGCTCCGCGACCACGCGGGCGCGTTCGTAAGCCTGGCGGGCCGCGTACCTATCCTGCCTCGCCCGGGCCCGTTCCTCACGGGCGGCGTCAAGTGCCCGCTCGGCTGCGGCGAAGCGGTCACTCGCCGCGTCGAATTCCGCCTCGGCGCGCTTCACTGCGGCCTGGGCTTCGGCCAGCGTGTCTTCAGCCGCGGCCAGCCTCCTGCGCAGGTCGGCTAGCTGCCGGATTGATTCACGGCGAGCACGTGCCGAGTCCGCCACGTCACGATCATCGCAGGCAACCGGGTGCGCAGCCGAAGCAGGCACGAGGCAGTAACACTGCACTGCTGCCCGGTGGGGGATTGCTGAGAACCCATCGGCTGCTGCGGGCGACCTGTGCACCTGGCCAACCGGTCGTATCAAGACCCGGCCGACGTGGGACCTTCGGATGCCCCGGAGGTACCCGATCCGGTCGGCAGCCTAACGCCAGATGGTTGCGTGCCACCACCGTCGAAGTTCGGGTGCTGTGACCAGTCCGCAACCTTGCTGAAGTCGACCTGTCCGCCGGAAAACCTGGCGAGGAGGAAGCTGACCGGGCTGGTGAACTGGGCGCCGTCGAAACTGACCAGGCCGCCGGAGAACTCGGCGGTGAAGAAGTCGACCAGGCCGCCGGAGAACCGCGTGCCGCTGAAGTCCACCAGAGCGCCGGAGAACTTGGCGCCGTTGAAGCTGGCCTGTCCGCCGGAAAACTTGGTCAGGAGGAAGCTGACCCGGCCGCCGGGGAACTTGGCGAGGACAAAACTGATCCGGGCGCCGGAGAACCGGGCGCTGCGAAAGTCCACCAGGCCGCCGGAGAACTCGGCGTCATTGAAACTGAGCTGACCACCGGCGAACGCGGCGAAACCGAAGCTGACCTCGCCGCCGGCGAACCTGGCGCCGCTGAAGCTGATCTCACCGCCGGCGAACGCGGCGAAACCGAAGCTGACCTCGCCGCCGGTGAACCTGGCGCCGCGGTAGTTGACCTCACCGCGGGAAAACATGGCGTCGGCGAAGCTGACCTTGCCAGCGGAGAACTCCGCGCCGCCGAAGCCGACCTGAGCGCCGGAGAACGTGCCGCCACCGAAGCCGACCTGGCTGCCGGAGAACTCCGCGCCGCTGAAACTGATCTCGCCATCAGAGAATTCGGCGCCGGAGAACCCGGCGAACCCCAGGCCGGCCCGCTCGTCGGAGAACTGGGTGCGGCCGAAGCTGACCTCGCCGCCAGAGAACTTGGCGCGGCGAAAGCCGACCTCACTCCCGGAGAACTTCGCGCGGCGGAAGTCCACCCGGCCGCCGGAGAACTCCGCGCCGGCGAAGCCCACCTTTCCGCCGGAGAACTCCGCGCCGGCGAAGCCCACCTCGCCGCTAGAGAACTCCGCGCCGCCGAAGCTGACCTCGCCGCCGGAGAACTCCGCGCCGTTGAAGCTGACCTCGCCGCCGGAGAACTCCGCGCCGGCGAAGCTGACCTGGCCGCTAGAGAACTTCGCGCCGCCAAAACTGACCTCGCCGCCGGAGAACTCCGCGCCGTTGAAGCTGACCTGGCCGCCGGAGAACTCGGCTCCGCCGAAGCTGACCTCGCCACCGGCGAACCCGACCCCGGAAAAGTCCCCATCGTCAAGCGCCACGCCGGTGAAGTCAAAATCCAGGCCCCGCCATGAAACCTCGGCACCTGGCCTGAGGTGAGAGGTGATGATCCTGAGAACGGTGTCGTGAACGTCGCGGGCTGAATCGAACTTCAGCCGATCCTCCGGCGGAGCGCCCTGGCTACGGTTCGGTGAATGGGGCATCCGCAAGTACGCGCAGAGCACGTCGACACAGGCCTGCCGATGCTCAGGCCAGTAATCGGCGAGCCCTGCCATCGCACGCACCCCGGCCAGCCGGATGGCGGCCTTTTCGTCGTCTATTTGCGCGGCTGCCGCCGTGAACTGCTCGTCATACACCTGGATCTGCTCAAGCTGGGCATTGACCCTCTCCAGAGCAGCAATGGACTCGGCGACCTTATAGCGGCGGTAGGCGACGATCAAGGCAGCCATCGCGGCCGCCCCGGCGACAGCAGCGAAGACCAGTTGCACACCCCCTACATTGTCATGCACCGAACTGGCCCCGGACTGCGGCAGGTCCCGCGGCAGTCAACCGGCGCGTGGTGCCCGCACCCGCTCTAGCCAAGGCCGCGGTGGCTGCCGGTTGCCGCAGCAACTCTGGTGGTTGCGCAGCCTGAGCAGGGAGTTGGACACGGCTATCCGCAACTTGGTAGGGAAACGGGCGTCGTAGCTGGTCCAGTTGGACAGGAACGCTCCGGGGCTTGATCGCGGCCCGGGTTACCGATCGGGCTCTGTCATAACGCAACCTTACGGCGCGTGCGGATGCCCGCTACGATGCGGCCCGCACTACCTGTTCCGATGCTTGCTGTTGACTAAGGCAAGGCTTCCAGCATCAGCCGCGCAATCAAGGGAGGAATCATGATCGAGCACACCACCGGTGGGCAGCTGAGCCTGGCCCAGCTGGCCGCTCAGCACCATACTCAGCCCTCGACAATCTTGCGACTGACCGCCGAGCACTCACCGGGAGGGGCGTACCCGAGTAACGTCAGTGACTACATTAACGGTGTATTCACCGGCACCATCTCTCACGACCAGCACATGCCTGCGGGGCTGCGGCTCTACCTGCCCTCTTGACCTCACCTGGTCGGCAAGCGCATTTACGAGCCGTCGGGCAGCTATTTACGGGATATTCCTCGGGCGGCCCCGGTGAAGGCAAGCAAGCCGGCCCAGCATGGGTGCGTGGATCGAGTGGATCGCCGACGGCGGATGCCGTCCAGCCGTAACGGCAGGCTTCCCCGATGATGGTCAGGGCTAGACATCTGGCCCTCTACGGCTCAGGCTTAACAGCGGGGAGCACGAGCATAGACAATTACACGGGCTACTTCGAGGGCGGTAGTAGGTATGTCTTCCCGGGGGCACGGCATGTGATCCCGCGGGTTGCTGGGACGAGCGGGGACAGTTATGCGGTCGTGGAAACGGGGCGCCACCCCGGCGGCCGGGCCACGACGAGCGGCGGTGACGGCAACTGCACCAGCCGACGTGGCTTGGCGCCGTGTTCAGGTATCCGAGCCCTTGGCGGGCACTGTGCCGGGGCCGGTTGTCGCTGGCTGGGATGCCGATGGTGCGGTGACTGCGTTGTACGCTATGCACTATCGGTCGCTGGTGCGGCTTGCGGAGCTGCTAGTGGGCGACCTGGCGACCGCGGAGGACGTGGTGCAGGAGTCGTTCGTCGCGATGCATGGCCGCTGGCACCGCCTCAGGGACTATCAGAGGGCGTTGTCGTACCTGCGGAAGTCCGTGATAGACCTGTCTCGGTGGGCGCTGTGGCACCGCATCGTCGTTGACAGGAATACGCCGGCCGCAGACGTGCCCGGCACGAAACTGGGTACGACCTCGCTTTCAGAGCGTTCCACAGTGTTCGCCGCTCTCGGCACACTTCCACCGCGGCAACGCGAGGCGCTCGTGCTGCGGTACTACGGGGATCTGCCAGAGGCTCAGATCGCCGCGGCCATGGGGATCAGCACGCGTGCCGCCCGTAGGTACACGGCTCAGGCCAGGTCAGCGCTGTGTGCCCTGCTGGAGTCGCCCGAGGCATGAGCCCTTCTGATCGTGATTTTGAGAGGCATCTGCGCCGTGCGCTGCACTCGGCAGTGGACTCGGTGGAGCCCTCAGAAGAGGGCCTGGATCGGATCCGCGCCCGGCTGACGGCACCGCATCCGGTGCCCATTACCTGGATAACGGCGGGTTATTCTGAGGTTGCCCGACGTGCCCGGGCCGGCCTGGAGAGCTGCATGGCCCGGCTGCGAACCTGGCGTGCCGCTGCGGTCGAGCACTTGCGGGCGGCGCGGTCCAGACGGCTCCGCCCAGCCGCTGTGCTGGCCATCGCGGCTTGCGTCGCCGCTGCGGGTGTTCTGGCGCTGGTTCCGCTGTCACCGCAGCCGATTAGTCCCACCGTCGCGGTCATCCTTTCGTTCGAAACCGGTCTGGGGCCCGCGGACGGCACGGGTGCACCACAACTGAACGGGCACGGCCCAAAGGTCCCTTCCAGTGGTGCGGGCGCGGCCGCTCCCGACCACAGGAAAACGAGTCACAGCCAACGGGCCACAGCCCGCTGCGCGGCGGCGACGCCGACACCAGCCGGGTCCACGCCCAGCGCGGCCGCCAGCGCCGAGCCGACCACCTGCCCGAGCCGGGCCGCCAGCGGCGCGCCGAGCCGGGCGCCCTCACCCAGCCCGGACTCTTGGAGCACGCCGAGTCAGTCTCCCTCACCCAGCCCGAGCCCCAGCAGCACGCCGAGTCAGTCTCCCTCACCCAGCCCGAGCCCCAGCAGCACGCCGAGCGAGACTCCCGCAGCTGGCCCGACCCCCAACGCGAGCCCGTAGCGGCACCACGAGCTGCGGCGCCGCCCTCCAGCCAAGGCTTCTACCTCGACCTAGCCCTGAGTCTTGCGCGATATGGGGCGGCCGGCCACGCCTTGACGGCTCAGATTGAGCGGGCGAAAACGCGGAAACGGCGCTGGGCCAAGCCGCAGGCGCGATTGCCGGAAATCCGAGAGGCTATGAGCCGTCGTGCTGCGGGCAGATCTAGTCTGCTGCGGCACTGGTAGCCGAGGGAGGATGGGGACTGGTCGTCCTCAGCCGCATGCGCCTGGAGTCGTGATGGGACAAAGCTTCAGCCTGGGCCGGATCAGTGGCATCCAGATCCGCGTGAACTGGAGCGTGCTGCTCATCGTGGCGCTGCTGGCCTACGGACTGGCGGTCGGGGAGTTTCCGGCCGCGGCCCCGCGGCACCCGGTAGCGGAGTACGTGGCCGCCGCTGTGGTGACCGCGGTGGCCTATATCGGATCGCTGCTGGCACATGAGTTGGCGCATTCGCTGGTGGCGCGGCGTAACGGGCTGCAGGTTGAGGGCATCACGCTGTGGCTGTTGGGCGGGGTGTCCCGGTTGCAGGGTGAGGTGAAAGACCCGGGGGCGGAGGTGCGGGTCGCCGGGGTCGGGCCGCTGGTGAGCCTGCTCTTGGGTGGGGCGTTCTTGCTCGTCGCCTGGCTCGTGCATGCGGCCGGGGTGCGGGGCGTGGTGGTGGCCGCGCTGGCCTGGCTGGGTGGCATCAACGTCTTGCTGGCGGTGTTCAACGTGATCCCGGCAGCGCCGCTGGATGGCGGCCGGTTGCTGCGGGCGGTTTTGTGGCGCCTCACGGGGGACCGGCTCAAGGCCGCGGTCTGGTCCGCCCGGTCCGGGCAGGTGTTCGGGTGGGCCCTGGTGGTGATCGCGGCGTACCTGGTCCTGGTGCGGCGCGACTACAGCTGGCTGTGGTTCGCCCTGCTTGGCTGGTTCCTGATCAGCGCGGCCACCGCCGAAAGCCAGCAGGCGGAGCTGCAATCCCGGCTGCGCACCGTAGCCGTGCGGCAGGTCATGACCCCTGACCCGGTGACCGTGCCGGCCTCCACGACAGTCGCCCAGTTCCTGACCGACTACCTGCCCCGGTACCGGTACTCCGCATTTCCGGTGCTGGCCGACGGCCAGACGGTTGGCCTGGTGACCGTGCACCGGATCAACCAGGTATCTCCCGCCGCGCGCGGGCAGACAACGCTGGAGGATGCCGCCTGCCCGCTGCGTGACGTCGCCCGTGCCACCCCCGACGAGCCGGTCGCCGACGTGCTGCCGCGCCTCAACGAATGTTCAGAGCGCCGGGCGCTGGTGTTCACCGACGGCCACCTGGCCGGCATCGTGTCCCCGACGGATATCAGCCGCGCCCTGGAACGGCTCAGCCGCCACGCTATAGACAGCTAAGGACTATCTATATAGAGTACGAGCTATGACACGAGGCCCGCGAATGACGCTGCAGACCCAGCTGGTGCTGCGGGCCATGCTGGCAGAGCCCGCGGCCGAGCGTTATGGGCTGCAGTTGTGTGCGGAGACCGGGCTGCCGAGCGGGACGATCTACCCGATCGTGGCCCGGCTGGAGCAACTGGGCTGGGTGCACAGCAGCTGGGAGGACCCGCACGAGCACGTCGCCGAGGGCCGCCCGCGGCGGCGGTATTACCGGCTCACCGAGGAGGGCGCACAGCAGGCGCGGGATGCCCTGGCCCGGGCCTACCGTCCCAGGAACAAGCCCCGGTTCGGCCCGGGGGTTACCTGGCCAGACGTGTCTGGGAGGTCCCGGTGAACCGCCCGCCGGCTACGGCCCGCCAGGGTTCCGGCGGCGCCGATCCGGTTACCGGGCTGTTGCGCACCGTCGCCGGCACCCGGTCAGGCGCCGACGCCGGGTTGATCAGGCGCGCGTACGAGGTTGCCGCGCACTGGCACCAAGGCCAGCAGCGCGCCAGTGGGGACCCTTACATCAGCCATCCGCTGGCCGTAGCCACGATCGCGGCCGAGGTCGGCGCCGACGACCCCACCCTGTGCGCGGCCTTGCTGCACGACACCCTTGAGGGCACTTCCTACACGCTTGCCGCGCTGCGGGAGGAGTTCGGTGCCGAGATCGCCCACCTGGTGGGCGGGGCCATGGCTGCCGACGCCGTGCCGGGCGGGCAGATGGCACCATCCCATCCCGGTCCCGCTCGCGAGGCTGTGGCCTCCGCCGATGCAAGGATCCTTGTGATCAAGCTGGCCGACCGGCTGCACAACATGCGGACGCTGCGCCACCTGCCACCGGCGACGCAGCTCCGCACGTCCAAGCAGACGCTGGAGATCTTGGTGCCGCTCGCCCGCGGGCTCGGCCTGGACGCGATCAGGTCAGAGCTGGAGAACCTCGCGTCCGGTGCCTTGCACCGATATGGCCCAAGCGCGGCCACGGTGCCGGGCCGCCTGCTTGCCGCAGCGTCGGCGCTGCTGCCCGCGGCGACCAGAAACCGGTGGTGCGAGGAGTGGCTCGGCGAACTATCCGTGCTACCCACCCGCCGCCAGCGCGCCAGCTTCGCGGCACAGACCCTGCTCGGGCTGGCGCGGCTCGCGGTCATCCTGCACCGGTCGGCCGGCCGCAAACAGGAATACCGGTAAGGACACTCCGCCAACCGGCAGCTTCCCGTTGCCCACCCGGAAGCCGGCGACTACCGGCAATAACGCGCCGCTAGCCACCAGCTTCCCGTTGCCCACCCGGAAGATGGCCGCTTTGCTTCGGGGCAGGTTCTTAGGACGTGACGGTGTCGGCGCGGCGGGGCAGCTTCCAGCCGGGGCGGACGTAGTGGCAGGTGTACCCGTAGGGGTAGCGCTCCAGGTAGTCCTGGTGCTCGGGTTCGGCCTCCCAGAACGGCCCGGCAGGCGACACCTCGGTGACGACCTTGCCCGGCCACAGGCCGGAGGCGTCGACGTCGGCGATGGTGTCCTCGGCGGTCTCTTTCTGCGCGTCGCTGACGTAGAAGATGGCCGACCGGTAGCTGGTCCCGATGTCGTTGCCCTGCCGGTTCAAGGTGGTCGGGTCGTGGATCTGGAAGAAGAACTCCAGCAGGTCCCGGTACGAGATCCGGTTTGGGTCGAAGGTGATCTCGATCGCCTCGGCGTGGCCGCCGTGGTTGCGGTAGGTCGCGTTCGGCACGTCACCGCCGGTGTAGCCGACCCTGGTCGATATCACGCCGGGGAGCTTGCGGATCAGGTCCTGCATGCCCCAGAAACAGCCGCCGGCGAGGATGGCCTTCTCGGTCGTCATGATGCGCTCCGGGTGTCGTGTGCGGGTTCGAACAGATTGCGGTAGGCGCCCTCCGACGGGCGCGGCTCGCGATCTACCACAGGGTGTAACCACGCACCGGCCACCACTATTTCCGCAGGCACCTGCGGGTCCGGTGTCGTCGGACCGGCACGCCGGACCGGGCCGCGGGTGAGCACTTGATGCTGCTCGCGCGCCGGGCTATCGACCGCAGCGGCGGGCGCGGGGGATGATGACCTGAGGAGACGAGCATGCGGATACTGATGATCGCGCCTCCCGGCGCGGGCAAGGGAACTCAGGGCGCGTTGATCGCCGCGCATTTCGACATCCCCCACATCGCGACCGGTGAGCTGCTGCGCGATCACGTAGCGCGGCAGACCGATCTGGGCCGGGCGGTTCAGTCCTATCTCGAGCGTGGCGAACTGGTGCCCGACCAGATCGTGCTCGACATGACGCGGGAGGCAATGATCGCCGCTCGAGCGGCCGGTGGCGGGTATGTCCTCGACGGAATCCCGCGGAACATGGAGCAAGCCCGCGCGGCCTATGAGATCGGCCGCGAGCTCGGGATGACCGCGGATGTGGCACTGCACCTGCAGGCAGACGACGCAGAGCTCACCCGCCGTTTGCTGGCGCGTGCTGCGCTGGAGCATCGCTCCGACGACACCGCGGAGGTCATTGCCCAGCGTCTGGCTCTCTACCACCAAGTGACATCGCCCATCATCGCGTGGTACCGCGAGCGCGGAATCCTGGTCTCGGTCGATGCGATGCGTTCCGCGCAGGAGGTCGGGCGCGAGATCCTGGTCGCGCTCGAAGCGATGCGCCCGTTCCTGGAGCACGCGTCCGCGCGGGAACGGCTCTCCGTGGACCTGACCAGCCTGGGAGAGGCGTTCGGCGCAACCGGCTCGGCCGCCAGTACGTCCGGGTGAGCCGGCCGGTGCGCCTCATTGCGCCTAGAGAGTCGGCAAGCGCATCCTCGGCCGCGGCCAGCCTGCGGCGCAGGTCGTCTAATGCACAGCCCGCCCAAGCCGTTTACCGGTGGCGTCAGCGGAACTGGCGGAAGAACTCCCGCACATCGCTGACCAGCAGGTCGGGTGCTTCCATGGCGGCGAAGTGGCCGCCCCTGCTGAACTCGGCCCAGTGCACGACGTTGTGGTCGCGTTCGGCGAGGGGCCGGATGGTGGTGTCGCCGGGAAACACCGCCACCGCGGTGGGCACGGGGGACTTCGGCGGGGCTTGGCCCCAGGTGCGGGCGCCTTCGTAGTAGATGCGGGCCGCCGAGCCGGCCGTGCCGGTCAGCCAGTACACCGACACGTCGGTGAGGATCAGGTCGCGGTCGACAGCGTCTTCGGGCCGGCTGGTGGCCGGATCGGTCCATTCCTTGAACTTCTCGATGATCCAGGCGAGCTGCCCGGCGGGTGAATCGGTGAGCGCATAGGAGAGTGTCTGCGGCCGGGTGGACTGGACGATCGCGTAACCGCTCATGTCACGGCCCCACTTTTCCAGGAGTATGAGCCGGGCCTGGTCGGCTTCGCTGAGGCCGGCCAGCTCCGACGGGTCGCCGGAGGGGAAGGTGCCTAGGTTGTTGACGTGCACGCCGACGACATGATCAGTGTCGATGCGGCCAAGCTCGGGGGACACGACTGAGCCGGTGTCCCCGCCCTGGGCCCCGTACCGGTGGTAGCCGAGGCGGTGCATCAGTTCGGCCCAGGCTTGGGCGACCCGGCGGGTGTCCCAGCCTGGACCGGCGAGCGGGGTGGAGAAGCCGAAGCCGGGCAACGACGGAGCGATGACGTGGAAGGCGTCGGCGGGGTCGCCGCCGTGGCGGGCGGGGTCGGTCAGCGGGCCGATAATGGCACTGAACTCCACGACGGAGCCGGGCCAGCCGTGGGTGATGACCAGCGGCAGCGCGGCCCGCTCGGGGGACCTGACGTGCACAAAGTGGACGTTCTGGCCGTCGATGGTCGTGGTGAACTGGGGGAACTCGTTCAGCCGGGCCTCGTGGACGCGCCAGTCGTAACCGCGTAGCCAGTAGGCGGCCAGGTCTTTGAGGTAGCCCAGCGGCACCCCGGCTTCCCAGCCGGTGCCGGGCAGCTCGTCGGGCCAGCGTGTGCGGGCGAGCCGGTCGGCCAGGTCGTCCAGGTCGGCCTGGGGGATGTCGATCCGGAACGGCCGGATCTCGGCGTCGGAACGGCCAGCAACCGTCATGGTCGCGTTCTCCTTCCAGCTGGTCGGCGGCGTGCCGCCGACGGTCATGGCGCCCACAGTGCAATGCTGAGGGCTATTGCGGTCAGGTTCTGTCCGCGATGGCTGGCAGATTTTGGAACCATGTTGCAGACCTCGGCTCCACTGCTGCGGCTGCTGTCGCTGTTGCAGGCGCGGCCGGACTGGACGGGCCCGAAACTGGCCGCCCGTCTCGAGGTAAGCCCCCGGACGCTGCGCCGC
>Ga0126376_10000943_pt1 | contig 15105 bp, 12 predicted proteins | sample PanSoiMetPlot_15_FD_92760 | JGI IMG/M metagenome (GOLD analysis project Ga0126376, IMG submission 92760) | Tropical forest soil microbial communities from Panama - MetaG Plot_15 | ecosystem: Environmental > Terrestrial > Soil > Tropical forest > Bulk soil | place: Panama | collected 2016-02-17
AAGATTGGCCATAGCAAATCGAGCAGCAGCGGCGCCGCCATCAACAGGCCGAGTGACGTCCGGGGCGCAAAGCGCTTCGAGGCGAAACCAACTGCGTGGTGACCGATGAACACGGGAAATCTTGTTCGACGTTTCTACGCGCCGGCGCTGCCGAAACGCAAGCTTCGTCGTCGAGCCGAGCACGCGAATGTGAGGCGTCGCGGGTCGAAGCCTCAAGAGGCTTTCAGCCGGTGATGTCTCACTCTACGTCCAAGCGTTACCGGGCTCATTCCAAGCTCGAGGGCCGCCTTGCGCACAACTCCGCCGTGGCGATTCAGCGCTGCTTCAATCAATTCGCGCTCGAATTCCGCCACCCGTCTTCTCAAGAATGTCCCGCTGAGGGACGTCACAGGCGCTTTGAGCACCTGCTTCGGCAGCACCGCGACGCCGATCGGCTCCCCGGGTCCGGTCAAGAGAACCGCTCGCTCGACGGTGTTGCGCAGCTCGCGAACGTTGCCCGGCCAATCGTACGCGGTTAACGCCGCCTCCGCCTCGGCCGTCAGCGGCCCGGGCGTGCGCTCCATCGACTCGGCGAATCGCCGGACGAAATAACGCGCCAAAGGCACCACGTCTTCACGCCGCTGCCTCAGCGGAGGTAAGTCAATTGGGAATGTATTCAGCCGATAAAAGAGATCGGCGCGGAATCTGCCGGCGTCTACTTCGGCGCGGAGGTCGCGATTGCTCGCCGCTACGAGCCGAACGTCCACTCGGTGAATTTTGGTGCCACCGACGGGGCGCATCTCGCTGGTATCGATCACCCGCAAGAGCTTGGCTTGTAGGGCAGGCGTGGTGTTTTCAATCTCATCGAGGAAGAGAGTGCCCCCTGCCGCAATCTGAAAAAGCCCGGGGCGGTCGGCGGTCGCTCCGGTGAAAGCGCCCTCCACGTGCCCGAACAGCTCGCTTTCCAGCAGCGTCTCAGTAAGGACGCCGCAGTCGATCGCCACGAACGGGCCATCGGCGCGCGTGGAGAGGGTGTGCAACGAGCGCGCCACCAGCTCCTTGCCCGTTCCCGTCTCTCCTTGAAGCAGCACGTGCACCCGGTGTGGGGCCACGGTTTGAATCAGCTCAAACACCGCACGCATCGCCTGGCTTTCAAAAATTATCTCCGCCAGCGGAACAACTTGAGCCAGATGCGCGGCGTTGGCCCTGGCGTGCCCTCGAAAGAAGGAGCGCTCGAGCTCGACTCGCAGGCGCCGCAGCTCGCTGCGAATTGCGTAATCCTCGCATGCGCGTTTCACTGCCAACCTGAGCCAATGCGGATCCACAGGCGGTGCAAGCGACTGGTACAGTTTCCCTTCATTGTGCAGGCGCACTAGGCTCGTTGCATCCGCCTTGGCACAATAGACAACCCGCGGAGTATGGCCGAGCGTAGCCATTTCGCTTTGCGGATTGCCCCCCGCCTCTTGACCGACGATTCTATCGACCACCTCCAGCGCAGCCGTCTCGTCTTCTCCAAAGACGAGCACTACATACACGTCACCTCGGCTCAGCAGCTGGCTGAGCTCTTCTTCGGATGAAGCCGCGTGGACGTCCACGTCCGGCTCGAGGACCCTTTTGCAAAGATTGCTCTCCGCCAGCGAGGGATAGACCAGCGCAACGCGCGGGCGATAATCCACCAGGTATCGACGCAGCACCGCCCGGTCGTTCGGCCGAACGTCGGTGAAGAAGATTCCGAAGGCGAACCGGTGCGGGCTGCGTAAGTGTGCGGCGTTCTGGTCAACCCATTTGACGCGGCCCCGCATGCGCAGGGGTGAGTCGTTCCCCGGGAGGAGAAATTCCACGTCGATCGAGGTTTCCTCGCGAGGAGGATCCCCCGATGGTGCTGCCACCGCCAACGCCATCCCGCCCGAGCTGAGATTGAGCGACCAGCATTCGCCGTAGCTGGGCCGGGTGACAACCCTCACGTACAGCGGAAGCCGGGCTTCGCGATCGGCTCGGTTCTCCGAGGGACGATGTTTCACATTTGTTCGTTGCACGTCGAAATTGAATCATAGCCAAACGCAGACATTCCTTGTTGATTGGCTTGTTTCTGCGCTTTCAATACACAAGGTTGATACACCCACACTCAGTCGCGGCGAGACATTTCAAGAGGATGCCGTAGGCACGGCAGCTGCTTTGACTCGCATACATGCGCGTAGGCCTGGACGTGTGGCCCTTGAAGGTCGCGAGCCCCACGTTGGAGGTGTGGCGAATGAGCAGCATCAGTCGACGAGGTGCGGCATTGAATACAACGTGGAGTACGGCAGGCGTCTGCCTGTTGGCAGTCCTGCTTGCCGGAAACGTCGCTGCGGCCAGTAGCGCGAGCCATGGAAACAGAGACGTTGACCGAGATGACGACGACTCAAAGATCGAGATTGAGCGCGCGGATGCCGACGCCACGCTTACGTGGCTTTTCATTCATGGGCGCAACCTGGGCATCAAGGCTCCGGTTGTAGTGCTGGGCGGTACGCCCCTCGTCGTCGAATCATCATCGCCGACCGATGTCGTCGCGACGCTGCCCTTGGGCATCTCGGCGGCGACCTACCGGCTCGTCCTGGTGAGGCACAACGGCGCGGAGGCGATCTTCGACGTGAGCATCGGAGGTGTTGGCTCCCAAGGCCCCGCTGGAGCGCAGGGCCCTGCCGGCCCGCCGGGAGCACCTGGCCCGATCGGACCTCAGGGACCTGCCGGACCCAGTGGAGCCACCGGACCTGCGGGCCCTGCGGGACCGCCCGGACAAACGGGCCCTCAAGGAGCGATTGGTCCGCCGGGGCCCGTCGGGCCAACCGGAGCTCAGGGCCCTGCCGGCCCGCCGGGAGCAGCTGGCCCGATCGGACCTCAGGGACCTGCCGGACCCATTGGAGCCACTGGACCTGTGGGCCCTGCGGGACCGCCGGGACAACCAGGCCCCCAAGGAGCGATTGGACCGTCTGGGCCCGTGGGGCCAGTTGGAGCTCAAGGACCTGCCGGACCGCCGGGACAGACGGGTCCTCAAGGAGTGGTTGGACCGCCCGGACCCGTCGGGCCAGACGGAGCTCAAGGACCTGCCGGACCGCCGGGAGCGCAAGGACCCGCGGGAGCGGTCGGCCCACAAGGCCCCGCCGGTCCCCAAGGAATCCCCGGACCGTCGGGATCCGCGTTCGTCGCTCTGAATACACCTCCGAGCGCCCGACCCAGTTGTAAAGATGTACTCACCCTCACGGGCGTCCACTTGAGCGGCACCTACTGGCTGCAGCGCTCTGACGGCACCTTGTACCTCGCATTTTGCGACATGAATACCGACGGCGGCGGTTGGACAGCGGTGTTTTCAGGTATCAACGGCTCAAGCAACGTGTTCGATCACTTCGATGTCGGCGCCTACGGCGCCATCTGCACAGATCCCTCCAATAGATGTCTCAGACGCGCCCCGGCCTCCATTGACCCGGTGAACACCGAAGTTGCCGTCTCTTGCGGCGGCGCGATGGTCAAATTCCTGATCACTGACCTCGCTTATCAGTGGATTACGAGCGGGACTCAAAACGGCTGGGTGAGTTTATCGGCCACTGCGTCGAGCATCGGCGTCACTCCGGTGAACCCGAACGCGTTTCCACAGATGCTTTGGACCGGCTTGGGACCCAACACCAGCTTCATCTTCAACAGCCAGGACATGGTCGCCGGAGCGCAGTTCACGTTTGCCCAGTCATACAATTTCCAGACCGTTTTCGACGGTTGCAACGGCCAGCCGGATCAATCATCCATCGTTCGCATCTACTATAGGTAACGCTCAAAGCTGCCTGCCCCGGTCGCCCCGACCCCGTCGTTCGGCCGCTGCAATGGCGACTGATTAAATTGCGTCGCGTTCCATGGCGGCCGTCGCACCAGCAGGCGGAGGACAGCCGTGGGTGGGCTGGAGCAGCTGGTGGTCCAGCTCTGCATGCGAAGTCGCGAGAATGGGATCGCACCACTTGACGCCTCTGCTCAGCGGTCCGGTTGTTTGCGGTGGCGGCGATCCCAGCTCTCCTCCCGAAAGCGAGAAGCAATTTCCAGCGCTCGCGGACGCTGCGATTCGCTGAAGACTTTCTCTGCCTCGAGGTAAGCATTGGTATCGTTATCGTCCATCCGCTCTTCTGCGGACATTGGACCACTCGCATTCGATGGCGCGCCTCGCTTGCCCCCCGTCGCGTGCCCTCCCATCCCGCCTCGGGATCGACCGCCCATCACGGGCTGGAGTGCGTTGCTTGGGGGTTGACCACCCGCTTTCTTCTTGTCCGCTTCTTGCCGGAGCGCTGCATTTTGGCGCTCCAGCTGGTCATTGAGGTCCTGCAAACGGCGAACTTGCTCCTCGCTGAGCTGAAGCTCGCCCTTGTGTTGGAGCACCGCTGCAATCGACGAGCGCGGTAAAGGCGGCTCAGGCGGCGTTGCCCCGGCCGCTGGCCGCTGCGGTGAGCTGGCGCATGCGGTCGAGAACAGCGCAGCGCACACCACAATGCTACTCCTGCAGATCATGCCTCAGCCGTTTCGAGCGTTTCTGCTGCATTCCGAATCGTTCCGGCCCATCTCGGTTCGAAGTTTGATCAAATCGCCCAGCGATGTTGCGGAAAGTTTTCAAAAGGACGAAGAAGTGCGAAGTCAAGCAGAGTTCTCTCTTGACGTCACGACAGCCTAGGCGCGCGTGCGCCTGTCGCCCACACCTCGGCTGGAATCGAGGTCGAGCCTACCGTCGATGATCGCCTGCGCTGAGTCATCTATCGGCAGAACGCGATAGTCTTACCAAACATGGCTTGGAATCGGCGCCACTTTGTGTGGCTTGGATTGCTACTTCTGCCGAGCTGCGCCTCGCCCACGCTGAAGGCCCGGCTGGTCAATGCGGAGCGCCGCGCCACGGAAGCCGAGAAGCTTCTCGACGAGGCAGAAAGGCAGATGGCGGAGCTAGAGCCGGCGCCGGCTGAGCGCGCGCTCAAACAAGCAGAGCAGGCAATGTCCGACCCGGATGTTGGCTACTATCCGGAGCGGCAGCAGATCCGGGATCGCCTGGCAGCGGATTTCAGAAAGCTGCCGGAGGTGAAGAAAAAGCGCGAAGCCCGCGATCTGGCGATTGCGGTCGACGCGCGCCGGGTCGAGATTGAAAAAGCCTTCGCGGAATTTACCCCTGCCAGCGCGGCACTGAAAAAGCCGGACGTTGTACGAGCCGAGATCGATCGAGCCGCGGAAACTGCGGGCGCGCTCAAGGATGCAATCGATCACGGGAGGGACCTGGAACCCAAAGACCAGAGCTACGCCGCGTATGTCCGCAGGTTGCGAGGTTTCCTCGATCAATCGCACGCCGAGATCGAGCTCGCCAAGAAGCGTTTGGAATTTGCGGCCGGTCCGGGAAAGCTTCGCAGCGAGGGCCTCGAGCTTGCTCAGCTCGCGAGGTCCGAGGGCAACCGTGAAAATCGGGCGAAGCTACGCGCAAAAGCAATCGAGAAATTCAGCGCGTGTGCAAATGATGGTGAGCGCATGCTCGGTCAGCTCCCGGCGCTCGCCACAGCGGTTACCGTCATTGGCGCTGAGTCGCTGGCGCCTCGAGCGGTGGTTATCGGCTGTATCAAACGGGCCCACCTGCTCAGACAGGCCACTCGTGAGCCAGTGAAGTCCGCGAGCCGAGTTAGACGCTAGACGCCCGGACTACAACCTGCCGTTGCACCGGTAGAAGAAACCCTCTTCGGTCCGAATGATAGTAGTCTCCGGTGGATTGAGCCAAACCACTCTGCTCGGGCCCTGCGTCTTAGTCTCATCGCGCACCGGATTATGGACGCCGTAATCCAATAGCTCGCCAATCAAATAGCACTTCGTCTCTCTCGTACTATCATTTTGAGCGACACGGGTCGGCTGTGGAGACGTTGTCGCGCAACCAAAAGCCATTGCCAATACAATCGCCAGCGAGAGCTTCATAGCGTCCTCCTGCGGAAAGTGTTTCCCACCTAGCTCGCAGAGTACAGAGTCAAGCACTCGGCCGGCCCGAGCGCAAGTGTATCGCGAAGGACGCCAGCCACTACCGCTGCTTGACCGACCCAAGCCCTAGGCGTACAGCGTCCGCGCATCGCAAAGGGAGGGGTTCCCTCGGTCGCACCCTAACTAAAAGGAGGTTGGTCATGAGCGCTATCGCCTGCCGTCCGCACGTAACTGCCGCATTGGCCGCGAGCCGATCGTTTCGCTACCTCATCCTTGGTTCGCTTGCCCTGCTGCTGGGGGCTGCAACCGCCAATGCGAACGAGGAGCAAGAGGGGCACCGAACATCGTGTGCACGCCTGACTCGGCTTCGATTCGAAGGAAACACGACCGTGACCGCCGCCACCGAAGTGACGTCAGGCACCCTGACCACCCCCGCTGGCCAAGTCCTCACGAACCTTCCTGATTTTTGTCGCGTCCAAGGCCTCAGCAGGCCTACGCGCGATTCGAACATTTACTTTGAAGTATGGCTGCCCACGCGCACCTGGAACCGGAAGTTTCTCTCCTCGGGCGAGGGCGGCTATGCCGGCACGCCTAACTATACACGCCTTGGGTTGGATGGCGGCTTGGATGAGCTCCTCCGGAGGGGTTACGCAACCGCATCGACGGATACCGGCCATATGGCATCAGACATGTGGTGGGCGATTGGACATCCTCAAAGGGCCATCGATTACCTTTATCGTTCGAAGCACATCGTCACCGTCGCCGCCAAAGGCTTGATTAGAGCCTTTTATGGGCGGCCGCCGAGCCATTCCTATTTCAACTCTTGCTCGAACGGCGGACGGCAAGGTCTGCTCGAAGTTCAACGGTATCCGGGAGACTACGACGGAGTCGTCGTCGGGGCGCCGTGGAACTTCCAGTCGCACTCAAATGCAGGATTTGTCTGGGACGCACAAGCGATCAGCGCCGTGGGTGCGGCGATACCAGTTTCAAAGCTGCCCGCGATGAATGCCGCCGTCCTCGCGGCTTGCGACGCCGATGACGGCCTCGTCGACGGCGTGATTGCCAATCCGCCAGCCTGCACTTTCGATCCCGCCACCCTGCTTTGCCAGGGTGAGGAGACCGACCAATGCCTCACTCAGCCGCAACTTGACGCGCTGAGAAAAATTTACGCCGGACCTTCGAATCCAAGAACAGGCGAACAGATCTTTCCCGGCTTTGCGCTCGGTGGGGAAGCTGGATGGTCGGGCATCGTCACGAATTTCACCGCTTCGGGCTTGGGGCAGGGCTACTTCGCCAATCTGGTATTCGAGGATCCGGACTGGGACTACAGCACCTTCGACTTCGACGGCGACATGGCATACTCCGACCTCAAGGTCGGAATTCTCGGCAATGCCATCGACCCCGACCTCTCCGCAGCGAGAAGGAGAGGTGTGAAGATCATCCAATACCACGGATGGAACGACCAGACCCTCCAACCGGCTTACAGCCCCGAGTACTACGAGTCGGTCGTGCAAGCCATGGGCGGGTTGCGTCGGACGCAACGGTTCTATCGACTCTTCATGGTTCCCGGGATGACCCATTGCTATTTCGGGCCTGGAGCGACGAGCTTCGGAGGCGTCGGGCAGCAGATCCCGCCGTCGCGCGATCCAATTCACGATGTGCAGACCGCGCTGGAGAGATGGGTCGAGCACGGCGTCGCGCCAACTCGAATGGTCGCCACCAAATACACCGACGATGCCGCCACCACTCGCACCGTGCGGTTGACTCGCCCGCTCTGTCCGTATCCGCAGGTCGCTCGGTACAACGGATCGGGTGATCCCGACGACGAGCGAAGCTTCACCTGCGATGGGCGCGGCGCAGGTGACGACGATCAAGAGGGCGATGAGGACTGACGACCAGCTTTCCAGCCTCGCAACAGGAAGCGATAAGAAGCTCGTCCCTAGCTCCCGACGAAGATCGTGTCGAATGTTCCGTGCATGTTGTTGATGTAGTTGACCCCGACGTCCGCCGGGAGGCCGACATACGCGTCGATCAGCGTGCCGAAAAAACCGCAATCGCTCGTCGTCGGAACAGTGAAGCTGTTGTTGACGTAAGTGGCAGTACCATCGTCCATACTGTACGCAACCCCGGTCAGCGTTCCGTCAGTCCCCGTCGTGAGCGCGACGTCTATCTCGTCGACCCGGCAGTCAGGTGGGAAGTTCGGGTTCATCAGGAAAATGCGAAGGGAAATATTGAACGCCGCGTCGCCGGTAACCGCGTTCAGCGAACCTGTCTGGTCTGACAGAGAGACGAAGTGAAGAATCACATCGCCGAGTGGGGAAGACACAGTGATGTCCGGCACCGTGATTCCGTCGGCAGGAATGAAGATGTCCCCCGCGGTATCAAGCACGGTGCCGGCGATTGACACTCCATTGAAGTCTGTCTCCGGCAAGGTTCCAATCTTGATCCTGCCGGCGTCGAAGGTCTGGGTGTAGTCCGATGGGTTATCTACCGGATCGGCAGCAGCCATTGAGGAAGTCAAAAGAGCAGCAGCTACCGCAAGCGATGAATTCTGATTCATGAGAGCCCCCTGAAAAGAACGCTGCAGCCGTGCAGCGTGCGCTAGTTAACTCGATCGGCCGAAAGACTCAATACCTCTATCTCATAAATCCGATCGCACCGGGCGTCCGTACAGCGGCCTGAACTCGAACGATCGAGATTCGCTGCTCGTCGTGTTGCGGGCAGCAACCAGGGAGAATCGGCATGAAAAATCGTCGCAGTACGCCTGCCCCAATAGTTGGGCTGGCGGTTCTGATCTCACAAGCTGCGCTGGCAGCCAATCACCGCGAGGCGCCAATCACCGCGCTCGACCACAAAGCAGACATCACGGACGTCTACGCTTTCGTGAGCTACGGGCCAAGGCAAGCTCCAAACGAACCCCCATCCAAGGTGACGATGATCTTGTCCGTGGATCCATTCTTGGAGCCTGCCAACGGCCCCACGCTGTTTCCGTTTGATCCGGATATCCTCTATGAGATCAAGGTGGATAACGACCACGACGCGATCGCCGACGTCACTTTCCGCTTTCGCTTCAGCAGCGAATATCAATTGCCGACCGTCTATACCGCGGTGGCCGGTATCGGAGACCAAGGCGCTTTCCAGCCCGGCACCGACATCCTGGTAGTCCCTCCGCAAATTCGCGACTTCAACAACCCCGGTCTGAATCTGCGCCAGACCTATACCGTGACGATGGTCAAGAATGGGGTGGAGACTCCCATTGTCAACAACGACGGCTCTCCGTTCTTTACCGTTCCCGCCAATGCTGGCCCGCGCACGATGGATTACGCTGCCTTGTTTAGGGCAGGTACGTACAGCAATCTGTGCACCACCGGCATCTCTGTATTCGCTGGGACAACCGATGACGCATTCTGGATCGATCTCGGAGCAGCTTTTGATACCGCCAATTTCCGCACTCTAGGAAGCGGCGTTCCCGGCGTCTTGACCGACGAAGAGGACGAGCCGATCTACGTCCGGGCCCGAAACTTCGCCAGCGACACGGTATCCGGGTACGGCGTCAACTCGATTGCAATCGAGGTTCCGATCGAGCTGCTGACGCGGACTGGGGCGATCGAGCCGCCGGGCTCCCCAGATGCCACCATTGGCGTTTGGGGATCGACGTCGCGGCCGCGAGTTACCGTGCGGCGCTCGCCCAATCCGTCCCAGAGCAGAGGCCCGTGGCGCCAGGTACAGCGCATGGGCAATCCGCTGATCAACGAGCTGCTCGTCGGAATTGGCTCGAAGGATCGCTTCAGCATGGATCAGCCGGCGAATGACAGTCAGTTCGCTGATTTCTTCCTCGATCCGCCGATCGTACACATCGTGGAAGCGCTTTACGCCGGAGCGCTGTCGGTCCCCAGCGCCCCTCGCCTCGACCTGCTGCCTTTGGTGACCTACGCGCCGCCGATTGCCTCCCCGGACACGCCGCCGGGGCCGATCGCGGACTTGCTGCGGCTGAACACCGGCGTGCCGGCGACGCCATTCGAGCAAGCAAGTCGCCTCGGGCTGATCGGCGGCGACCACGCTGGCTACCCAAACGGGCGGCGGGTGTTTGACGACGTCACCGACATCACCCTCCGAGTCGGCGTCGGCGGCGTGCTCATTCCCGATTTCAATCACTTCCCAAACAATCGCCTCGGCGATGGCGTAAACGTAAACGACGCTGAGTACCGGACCAGCTTCCCCTTCCTGGCGGACTGTCCCAATGGCCGGAATCGGCGGCACATCGACCCGGGCGAGCCCGGCGGCGGACCCATCCAGTAGCCACTTTGCTCTCGTGGCCGCGCGCAGGTCGCGCGGCCGCGAGGGCATCCTCCTGGGAGAAATTGCAATGTCACCGATGACCGCTGCCGCTGGAATCTTGCTTGCTTTCACGACGTCGGGCGCGATCAGAGGCGCTGCCGACAAAGGCGTGAAGGCCTCGCCCGCCGAGCAGAAAATCGCCTGGGCGCAGCAGGCGATTGAGAAGAATCCGAGTCGACACCAATCCTACAACGAGCTGGCGATGGCGCTCGCCCGGCGCGCTCGAGAGACATCGGATGTGAGCTTTTACGCCCAGGCAGATGCGGCGCTGGAGAAATCATTCCAGCTTGCGCCGGATAATCTCGAAGGCGAAAAAGTGCGCACCTGGGTGTTGTTGGGGAAGCATGAGTTCGCGAAAGCCCGAGAGCTGGCAAGAGCGCTCAACAAGCGCACGCCCGATGATGTTTTGATTTACGGTTTTCTGGCGGATGCAAACATCGAGCTGGGCAGCTACGACGAGGCTGAAGAGGCTGCTCAGTGGATGCTGGACATCCGGCCCGGCAACGTCCCAGGGCTCACGCGGGCCGCCTATCTTCGCGAACTGTTCGGAGACATCGACGGCTCAATCGAGCTGATGAATTCTGCCTATCAGCAGACTCAACCGGCGGAGACTGAGGATCGGGCGTGGATCCTGACGCAGATCGCTCACCTTCACATCCTCACTGGCAAGCTCGCCGATGCGGAAAAACTCTTGCAGCAGGCGCTAACCCTTTTCCCGGGATACCATTACGCGCTCGGAAATCTCGCTCAGGTCCGGATCGCCCAGCGACAATATTCAAAGGCGGTTGAATTATTGCGCCAGCGCTATGAAGGCGCTCCGCACGTCGAAAATCTGTATGCTTTGGCAGAGGCGCTTGAGCGAAGCGGTAACCTCGGCGAGGCAAAAGCCGCGTATCGAGAATTCGAGCGACGAGCGTGCAAAGAAATCGCTTGGGCCGACAACGCCAACCGCGAATTGATATTCTACTATGCGGACCATGCGCGACAGCCAGAGCGGGCCTTGCGGATCGCTCGGCTTGAGGCGGGACGCCGCCGCGATGTTCATACTCTGGATGCTTATGCATGGGCGCTGTACGCGAGTGGACGTTTCGCCGAGGCCCGCCGCCAGATTGAATCGGCTCTGGCGGTCGGAGTTCGAGACTCCAAGCTCTTCTACCGCGCCGGCGCGATCGCCCTGAAATCGCGCGACCGGCTGGCCGCAGCGCGCTACTTCAAACAATCACTTGACCTCAATCCCCGCTCAGAGTCTGCCGGCGTCGCGCGAAAGGCGCTGCTGAGACTCGAGCAACAAGCGTCGACACGATCGCGTGCAGGAGCGCACAGCTCGTAATCGTCAACGTCAAGGGCACCGCCCGAAAGGCGCGGCAGATGCTCGAGCAACAGGCTACGGGCGAACTGGCCCGGTGTCGAGCAGTTCGTAATCGGAAAGGGGCGAATGGGCCGCCCTGGGCTCGGCGGACTGAGGGGAGAAGCCTCTTCAGCAGAGCGAAGACCCACGGCCAAGGGAGTCGCCGCGGGTCTCGCCGCCTGCGGAGGCCTGCTTCGCCTCGTCATTCATCATTGTCCGAGTCGTGCCCTCGGTGCCGTGGAAGCAAGAAGTGATCGACGACGAAGTCACCCACTCGGCGGCCAAGTCGTTGACCTGCGGTGAGGTCAAAGCGGAAGTGTTGGCCGGCAAAGATCCGGCTCAAGGTCGCCTCCTCTGCGGCGGCCGAGAATCTGGTGAAAGAACGCTCCACGCCCGGCAGGACTTCCGAAGTGACTTGGAAAGCGAAGCGATCTCTTTCGAAAAAAGAAATCAGCACCGTCGCTCCGACGGCGGCAATGGCCGCGTGCGCGCCTGGGTAAGTCGGATCCGGGGCGGTATTGGTGACTTCCGGCAACCAAGTTTCGTCCGGCAATGTTTCCGGATTGATTTTGGGATCGGCTGCCCGGATGGCGGTGACCGGCCGCCAAAAATTGTATGTGTATTTCCCATCATAAAAGGCAATCACGCCATCGGCGATCGCTAGGTCGAGCAGCGCAAAGAGGCGCGCGCTTTGAGCCGTGCTCAGATGATGCGCCAGCACCGCGGTCTGAGTGATCTCGTTCCAATAGTTCTGAATTGGCCCATTCCAAAAGCGCCCGATCAACGCCTGCTCGGGAGTGGCAGTGGTGCTGTCGACAATTCCAAGTGACTTGACTTCGTTGAAATCGTCGGCGTACCTCTCGCTCGCCAGAGCGGGAGGAGGGCGAGAGCGAAAACGGTCTGCCCGAGGCAGCGCAAAGGGCGTTACGAAGCGCCAATGCGTGAACTGAGGCTGGGGCGGGAAGTTTGGCGGAGTCGATTGATAATCGCCCGGCTGAGTTCCAAAGACATACGGAATTGGCGAAGCATCCGACCCGTCGCTGCTGCGCAGAGCCAAGATTCGATCGGCGACCGTCTGGCCCACCCTGATGCCCTCGGCCTTGGCCCGCCCGTCGGGAATCAATGCCAATGTGTTCTGAAGTTCCTCGTCAAGCATCGCCTGGAAGGACGGATACAGTTGTGTGAGGATTCCATGCGCTGCCGCATCCGCCGCCGCGTCTTGCGAAGCATGCCGCGAGACGCCGGAAAGTTGGACCAGGTAGGGCCGATGCGTTCGGTCAATCGAGTTCACAGAATCATAGATTGCCGCATGCATGACCGCGAAGCTGCGCGTTGGATGGACCGTCGCCGGCTGAGCTCCCGGCGTTCGAACAATCGCCAGGAGCGTCCGGTTCCACTCGACAACCGGGTTGACCGACGAGCTCTGCGGAATCTGCTGCCCATCATCTTCGGTGGCTGCGTAGGAATTGCCGACCTGTACGGATTGACTCGCGAGCAGGACAGTAAGAGCCATCAGAGTCTTTGACATCGCAACTCTCTCCTTGTGTGGTTTATCGGACGATGGCGGAGCTCTGCCCAATCGCGTTGCCCCGCGTTCGGCAGCGACTACACCGCGGCCCACGTTTTGGATTGCATCGCGGCGTCGATCATTCGCGCTTGACCCGATGTGCTTCGCACTACAATGTGTTGACCGTCCGATGAAGCGCGATCACCTCCGAAGGGACCGGTGTCATCTTCCCAGCTCGCGTTCGGCGCGACGCCGATGGTCGATCATCTCTCTAATGTTGCTCGCGTCAGGCGCGAACGAAGCGTGCCGCGGATCCGATGCGAGCAAGGCTGAGCTCGATCGCCTGGGCCGACTGCGGCTTGTGTTCAAATATCAACCTCTCGGTCCAGACCCAGGGCCAATGCGCGAGCTGCTCGCCGATTTTGAGCGGGCGCACCCGAATGTCGAAGTGGCCACCGAGGTCCTGCCCAACGACACCGACGCGGCGCATCAATATTTCCTCACCGCGCTGGAGGGGGGCGCCAACTTTGACATATTCGTCGTGGATGTCATCTGGGTCCAGGAGTTCGCGCGCGCTGGATGGATCGCCGACCTCTCCGATGCATTTCCAAGCGAGCTGATCCGCCGCGATTTCATCTCCGGCGCTGCGGATGCGGTGCTCTCGAACGGTCAAGTGTTTGCAGTGCCGTGGTATGTGGACGTCGGTCTGCTGTTCTACCGCAGTGATCTCGTTCCGAGGGCGCCGAAGACGTACGCGGAGCTCGAGCAATTCATCAACGATGCTCGCCGCAAGGATCCATCTTTGCACGGCTATCTTTGGCAGGGCCGCCAATACGAGGGATTGGTTTGCAACGTCTACGAGACCATCTGGGGGCACGGAGAACCGAGCGGCGACAATCCTTTGCGCATTGATACCGAGCCGGCCGCGAGCGCCCTCTCCTATTTGCATTCCCTGCCTCAGAGGGGCATTTCACCGGCTTCGGTCAAATCCGCATCCGAGGAAGATTCGCGACGCCTTTTTCAAAACGGCCGAGCGGTGTTCATGCGGAATTGGCCGTACGCCTGGGGTGAGGCGCAGGGCAAAGATTCGATGGTTCGAGGAAAAGTTGGCTTTGCGCCTCTGCCGACTTTGAATGGCGGGACGGGACACGGCACGCTGGGAGGTTGGCAACTGGCACTCAACGCTCGGTCCGCAAGTCAGAATCGAGCCGTTGCGATCCAGCTCATCGAGCACCTCACCTCGTTTGCCTCGAACCGCGCGCTGGCTCTCGCCTACGGACGAAATCCTGCCCGCCGCGCGCTCTATGAGGATTCGCAATTTCGGCAGCGCGCCGAAGCGATGGTTGCGCTCTATCCCGCTCTGGAGAATGCTCGCTAGCGTCCCGCCACTCCGTATTACAACCTGATCAGCGACGCGCTCCAGAGTGAGTTCTCGGCGGCGATCGTCGGAATTCGCGCTCCACACGACGCTCTTCTTCGCGCTCAGCAACAGGTCAATCGCATCACCAATCAGGTCTGGTGACATGAGTCGCTCAATCGGCGATCGATATCAAGCGTATGGATTGGTCGCTCCGGCGGTCATCGTCCTTTTTGGCGTTGCCGCTTATCCCATTCTTTGGAGCGGCTGGCTGAGCTTGCATCGACTGATTCTGATTTTTCACGATCGAAGTTTTATCGGGCTGACCAATTACGCGTCCCTTCTCCGCGACGTTCGCTTCTGGTCCTCGCTCGCGAGCACCGCCTATTTCGTCGGCGTCGCCGTTCCACTCGAGTTGGTGGTCGGGCTTCTCTTCGCTCTGCTGCTCGACAGCGCGGTTCGCGGCCGAAGCGCGCTTCGCGCGGCGGTGCTTGTGCCGTGGGCCATCCCCACCGTGGTCTCCGCAAAGACCTGGACGTATTTGTTCAGCACGGAATCGGGTGGAATCGTGGGGAAGATGTTTCGCGGCGTCGATTGGCTCGGAACGCCTGGCTATGCCATGCA
>Ga0126376_10000944_pt1 | contig 15105 bp, 11 predicted proteins | sample PanSoiMetPlot_15_FD_92760 | JGI IMG/M metagenome (GOLD analysis project Ga0126376, IMG submission 92760) | Tropical forest soil microbial communities from Panama - MetaG Plot_15 | ecosystem: Environmental > Terrestrial > Soil > Tropical forest > Bulk soil | place: Panama | collected 2016-02-17
CGGTTGTGGGAGGCGGCGGGTTCGACTGTGGTTGACGCCTGAACACCACACTTCCCATGCTCAAACTCGGAACGCGACCATTCGTCAGCACCGCATCCGCAGCGCGGTCAGCAGCAGCTTCGGCCGAATCGTGAACAGCCCCGATCGTCAGACGTCCCTGTATCGCACCGGCGTGCCCGCGCTGCTGCACAGTGTGGGCCAATTCATGGGCCAGCAGGTGGAGGCCGCGCCTGGTGCCGGTTTGATACTGTCCCTGGCCAAACCAGATCGAGTTGCCGGCCGTGAAAGCCGCCGCATTTATCGATGCCGCAGCTCGATTGGCCATCGCATCGTGATGAACTCTCACATGACGGAAATCGTGATTGAAGCGCGACTCCATCATGCCTCGCACCGAGGGTTCTATACTTTGGCCGCCACGACTATCGAGCGCCTGTTGGACCACAGCAGGCACGCTACCTTTCGTAGCCGCCGTCGAGCCGTTTCCACCAATAGTTTTTCGTTGCAGGTGTTCCTCTTCACGACAACCTGAGCACTTACTCGCTGCCTGACCACACGACGTACACTTCCGTTGGATCAAAACTCGTGAGGACATCGATCCCAGAAGACTGCTAACTGCGCGATTCCCCGCGCTTGCCTGTAGCGCTAAAAGTCCGGCTTCAGGACCCAACGCAAGCGGCTGCGGACCGAGCTCGCGCGACCCTCGCTCAACCGTCGCGTTGGTCTTTTCCTTCTGCGTGTTGTTGGCAACAACTTCAGCCATCTTGCGCTTCACTCTCCAGGCATTGCGGCCAATTCGGATCAGCCACGCTCGGGTTGACGACTCGGTTCTCGAAATCGATCCACACGCGTTGGTCTTTGCGACAGTCGTAACCGCGGCAGGGAATCGGTCGCTGGTTGTAGACGGTGCACTGATGAGTTCCCTGGTCCAGGTGCGTGCAGTAACCTTCCTCGTCACGAGCGTTCATGTAAGGTTGGCCCAGGTCCCACTTCACCACGCCTTCCTGCACGTCGTGCTTCGAAAGCGCGAATGGCAAACGGCAACACGCGGCTTTGCACAGGTGCAGACGATTCTCACAATCGATCTCAGCGCCGCCCTTGAACTCATACTTGCTGACTTCGAAATCCTGCATTGCGACTGCCATCCCACGGCTGACGTAATCTCGCTTCAATTCTTCCGCAAGTTGCTCGCGCCGTTCGCGTAACTCAGCGCCACCAACGAGACCGCTTTCGATGAGTAAATCGATCAAGGCTGCGAGCGTTACGCTCGTCTTATGTAATTCGGCCGTGTTGGCATTGGCGCGGTTGTGCGTGTAAACCAGTCCACGCAGAATGTCTGCGCGACTCGAGTCAACTGCGGGAGAAGCAAGCACCGGTAATGAGATTGGTAGACGTTGCATCTGCGATTCCGTCTCAAGGCATCGGATCGAGCGTTAACTTTCCGAGACCGAAGCCATAAGTTTTCTTCTTCTTCTCGACCGCGCCGGCCCAATATCTGATCTCGACACGACGGTTGCGCGCGCGATCGTCTTTCGTTTTTTCTTCAACCCGAGGTTCCGACAAGCCTTTGCCGGCAGTCAGTTTGATCTTTCCGGAGTCGACTCCACGGTCGATCAAATATTTCCGCACGGCGCCAGCGCGGTCTTCAGACAATGTTTGGTTAAACGAAACTTCACCGGTGCTGTCTGTGTGTCCGACGATTTCGAGCTCAGCGTTGGGATTTGAGATTGCGCGATCGGCGATTTCTTGTAAGGTTGTCTTATGCTTTTCTTTGAGGCCGGATTTGGCGATGTCGAAATCGTCGATAACGTAATCAGTGGTTGGTCCAATGGTGAAGCCTTCGCCAAACTTCGGTTCGGGAAGGACAAAGTCCGGAGAGCGACGGAATTTTTCCGCCTCCGTGCCGATCAAATCTTCATAGCTTCGTCTCTTGTCTTCCTCTTCCTGCTTGATTACATCCGGAGGCCTCAACGAATCCATTTGTTCTTTCATCTTCCGAAACTTCTCTGCGAGACGCTTTTCCTCTTCCGGATCCTTCGGATTGACCAGGTCGATGGCGCCTTTGATGTCGCCCTTGAATACCTTGGCCGCGACTTCCGCTCCGAGCTTTATATCCTTCGCTTTCACACCGCCGAATGCCCAGCCGTCCTGGGTGTAGCTGATACCGTTCTGAAGCCCTTTATCTATGAGCTGTTCGATCACGCTTTTGTCGTCCCGCTGGATCGCAGGCGGCGCGCTGCTTCCGGCGAGATCGATCCGTTGGCCCGCAATCGCCCCAGCCGCTGCACGATCGGCAGCCGTTTCGAATTCATCGCCTGCGCGACTGACTCCTCCGGTTTGTTGGAAACCAGCTCGTTGCTTCTGGACCACGTGCGCGAGTTCATGGGCCAACAACTTCTCGCCTGCGGACGATTGCAGCGATGGCGCGTCCGCGCCTAAAAAGATGTGCTCGTCTCGCGTGAACGCAGTGGCGCCCACATCGTCAGCTTTGGATTGCGCAGCTTCGTCGTCGTGAATGCGAACGTTGTCGAAACTCGTGCCGTACGCCGCTTCCATCTTTGATTGCACGCCCGCGTCGAGTCGCGTTCCGCCACTCAGATCGCTGAGCAAGTTCGCAAGAGCGCTGTTGCCTGCTTCTAACATTCTTGTCCTTGGCGTCTCCGACGACTTTGAAACGGCACGCTTCTTCGCGGGCTGGACCCGTCCTTCCTGCACCTTTTTTAGCCGGCGATGATCTCTACTCATGCCGGCACCTCTTCATAAGCGTTGAGCACCAGTTGGTCCGGACTGAGTGGCTTGCCGAGTTTCTGATACTCACGTCCGGTGGCGTGCAGCAGGTGCGCCACCGTGACCGGCGACTCATCCTCAGCCGCCAAAAAGGCGGCAGCGAGCGCCACGTTCTTGATGTTGCCGCCACTGAGTTTGAATTGCCGGGCAAGACAATCGAGATCTACGTCGTTGTCGAGTACAACTTCAGCGGGCCAGATTTTTTCCCAGATCAAACGCCGGCTGGCGTGATCCGGAAATGGAAAATGGACGGTGAATGCAAGTCTGCGCGTGAACGATTCGTCGAGGTTGGCTTTCAGGTTAGTTGCAAGTATCGCGAGGCCTTCGTACTCCTCCATCTTCTGCAGGAGGTATGAGATTTCGATGTTTGCATAACGATCATGCGAGTCACGCACTTCGGAGCGCTTGCCAAACAGCGAATCAGCCTCGTCGAAAAACAAGATCGCGTTTGCGTCTTCAGCCGCTTCAAACACACGGTCCAGATTCTTTTCGGTTTCACCGATATATTTGCTGACAACTCCGGAGAGATCGATCTTGTAGAGGTCTATGCCGAGCTCGTGCGCGAGAATCTCGGTAGCCATCGTCTTTCCTGTGCCCGAAGGTCCGGCGAAAAGTGCATTGATTCCTTTACCGAGGGAGAGCTTGCGACCAAAACCCCAGTCGCCAAGCACTCGCGAACGGTGTACAACTCGCTGACATATCTCACGCAACTGCTGCAGTAAATTCTCCGGCAGGACGATGTCGTCCCACGAGTGCTTCGGAGTTACTTTTCGCGCGAGAGTGCCGAGTTTTTGATTTGATTGAGAACGGCAGGCCGCCTCGAGATCCCTCATTCCGACCGCGTTCTCGTCCGATGTGCGTAACTGCGCGAGATTTTGCGCCACGCCAAGCGCATCCTGAATCTGCCCGGTAGTAAATCGAAACTTGCTGGCCAGCGCCGCGAAATCAAGATCGGCAGTTGACCCGTCGAGTTCCGATAACAGGCTCTCCCAAATGTTTCTGCGCGCACCTGCGTCCGGAATCGGAAAGTGCAGATCTACGAGGCGAGATTGTTGCAACAGTCTCTGTAGACTCGGCGGCCGAGTGCTGCACAAGAAAACTAACCACGAACACGCTCGCGACATCTCGAGCAGTGCTTCGAGCCGCGACCTGGCGGTCACATCTTCTGTCAGCAGCGCATCAAAGTTTTCAAGGCACAGTAGCGCGGACTGTAGCAATGCTTCTCGACCGAGCAGCCAGATGGTCTCTTCGAACGGACTGTCGAGCAGCTTCGATACGTCCGCGATGATCAGAGGCAAGCCGAGGTCGCCGGCAAGATTTCGAGCAAAGGTCTTTTTGCCCGCACCGTAACTCCCGTGACAACAAATGATGAAGTTTTGTCTGCTGCCATCGTGAACGTGGGAATGGACTGCGTTCCGTACCGAGTCTTGTTCCGGCGGCAGTTTTGGTACTGATTCCCGAGGGCTGAAAGACTTGATCGCATTCTCGATGCGCGCGTCAGCGTCGACACCGCCCAGAAGAAAATTGACCATGCGATCGTCGAGTGCAATGAAGCGCGAGATCAGCGGGCGCGCACCGTCGAAACCGTCGTGCATTCGCAGTAAGCAAAATCTAAACAAAGGAGCGCCCCGATCGAACGCGGCTCGGGCTGCCCACTTCTCGTGAGTGCCGTGAAGAAGCAAATTCATCACCAGATCGACGCTGGGTTTTTTCCGCGTCACGTCGTCCTGCAGGTACGCGTAAAGTTTTTCGTACTTGTGATTCAGCTCCGGCGCGAGAGCTATGAGCAGACAGTCCTGTTCGAATTTCGAGAGTTGAAAAATTTGAGACAGGCGCGCGAGTGGAACGTAGCTACCATCCTGCCCCATGCCCGCGCGGCGTTTATCGATCTCCGCCTCGATGTTGGTGAGTGAGGCTGTTAGCTCCTGGTGCTCGAGATCTGCAGGGTCGGCTGAGTCACCATTGCTCGACTGCAGCAGCGGATAGATTTCTGTTTCGGAAAGGACCAGGCCTCGAAATTGATCGAGGGGGCTGGCGGGTTGTTTGTCTCCCTGCCGCAATAGTTGCAGATGGATGAGTAGATCGAGTCGTCTCAACTCGTCGCACAGGTATTCCCAGTAGTGAGCGTAAGCGAGGGAGCTATTTTCTATTGCTACGGGCGTGCTGCTCATTGATCCCATGAACCGTTCAGGCTTCGAACGTGACTGAGTATGTGTGGGGACGAATGAGCAATTACCAGACCAGTTTCTGAGTGCGATTTTTACGCGAGATTGTGAGGGTTGCTATGCCCGTTTTGTCCGGGTCTTTCTGACTAAACTAACTTAAATACTTTCAGGACTGAGGGATGCCGCGTAGGACAAATTTGTCCTTAGCTAAAACCGGAAAGTCGCGATGCCGGTTTACAAGTCCTGAAATATTGTTGACTTTATGACCTGCTTTGGCGATAACGTCCCTGGCAACCTTCTGAACCCTCAACCAAAGGAATAAATATGCCTAATACACTGAACGCAGTTGTCGATATCTCCCATCACAACGGAAACATCAACCTGCAACTCGCCAAGGCTGACGGAATCATCGGGGTGATTCATAAGGCGACTCAGGGCACAACCGGTGTCGACCCGATGTATCAAACCAATCGGACGCAAGCCGCCAACGCGGGATTGTTGTGGGGTGCTTATCACTTCGGAACTGGTGGCAACGGCGCCGCACAAGCGCAACACTTTCTCGACGTGGTGGGAAATACTGACGAAACATTACTCGTCCTCGACTTCGAGCCGAACCCGGGTGGCAGCACCATGGCACTCGCGGATGCGCGTGCCTTTGTGACTGAAGTGCAGCAGTCGACGGGCCGTTTCCCCGGTTTTTATTCGGGCAGCCTTATCAAGCAATTGCTCGGCAGCGGGAAAGAGCCAGTGCTCGCGCAATGCTGGTTGTGGCTGCCGCAATATGGTCCAACTCCGGTTGTGCCGGCCAACTGGACGACATGGACCATGTGGCAGTACACGGACGGCAACGCCGGGCCACAACCACACTCAGTCAACGGCATCGGTAACTGCGACCGCGATCAGTTCAATGGAACAGAGGATCAACTGCGAGCGCTCTGGCTACCTGTAAGCTGAGCTATCGATAGATCTTCCCGTTCCAACGCAAGATCTTGCGCGTGAGAGTGCGTCCGTTGTCGTCGATCTTTCCGTTCTCAGCGTCGTCGTAGACGATGAAGCTGTGGGCCAACGTCTGGCCGCGCACGATCTTCAACGGCTCGGATGCAGGACTGGCGTTGAACAGCAGCGCCGATGAGATTTCGTTCGTTGGTCCATGATCGCCTTTGAAGAGATTCTTTGGAATGGCGTGGCTGGTCTTCGGATCGATAGCGAAGTAGTAGTTGGTCAATGTCGGATTTAGTCCTCCGGACCAGGTTGCAACTTCAACGATCTCTTCGCCGTTGAGTTTGGCAAAAGCGAGAGTGAGTGGATTGTCCGCGCGTGAGAAGAATCCATCCAGCACCTGCGCGACCGAGACTCGCCCGCCGTTGCGATAGAGCAAGAATGCATTCGCGCCACCGTATTCGGTTTGATAACAAGGATCCGGTATCAGCAAGAGCCTGATGCGATCGTTTCCAAACAACCAAAACACATACTCGCCTTGAACAAAACTCCGGCTCTGATCGCGCGTCAGTGTTCCCACCTTGCCAGTGAAATCACAAGCAGCGAGATCGACAACGTCGGTGGTCCACCACGCTGGATCAGTGAACGATGAAAGTTGCGATTCGAGTGTCTTAATCGCGGAGACTCTCTCCGGTAACTTGAGTATCTTCTCATCCCAACCGTTTAGTTGAGCGTCACACTCGTACACGAGTTTCGGCATCGGTTTCACCGCTGCGAGTGTGGCTTTTTTACACATAACGGGGCGCTTTGATCGCTGTGCGTAAGCAACGCTCGACGCTGAGAAGATAAAGATCGACAAGAAAAGGCACGTGCGGTTTAGGGGAATTTTCATTTGACTGCGATTCTATTCCGGCGTTGGGCCGACGTAAAAGCGCCAAGACCACAATTCCTCAACACGTTATTGACGAGCAAACAACGATTTCGTTTGACACCGTACCGAGTTGTGGCATCAAAGTTTCATTAGATCACCGCAGCGTTATATCTAAGCGGGGAGAACCACCACCTTGAAGTTACTGAAATACGTAAACGACCCCAACACTCACACTGACTCCGAACTCGAACATCGCGTGCAGCAACTCAAACTACTCGCAAGGGCGCTGGCCAGCGAGATTGAAAGTCTACAAGTCGAGCTAGCCACCGATCGCAATCGCGAAAAGCAGGTTGCTTTCGATGATCTCGGCATTGATTTCTATAAAGAGATCGAACGCTATGAAATCGAGTTGATCAAAAGCGCGCTCAACCATTGCCACGGAAATCAGACGAAGGCTGCGAGACTTTTGCGAATGAAATCCACGACGTTGAACGCGAAGATGAAGCATTACGGACTCAACCCAATTCGGTCGATCACGCTACAAAGCACGTCTCAGCATTGAGGCAATTTGCCACGCCTTTACACAAAGGTGCGAAGGTGCCACGTTGCACCTTGCCATGATACTCGCCACTCTCATTCACATCGTGACGAAAGTTTGCGCTGCAATATCGTCGTGAAAACTTTACGGATTTGGATCGACTCAAACCTTCGGATAAATCATCCCCCATTTAAATGGTTATTAGAAAAACCCGTCAGGGTTGCCTCTGACTCCTAACTCAACACCGATGAGACTTTAACTCTCAGCAGAATCAACAACGTATAGCAAGATCTCCAACCTTTCGTAGATCTTCCAACTGGCATTTTCATTGCTTCTTCAACAGTCATGAGGATGATTGCTGTGATCATTCTTCATGCCTCCCCTGTCTCCCCGGTTTGTTTGCAATTCAGTTGCTCTGAAACATCCTTGTGAATTCAGAGGTGTGCGTTGCGCTGTCGAGCCCTCGGGCGCAAGGCATTCAAACTGTACTCGTTTCTGAAAGTGAGAATTTAACTATGCAAAAACTTTGGTCTTTATTGGTGACCTGTTGCCTCAGTCTTGCGGCAGCAAGCGTCCTGGGGCAGGACGTGCAAACGAAAGGAATGGTCGGTGGTACCGTCACGGATGCCACCGGCGCCGCCGTTCCTGGGGCGAAGGTGTTAGTGACAGGTCAAACAGGTGAAAGAACCGCAACGACAAACGATGGTGGGGTCTTCAGGATTGAAAATTTGGATCCTGGAACGTACACCGTGCGCGTCGAGCAAACCGGCTTCAAAGCGGCGGTGGCGAATAACGTTACCGTCAACGTCGGCAAGGAATCGACATTAAACATGAAGCTCGAACCGGGTGAGATCACCGCCACAGTCGACGTCACGACAACAGTTGGAGGCATCGATCAACAAAGCACCTCGACGGGCCAGAATCTCAACGATCAATTATTTCAAAACGTCCCAGTTCAACGACAGGTGTCGAGCTTGTTTTATCTTTCACCGGGTGCAACCGACAGTATCAACGGCGGTCGTGACAACCCGTCGGTCGCCGGTGGTTCCGCACTCGACAACCTCTACGTAGCTGACGGCGTGAACATCACCAACTCAGCTTTCGGTGGTATCGGAACCTTCTCGCGCTCCTACGGCGCTCTGGGAACCGGTATCAACACGTCGTTCATCAAGGAAGTTCAGGTGAAGACGGGCGGCTTTGAACCGCAGTATGGTCAGTCAATCGGCGGTATCGTGAACATCATCACTCAATCAGGAGGAAATGCGTATCACGGTTCGATTTATGGCTTCGCACGGCCAAGCGCTTTCGAAGCTACACGTCGCCAGCCTGACGATACTCGCGTCAATAAACAGGGAGACTTGCTCCACGAAGAGAACTACGATGTCGGTACTGACGTAGGCGGTTACGTGCCGGGAATGAAGGACAAACTGTTCTTCTTCGGTTCGTTCAACCCAACCGTACGTCGCGAGATCGTAACTGGCGTTCACGCGAATGCTGCCGATATCTCCGCCGGTGACGGTTCGATTGTCAACTCGGGCCTGTTCACTCAGCGTGGCGAATTTGCGCGGCGCTATCGCACTTTAAACTACGCCGGCAAACTCGATTGGGTGCTCAATCCGAATCACCAGCTCACGTTCTCGATCTTCGGCGACCCGACCAAGACGAATCTTTCGTCGTTTGCGTTTCTGAACATCGACAACACCACCGCTGACAGTATTCTCGATTCCGGCACAAGCAACTGGGCGTTCCGTTACAACGGTTCACTCTCCCCAACCTGGACCTTGAACTCCTCGTTCAGCCAGGGCAAGAGCCACTTCAATGAGACCGGCTTCGCCAACATCAACCAGATCGCTATCAGACTGCCGATCGATCCGATTCGCGGAAACTTTACCGCCGTCGGCCGCGGCTTCTTTGAACCGACTGAAAGCACAAACTGGAAGTGGGACGTCAACACCGCCAAGATCTGGAACCACTGGGGCCAGCACACACTTGGTGTTGGTTACACTTACCAGCGCTCGCTTTACTCAGGCAGCAGAGAACGCAGTGGACCGCGTTTCCCGATTCCATCAACAAATGCGATCGGCACTCCCGCGGACGATCTCGGCATTCCTGCCTTCGCGATTGGACAACCGTTCAACGTGCAGTTTCGCCTGCGAGCGCAGTCAGCCTCCTGTACGTTGTGTCCGTTGTTCAACGTGCGCGGCAATCTGGTCCCGGTTTCGTTACAGGTGTTCCGAGGTGAATTTGGACCACCCAGCTTCGATACCCGAGCCAACTACAACGCGGGCTACGTTCAGGACACCTGGCGCGTTAACAAACACATAACCGCACTCCTCGGTCTGCGAGGCGAGCAGGAAAGAGTTATCGGCAGCCCGAATTCTGTAACAGGAAACCGATATGCCTATAGCTTTACCGATCAATGGGCGCCGCGACTCGGAGTTAGCGTCGATCCGACCGGCAACGGCAACATCAAGGTCTACTACAACTTCGGACGCTTCTTCGAATTCCTGCCACTCGACGCTGCAGAGCGTTCGTTGTCACAGGAGCTCGATTTCATCGGCGCTCGCTTTGCTCCAGCGTTCACAGTCAATGGCGCCGGGCAGAGAATCGTAACGCTTGATGCTAATGGCGCACCGATACCGGTGATCGATGCAGCCCACCTCTTGAGCGGAACTACAGCCGCAGGCGGTTTATCGAATGCGATTACCGTTTCGCAATCAGATATCAGTGCTGTCACTGCCGGTACCAAGCTCGGCTTCCAGGATGAGCACATCATCGGTGCTGACTTTCAGTTGCCACACAACTTCGTGTTGTCGGTTCGTTATCAGTATCGAAATCTGAAGCGAGTTATCGAAGACATGGCCGTGCTTTCGCCTGAAGCCGCGAATGCCGGCATCGGTCAGACATTCTTTATCGGTAACCCGAGTTCGCATCTCGATGCGGCCACGAACCTCCAGGAGTTCACGTTCCCGATCGGTGGCACAGCGCCGGCGGGCTGCACTTCCGGGATATCATCTGAAGTTGACGATCCGGTTACAGGCGCACCACTTGGAAACGTCTGCTTCGGAAGCGTCGGTATCAATCCAGTAACTGGCGGATCGATTAACGTTCCCGACGGTATTCCCGATGGCTTCCCTGATCCGGTCAGGAAGTACAAGGCGTTCGAGTTTGAATTGAACAGGCGGTTCACCAACAATTGGCAACTGCTGTCAAACTTCCGCATTGCCTCTTTGCGTGGCAATTACGAAGGTCACCTGCGCAACGACAATGGTCAAACTGATCCCGGCATCAGTTCGCTGTTCGACTTCACGCAGGGACTGTTCAACTTACTCGGCGATCAATTTCAGGTAGGACCCTTGAATACCGATCGGCGGTTTGTTTCGAACATTTATGCGAGCTACGGGTTCAGTCACGATCGCACCGGTTTCGGCGGGAGATTCGTGCGGGGACTCAATGTCGGCATGGGATTCCACATGGAATCAGGCATTCCGATCAGCGAGTTTCTGCCCCATCCCGTTTACCTGAATGCGGGTGAGATTCCGGTCGGTGGCCGTGGCAAACTCGGACGCACGCCGTTCTTCAACCAACTCGATCTGCACGCAGATTATCCGTGGGTGATCAACGAACGTGCGAAGATCAGTTTCATTGCTGACTTCTTTAACGTCACCAACAACCGGAAGCTGCGATTGCCGGATCAATTCCGTCAACTCGATCTTGGCGCGAACAATCCGGACTTCCTGCAACCGTCAATCATTAACTTGTCTTCTGGTTTCCACTTACCTTTCTCCATGCGATTGGGAGCTCGTTTCGAGTTCTGAGTCTTAATCAGGAGATTGTTTTACGGGAGGGAAATCTATTCCCTCCCATTTTTCTTTTTAGTAGAATCTGCGGCGCATCGTTTTATCCGTCCTGCCTTTCGGAGACACGCCATGACCAATACGAAAGTAATGCTGCTATTTGCAAGCATCATCGCAATATCACTTTGTCAATTTGTCATTAAGGCGCAGATACAATCCTCGCCGACGACTGCTTCTGTCGAGATTCACGGCCAGGTGCGCTTTGCCGAAGGAGGCGCGCCGGCGGAGCAAGTGGTGGTGCGACTCGAGAGTTACGATAGTGGTGGTTCGATTAGTGAAGTGTTTACAGATCGTTTGGGTAAGTTCAGCTTCACGGGATTGCCGCCGGCGCAATATTCGATTCGAGTTCGGCAGACGGGTTATCGCGAGGTGCAGCAGAACATCGACATGACGACGACTGCGAGCGGTTTGGTTATGTTGCAGCTCATCCGTGACATCCCACTCGCGGGGACATCCGTCACGCGAGGTATCGATGCAAACGTGCCTCCAGCGGCGCAGAAGGAGTTTGATAAAGGTGTTGCGGCGCTGGCGGAGGGTGGAAAAGATAAGACGACGTTTGCAGTGAAATGCTTCGAGAAGGCAGTTTCGATCTATCCGAAGTTTGTTGAAGCGCGGTTGAGACTCGGAACGGCGTACATGGATCTCGGACAGTGGGACAAGGCTGAGACGGCGTTGGTAGCGACTACCGAAGTGGATCCGAAAGCATTCAACGCGTTCTTTGCGCTGAGTGAAGTTTACTTAAATGAGAACAAGATTTCTGACGCTGAGAACGTGCTGACTAAGGGACTGGCGCTTCAGGATGCGTCGTATCTCGGTCACTTGAACCTCGCGCGCGTCTACTGGGAAAAGGCGCGCGAGATCAAAGATCTTACGCAGGCCAAACCGGCGCGTGAGAAATCCTACAACGAAGTGAAACGCGCCCTCGTTCTCGATCCGGATCTCGCCGGCGCGCATCTGTTGAAAGGTAATCTACTGCTACGCGTCGGTCGTGCGAATGATGCGGTGAACGAATTCAACGAGTACCTTCGTCTCGAACCCAACGGCCCGTTTGCCGGCGAAACCCGCACGCTGCTGGACAAGATCAAAAAAGCGACGTCTCAGAGCCGCGGCTAAGTTTCACGCAAAGACGCAAAGTTTCGTACGAAGGCGCAAAGGAATCTTTGCGTCTTTGCGTGAACTTTGCGTCTTTGCGTGAAACCTTACTGAATTTTCCGGCGCGTGGCGGCGTAGAGAGCGAGTGCCGAGCCACCGACGAATAGTAGTGCGCCGCCAACTACGCGGGCCTGGTTGGGGATTTGGCGGATGCCAGTGTCAGTGATTACAACTGCGGATTTAGGTTCGACGTAAAGCGTGCGATATGTGATCACGCCACCCACGGTAGCAACCAAAACGCCAACGATGAGCAGCAGTGTTTTCACTTCCCCTTGAACGCCGGCTTGCGCTTCTCGAGAAACGCGCTCACACCTTCGTTTTTATCTTCCGTTGAGAAGCATAACGCAAATAAATCCACTTCACGCCGCAATCCTTCATCGAGATTTGAACGAGACGCAATCTTGACCGCCTCTTTCGCGAGTTGCAACGCGATCGGGCTCTTGTCGGCAATGCGGTTTGCAATCTCGATCGTCTTCGCTTCGAGTTGCTCAGCAGGCACGACGTGATTCACCAGGCCAATTGCGAACGCCGTCCTGGCGTCGATGATCTCACCGGTGAGAATCATCTCCATCGCTTTGCCTTCGCCAACGAGACGCGTAAGTCGTTGCGTTCCGCCACCACCTGGAATGATCCCGAGATTGATCTCCGGTTGACCAAACGACGCTGTCTCACTCGCAATGCGGATGTCGCAAGCCAGCGCCAGCTCACAGCCGCCTCCGAGACAATAACCATTGATCATCGCAATGACCGGCTTCGGAAAAGTGTCGATGGCAGTAAATAACGATCGGCTCATCATCACTGAGCGCTGCGTAATTGAAGTGCGTCCGGCAAACTCGGCGATGTCCGCGCCCGCGATAAATGCCTTGTCGCCGGCGCCGGTAAATACAACTACTCCGACCGAAGAATCTTCACGCAGCTCATCGAGGAGCGCGGCGCCTTCTTCACGAGTTTTGATGTTCAAAGCATTTCGTTTATCCGGACGATTGATGGTGATGATAGCGACGCGCTCGCGTTTTTCGAGCAGCAGTGTCTCGTAAGTTTGTGACATCAGACTCCAGTTGTATGAAAATTAAACTTGCTCGGAGGGCGGAGCTTCAGGGTCGTTGGTGGCGGCAGGTTGCTCGTCGGCAACCCACGATACGAACAGCCGGAGCCAGTTCTCGGTGGGTTCGGCTATCTGCACACCAACTCGCGCGGTGCCGTAAATGGCCGGCGCAACTCTAACCACTAATGCAGTCGCTTCTATCGGCGTTCCATCCGGGCGGTGCGCGCGCAAGTACAAACGTTCGCCGCGATTCACCTTCTGGTTCAAATGAAAGAGCGCGCCTGAAGTGGAAATGTCATCGGTTTCAGTGGGCTCGCTCCAGGCAGAGCCGTCTTCCGCGCGACCGGAAATCACGATCGGCAGTCGTAATGACATCCTTAAAGCAAACCGTCTCTCTTCGTTGTTATAAGGCGTACTCATCGTTAAGCAACAAGCCGCTGTAGGATCAGGACGACTGCGCGCGGCGCGCGTCCTCTTTGGTCCAATCGTAAAAACCCTGACCCGTTTTCTTTCCCAACTTTCCTTCACTCACCATCCGTCGCAGGACTTCAGGTGGTCTAAACGTTTCCGAGCCGAGCTCGCGATGAAGATACTCGGCGATGTTGAGCCGTACGTCGAGCCCAACCAGATCGGTTAATTTCAAGGGGCCCATCGGATGGTTGTAACCGAGCTCCATCGCCGTGTCGATATCCTCAACACTGGCTACTCCCTGTTCAAACATCCGCATCGCTTCCAGTCCAAGCGCCACGCCCAAACGACTCGACGCAAAACCGGGAACGTCTTTCACGACGATCGGTTCTTTGCGCATCTTACGGCCAACATTCGTGGCTGTCTGTACAGTTTCCGTGTTGGTCTTTTTTCCAACAACGATTTCGAGCAGCCGCATGATGTGCACCGGATTGAAAAAGTGCATACCAATAACAGCTTCGGGGCGTTTCGAAGAACCAGCTATCTCTGTAATGGACAGCGACGAAGTATTACTCGCGAAAATGAAAGGGTGGTCGGATGCGGATTCCAGTTGCCGGAGCACTTGTTTCTTCAGCTCGAGTTGCTCGGGCGCGGCCTCTATGATCAGATCTGCTGCGGCACACTCTTTCAGATTCGTTGTTCCACGAATATGCTGTAAGGTGCGGTCGCGATCGTCTTCAGTCAGCTTGCCACGCTGAATTCCTTTGACGAGGTTGCTCTCGATTGCTGCGACTCCACGAGCCAGCGACTCGCGATCCACATCATTCAGCAGGACCCGAAACCCCGCAGCCGCGGCGACCTGGGCAATACCATGACCCATTGTGCCGGCGCCGATGACGGCAATGCTCTCAATCGCTTTCGAACCGCTTCCTGGGCTGCTCATCTCGCGGAGAACCGGGCTCAAAGCGCTTCAATACACCAGAAGCCACACGGTTCGACTACCCCAATATCCGTAGTTATACTATACGCTCAACCGAAAAGGCTATACTCTGGTGTCTCAATCTTGGAATTTCTCTCATATGGATAACGAAACAATTAAAAGAGATGTTGTCATCATTGGATCGGGACCGGCAGGCCTCACGGCCGCGATTTACACGGCGCGCGCGAGTCTGAAGCCGTTGCTCGTCGATGCTCCCGCTGATGCACACAAACAGACCACGCCGGGCGGTCAGTTGATGATCACGACCGACGTCGAAAACTATCCCGGGTTTGCGGAAGGAATTCAGGGGCCTGATTTGATGGCTGAGTTTCGCAAACAGGCGGAACGGTTTGGAACCGAATTCCTC